>Ga0164241_10002430_pt1 | contig 20257 bp, 18 predicted proteins | sample OricomyardsoilBY_FD_108780 | JGI IMG/M metagenome (GOLD analysis project Ga0164241, IMG submission 108780) | Backyard soil microbial communities from Emeryville, California, USA - Original compost - Back yard soil (BY) | ecosystem: Environmental > Terrestrial > Soil > Unclassified | place: USA... | reverse complement strand
GGTAAAACTGTCCTCGGCCATGTCGCTCCGCTGGTTCGTTGTTTGAGTCGGCAAACCCAAACTACTGACCTTCGGGCCGGCATGGCCACCTCTCAGCTACCCACCATCAAGCGACAAGAGCCATGGCCACACGCGGAGCAAGATGTGTGTCAGACGGCAGCGAAGCGAGTAGCGCCTGACGCTCTCGGCATCAATGCTGCGGACCAATCTCGCACGTTCCGCCGATGCACGCTGCGGGTGGGCAGCAGTCGGCGACGCTCGAGCAGCTGGCGTGCAGCTGCTGGGTGCAGTAGGGCGGGACCGTGGCGCTACAACACTCCATGCCGCCACAGCACACGCCGTCGCCGCAAGCGCTCGGCGTTCCTCCAGGCGTCGTGCTCTCGCCTCCACAACAAACCCCTTGCTCGCATTTGCGCGTGCAGCACTGATCGTCCGACGTACAAGCGTAGATTTTCTGGGGTTGATCGCAGTTGTGGCACGTTCCGTTGTTGTCGCAGTAGTTGCGATCGGCGCAGCGGTGCGCGGGGTCGCAACTCCAGTGCTCCAGGGCACCGCACGCCTTCGCGCCGAGGTCGCAGTTGTCGGTGCAACAATCGCTGCACTGGTTGATCGCGGAGACGGGAGCGCCCACGTCGAGACAGTGGAGCGGACCACAGTGCCCGTCGTGGCAGACCATGCCGGTGCAGCAATCGTCATCGCCCTGGCAGGCTTCCATTTCCTTCGCGCACGTGCAGACGCCTTGGCTGCAGTGGAGGCGCGCGCAACAATCCGCGTCGATCGAGCACGCGCTCGCCGACGGCGCGCAACTCGAGCACTTGCCCCCGATGCAGCTGCCGGCGCAGCAGTCCACGGCGGACGCGCAAGTCGAGCCCGGGTTCGCGCACGGCCGACAATGGCCGTTCATGCACGCCAGACCCTCGCAACATTCGTTGTCGCTCTTGCACGTGAGGTCGATCCCCTGGCAGACCTCGAAACAACGACCAAAGAGGCATTCGCTCCCCGAGCAGCACGCGGAAGGCTGGCCCTCCGCGCCGCAGGGCTCGTTCTTGATCGCGCAGCCGGGCACGCAAGTGCCGTGCGGCCCCACGGTGAGATCGCAGCTCAATTGGTCGCAGCACTCACCGTTTTCAAGGCACCCCTCGCTGGCTGCCTTGCAGCGAGGCGGCCCGCACGTGCCGCCCACGCACGCCCCGCTACAGCACTTGAGGGACAACGACTTGCAGGAGGCACCGTCCGCTCGGCACCCGAGCGGCGTGCATTGGCCATCATTGCAGGCAAAATCCTCACAGCATTCGGCGTCGCTCCGACACTTGCTCCCAATGCCGACGCAGGAGCACCTGCCGCTCGTGCACCGCCCCGAGCAACAGCCTTTGTCGTCGGCGCAGCTATCGTAGGTAAACCCACAGTTGGAGCCTGGACCCGAAGTCCCCGGTGCGCCTGCGGCTCCCTTGCCTCCAGACGAGTGATCGGGCGACGGCACCGAGCCGCTTGTTCCGCATGCCCCCGAGAGCAGCGCCACGAGCCACGCGGTGGCGAAAGGAACGTGGCGACGCCTCTGCACGATGTGACGCGAGATCCGACCCATGATCACGCGATATCAGCGGGCGGTCCGTTCGGGAAGGTGCACAACGGAATCTACGAAATTCCTTTGTGGTGCGGAGGAGATCTTATTTTGCGGAGAGGGAGGATTCGAACCCACGGCGCGAACCCCGTCTGAGTGGTACGCAGCCCCGCTGAGTACCACCTAAAGTACCACTCGCGCGTAGCGACCGGATCGCCTGGGTAACGCCCATCGCCACTTTTTTCGATGTTTTCGTACCTTCGTAAGGGCGGGAAACACGATCGGACTCTCTTGCCAAGGTTGACGTCGAGGGCCCGAATCCCTTCTCCCGCTCCGAAAAAACCTAAGCGATATGAATCGGTTAGAGGCGACGCCCTAGCCGGTTTTTCCCTTTAGGGGGCCACTGACTCCGGACCGGAGCGCCAAGGCGAGCCGCTGCGGGTGGTATATCCCTACGGGATGACCCCGCGCACACCCGAGCCTGGTCCGCTGATACGTGCGCTCCGTTCGACGACCTGGACCTCGAAAAGCCCGAGGACGAATCGGAGTGGGATCGCCGAGTGATGGCGCGCGCTGCGGCGCGCATTGCGGCGGAGCGGGTACGCCTCGAACGGCTGGGCATCATTGGGGCAGACGGCGAGCTAATCTCGCGTGAGCTGCCCTCTCTTCGACCACGCTCGCCCACACGAGGTTGGCAGCGTCCAGCCGGTTGAACGTCGTCCACTGCTCGACGCGGTCCGCGAGTTCGTTCAGGCAGCTCGGCGCGGTGATTACTACCAGGACTTCATGGTCAACTCGCACAACTGCACTGATAAGTCAGCAGGGACACAGACGTTCGAGGCCCAGCTCGACCTCCTATTTGACCGTTGCATCGATGAAGCGGCTAGTGGAGAGCCCGCGCAGGTCGTTGCCGCGTACGAGCTGCTGCTCGACCTGCTTCGCGAGATCGACCGCTTCGAGAGAGATGACATCGTCTTCTTCGCCGACGAGGGTGGAACGTGGCAGTTCGGCATCAACTGGAAGCGGGTACTCCCGCCATACATCAAGTGCTTGGCAAAGGTCGTCGAGCGAGACGAATGCGAGAGGCAAACAAAAGCCGTGATCGACGCGTTCGTAGATGAGTGGCAGCGGCGCGAGGTTCGTCGGCTCGCGGCTGAGTGACGTTGCCGGTCGGAACCGTTAGTCCTCGAGGTGGGTGCCAGAGGCGCGGTGCCTAGCGGGCGCGCGCAACGCTAGCTGCTGTCCAAGCGCGGCTGATTGACGCGAAGGCCTGGTTGTTAGAAATCAGGAGTGTGGACTACGAAACCTTCCGCGCTCTTTGGGACGCCGCCTTGCGAGCCTCAGGTCTCTCGACCATCGGTCTCAACGCTACGGAGCGGCTCGATACTCGGAGCCTGGACCGCTCGTATCGGATCTACGTCGAGCCTCGTGGTGGGCAGGACGCGCCTCCGTTTCACGTTACTGCTGAGCTATCGTGGGGCTGGCACGCAACGAACACCGTACGGGGCGCGAGGACGGACCACGAATTGTTGTCAGACATGCTCGGGCGCGACCAGGTCGAAGGCCTTCTTCCCGAAAAACCATGCGTCCGCGTCGACATCAAGCTCCGAGCGGCGGCTCCATACGACAAGCCGCTGCCGATCCCACCGCGCGCGACTTGGGCGAAGTGGGTCGAGGAGACCGTGGAGCGCCTCGACCGCATCGAGCCGCTGCTGCCGGACGAGATGCTGCGCCAAAACCGCATGGGGATGACCGAGGTTCTGGCTTGGCAAGGAGAGCCGACCGCGAAGGTTGTGTGCAAGGCTGGCGGCGACCTGCTCCTCGAACGGATTGAGGTGGCGGCCATGCAGATCATTGAGCTACCCCGTCTCAGCGACAACCCCGCCGAGCACGAGCAGGGGCCTGGGGTCGAGCTGGAGGAGTTGTTCGGGCGCGTACGCGCTTCGTTGATGGCGTGGATGCAGGCGACGGACCATTTGAGGCCGCGGTAGGAGCGGCGCGACGGAAGCCGTGCGCCCGGCGTCTTCAGCCAAAGCCGCCCGGGCATGAGCTCTTGCCGGGCTGTTGGTTACCGCGCAGGCGAGAGTAGGAAAGGCGTCTCGCGTCCGACACTCTTTTTCGCAACCGGAGGGTGGCTTGGTCCGAAAGGGAGCAGGCGATGAAGCTGCTCTTCGACCACGGAACATTAGTGCTAGCAGAAGCCCCGGATCTGAGCCGCAAGGCGATCCCCGGGCTCCTTTGGGATCCCCGGGTCGAGCTCTATCGAGCGCCCGCCTATCGCTACGCGGAGGTCGTGATGGCGCTGCGCTCGCTGCAGTTGCCGGTCGTCGATGAAGTAAGGCATGCGGGTTCTGTACTGGTAGAAGGCTGGCACTCCACCGACCTGCGTCCCTACCAACATGCCGCGATTCTGGCCTGGCAGTTGGCGGAACATCGTGGGCTCGTGGTCTTGCCTACGGGCAGCGGAAAGACTCGAGTTGCGGCGGCTGCCATGGCGTCGACCACCGCGCGAACCCTTTGTCTCGTGCCAACTCGAGCACTCCTGAATCAATGGCTTGCGGAATTGTCGCGATTTTATCCCGGAGCGATCGGTTGTCTTGGCGATGGTCGACAAGACGTCCAGCAGGTCACGGTTGCGACGTTCGAATCGGCACTCCGCTGGATGCCGCGTATCGGAAACCGATTCGAGCTTTTGGTGGTCGATGAAGCGCATCACTTTGGGTGCGGCGTTCGCGACGAGGCGCTCGAGATGTGCGTCGCGGGTCGACGACTCGGACTGTCGGCCACGCCGCCAACCGGTGCAGCGCTCGCTCGACTCGAGGAGTTGGTGGGCCCAGTGGTGTACCAACTCGGCGTCGGCGACTTGGCAGGCAAGTGGCTCGCTGACTTCGATTTGATCGTGCTCCGAGTTGCGTTGGATCGCGAAGAACGCGCACGTTATGACGCCGACCACCGCCTTTTCTCGGAGCTGAATCGTCAGTTTCGGTCCATGCACCCATCCGGCACCTGGCAGGAGTTGGTCGCGGCCGCCTCCCAGTCGAGCGATGGCCGAGCGGCGCTCCGCGCGTGGCGACGAACTCGGCAACTGGTCGGTTTCACACACGCGAAGGCAGCCGCGGTCAGGGCTCTGCTGTCACGTCACCGGGACGCAAGAATCCTGATCTTCACCGCCGACAACGCCGCCGCCTACGCCATCGCACGCGAGCACCTGATCATGCCAATCACCTGCGAGATTGGCCGTCAGGAAAGGGAGCGTGCGCTCCAGGGATTTCGCGAGGGCAAGCTACGCGCGCTCGTCAGCGCTCGCGTCTTGAACGAGGGCATTGATGTGCCGGAGGCAGAGGTGGCCATTATCGTTGGAGGCACGCAAGGCGAGCGGGAACACGTGCAGCGTATCGGCCGGTTGCTTCGGCCGTCGCCCGGCAAGCGGGCCACGGTCTACGAGCTCGTGACTCTGGCTACCGCTGAAGCCCGAATTGCCGCTGAGAGGAGGCGGGGTCTTGCTGCCACACACGCTCGCTCGGCTTAGCACCCAGGTCGGGAGCGACCAGCTCGTGCTCCACTACTTGACGGAGAGGGACCATCCTTGGTTGAGATCACTGATCGACGAATACGAGCGCGGCGTCGGTTCCAAACAGAGCGACTTACTCTCGCGTCTCAGGGAGCCGCTGACCACGCGCGCGCCGAAAGCTAAGCAGCGCCTGGCGGTGGACGTGCTCCAGCGACTGACCGACGCGAGAGCCAAGGCCGGAGTGCCGCCGCGTGAGGCTCGTTGGGCCGCGTTAACCGCAGCGGCTCAAACTGCGGCACCCCGCGAGGAGGTCCTTGGATTGGCCGCCGAACAGCTCGGTATCGATGTCGAGAGCCTCGAGAGTGCTCTGTTCGCCGATCTGCGAAGCGAGCGTGCTGCGTGTCCAATCCCCTCCGGGCTCTCTCCGGAACGCATCGCGCTCGAGGCAAACCTACGCCTCGTAAAAAGCTGGATACAGCGCGCGCGCAGTGTGCGCATCACCGCGTGGGGGAACACGCGCGCGCTGGTGAGGCAGGCCCGACTTCATGGGCTTATTTGCAATATGCGACGAGCCGCTCCGGTCCAGACCGGTTCAGCGCGAGTTGCTCCGATTGCCACTGCCGGACTCGATGCATTGCCGCAAAGCCCAACCGAAGGCGTCGAGCTCGAAGTCTCGGGTCCGTTGGCGCTGTTTCGCCATACTCTCATCTACGGCCGAGCACTGGGCGCGCTCATCCCACGTGCCCTTTGGTGTCACCGGTTCGAGCTTCGTGCCGAGTGCGAGACGGGCGCTGGAGCCGCGATGGCAACGTTGACGGTTCGTTCTGGGGATCCGTTGCACGTGGGCCGCGAGCTCCCGGCATACGACAGTCAATTGGAGCAGCGCTTCGCCAGGGATTTTCGCAAGGCTGCGCCCGACTGGGACCTGGTTCGCGAGCCGCGACCAGTCGAGAGCCTCGGCTCGCTCATCTTCCCTGACTTCGAACTCGTACACCGCCACGATCCCAAGCGCCGTTGGCTGCTTGAAATCGTAGGCTTTTGGACCCCCAAATATTTGGACGAAAAACTACGCAAGCTTCGGGCGGCCCACCTGGAGCACGTTCTGCTGTGTGTCGATCAAGAGCGCGGCTGTGCTGACGCCGAGCTGCCCGAGCATGCTCAGACCCTTCGCTATAAGCGACGTATTGATGTGCGAGCCGTGCTGGCGATCGTAGGCCGGTAGCAGGCGGACACAACCCAGCGTGTGTCGCTGACAGAAACGGGTAGTTCGCCTCATCACCCGAAGGTCGGAGGTTCGAAGCCGATCTGCGCTTTTCGTTTTGTGTTCACGCCGAGCGCAAGTCGTTTGCCGCGCGGCTACTTCGCGATGGCGGCGTGAGCGCCCGGCGGAGTCGCGCCATGGCTGCTCACGCGGGCGCGATGATGTTCAGGGCGGGAAAATAGGTCCGATAGCGGCCCGCATCACGGGTTAGCAGCGTCATGCTGCCAACGACCGCGTGGGCGCCCACGTAGAAGTCGGGCATCGGCGAGCGCTTGGTGCCGCCACGTTTCCGGTACGCGAGGAAGGCCTTTGCCGTGAGGAACCCGGCCTCATAAGGTAAGGGCTCACGCGCAAAGTCGGCGAGCGCCGCATCAGCGTCCTCGATCCGAGCGAACTTCATGCAGACCTCGGCGAATATGATCGGATTTATCGCAAGTATCGAAAGTTCAGCAGCCTTGCGCAACGCGCGTTCGGACCAGGATGCCCATGCCGCATCGTTCGTGATGACGTCCAGCAGGACGTTCGTGTCGACGAGTGTTTTCAGGACTTGCCTCGCATCAGCGCCATGATCTCATCGGTCGTTAGCTTGTTCGAGGGACGCACGCCGCGGAGGTGCGTGATGACGCTGTCACCGCGAGACAGTTTGCCGCTGCCGCGGCGTGCCTTGCGCAGCCTCGCCTCACCATCGACGATATCGAAGGTTACTTCGGTATTGGGGAGTAGGCCGAGTTCCTCCCGGATTTCTTGAGGGATTGTAACCTGGCCCTTGGTGGTGATCCGCATGGGCAAGTAATACCACATGCGGTAATACCAGTCATCCGGTTCGACAGCAATGTCCAGCACGCCCTTCTGGCAAACGTGACGTGAATCGCCCTCACTCACTGGCCTTGGATCGAGCACCCCGCTGTTTTCTCGCAATCGGTCACCGAGAGTTGATCACAGGGCGTCGGCCTTCCGTTGCAAGTCCCTGAAACCCACTGACAGAGCTTAGAAAATGCTCCCCAAGAAAGACAGCCGCTCGAGTCGGTCTGGTCGGAGCAAGAGAAGGTCGCGCTCCCGACGCAACCGTTCGTCTGACTGTAAGAGCAACCCTCGAGGTCATTGCAGCTCCCACCGCCTTGGTCGCTGCAGGTGAGCGCAGCGTCGCCGATGCAGCCCTCCCCGCAGCTACAACCCGGGACCGCGTCACATCAGCCGTGTAGGGAAGCCGTCGCGCTGCGAGCGCCAGGACCTCAGGCGGTGTCTTGCAGAAGTCGATCAGGACGTTGCGTCGACGACGAGCAGTTGAAGAGCCACCCGCTGTCCCTCCACTTATTCGACCCAAGAATTGGAGAGCTCGCGCATCTCGTCCAGATTGAGATCGAGCATCTCTGCCGCTTTGCCGCAAAAACGCGGGCCGTTCGTTACCGGGAACGGTTGAGCCTGACGGGTTCCGTTCGTTGGCAGGCACCCCAGTGCCAACTCGGTAAAGCACTGACCGGTAGCTCACCGACCGTAGCCTCGCGCAGGGGATTGGGTTAGCGGGCGCGCAGCGACGCTAGCCGTCGCGTAGCTCGTTGCTCGACTCGTTCGAGACGAGACGAGACGCACGACGCCGCGCGCTGTTGGTGCAGCGTATGCGCATCGCGCGCCTCGGTATTGTACGTTCGTGCCAGTTTCCTCATGACGTATCTGAGGGGTGACGGTTCACGCGCAGTTTCGAACGAGCTGTGATTCGTGCTCGTTCGTCATCGGTCATGTGACTCGTTCCCGGGTCGACCGATCGCAACCGCTCCAATACGGTGCTCCATTGGAAGGAGCACGGGATGATCATCAAACTCAAGTCGATCGTACTGGCGCTGGCGCTGGCAACGCTGAGTGGCTGCGGACAGGGGGCGTCATCTGCGCCCGAAGCAACGGAAATCGCGGTGACGCAGAGTCCGCTCGGCAGCAGCGAAGTCGGATGCGGAACGGGCGCGGCAGCGGCCACCATCAGCGGCAGCGGGAGTGTTCGCTCCGGAACGAGCTACAATCCGTCGACGTGTTTCCGGGCCTACTTGGCCGACGTCAACAACTACAACCCGGGTGATCTGGGCACCATCGTCGCGTACGGTTCTGCTCCGCCGACCACGGCCGAAGAATGCACGCGCACCAGCTTGCGCACCTACGTGTGGCGTCGCGAGGTGAACGGCACCGCCACCTTCATCGATAACCTCATCCGTAGAGGCACGTGGGTCGACGACGGCTTTGGTGGCAAGCGCTGCGCAACGCCGAACGTCGACGTCACCACCGAGCTTCCGGCTGTCACGGCAGGCGGAAATTACCGCTTTGCGGTGCGTGCGTCGGTGTTGCCCGCCAGCACCGAGGCCGAGATTTACAAGGCCATCTACATCGAAGCCACGCCGCGGCTGCCGCGGCTCACCGCCGACACCTTCATCACTCAGATGACCCGCTACGCCACTGCGCTTCCCGGCGCGGGTGGCGCCATCGATCCGGGAGTCAGCCGCGTCTTCGGTTTTCGCAGTTACCCCGCAGGGCTCAAGGGGCAAATGTGCCGAACCTGGAAGTTGCAGGTCTCGCTCATGCGCCAGAACGACCTATCGCTGAAGCGCATGGTACAAACGGACCGAGCCGCGATCGTCGATCAACGAAGCGCTTCGGCCGAACAAGTCCGCGCCCTCGTTTGCGATCCGCTGCCGGCGGGCATGACGACCGCGACGGCATTATCGAATCTGCAAGCCGCAATCAAGACGCACCTCGGTGCGCTGGGCAGCGTGCAACAAGATGCGATGCGGTTCATGAACGTCTCGAGCTCGGAGGCAGCGCAGCTGATCGCGCAGTCGCTGATGATTGACCTGAACCGCACCGCGCGAGGTTGTGGCGCAGTTTCTTCGGAAATACAGGCGTTTTTGAACGCCGGCACGCTTCCGGCCGGCATGCCGGGCGCGGACATTTTGACCCGGAACTGCACCGGGACCAGCGCGCTGATCGGTGCGCGCAATGGCATTGGTGCCGACACCGGAGGCAACCGGCAAACTAAATACCGTGCCTGTGTCGACAAGCAGGCAGCTCAGTTCACCAATAGCTGTACCGGACCTCGTGTCGAATCCGACCCGACGAACGCGAACCCATCGGCACCCACGGGCAACAACGGCTGCCCCGCCGGCAAGGACAAGGATCTGTCCACGAACAGCTGCGTGGATCCCCCCAACTCCTCCACGCCAACGACTACGGACGAGCAGCAAGTCCAAACCTACATTCAGGCCGGAGAGCAGTACCAAGAGTCGACCCGGCGCGCCGACACGTACACCAAGCTTTCGGTCGTGGAAGGCGTGCTCGCCGGAGTGACCGGTGTGCTCGGCGGTCTCATCGCCACCGGCGGCGCGACTACGATCGTGATCGGCACGGCCGCCATTCCCGCGGCGGTCGTCACCGCGGTTCCGGCGGCCGTGCTGACGCTGGTGGCTGCGGGCGCAGGAGCGGTCGCCTATTTTGCCAACAATTCGGCGAAAAAGGCGCACGAACAAATGTGCGCCATCGACAAAGTGGCGTGTCAGGACAACACCGGCAACCGTTGCGCCGAGTACGATCTCGCCGGCAACCGCGCGTGGTTCCAGACTGAGGGCAGCCCGTTTCACCCGGATGGCTATGAAACCAACCAGGCCAATCAAATCGACGACTGCATCTGCCAGCTGTTCGATCGCGATTACGGCCAATTGCCGAGCGCCTTTCAGTTCGGTGGTCCGTCAGGCTGGTGCCCGACGGAAAAGGAGCGTCAGGCCGAAGAGTGCTTGCGCAATCCGGAGGCTCCTGCTCCGGCCGACGGTGCGCCCAAGCTGCGGCCTGAATGTCTCGCGTTGATGCAACCGAAAGAGGTCGACCGGGCGTCGTTGCAAAACCGCTGGTGCAAGTACAAGATGCCGAACTGCACGGGCGCCTTCGTTCAAGACGACGGGACGTGTGGCTGCCCAGACGTGGTGCCGGGGGTGCCGGGAACCGGCGTCGGTCCAGCATGCCAGAATATCAACGTCCTCGACTGCTTGCCCGACGGCATGCTCGACGAGAAAACGTGTCTCTGCGTGCCCTCGTTCGCGGGCCTCGGCTGTCCCGGCGGTGGCCGCTCGGGCTACTTGGCAAAGACGCCGAACGACGTACTGCTCGCCAGCTTTCCCAAGGAATCCGCCGCGATCCGCAGCAAGAACTTGCTCATGGCCGTGTCGGGGAATACCCCGGTCACCACCCGCAAAATGCTGGATCCCAAGCTCACGGCGCTCACCAGCGTGAAGCTGTTCACGCGCGTACCCACACCGACGGTGAGCTCTGGATTGCAAGGCTGGGCCGTGCAGCTCTTGTGCACGAACGAAGGCGCCAACGTGCAGAACCGCAGCCTCGGAACTGCGCAGCTTCAGAACCTCACCCCCGGTGCACAGACCCTGACCTTCAGCCTGACCGCGGCCGATCGTACCGCGTGCTTCAACAACTCGCGATCCGCGGCGCGCTTCGAAATTCGCACGAACAATCAAGTCGGTCAGCCACGGCTCGGATTCGAAGATCTATCGGTGACGAACCTGATCGATGATTTGCCGACCTTGCCTGACCCGTGCCGCACACCACCGAAGCCGGGGCCGAGCCCAGGCGATCCGTTGCCCATCCAACCGCTGCCATTCGACTCACTGTTCTTGCAGCGTTTGTGGAAGTTCAGCGACGGGGTCCAGGTCTCGAACCCCGTGATTCGCTGAGCGGTCGGAGCTGACGCAACAAGGAGACGTAGCGCTCGCTCGGTCCGACAACGGCCGAGCGGCGCAGTCTTTGAGGGTACCCGGTAAAACGCTGAATCATCCAAATCACGCTGTCTTTCACCACGCTTCCGCCGCTCGCGGCCGTGGCTACGACGACGTTGGGTTTGGCGGCCCGGACGCGGGCGGATTGCATTCTGCGCGCCCGATCTCGACGGAACGCCCGTCAGCGAGCTGCTCGCCGAGATCGGGTATCGCGTCTATCGCACGGAATGCGTATCGCCAGACCCAAATGGGCCCTTTTCATGCTCTCGAGCAGGTCTTCATCGATCAGGAGCGCGACCTCGTGCTGATTCGGGAACGGGGCTGGCGGCGGCGCGTCGCGTCGTTACTGTCCCAATACCGACGGTGAGCATCGATGTATGGGGTGGAGGCAAAGGGGGTGACCCTTCTTCTGATTGCAGCGGATGCAGCACAAGCAGAGATTGTCGACGTCGTCGGAGCCGCGGTGCTGGCGGCCAATGATGTGATCAATTGGGTGAGGCACCACGGACGCGTACTCGGGCAGCGATACTCGCAAGCTCCTGCGGCGCGCTGCCGCACGAACCCGCGAATCTTGTCCGGCATGGCTTGTATTCCTGGGCGACCAGAACCTGCAGCTCCTGCACGCGCGAGGCGATGCCCGCAATCGATTCGCACAGCGCGTCGTTTTCGTCTGGGAAGCGGGCACTACAGTCGCTGAAGCCACCCGCCGACAGTGAGGCCGGGTTCGGTCGGCAAGACGAGTCGTCCCGTTTTGTCTTTTGGAAGCGGGACTTCGCCGAAGTCAGTCGACGGAGCTTCGAGAAGTCTCATGACCAGGTACTCGAGCGCGTCGATATCGACCGATTGGCACTGGCACTCACGCAAACCTTCGTCGAGTGATTTGACGAGAAGCGCCGCTTGGTCGTCCTCCGGTTGGTACTTGAGCTGGGCGAGGCGCTTTGCGAGCGGCCTGCATGGAGCTGCTTGGGCGGTAAGTTCGCGCGCACCGAGGCGAGCGAGCTCGGGTTCATTCGATGCGCGATCGAGCTCATCTGCCAAGAGCTTTCCCGACGCGGGTGGTGGACCCAAGGGCCCGGTGTCCAGCCTTCCGAGCAAGAGAACCTCCACGTTCGTCACGGGTGCGAACAGCGCCGCGATCTTCGACACGGGAGTATCGGGATCGGCGGCCAAGTACAGACCAAGGGGCTCGGACGGGTCGCTGGCGCAAGCCCGCATTTGCTCGACAAAGGAGCGCAGCTGCGCCGCAGCTTTTGACGCGTCCTCGGGTTGCCGCGTGCCTAGCCAGCTTCTTGTGGCCGTTACCTCAAAGATTCGATAGTCACGACTTGCGCGCGCGCGGCCGTGCATCTGCGGAAGCTTCGCCTCACGGGGCTGGAACGCGAACTGAGGCTCCGTGAGGAAGCGGTTTACGTGGCGACTCAGTGCATCGACCCGCGCAGCGCAGATCTCTTGCGGAGGCGACGAAATCTCCTGCTGAGGCGACGAAGCCGGCGTCTCGGAGCGAGAGCATGCAAGAAGGGCGAGGAAGGCGCAGGCAGCCGCCAGCCACGTGATCGTCGTTCCGGCTAGGAGCGGGCTCAGGTCGCTCGAATTCGCCATGGCCCAACCATCTCACTTCCTCTCCCAGCGGGGCGCCGAATTCGATGAGGCCGTTCTCGGTTATTGCCGATTCAAAACGACCACTTGAAGAAAGAAGGTCGGCGCGGCACCCGTCATGGTGCTACACGTCGCGGTCCAATGAATAATCCAGATAGTTACGTGATCGTCAAAGTCCCGACAAAAGACCGCGTTCGCGGTACCGCGGGCACGAGCCTCTCCCTCCGCAAGCGTGGCGCCGCGAACTGGAGCCTGGCGGTCCCGGACGCATCGTTTGATAGCGGCGACAATACTTGGGAAGAAGGCATCGCCGCGAGCGTCAAGCGCTCGGGTGAGTCAGTGGTCTTCTCGGCCAAGGACCTGACGCGCTTGCGGGCGGAAGCGCATCGCATCCTCAATCCCACGGTCAAGTCTCAGCGCGTCGACCGAGACTGAGCTCCAACGGCCGCGAGCGTCGCTCGTGGTCAACCAGGGTGCTGCGCGCTTCTCGAGCGGCGCGCAGCATAGGTAAGCCCCTGCGTGCAGCGAACGGTGGCAATGATCGAGAGGGGCGCTGGCGGTAGCCGTGAGGTGGCGGCCGGGCCGCTCGTAGGCCACCGGCTAGGCATCGATCGAGTGGGCGGGGAGGTGACGTCTTGCATCAGCGCGCCGAGATCGCGCAAAAATCAGGGGGGCGGGCCGAAGATCAAGGCCGCGTTCGTGCCGCCGAAGCCGAATGAGTTCGAGAGCGCATAGCGCAGCTTTTTCTGGCGGGCCTCGAGCGGTACGAGGTCTAGATCGCACTCGGGATCTGGGTCGTGCAAGTTGAGGGTGGGGGGCATCACGCCATCACGCAGCGCGAGCAGCGTGAAGATGGCTTCGACGGCGCCGGCTGCGCCGAGTAGGTGGCCCGTAGCCGACTTGGTGGACGACAGGGCGAGATTTCGCGCGTGCGCTCCGAAGAGTGACTTCACTGCAGCGATTTCCACGGGGTCACCCACGGGAGTGGAGGTGGCGTGCGCGTTGATGTAGTCGATTTGATCGGGGTTCAGCTGCGCGCGTTTCAGCGCGGCGCTCATGGCGCGGCGCGCGCCATCGCCGCGCGGGTCGGGCGCGCTCAGGTGATACGCGTCACCGGAGAGGCCGTAGCCGACGAGTTCGGCGTAAATTCGGGCGCCGCGGCGCTTGGCATGCTCCAGTTCTTCGAGCACCACGGCGCCGGCGCCTTCGCCGATCACGAAGCCGTCGCGCTCGCGATCCCAGGGGCGCGAAGCCTCCAAGGGGCGATCGTTGAAGCCGGTGGAGATGGCGCGCATGATCGCAAAACCGGCGAGGGTGAGCCGGCACGTGGCGGCTTCTGCGCCGGCTGCGAGCATCATGTCCGCGTCGCCCAGCCCGATCAGGCGACCCGCGTCACCGAGCGCGTGCGCGCCGGTGGCGCAGGCAGTGACGACCGCGTGGTTCGGCCCGCGTAGCGCATGACGAATCGATACGACGCCCGAGGCTTCGTTGATCAAACTGCCCGGAATGAAATAGGGCGAGATGCGGCGCGGTCCCTCTTTCTCGAGCTTCACCGCGTTTTCGGCGATGCTCGGCAGGCCGCCGATGCCCGAACCGATCAGGACGCCGGCGCGCTCGCTCGCTTCATCGGAGTCGGCTCTCCAGCCCGCGTCGGCGATGGCTTCATCCGCTGCGGCCATTGCGAAGAGGATGAACTCGTCATAGCGACGCAGTTCTTTGGCGTTGGCGACGCGCAGCGGATCGTACTGGTGTGGTTCGGAGCCGCGGGGGACTTGGCCCGCGATCTTCGTGGGCAAATCACTGACGTCGAAGCGCTCCAAGCTGCGGACTCCGGAGCGACCCGCGATCAGCTGGGAAAAGCTGTGTTCCGCGCCCAAACCGAGCGGGGACACCATGCCAAGGCCGGTAACGACGACGCGCCTCACAGCCCACCTCGCTCAGTGCTCGCGCCGAAAATTGGACGCAGTGTTTTCATCGCGAGTCGCAATTTCTGGGACGCGCCTGGTCCGGGTTGGACGCCCACTTGCCCAGGCAACAGCTCTTGGCCGGTGCACGCGTCGACCAATGACGGGCGAATCGCAGCGCCGGTTTCTGCATGCACGAGTTCTAGCGGGGCGCCGCCGGGAGACAACCAACGGCCACCCCAAGCCGCCAGCGCGAGCAGCACCGGCAGGAAATCCAAACCCTTGGCGGTAAGCTCGTATTCTTCGCGCGGCGGGTGTGCGGCATACTCACGACGCACGAAGAAGCCGCTCGCAGTCAGCGCGGAGAGCCGACGCGCGAGCGTGGTCGGCGGCACGTCGAGTTGTGCGGCGAAGTCCTGAAAGCGCTTTGCCCCGAGCAAAGCATTGCGAAGGATCATCAAGCTCCAGCCGTCCCCCACTTCTTCTACCGAGCGGGCGATGTTGCATTCCACGTCTGCGAAGCTCTTCCTTTGCATGGCTGGGTCCTAAGTCAGTCACTATCATAATGCAAGTGCCGTTTGCGGCGGAAACGGGGCTGCGCTAGCGTTCCGCCCATGTCCAATACGGGGTCGTGTTTGTGCGGGGCGGTCAGCTATGAGTTCGAGGGTGAACCACGGATCGTGGTCAATTGTCATTGTTCGCGCTGTCGCAAGGCGACGGGCGCTGCCGTCGCTACCTGGGTACTGGTGCCACTCACCCAATTTCGTTGGTTGAGCGGTGAAGAGCGACTGCGGCAGTTCTCGTCGTCCGAGCACGCGCAGCGTCTGTTTTGTGACACGTGCGGCGCGGCGATGGGTAACCTCACCAGCAAGCGCCCAGGCTTGATGCACTTGGCATCAGGATCGCTCGATCGCGCTCCAGAGTTGAAGGTTGCGTGCCACGTGCACGTCGCCTCCAAAGCTTCGTGGCATCAGATCACTGACGCGATCCCGCAGTTCGACGAGGAACCGTCGGCTCCGCCGCGACCTGTGCAATCGTAGCGAGACGCTGATTCGAGAGCCTCAGCCGCCGCTCTGAACTTGCGGCGTGTTGCGGATCTGCTCCAAGAATCCGACCACGGCCGCGCTCTGATACTTGCGCTCGTGCAGAACCGCATAAAACCAGCGATGAAAGTCGCGATGCGGCACGTGACAGGGGACGAGCGTCCCATAGCGGAAAGCCTCTGCGAGGGCCACGCGCGACACGCAGCCGACGCCAAGTCCGGCCTCGACCGCGCTCTTGATCGCTTCGGTATGCTGGAGCTCGAGCACGATCTTCAGGTCGGGCATGATGCCATGCATGGCATGTTCGAACGCTTGTCGCGTGCCCGAACCTGGTTCGCGCACGATCCACGAAGCTTGCGTCAAATCAGCGTCGGTGAGCGCGCTTTGTTTGGCGAAGGGATGCTGCGGCGCGCAGAAGACCACGAGCTCATCCGGGCGCCAACGAGTCACCTGCAACTCTGGTTCTTGAAGCTCGCCTTCCACGAAACCAATGTCGATTTCGAAGTTCAGCACCTGGCGTGTGATCTCGGCGGTGTTGGCGACGTCCAAGGTCACGCGCGCGCTCGGGTGAGCACGCATGAAGCGCGCGATCTCGGGCACCATCAGGTGGTTGCCGATGCTCAGTGTCGCGCCGACGCGCAACTGGCCCACCGTGTCGTGACTCGCGAGCTCATTCTCGAACTCGCGTGCCTGTTGCTGGAGCGCTTCGGCTCGCGCGCGGATCGAGCGGCCGAGGCTGCTCAGCTGTAGGCGCTTGCCCAAGCGCTCGAAGAGCTGGATGTCGAATTGCCGTTCCAAATCGGCGAGTGCGCCGCTGACCGCCGATTGCGACATGGAAAGCGCCTCCGCGGCGCGGCTCACGCTCTCCTGCTCGGCGACGGCGAGGAAAACCTCGAGCTGGCGTAGGGTGTACCGCATATCGGCATAACCGAATAGCATATCCGGAATATCCCGGTTTGCCGATTAGCGAGGGCGCGTTAAATAGTCCGCATGAGCGCCACGCAGAGCAACCTGTCCCCGGAGACCGTCCTCGAAGTCCACCACTGGAACGATAGTCTGTTCAGCTTCAAGACCACGCGCAACGGCGGTCTTCGCTTTAAGAACGGACACTTTCTGATGATTGGTCTGGAGGTCGAAGGAAAGCCGCTGCTGCGTGCCTACAGTGTCGCCAGCCCGAACTACGAAGAGCACCTCGAATTTTACAGCATCAAGGTGCCAGACGGTCCGCTCACGTCACGGTTGCAGCACCTCAAGCCGGGTGACCAAGTGCTCGTCGGCAAGAAGCCGACGGGGACGCTCGTGGCGAGCCACCTGCTCCCGGGCAAGCGGTTGTACATGCTCAGCACGGGCACGGGACTCGCGCCGTTCATGAGCCTGATTCGTGATCCGGAAGTTTACGAGCAATTCGAACACGTGATCTTGGCGCACGGCGTGCGCATCACCAGCGAGCTCGGGTACTCCGAGTACATCAAGAACGACCTGCCGCAGCACGAGTACCTCGGCGAGCAGGTCAAAAATCAGCTCATCTATTACCCGACCGTGACGCGCGAGCCGTACGTGAACCGCGGTCGGCTCACGGATTTGCTCGAGTCCGGCAAGCTCACGAGTGATATCGGCATGCCCGATCTCAACCCCGAATTCGACCGGGTGATGATTTGCGGCAACCAGGGGATGTTGGACGAGCTCGTGGCCATCCTCAAAGCCCGCGGCTTTCACGAGGGGAAGAGCCACGAACAGGGCCACTACACGATCGAGCGCGCCTTCGTAGAGAAGGAGTAAATCCGCCCCAACGCGCTGGCCGAAGCGGCGTGATTGGGAGCTTGGGCCAGAGTTTTGCGTCTAGCTGGCCAAGTAGCGCTACCGGTGTTTGGCCGATGCCGTGCTACGGTCGCGGGCTGCGATGCGAGGACCCGCGGCCGATAGGCGCGCTTCACAATTGGCGATGGCGGCAGCCGCGCTCGCGCTGGCGCACCACGTGGCCGCGCGCTCGTTGCGCGAGGGCCTGTTTCTAGCGACCTTCCCCGTGGCTGAGCTGCCGAAGGCAATGCTCGGTGCGGCTGTGTTTGCAATCCCCATGGCGCTGACGGTGGCGCACTGGATGGCCCGCTTCGGGCCGGGTCGTCTGACGCCGATTCTGTTCTTGTTCAGCGCGTGTGGTTCAGTCAGCGAATGGTGGCTGCTTCCGACTTTTCCCAAAGCAGTCGCCATCGCCGTATACCTGCACGTCTCGATCGGTGGCGCGCTGCTGGTCAGCGCATTCTGGTCGATCGTCAACGAGACTTTCGATCCGTACACGCTGAAGGCGATCGTCGGGCGAATTGGCGGATTTTGCACCCTCGGCGGCTTGGCGGGCGGGCTGATGATGGAGCGCGTCGCTCACGCGCTGTCTGCCCGCACGAGCTTGCTGTTGATCGGCGCGATCGCTTTGGCCGCGTGCGTGTTCATGCAGCGGCTGGGCAATTTCTTGCCTGCGGCCAAGCCCGTCGTCGAGGGGCCGAAGGGGCGTGAACGGCTCACCGGATACTTGCGCACGCTGGCCCTGCTCGTGGCCTGCACGGCGGCGGTGTCTGCGTTCGGGGATTTTGCGCTGAAGCAAGCCGCTGCGGCTCGCTACACGAATCTCGAATCACTGGTGCGCTTTTTTGCTGTGTTTTACACGGTGGCGGCGCTGGCGAGCTTTTTGATTCAGGTCTTCGTCTCCCGGCGCTTGCTGGATTTGATTGGCGTCGGGCGCACGCTTTCGGTCCCGCCGCTGTTCAGCATCGTGCTTGGCAGCGTCTCGCTGCTCGCACCTTCGCTGGTTGCCGTGGGTGCGATGCGTGGCAGTGATTTGGCACTCGGGCCATCTCTGTATCGCACGGCGTTCGAACCGCTGTTTACGCCCGTAGCTGCGGCGAGCAAGCGCCGCAGCAAAGCCTTGATCGACGTGGTCTTCGACAAAGGCGGGGAGACGTTGGCGAGCCTTTTGATCTTGGGCTTGCTGAGCGCGGCTCCCTTGCTTTTACAGCGCGCACCGTCAGCGTTGGTCGTGTTGTCGTCGGCGCTCGCCGTGCTGCTCTCGCTCCGCGCGCAGCGCGGCTACGTCACCGAGCTCGAAGCGAGCTTGCGAGCTGGCACGTCCAATGACGACCTTCCGGAACCCGACGACGCACGGCGCTTGCTGACTCTGGGCACGACTTTGGACGCCGATCGTGAGCGATTGATCGCCCAAATCGCCCAGCTTCGCCGGGCGAAGGTCGAACCGCGCGCTTCGACACCGCCGATTGCTCCTTCGCCCCCCGTGGTGCGCGAGCAGATCGAAGAGCTCGTCGCCGCGCTTCGCGTGCTGCTCGGCCGCGATTCGAAGGCGATTCGCGAGTTGTTGAGTGGTCCGCCGCTCGATCCGCGCTTGGCAGCGTTCGTAATTCCTCACTTGGGGCAAGAAGCTTTGACCAAGCCCGCGGTCGAAGCATTGCGGGCAATGGGGCCGTCGATATTCGGTGTGCTGAGTGAAGCCATGCACTCGACGACTCTGCCGGTCGTGGTGAGGCGCCGGATCCCGCACGTGCTGCGTAGCGCACGCGGGGCACGCGCGATTCATTCGCTCATGGGCGCTCTGTCCTGTACTGGGATCGAAGTGCGCTATCGCGCGGCGTTGGCGCTCTCGGAGATCACGCGTGAAGATCGCGCGCTCGTACCGGAACCCGGGCAAGTGTACGCGTTGGTCTTGAACGAGGTGGCGCAAGGTCCGTTGGATCGCGCGTCGATCGATCACGTATTCGCGCTGCTCTCCCTCACGCTCCACCGCGGTTCGCTCGAACTCGCGCGGCAGGGGGTGCTGAGCGCCGATCGCAAGCTGCGCGGAACCGCGCTCGAATACTTGGAAAGTCTGCTGCCCGAAACCGTTCGCTCGCCGCTGATCGCTGCACTTGCCGATCACGCTGGACCACGCGAGTTCGTCGAGAAATTGCCGAACGCCGATCTTTTGGGCGAGCTCCAGCGCTCATTTCGCGCCGATCTGCCCGAGCCCAGCCTAGCGACCGATCCAGACTGAGCCTGCACGACCCTACAGTATCAGCGCTGTTTCTCGAGAGGGACCCGATTTCGCCTTTCGCGGATCTCTCGCGGTTCGGCAATTGGCCCGGGTTACGCGATGTGTCGCAGACGGTGCTGTGCTAGCTCGGTTTTTCTTCGATGATGCTTGTCGGTCACGCGTTCTCCACGCTCCTTTCGGCTTGCCGCCCAAAGTTAGTCACACGAAAGGTCGTCGTCCTGCGTCAAGGTTGCCGGATCGCGTCGCTCGTGCGTGCGCTGTTCGTGGCGCTGGCTTTGGTTTCGGCGACCCGTTCCGCTGCAGCCGAGTCTCAACCTCAACGACATCTCCCGGATTATGACGGGAGAGGGGGCAACGGACAGCCGACTACACCGGGGCAGGCGCTGCTCTGGGTACCCCGCGTGCTCTTGTTCCCGGTCTATCTCGTGACCGAGTACGTGGTGCGCCGTCCGTTGGGGTACGCGATTACGGCGGCCGAGCGCGCGGAGCTCCCGGCTGCGCTGTACGATTTCTTCGCCTTTGCCCCTGAGCACAAGGGCGGCATCGTCCCGGTCGCGTTCGTCGATTTCGGTTTTTACCCGAGCGTTG
>Ga0164241_10002429_pt1 | contig 20265 bp, 20 predicted proteins | sample OricomyardsoilBY_FD_108780 | JGI IMG/M metagenome (GOLD analysis project Ga0164241, IMG submission 108780) | Backyard soil microbial communities from Emeryville, California, USA - Original compost - Back yard soil (BY) | ecosystem: Environmental > Terrestrial > Soil > Unclassified | place: USA... | reverse complement strand
TTTTGTTCCGCGTAAGCTGCGAACCGGCGGTTGACCATGTTATTATCTGCCCACCAACTTATGGTATGTATCAAGTTAGCGCCAACATTAATAACGTTGCCGTTAAAAGCATTAACCTGTTGCCAAGTTTCGATTTAGATGTTGAGCGCATATTGGAGAATATGGATGAGCACTCGAAGCTCTTATTCATTTGTTCACCTAATAACCCAACGGGTAATTCGTTCCATGCCGATGATGTGGAATTGCTAATACAGAAGTTTCCGGGCATAGTAGTTATTGATGAGGCTTATATCAATTACTCGCGCCAGCAATCTAATATTCGCTTATTAACCGAGTACGCCAATTTAGTGGTGCTGCAAACATTTAGTAAGGCTTGGGGCTTGGCAGGCTTGCGTTTAGGTATGGCGTTTGCGTCGGAGCAGATTATTAATTTCATGAACAAGGTTAAGCCGCCATATAATGTAAACAGCGCCACGCAACAATTAGCCCTGCAAGCGCTTGATAACATACAATGGGTAAATGAACATATTCGCGAAACGGTTAAAACCCGTAACGAGTTGGTTCAACAGTTACACGATTTAAAAATGGTTAAGCATATTTACCCCACCGATGCTAATTTTATTTTAGTAAAAACGGATGAACCTAAAGCCGTTTATGATTATTTGGTACAACAAGGCACCATAGTGCGCGATAGGAGTAAGGTTGAACTATGCGAAGGCTGCCTGCGCATAACCATAGGTACAAAAACAGAAAACGAATTGTTAATACAGCAACTACAACAGCTATGAAAAAGGCATTATTTATTGACCGCGACGGTACCCTGATTTTGGAAACCGACGATTTTAAGATTGAGAAGTTTGAGAAACTACTTTTCTATCCGGGGGTCTTTCAATGGTTGGGCCGCATTGCCCGCGAAATGGATTACGAACTGGTAATGGTTACCAATCAGGATGGATTGGGAACGCCAGAATTTACGGAAGAAGATTTTTGGCCGGTTCAAAAGTTTATTGAAAAAACATTTGAAAACGATGGTATGAAATTTACGGGCGTGCATATCGATAAGTCGTACCCGCACGAAAACCTGCCTACACGTAAGCCTAACAGAGGCATGCTTACGCAATATATGGATGGCAGTTATGATTTAGCCAATTCGTTTGTTATAGGCGACCGTATAACCGATGTGCTATTGGCAAAAAACTTAGGCGCTAAATGTATTTGGCTGAACGATGGCCGCAACTTAGGCGTAGGCGAAACCGGTAAAGATAATGCCGAAACCCTAAAACCATACATAGCCCTTGAAACCCGAGACTGGGAGGTTGTCTATAATTTTTTAAAAGGGGGTGCGCGTAAAACCACGCATACACGCACCACTAAAGAAACCAACATAACCGTGGACTTAAACTTAGATGGAACAGGCAAGGCTGATATAAATACTGGCTTGGAATTTTTTAACCACATGCTTGAACAAATTGCCAAGCATGGCAACGTTGATTTAAAAATAGAAGCCAAAGGCGATTTGCAAATTGACGAACACCATACTATTGAAGACACCGCTATAACTTTAGGCGAAGCTTTCGCAAAAGCGTTGGGCGATAAAAAAGGCATTGAGCGCTATGGCTTTTGTTTGCCTATGGACGATGCATTAGCGCAAGTAGCTATTGATTTTGGAGGAAGAAACTGGATAGAATGGGATGCACAATTTAACCGCGAGAAAGTAGGTGATATGCCAACTGAAATGTTCTCCCACTTTTTTAAATCGTTTACTGACGGTGCTAAGTGCAATTTGAATATTAAGGTAGAGGGTGAGAATGAGCATCATAAAATTGAAGCCATATTTAAAGCGTTTGCAAAGGCTATTAAAATGGCTGCAAAGCGAGATTTGAGCAATATGCAATTGCCAAGTACAAAAGGAGTGTTATAGTTTTATCAAAACCGATTAATCAAATTATACAGATTGGCTAAGCATACAAATACTAATTCTTTAATCTGTCTTATCTGCGGTTAAACATTATTTATTATGGAAAAGAAATTTGAAACCGACGCTATACGCTCACAAACTGAGCGCACTGAATTTTTAGAACACTCGGTGCCCTTATATTTAACCAGCAGCTTTGTATTTGAAGATGCTGAGGATATGCGCGCCTCGTTTGCCGAGGAGAAGGAACGCAATATATACTCGCGATTTAGCAACCCCAACTGTACCGAGTTTGTACAGAAAATATGCCACATGGAAGGTGCCGAAGATGGCTTTGCTTTTGCTACAGGCATGGCGGCGGTTTTCTCAACGTTTGCAGCACTACTTAAAAGCGGCGATCATATTCTTTCATCACGCTCGGTGTTTGGTTCTACGCATACTATTTTTACCAAAATATTCCCCAAGTGGAATATTGCTACCACCTATGCCGATGTAGATAAACAGGACGAGTGGGAGGGCTTAATACAACCCAACACAAAAATACTTTATGCTGAAACGCCTACCAATCCATCGGTTGATATTTTGGATTTAGAAAAATTGGGCGCACTTGCCAATAAGCATAACCTGATATTGATTATTGACAATTGCTTTGCCACGCCATATTTGCAACAGCCTATAAAGTTTGGTGCGCATTTGGTAATACACTCGGCCACTAAATTTATTGATGGCCAAGGCCGTGTATTAGGTGGTGTAGTAGTTGGCCCTAAAGACTTAGTGAAAGAGATTTATGTTTTCTCTCGTAATACAGGCCCTGCACTTTCTCCGTTCAACGCATGGGTGTTATCAAAAAGTTTAGAAACACTTGCCGTGCGTATGGACAGGCATTGCGATAATGCATTAAAGTTGGCTGAGTACTTAGAAAATGACGAACAGGTAGCATGGGTAAAATATCCATTTTTGAAAAGCCATCCGCAATATGAAGTGGCTAAAAAGCAAATGAAAGCCGGAGGCGGTGTAGTGGCCTTTGAATTAAAGGGCGGTGTTGAAGCGGGCAAGCAATTTTTAGATGCCTTGAAAATGCTTTCGCTATCGGCCAACTTGGGCGACACGCGCACTATTGCTACTCACCCCGCATCAACCACTCACAGTAAACTTAGCGAGGCCGAAAGGTTAGCCGCAGGCATTACACCCGGCTTGGTACGGGTATCGGCAGGGCTTGAGCATATTGATGATATAATAGCCGACATAGCACAGGCTTTGAAATAAAATGTGTCGCACAGAGCCCAAAGAGAACACAGAGTTTTAAAAACAATACGGTCCGGGTCGTTCTTTTTAGAAAGTTAGATTAAAGCTAAATGTTTTTATTGTGTAAATCATAGGTCAATTGCGCCTACTTACAGTAGGAAGGATAAATTTTTTGTATTAACACTCTGCGAACTCAGTGTTCTCAGTGCGAAAAAACAGTAATGAAACTCGTAATAATAGACTACGGCGCGGGTAACACGCAATCGGTGAAATTTGCTTTTCAACGGTTGGGTATTACATCTGTGCTAAGCTATGATGCCGAAGTGATACGTGGCGCCGATAAAATTATTTTTCCGGGTGTTGGCCATGCTAAACCCGCTATGGAAGTATTGAAGGCAAAAGGACTCGATACATTGATTCCACAATTAACGCAACCTGTTTTAGGTATATGCTTAGGTATGCAGTTAATGTGTAAGCATAGCGAAGAGGGCGATACAACTTGTTTAGGCATATTTGACGAAACAGTAAAACTGTTTGAACCTAAAATGAAAGTGCCGCACATAGGTTGGAACACAGTAAAAGGCAAGTGGGCATTAAGTAGTCAAGAAGCTGAGTACTTCTACTTTGTACATAGTTATTATGTACCGAAGAATGAATACACCGCTTTAATCTGCAACTACTTTGAACCATTTTCAGCCGCTATGCAAAAAGATAATTTTTATGCTGTGCAGTTTCATCCCGAAAAATCGGGTGTAGCAGGTGAGCGATTGTTGAATGAATTTTTGAAAGTACAATCATTGTAGTCATCTGCGGGTTTCAGCGAAATCTGCGGGAAATATTTTTGGAGTATGTACATCATCCCCGCTATTGATATTATTGACGGTAAGTGCGTAAGGCTTACCCAGGGCGACTATGCACAAAAAACAGTGTATAGCGAAAGCCCCGTTGAGGTAGCTAAGAGTTTTGAAGTAGCAGGTATTAAACGCTTGCATGTGGTTGATTTAGATGGTGCCAAAGCCAGCCACATAGTAAACCACGAAACACTAAAGCAAATTGCTGCGCAAACAAATTTGCAGATTGATTTTGGTGGCGGCATTAAAAGCGATGAAGATATACGCATAGCATTTGAAAGTGGTGCACATCAAATTACTGCCGGTAGCATTGCCGTTAAAAGCAAAGAAACCGTTTTGCGTTGGCTGCAACAATATAGTGCCGATAAAATAATATTGGGCGCCGATGTAAAAAATGAGCGCATAGGTATAAACGGTTGGCAAGATGATAGCGGCATTGACCTTTTTACTTTTTTAGAGGAATATGTGGCACACGGTATTAGCTACGTAATATGTACCGACATTGCTAAGGATGGTTTATTGCAAGGCGCATCTATCGATTTGTATAAAAAGATATTATTGCGCTATCCGCAACTAAAATTGATAGCAAGCGGCGGCGTAACAAGTATTGATGAGTTACACGAATTACGTAACGCAGGTTTGTATGGTGCTATAGTAGGTAAGGCTTTTTACGAGGGTCGTATAACATTAAACGAACTTTCAATTTTTTAAACTTTGTGTCTTTGCGCCTTAGTGGCAATAATTTTTTTGAATGTTAGCAAAACGTATCATACCCTGTTTAGATATTAAAGATGGCCGTACCGTAAAAGGTGTCAACTTCGAAAACCTGCGCGATGCAGGCGATCCTGTTGAATTGGCAAGGTTGTATGCCGATGAAGGTGCCGATGAGTTAGTGTTTTTAGATATTACTGCCACACATGAACGCCGTAAAACTTTAGCTGCTTTGGTTGAACGTATTGCCGAAAACATCAACATTCCTTTTACGGTTGGTGGTGGCATTGCAAGTGTAGATGATGTAAGTGTGTTGCTGAAAAACGGTGCCGATAAAGTTTCCGTTAACTCGGCGGCGGTGCGAAACCCCCAATTGATAAACGATATTGCTGATAAGTTTGGTAGCCAGTGCTTGGTATTGGCTATTGATGCCAAAGAGGTAAACGGTACCTGGAAAGTATATTTAAACGGTGGTAGGTTAGAAACCGATATTGATTTATTTGCCTGGGCTAAGGAAGCAGAGCAACGCGGCGCAGGCGAAATACTTTTTACCAGTATGGACCACGATGGTACTAAAAACGGGTTTGCCAATAATGCTTTAAAACAACTATCGCAGGTGGTTAATATCCCCGTTATAGCCTCGGGTGGGGCCGGTACTATGCAACACTTTGTTGATACCTTTACATTAGGTAATGCCGATGCCGCATTGGCAGCCAGCATATTCCACTTTAAAGAAATTGGTATTAGTGATTTGAAAAAATATTTAGCTGAAAATAAAATACCTATTAGGCTTTAGATATATGAATATAGATTTTGAAAAAGGTAATGGCTTAGTGCCTGCCGTAATACAAGATGGAGTTACCGGCAAGGTGCTAATGTTGGGCTATATGAACGCCGAAGCATTAGCTAAAACCGAAGCCGATAAACGTGTTACATTTTTCAGCCGCAGCAAAAACAGGCTATGGACCAAAGGTGAAGAAAGTGGCAACTACTTAAATGTAGTAAGCATTGCTGCCGATTGCGATAATGATACGCTATTAATTAAAGTAAACCCCACAGGCCCGGTATGCCATAAAGGTGCCGATACTTGTTGGAATGAAAAAAACGTTGCAAACCCCCTCTCCTTTATTGCCGAGTTGGAAGAAACCATTAAGGTGCGTAAAAGTTTAAGTCCCGATGAATCGTACATTGCGAAGTTGTTTGGTAAAGGCATTAATAAAATAGCTCAAAAGGTAGGCGAGGAAGCCGTTGAGTTAGTAATTGAAGCTAAAGATGATAACCCCGATTTGTTTTTAGGCGAAGCGGCCGATTTGCTTTTTCATTATTTGCTGTTACTGCAAGCTAAAGGTTTTACCTTAAAAGATATTACCGCTAAGTTACAGGAGCGGAAAAAATAATTATTGTTGCGGGGCACTATCAAGGCTTAATAATTTGCGGCGATCCATACTCGTTACGATATATTTTTAGCAACAATATAAAGTATGAAATAAGCAGGGGCCCGAAAATAATTCCCACAAAACCAAACACACTTAACCCCAGTATTACACCAAAAAAGGTAATAAGCGGGTGTACATCGCCCAAGCGTTTTTGTACCACAAAGCGGAATACATTATCGATGTTGGTAATAACAATAGCGCCATACAAAAACAGTACAATGCCCTGCCAGTGGCTACCGCCTGCATATAAAAATATGGATAACGGAACCCATATTACTGTAGTACCTACTAAAGGCAACACACTCATTAACCCGGTTACTACTGCCCAAAACCAAACATCATCTACCCCTAAAAAATAATAGCCTAATAATGCTGTAAAGGCTTGCAGTATGGCTAATACGGGTATGCCTATAGCGTTCGATAAGGTTTGGTTTTTTAGTTCGCTTAAAAGAAGGCGGTCGTTTTGCTCGTGAAAAGGCAGGTACTCCCGCACCTGGTGCTCCATATTGCGTGCATTAGCCAGCATAAAGTACAATAGAAAGTACAATACAAACACATCTACTACAGCATTAACGGTGGCTGTTAAAAATCCGGGTATTACATCGGCGGCAATGCTGGTAAGTTTGTTTACCGTATCGCCCGTCAGTAAATCAACACCTAAAAATTCTTTAGCCTTGGCGCTTAGCGTTTGCGCCATATGCAGTATATCTGCATAGTGATCAACCAAAGCACCTACCTTGCTTGATAGCATTACTGAAACTAAAGCTACCGGTAGTACCAATATCAGGAACGAAACCAGCATTAGCAATGCAATGCTTAGGTTGCGGTTCCAGGGGCGCTTAGGTTTTTCGGTAAGGTAAAAATGTGCGCGGCGTAGTAGTATATAAAAAACCACGGCACCCATAAAGGCGCTTAAAAAACCTTTTAATAGCCAAAACAAAAATATGCCCAGCGCAAAAAGTGCAATAATGAAAATAGTTTGCTTCAGCTTATCGTTGTTCAGGTTCATAGCGCTATAAATATACTATTACTTGTTAAGCGAAACCAAAACTACCCCACCTATAATAAGTGCAGTGCCAATTAAGCGCATCATCGATATTTTTTCACCAAAGCCGAAATAAGCCGCTATAAATAAACCTACAATAGTTAATGAGAAGAAAACCGCACTGGCTACCTGCAAGGGTATCTCTTTCAGGCATTCTGTAAATAAATACGAGTTAATAAGGCCAAATACCAAGCCGCCAAAAAAGTAGCCCCAACGTTTTACAGGGGTTGCCTCGTTAAGCGCCGATAGGTTAAAGCCCACATTGGTTAGCACATTAAAAAAAATAGATGAGTACAGCAGCACGTATTTCATAAATGATATTTTAAGGGAAGGTATAAAATAGAATTGAAGATTGGATGGTAGGCTGTTTAATTTAAGGTGTGTGATAGTAAATGATTGGATGAAACATTGCCTTTTTGATGTAAGTAAGCGTAATAGAAATTCCTGTCCCCAGTCAAATATTTTTCGGTTGGAAATAAAGTTGGGGGTGAGTTTGTATTACAACCCTCTCAATTCTTAAATCTGTGTAATCTTTTCAATCTGTGTAATCTTGCTATATATTTACCGCCATGGAACACCAATTAAAAATATACGATAGCCTTAGCCGCGAAAAGAAGTTGTTTGTACCCCTAAACCCTCCGTTTGTGGGGTTGTATGCGTGCGGCCCTACTGTATATAACGAGGTGCACTTGGGCAACCTGCGCACCTTTACCACTTTCGATATCGTATACCGCTACCTTACCCATATTGGCTACAAAGTGCGCTACGTGCGTAATATTACCGATGCAGGCCACCTTACCAACGATGCCGGCGAGGGTGTGGACCGTATTGAGGAACGCGCCAAACTGGAGCAGATAGAACCGATGGAAGTGGTGCAGAAATACACCAACAGCTTTCACGAAGTATGCCGCGAGTTTAATATACTGCCACCCAGCATTGAACCCACCGCCACGGGCCACATTGTGGAGCAGATAGAAATGATTAAGCGCATTATGAACAACGGCTTTGCATACGAAAACAAAGGCTCGATATATTTTGATGTACGCAAGTACATGGAAAAACACCCCTATGGTCAGTTAAGCGGACGTAATGTAGATGACTTACGGGAAGGCACGCGCGAATTAGATGGGCAAGAGGAAAAGAAAAACGCCGCCGACTTTGCTATTTGGAAAGCCGTAGCGCCTAACCACATACAACGCTGGCAAAGCCCTTGGGGCGAAGGCATACCCGGTTGGCATTTGGAGTGCAGTGCCATGAGTTGCAAATACCTGGGTAAGCAGTTTGATATACATGGCGGCGGTATGGATTTAAAATTTCCGCACCACGAATGCGAAATAGCCCAAAGCATAGGCGCCGATGGTGTTGAGCCAGTGCGCTATTGGATGCACGGAAATATGCTAACCGTTAACGGCGATAAAATGAGCAAAAGCAAAGGCAATTCGTTTTTACCGCGCGAACTGTTTGCAGGTAACCACCCCTTGCTTGAGAAAGCCTATGCGCCTATGGCGGTTCGTTTTTTTATGTTGCAAAGCCACTACCGTAGTACGCTCGATTTTAGTAACGAGGCACTACAAGGTGCCGAAAAAGGTTTTGGCCGTTTAATGAATGCCTATAAGGTGTTGCAAGGTTTAACGTATACCGCAGGTACCGTTAGCGAAGCCGAGGTAAAAGAAGTAACCACACTTTGCACCGATATTTACGATAAAATGGACGACGACTTTAACACCGCTGAAGCCATTGCCGTATTGTTTGAAATGGCGAAAAAAATAAACTCGTACAAAGAAGGCATTATAGCTATTTCAACTATTGATGAAGCTACGTTTAGCTTGCTTAAAACAACCTTTACTGCCTTTATAAAAGATATACTGGCTATTGATAAAGAAGACCTATCGGAAGAAGGGGAAATAGCCGGTGGGCTGATGGGCTTAATTTTAGAATTGCGTAAAGATGTACGTGCCAAAAAAGATTTTGCCGCCAGCGATAAAATTCGCGACGAACTTTTAAAGCTGGGCATACAGGTTAAAGACGGCAAAGATGGCGCCACCTGGGGTAGGGTTTAGTATGAATGTTTTACCACAGATGAACGCAGATAAACACAGATGGGAATAAATGATATTACATATAAAATAATAGGTTGTGCCTACAAGGTGCACTTAGCTTTAGGCCCTGGGTTATTGGAAAGTACTTATGAAGTTTGTATGGTGCATGAACTTATAAATTGTGGATTAAAAGTAGAACAACAGAAGGCTCTCCCAATTGTATATAATGGCATTAAATTAGATGCGGCTTACAGGATTGATTTATTAGTACACAACTCTATTATAGTTGAGTTAAAAGTTGTTGAAGCCATTTCAAATATTCATAAAGCACAAGTATTATCCTATCTTAAATTATCGAAACGTGAAGTTGGATTATTAATCAACTTTAATGTAACCGATATGAAAAAGGGTGTTACACGACTTATATCCTCTAAAACGAAATCCTATGTTTAAAATAAATCTGTGTTCATCTGCGTTCATCTGTGGTTTAGTAATTTTTGCCACTTCGTGCAATAGCTGTAACCAGCCTAAAAGCAATAGCACTAACACCGAAACCAAACCAACGGTTACGGTTAATGCGCCTGCGTTTAATGCCGACTCGGCTTATGCTTATACTGCCAGGCAATTAGATTTTGGTCCACGGAATATGAATAGCAAGGGCCACGACGAATGCGCTAAGTGGTTAATTGAAAAAATGAAAACCTTATCCGATACTGTTTACGTGCAAAAATTCGATCAAACCATGTTCGATGGCGTAACTATCCATTGCACTAACATCATTGCCTCTATTAATCCGCAAGCTAAAACACGTATACTGCTTACCTCGCATTGGGATAGCCGCCCTTGGGCCGACCAAGACACCAAAGACCGTGATAAACCTATTCTGTCGGCCTGCGATGGTGCCAGTGGTGTAGCTACCCTTATTGAAGTGGCCAATGCCATTAAAAGCCAACCAACCGATATAGGCATTGATTTGTTTTTTAACGATGCCGAGGACTACGGATACACCTCGTCATTACAGGATTTGGTAAAAGTAACGGGCGAAACCGAAAACTCATTTTGTATAGGCGCGCAATACTGGAGCCGCAACCCCCATGTTAGCGGCTACCGCGCCGATTTTGGTATACTGTTAGATATGGCAGCAGCGCATAACGCCGTGTTTACCCGCGAAGCCGGCTCAACCTACAATGCCGGATGGGTACAGGATAAAGTTTGGAGCAACGGCCAACTATTAGGTTATGGTAATTTTTTCAGCAACCAGCCAAGCCCCGAAATTACCGACGACCACCACTACATTAACGAGCTGGCTAAAATACCTACTATTGATATTATACATTTCGATGCTAACAGTAATTCGGGTTTTGGGCCTTACTGGCACACGCATAACGATAATATGGATGTGGTTGATAAAGCTACTTTAGATGCCGTAGGCCACACTTTGCTGTACACCATTTACCAATACGCTGCCGAGCAAAAAGTTGCTCAATAATAATTGATAAATAATACCGAAATTTACGGTATGGATGATTTGAAAAGCCAACTCAGCCAATCTCTTTTTTGGGATGTGGACTTTAACAAACTTGATATTGATAAGCATTGGCAAAGTGTAATTTTGCGCATTGCCGAACGGGGCACTTGGGCGCAATGGCAAGCTGCACGAAACTATTACGGCGATGAAAGAATTAAGCAAGCTGTTATTTCTGCCAGATGGATTGAATTAAAAACCCACCACTTTTTAAGTGCCATATATAATATACCGTTAGAAAAATTCAGATGTTACACTACGAGACTCTCCTCCCCAACACCCGACCTGTTTTAGAAGCAGTTTTTAAGCTGCCTATTACTGAGCGGTTTTTTTTAGCGGGCGGCACATCATTAGCTTTACAAATAGGCCACCGATTATCATATGACTTAGATTGCTTTTTTATTGAGCCTTTTGAACAACAATATATTATTGAAATGCTGCCAACTATTGGCGATACAACGGTTATGAACCAAAATAAAATTGGGATGATGACTACCGTAGCAGGTGTTAAGGTTGATTTTGTTTACTTCAACTCCCCGTTACTTGAGCCGCCAATTGAAGTAGATGGGTTAAAATTATATTCCCTTTCCGACATTGCAGCCATGAAAATATTAGCAGTAACTAATCGTGGAAGAAAGCGCGATTTGTTCGACATTTACTTTATGCTTAAACAATTGAGCCTGGCTGAAATGTTAGAGCTATACAAAAAGAAATATAAAGTATACGAATTAATGATGGCGACCAAGTCGTTAGTTTATTTTGAAGATGCCGAAGAAGATGAAGACCCTGTGCTGATAAATAATAATGTAACATGGGAACAGGTAAAAAGCAAAATTTTAGATGAACTCAGGCTTTTTCACGGATAGCATCTGATTCCCTTTGGTAGTAACCCGTACCGTCATAAGTACGTTTGTTGGGTGCGTGCATACAAGCTTCGCTGCAAGCGCCTTCCATTTTCCAGCCACACTCTTCGCATAGCACAAAGTGCTCGTTACATTCGGGGTTGGCACAGTTAACCATGTGTGCGCTTTGGGTGCCGCATATTTTGCAGGTAGATATTATAGTTGGGTTAACGTTGTTTACATCTATCACCACGCGGTTATCGAAAACATATAACTTGCCGTCAAAATTTTTGCCGCCTGTTTCCTTAGCGTATTTTACAATGCCACCTTCAACTTGGTAAACATTTTTAAACCCGTTTTGCACTAAAAAGCCACTGGCCTTTTCGCACTTAATACCACCCGTGCAATAAGTAATTACTTTTTTGTCTTTCAGGTTTTCTATCTCCTTCAACTTCTCCGGAAAATCGCGGAAGTTGTCAATATCCATGGCAATAGCATTTTTAAATCTGCCTACGCTGCTTTCGTAATTACTGCGTACATCTAAAAACACCACATCCTCATCCTCCATCATTTCCAACACCTCGTGTGGTTTAAGGTGCGTACCGGTAGTATTGGTTGGGTCTACATTTTTTATACCGCGCAGGCTACTGTGTACAATCTCGGGTTTTACGCGCACATACAGGCGCTCAAACGATGGCTCATCTACCTCGTCAATCTTAAATTCAATACCGGCAAACATAGGGTTGCTTTGTACATAGTCCATGTATTTTTTGCATTGCACCACCGTGCCGCTAATAGTTCCGTTCAAGCCCTCTTCAGCTACAATTATACGGCCCACAACGCCCAGCCTTTCGCAAAACGCTAAGTGTTGTTGCGCATACTCCTCGGCATTAGGTATGCGGGTATATTGGTAATAAAGCAGTGTTTGATATGGCTTCATAATATCCTCTTTTCTTATCAGGCTGCAAAAATAAGGCTTTTAGCGGCAAATTGAATGAGGTTTCTCAATACTTGATGTAGGTATTATGCAGGGCATTAAAATGCCGTTCAGCCAAAAAATCTATTTTTGGATTAATAATTAAAAACCACCACCAACCATGTACACCATACAACAGCGCTTACAAACCGAGCTTGATGAAATAAAAACCAATGGTTTATATAAAACCGAACGTGTTATAACCACCCCACAGGGCGCCGATATTAACACCACCGCAGGGCAGCAGGTAATTAACTTTTGCGCCAATAATTATTTGGGATTAAGCAGCCACCCTAAGGTAATTCAGGCCGCCAAGCAAACTATTGATACGCATGGCTATGGCATGAGCAGCGTACGCTTTATTTGCGGTACGCAGGATATACATAAGCAATTGGAGCAAAAAATTTCGGAGTTTTTGGGTACTGAAGATACCATACTTTACGCCGCCGCATTTGATGCTAACGGCGGGGTGTTCGAGCCGCTGTTTGGCGAGGAGGACGCTATTATATCGGACGAATTAAACCATGCCTCGATTATTGATGGCGTGCGCCTTTGCAAGGCTGAACGCTATCGTTATAAAAACAGCGACATGGCCGACTTGGAACAAAAGCTGATAGAGAGCCAGAAAAACCGCAGCCGCATTATAGTTACCGATGGGGTGTTTAGTATGGACGGCACTATAGCGCAGCTTGATAAAATTGTTGCCCTTGCCGAAAAATATAACGCCCTTATAATGGTGGACGAAAGCCACAGCACAGGCTTTATGGGCAAAACAGGCCGCGGTACGCACGAGCGCAATAACGTAATGGGCAAAATAGATATTATAACCGGTACGCTTGGCAAAGCCCTTGGTGGTGCCAGTGGCGGCTTTACCAGCGGGCGCAAAGAAATTGTTGAATTGCTACGCCAACGCAGCCGCCCGTATTTGTTTAGCAACACCGTAATGCCCGCCATAGTAGGCGCCAGTATTGCTGTGTTAGATATGCTGAGCCAAACCACTACCCTGCGCGATAAGCTGGAAACTAACACCCGTTATTTTCGCGAAAAAATGACCGCTGCAGGCTTTGATATAAAACCCGGCGAGCACCCCATAGTACCAGTAATGTTATACGATGCCGTATTGGCGCAAAACTTTGCCGCTAAGTTGTTGGATGAGGGTATTTATGTAATCGGCTTTTTTTACCCGGTAGTACCCAAAGGCCAAGCCCGCATACGCGTACAGGTTAGCGCCGCACACGATACCCACCACTTAGATAAAGCTATTGCAGCCTTTACTAAAGTGGGTAAGGAGTTAGGGGTGATTAATTAGTTGTTTTTAGTTTGCCGTTTGTGGTTTGTTGTTGAAGTAATACTGCTATTTGAATGAAGTACAAAACCGCCAATTGTTGGCACTTTAATAGTATCATTTATTGTTGCTATCGTATTGGACGGCGCAGCAATGCTGATATCTGAATATGCTTTCGGAGTTCAACTACCTTTGTGGGTTAGGGTGATTGTATTAATTACATCAGCAATGTTAGGCTATTTGTTGCATTACTACACATTACGCCAAATTAAGCAGGTGGTACTTGGCAGCACGCATATTAATATTGAATATTATAAAAAGTCGAAAAATGTAAATGTTGATTTGTGCAATATCAAGGTGATAGAGATATATTTTTATAAAGCACAAAATGATTGGTGGTACATAGTTATGTATGGTAATAACCAGGCTCAATTCGATTCACATACAGTTCCATTAAAAGATCTGGTTGCTTATTGTGCAGCACATAATATTGCCACCGAGTACAAGGACGCTTTCGAAAGCTCACAGCCTTAGTATATTCTTAATCAAATATGAATTTATAGCATAAGCTTACCACATAACGCCCAATTGTCTCCCTTCGGAGGGAGAAGAAACCAATTACGATAAGTAATTGGTTGAAGAGGGAGGATTTAAAACACCTACCCCCATTCCCATTCATCCATGTAAACTATTTCATATTCCTTCTCACATCGCTTTTCAACCTGTAACCTTCAACCTTTTTTACCAATATTCCGCCCACACCGAACAATGTTCGCCCTATACGGAACATTAGTAAATCCGATTTGCATTCGCCTATACCCGTATAGTATATTTGCGTTATCCGCGGTAAGGGGCAAGGTGCTCTTACCTCCACAAATCCTGTAAGCATGGCCATCCGCCTTTGGCGGACGGTTGCGGGCTACATCCGGCTGCCTTGGAAAGCTTTGGTTTAACCGTATCAACAAAAAAACAGAACAAAAAGTAGCCCGCACTTACAGTTGAAAAGGGATGCCAGATGATGTAAAAGTTCGATAAACTATATAATTACATTACGGTGAAGATACACCGCCGGCTCGCTGAAAGCACCCTCTTAAAAAAGGTAATTAGCGGGCTCGGCGTATTTGTAATGGTTACAGGTTTAATGTTGCAAATTGAAGATTAAACCTGTTCAACTTTAACATGTTATTTTCAACTTTTAACCTATTTATTGCATTCATCATCATTCAATCATAAAAATCAAAACAAATCAGCGTGATATTTGTATTAATCTGTGGCTTTCTATTTTTTGTATTTTTCTACGGGTTTCAGCTAGTTCTGCGGAAGAGGACAAATACTGACAGACTACTGACTTTTACTGCCAAAACACTGCCAAAAACTGACAAATTACTGATACTTTCTGACACGTTTACTGACACGTATTTAGGTATTCACCCAAGGTAAGTTAAGAAATTACAAGCCCAAACTAACACACACAGGATAGTGATCGGATAGAGGCTTGCGGATGGTTTTACACGAGTTGACTTTTATATTTTTATCGGGCAGTACATAATCTATACGGAAAATAGAGAAGCGGTTAACAAATGTGGCGCCAAAGCCGCTGCCCTTTTCAACAAAGGCATCTTGCAGGTTTTGCTTTACGGTTTGATACGTGTATGATACGGGTACATCATTAAAATCGCCGCAAAGCAATTCGGCACCTTTATAGTTATCCATGCTTTGGTTTACTGCATTAGCTTGTAGCGAGCGGCGGTTGTATGCCAGCTTCATTTTACGCAAAATGTTTTTTACCGAAGTCCAATTGGTTTGTTGTGTTTCTTCCATGCTGTCGATAGCGGCATAGTCGTTATAACCCAAATGTATGCTTTGAAAGTGTACGTTGTAAATGCGCACCTGTTGATTGCTCACCTTAACATTAGTATAAATACAGCGGTTACTATTAGTATTGTTGAAGCGAATGGTACCCGTATCGGTAATGGGGTATTTACTAAAAGTAGCAACGCCCCATTGTTGTACCAGCGGGCCGTTTTTCCATAAGGTAGTTTGCACTTTGCCTTTAGGTTGGCGGATATTTTCAACCGCTGGCGGGAAATAAAAATACTTATAGCCTAAGGTATCGCGTATGTACTCGGTGTTATGGAAAAACTGGTTATTGCTATAGTATTCCTGCAAGCAAATTACATCGGGGTTTTCGCTCGCTATTAGCTGCATCATATTTATGCGTGTTTCCTGATTGTGACTCCAATTATACAGGTCGAAATTTTTTACATTCCAAGTCATTAGCTTTAAGCCACTTTCGGTTTGCTGTGTAAAGTTATATGCAAACGATGCATGGATAAATTTCCACGATAGCATGATGGCTATTAAAGGGAGGAAGGCAAACTTACTTTTTTTGATAAGCCATAAAACAAGAAAAAACACATTAACTAACAACACTACGGGGAATGCAAACCCGATGAATGACAGCTGCCAAAAAATGTTGGGGTTAATGTACGCTGCCATGCATGATAGCAGCAATACCACTAAGGCCAAAACATTTAAAAAGTAGAAGAATTTACGTACCATGTATTTGTAACAAATACCCCGCTATTTTTTTGAGTAGTTGAACAAAAATTCTTTTTCATCGGCAGTTAAACTATCGTAGCCCGAGCGCGAAATTTTATCCAATATGCCATCTACTTTTTTCTGCTCATCATCGCTCATGGTTTGGCGTGGCGCGCTTTTAAAGCCCTCGCTTTTATGCGTAACACGCACTTTGGGTTTGGGCTTAAATAAGTTGCCGATGGCGGCAAAGGGTGCAAAAATATCGGTACCGCTTTGTAATAGTTTAATGTAATAATAGCCTGCAATAGCTCCACCTATGTGGGCTATATAGCCGCCTGCATTGCCGTATGGTATATTTATAATATCGAGCAATAACGAAATAAGAGCAACATATTTAATACGCACATTACCGAAAAGAAAAAGCCTGATTTCGTAATCGGGACTAAGTGCTACGGCACCAAACACAACAGCCATAATGCTTGCCGAAGCGCCTAACATTAACGAGGCATCGGCTTGGGGTTTAAATACCGGAATTATGTTGTAGGCAAGCAAATAAATAAGCGCGCCCGCTAAGCCGCCAAGTATATACACTGGCAACACTTTCTTCTCACCCAAAAACAAAACAAATATTTCGCCAAACCAATAAAACCAAAGCATGTTAAACAGGATGTGGAAGAACCCCTCGTGCATAAACATGTAAGTAAATACCGACCACGGTTGATATAAAAGGGTGTGCAACGAAGCGGGCATTTCCAGCTTAGAAACTATAGTGCCATAAAAAACATTGGCTTGGGCAAAATAGCAGATAAGGTTAAAAATGCCGAGCGCCAAAAACACGCCCACATTGGCAAATATTATTTTAACCACTATGTTACCATAGCGGAACTGGTACTTAATATCGTTAATAATAGAATTGGTAAGCATGGTATTACAGAACTATGAAAATAACGCCAAAAATGTAAACTGCGTACATTAATAGAAGTTAGTGCGGTTGCGGTTCCATATTTTTACCAAAATAAAACCGAATAAGGCACCCCCTAAATGAGCAAAATGGGCTACGTTATCATCGTTACTCATCCTGAAACCGAGGTATAATTCGAATAAAATAAAAAAGCCTATCAGGTATTTGGCTTTAACGGGCACAGGCACAAACATGAGGTATAAATCGGTATTAGGAAAAAGCATGGCAAAAGCTACTAAAACGCCATATATAGCGCCCGATGCACCTATGGTATTAGACAGGTAAGTGCCATAAACCTGCGGGAAGTTTTCCAACTGCGATAATGAGGGATCGAAACTACCTGTAAAGTTGTGTACTATAATAAGTTTTACAACCATATCGAGCACTACCGAGCCAAACCCCGTTATCATATAATAGGTTAAAAACTTTTTAGGCCCCCATACCTGCTCTAATATATTACCAAACATAAACAGGCCATACATGTTGAAAAGGATATGCATAAAGCCACCATGCATAAACATGTGTGTTATTATTTGATAAGGCTGAAAATTTGAGCCCTCGGCGTAGTGGTGGGTATTAAAAATATAATGCAGCCCCAATAGTTGGTCTAATTGCGGAAAAGCAAGCGTAGCAATAAACAGTACTACGTTAATAGCTATTAAGTTAAACGTTACACTGCGTGTATTTATATTATTGAACATGGTGCGACAAACCTACTGTATTTTTATAAAAACGTGAAAGAGGCTTAACAAGAGTTAGATAATGACGGGCTACAGGCAAAATTATTTTTACTGTATGGCAGAATTAAGTTAGCCTACTTATTCTCAAACCTCTTTTCTAACTCGTCGTTACTAAGGGTAATAAAAGTAAACCTGCCGTTAGGTGCAGTATAAGGGTTTTGGCAAGCAAATAATTCATCGGCCAAGGCGCGCATTTCTTCAACAGTTAATGTGCGCCCTGTTTTTATGCCCGTACTTTGCGCTATCGATTTAGCCAAGTTTTCGCGCTTGTTTAATTTGGTTATGGCTGCACTTTGTTTGTACTGCTCTATCAACTCCTCAATCATTTGCTTTTCGTTGCCCTGTACTATATCGCTGGGGAAACCATGTATTACAAAGCTGTTTTTGCCAAACTCCTGCACATCGAAACCAAGGTTGTTTATTTCGGGCAATATCTCTTTCAGTATCTGCGCATCGGCAGGGTTCAAATCAAAATTTTGGGGGAACAACTGCCTTTGGCTATCGTGCTTTGTTTTTTCGAGCAGCTTTAGGTAGCGCTCGTATAAAATGCGTTCGTGTGCAGCCTGTTGGTCAATTAATATAAAGCCGCTTTTAATTTGCGATACTATGTAGCGCTTGTGTATTTGGTGCGGGGGCGTGGCCTCTTTTACAATATCCGATTCAACGTGTAAAGGCGCATGTGTTTCGGTTTTGGCGCTGCGTGTTTCGGTGTTACCAACGGTATCAAACGCGCTTTGCCAGTTTTTAAGGTTGTTTTCTTCGCGGTTGCTCAGCGGCTCGAAATTACTGGGTGGTGCAAATTTTTTGCCCTCGCGATTGCTTACCGCCTGTTGGGTAATTTCTAACCAAGTACGTGGTTGCTGGTCGAAACCGCCTGCTTTATTCAAGTGGTCTTCTTGGTCAAAATCTAAAGTGGGCGAAACACTATATGCCCCTAAAGCATGCTTAGCACCTAAGTTAAAAAAAGTGTAAACTAATTTCTCGTCCTCAAACTTTATTTCGTGTTTGGCAGGGTGTACGTTTACATCAATTTTAACTGGATCAATATCCATAAACAGCACATAAAACGGAAAGTTTTCCTTAGGCAACATTTGACTGTAAGCATTTACAACCCCATGGTTTAAGTATGCCGATTTGATGTAGCGGTTGTTAACGAAAATGTATTGCTCGCCGCGTGTTTTTTTGCTGAATTCGGGCTTGCCTATAAAGCCGTATACATGCAGCGCATAACTCTTCTCTTCCACAGGCACTAATTTTTCGGCGTAGTTATCGCCAAACAATTGCACTATGCGCTGTTTCAGGTTGCCACTTTTAAGGTGGTACATTTCGTAATCGTTGTTAAACAACTGAAATGCAATTTTAGAATTTGCCAAAGCTACGCGCTGAAATTCCTCAATAATATTTTTCAGTTCAACAGTGTCGCTTTTTAAAAAATTGCGGCGCGCAGGTACGTTATAAAACAGGTTTTTAATAGCAATGGATGTACCTACGGGTGTTTGGCAGGCCTCCTGTGTTAGCACCTTGGATCCTTCAATTTCAATACAAGTGCCCAAAGCCTCATCGTGCTGGCGGGTTTTAAGTTCCACCTGGGCAATAGCGGCTATCGATGCCAAGGCCTCGCCCCTAAAGCCCATGGTGCGTATGTTAAAAAGGTCTTCGGCGGCACGTATTTTACTGGTAGCGTGTTTTTCAAAACTCATACGGGCGTCGGTATCGCTCATGCCGCAGCCATTATCTATCACCTGTACCAAGCTTTTGCCTGCTTGTTTTACTATTAGCTTAATGTGGGTGGCCCCGCTGTCAATGGCATTCTCCATCAACTCTTTAACAGCCGATGCAGGGCGTTGTATTACCTCGCCGGCGGCTATTTGGTTCGCTATGTTATCGGGTAAAAGGCGGATAATGTCCATGCAGGCGGCAAACTTAATAGTATAATCTCAATTATCTGCTTGTTAATTGGCCAATAGCATATTTGGTTTTTAAAGACCACTCCCTTGATTAGGCTTTTGCTGAAATTAGCTACTAATGTACTTCCCTATCTTAATTATTCGTTTGATACATTTTTATATACCTCACCCCGTTCTACGCGCCTATTGCGGCGTAGAACTCCCCCTCTCCTTATTAAGGAGAGGGGTTAGGGGAGTGGTTGTTTA
>Ga0164241_10002428_pt1 | contig 20292 bp, 18 predicted proteins | sample OricomyardsoilBY_FD_108780 | JGI IMG/M metagenome (GOLD analysis project Ga0164241, IMG submission 108780) | Backyard soil microbial communities from Emeryville, California, USA - Original compost - Back yard soil (BY) | ecosystem: Environmental > Terrestrial > Soil > Unclassified | place: USA... | reverse complement strand
GGCCGCGCTCGAGCCGTTCGGCGCCGACTGCCATCCGGTCGACGACCTCGGGGACTACCGCCACGCGACGTGCAACTCGCTCGGCCGGATCCAGCGCTTCGAGGTGATCAACGCGCGCCCGGTCCTGCTCGTCCTGCTCGCGTTCAGCGCGGCGCTGCTGCTGCTCGCGCTGTGGCAGGTCGTGCGCCGCCGCTCGACGCGCTGAGTCGCGCGGCTCGTGCCGCGCCCCACGACGGCGCGACCCGCGCGCGCCGTCGCGCGGCTCGTGCCGCGCCCCACCACGGCGCGCCCCCGCGCGCGTGCCGATGGCCCCGGGCGCGCCCGCTCAGACGAGCGCGAGGACGCTGCGGATCCCGGCCTGGCGCTCCATCAGCGCGAAGCCCTCGTTGACGTCGTCGAGCGCGAGCGTGTGCGAGACGAACGGCTCGAGGTCGAGCTCGCCGGCGAGCCAGCGCTCGACGAACGCGGGCACGCCGTCGCGGCCCTTGACGCCGCCGAACGACGAGCCGGCGACGCGGCGGCCCTGGATCAGCCAGCGGGGGATCACGTCGAGCGTCTCGCCCTTGCCGGCGACGCCCGCCATCGTCGCGAGGCCCCAGCCCATCCGCGCGGCCTCGACGGCCTGCTGCATGACCTTGACGTTGCCGGTCGCCTCGAACGTGTAGTCGAAGCCGAAGCCGCCGGTCATCTCGAGCAGCTGCGCGACGGCGTCCGGCCCGCCGACGAGGGTCTCGGTCGCGCCCTGGCCGGTGGCGAGCGCGAGGCGCTCCGGGGACAGGTCGACGCAGACGATCCGCTCGGCGCCCGCCAGCCGCGCGCCCGCGACCGCGCCGAGGCCGACCATGCCGGCGCCGAAGACGGCGACCGTCGAGCCCGGCTCGACCTTCGCGGTGTTCAGCGCCGCGCCGAGGCCGGTCGACAGGCCGCAGGCGAACAGGCAGACGCGGTCCAGCGCCGCCTCCGGGTTGACCTTGGCGAGCGCGATCTCCGGCATCACCGTGGCCTCGGCGAACGTCGAGGTGCCCATGAAGTGGCGGATCGGCTCGCCGCCGCGCGACAGGCGGGTCGTGCCGTCGGGGAGGAAGCCGAGGTTCTGCTGCTCGCGGATCGCCAGGCAGAGGTTCGTCTTGTCCGAGCGGCAGTGGACGCACTCGCGGCACTGCGGCGAGAAGAGCGTGACGACGTGGTCGCCGACCGCGAGGCTGGTGACGCCCTCGCCGAGCGCCTCGACGACGCCGGCGCCCTCGTGGCCGAGGACCGCGGGCGCGTAGCCGGACGGGTCGGCGCCCGACGCGGTGTACAGGTCGGTGTGGCACACGCCGCACGCGTGCAGGCGGACGAGCACCTCACCGGCCTTGGGGGCGGCGAGATCGACGTCCTGCACGACGAGCGGGGCGCCGAACTCCTCGAGGACGGCAGCGCGGATCTTCATCGGCAGAACGTATCGGCTGGATGCCCGCCCGAGCGCTCGCCGTACCCTGCGGGCCGTGCTCTACGACAAGGCGCGGATCTTCGTGCAGGCCGGAGGCGGCGGCAACGGCTGTCTCAGCTTCCGCCGGGAGGCGCACGTGCCCATGGGCGGACCCGACGGTGGCGACGGCGGGAACGGCGGCGACATCGTGCTCTTCTGCGACGACTCGATGCGTGATCTCCAGAGCTTCAAGCGCAGCTCGCAGTACAAGTCCCAGCGTGGCCGGCACGGCGAGGGCGCCCAGCGCCACGGCGCCGACGGCGAGACGCTGGTCGTCTCGGTCCCGCCGGGCACGCAGATCAGGACCGAGGACGGCACGATGTACGACCTCGTGCGGCCGGGCCAGCGGATCGTGGTCGCCGAGGGCGGCTCGGGCGGCCGCGGCAACCGCAAGTTCGCGACCCCGACCCGCCAGGCGCCGCGGATCGCGGAGAAGGGCCTGCCGGGCACCGAGGGCTGGCTCGACCTGCAGCTCAAGCTGCTCGCCGACGTCGGGCTCGTCGGCCTGCCGAACGCCGGCAAGTCGTCGATGCTCGCGCGGATGACGCGCGCGGCCCCGAAGGTCGCCGGCTACCCGTTCACGACGCTCGAGCCGATCCTCGGCACGCTCGACGGCCCGGATCGCCAGCTGGTGATCGCCGACATCCCCGGCCTGATCGAGGGCGCGTCCGAGGGCGCGGGCCTCGGCCACGAGTTCCTCGCGCACGTCGAGCGCACGCGGATGCTCGTCCACGTGCTCGACCTCGCGCCGCTCGACGGCAGCGACCCGGTCGACAACCACGCGACGATCGAGGCCGAGCTCGCCGCGCACGACCCGCGGCTGGCGACGCTGCCGCGGATCCTCGCGCTCTCGAAGGCCGACCTCGTCACGCCCGAGGTCGCCGCCGACGCCGCGGCCGCCTGGCGCGAGCGGCTCGGCGAGGACGTCCCGATCCACATCACCTCGAGCGCGACGGGCCAGGGGCTCGACGACCTCGCGCTGCTGCTCGTGCGGATCGTCCCGGGGCTCGAGGCGACCGCGCTCGCCCCGGACGTCGCCGAGGCCGAGCACATGACGTTCAAGCCCGGCGGCAAGGGCTTCGCGGTCGAGCGGGTCGACGAGGGGTTCCGCGTCAGCGGCCCGCGCATCGACCGCCTGATCCTCCGCCACGACCTCGAGAACGAGGAGGCGCTCGCGCACGTCGAGCGCACGCTGCGCCGGATGGGGATCATCAAGGACCTCGAGGAGCTGGGCTTCGAGCCCGGCGACGACGTCGAGATCGCCGGGATCGTCTTCGAGCTCGACCCGTAGCGGGAACGCGTCGGGCCGGATTGCCGCGAGGGCACGCGGGGAACCCGCTGCCCCATGGACGCCATCATCCTCAACGGAACCCTGAAGGCCTCGCCCGAGGAGTCGAACACCGGCGCGCTCGCGGAGGTCGTCGCCGAGGCGCTGCGCGAGCGCGGCGTCGCGGTGGAGGAGGTCCGGCTCGTCGACCACGACGTCCTGCCAGGGGTCAGCTCCGACGAGGGCGAGGGCGACGCGTGGCCGGCGATCCGCGAGCGCGTGCTCGCCGCCGACATCCTGATCATGGCCACGCCGACGTGGCTGGGCCAGCCGTCGAGCGTCACCAAGCGCGCGCTCGAGCGGATGGACGCGTTCCTCTCCGAGACCGACGACGACGGCGTCCCGGTCGCGATCAACAAGGTCGCGGGGTTCGTCGTCACCGGCAACGAGGACGGCGCCCACCTGTGCATCGCGATGATGGCCCAGGCGCTGATCGACATCGGCTACACCGTTCCCGGCCAGGCCTGGACGTACTGGAACAAGGGACCGGGGCCGGGCGAGGAGGTCTACCTCTCCAGCGACGAGACCGACTGGTCGCACGAGACCGGCGACGCCGCCGCGCACATGCTCGTCAGCGTCGCGCAGGCGCTGGCCGCGAACCCGATCCCGAAGCCGCCGAACGCCTGACGACGCGGCGGGCGGGCCGCCGCCGGGCCTAAGCTGCCCCGCGGATGGCCCGCATCGTCATAAAGCTCGGCTCCTCGATCGTCGCCGACGAGACCGGAGCCCTGCGCGCCGAGGTCCTCGAGGGGATCTGCGCCGAGGTCGCCGACCGCCACGCGGCCGGGCACGACGTCGTGGTCGTCACCAGCGGCGCGATCGCGCGCGGCATGGAGATCATGGGCCTGGGCCGGCGTCCGCGCGAGATCGAGGACCTGCAGGCCGCCAGCGCGGTCGGTCAGGGCAAGCTCTACCGCGTCTACGACGGGCTGCTCGCGGCGCGCGGCGTCACCAGCGCGCAGGTGCTGCTGACGTTCTTCGACCTCAGCGCCCGCGGGCACTACCTCAACGCGCGGCGCACGCTCAACCGGCTGCTGGACTGGCGCGTCGTCCCGGTCATCAACGAGAACGACACGACGACGACCGACGAGATCTCGTTCGGCGACAACGACTTCCTCGCGGCGCAGGTCGCGATCCTGATCGGCGCCGACCAGCTCGTGCTGCTGACCGACATCGACGGGCTCTACACGGCCGACCCCCGCCACGACGCGAGCGCCGAGCTCGTCGCCGAGATCACCGACTTCGAGGGTCTGCACCGGCTCGACATCTCGGCGGGCACCTCGCCGCTCGGCTCGGGCGGGATGCGCTCGAAGGTCGTCGCCGCGGAGATGGCGACCGCGGCGGGGATCCCGGCGGCGATCGCCAACGGCCTGCATCGCGAGCAGCTCCGCGCGGTCCTCGACGGCGAGCGCGCCGGCACGCGCTTCCCGGCGCGGGCGCAGGGCTACTCGTCGTTCAAGCTGTGGCTGAAGTACGCCAAGCCGGCGCGCGGGACGATCGTCGTCGACCCCGGCGCCTCGCGCGCGCTGCGCGACGGTGGGACGTCGCTGCTGCCGGTCGGGATCATCGAGGTCCACGGGGCGTTCGACGCGGGCGACGCGGTCGAGATCGCGGCGGGCGAGGAGGTCATCGGCAAGGGCATCTGCAACTACTCGGCGGCCGAGCTGCGCCGCGTCGCGGGGATGCAGTCGGCGTCGGTGCGCGAGGTGCTGCCGCGCGCGACCGAGGAAGCCGTGCACCGCGACTACTTCGTGCTCTCCTAGGGCGCGTCCCGAGCATGTCCGGCGACCCGCGGATCCTGATCCTCACGCCGGTCAAGGACGCGGTCGAGCACCTCGACACCTACTTCGCCGGGCTCGCGGCGCTCGAGCATCCCGCGGCGTCGATCTCGCTCGGTCTGCTGGAGAGCGACAGCAGCGATGACACGTTCTCGGCACTCCAGGCGCGCCTCCCGGAGCTCGAGTCGCGCTACGCGCGGGTAACCCTCGTCAAGCACGACTTCGGGTTCCGCTTCCCGCCGGGGGTGCACCGCTGGGCGGACCACCTCCAGCTCGCCCGGCGCGTCGTGCTCGCGCGCAGCCGCAACCGGCTGCTGTCGGCCGCGCTGCGCGACGAGGACTGGGTGCTGTGGCTCGACGTCGACGTGCTCGAGTACCCGCCCGACGTCATCGCGCGGGTGCTCGCCACCGGAAAGGACATCGTGCACCCGCACTGCGTCGTCGAGTACGGCGGGCGCACGTTCGACGAGAACGGCTGGCGCGACAAGGGCCGCGCGCGGATGGACGACCTGCGCGGAGGGCCGGAGCTCGTCCGGCTCGACGCGGTCGGTGGCACCATGCTGCTCGTGCGGGCCGACGTGCACCGCGAGGGGCTCGTGTTCCCGCCCTACCTGTACGGGCGCGAGAACCGCTACGCGCGCAACCCGTCGCCGCTGACCGGGCGCGGGGTGGGGGAGGTGGAGACGGAGGCGCTCGGGTTGATGGCCAAGGACATGGGCTACGAGTGCTGGGGCATGCCCAACCTCGAGATCCTGCACCGCCATGGGTGAGGCGGACGCGCAGGCCCGCGCGCTCGCGGTCGGCCCTCCGCCTCCGCCGCTGGCGGGCGAGGGCCGCGGGATCGTCATCTGCGCGGGCGGCGCGCGGCTGCTGACCGGCGCCTGGGTGACGCTCGCGCTGCTGCGGCGGACGCTGGGATGCACGCTGCCCGTCGAGGTCTGGCACCTCGGCCCGCGTGAGCTCGGCCCGCACGAGGCGGCGCTGTTCGCCGAGCTCGGCGACGTCGCGATCGTCGACGCGCAGGAGGTGCGGCGCGAGCATCCGGCGCGCACGCTGGGCGGCTGGGAGCTCAAGCCCTACGCGGTGGCGCACTCGCGCTTCGCGGAGGTCCTGCTGCTCGACGCCGACAACGTCCCCGTGCGCGACCCCGCGTTCCTGTTCGAGCTGCCCGCCTACCGCGAGGCGGGCGCGCTGTTCTGGCCCGACGTCGAGCGGCTGGAGGAGGGGAACCCGGCGTGGGAGCAGGCCGGGGTGCCGTACCGCAACGAGCCCGCGTGGGAGACCGGCCAGCTCGTCGTCGACCGCGCGCGCCAGGCCGAGGCGCTGGAGCGAACGCTCGCGATGAACATGGAGTCCGAGCGCTGGTATCCGCACACCAAAGGCGACAAGGACACCTGGCACCTGGCGTGGCGGGCGCTCGGGGCGCCGGTGGCGATGACGCGCTACCCGCCGCGCGGCGTGGCCAGCGGGCTGATCCAGCGCGACCTCGAGGGTGCGCCGCTGTTCCAGCACCGCACGCTGGCCAAGTGGGTGCTGCACGGTGAGAACCTCGTCGATCCGGATTTCCGCCTGCACGACGAGTGCGTCGCGCACCTGGCCGACCTGCGGGGCCGCTGGACGGGACGCGTCGAGCCGGCGACCCCGGACGTCGGCGGGCCGGCGGCCACCCGCTGGTTCGCGTTCGAGCGCGCCGGGCATCCCCGGCGCGAGCTCGAGCTGCTGCCCGCCGGCCGGGTCGGCGTCGGGCGCACGGAGCGCGAGCTGCGCTGGCGCGTCGACGGCGAGGAGCTCGTGTTCGAGGGCGCGGCCGGCGAGACCGCGCGGCTGCGGGGCGAGGACGGCGGCGCATGGCGGAGCGCGGCCGGCGCGCTGCTCCCGCTGGACGCCGAGGACGCCGGCCCGCTCGGCCCGGCCGTCGCGTTGCTCGTCCGGCGTGCGCTGGCGGGCCTGCTCGACCGTGAGCGTGCGCTCGACGCGCTCGGCGCGCTGGCCGAGGGCGACGACATCGCCGCCGCCCTGGCCCGCGCGCGCCGCGCCCACGCGGGGGACGCCGGGTCGACGGCGTTCCTCGACGCCGCCGAGCGCCGCGTGGGCGTCACCGATCCGAGCCTGTTCCCGCACGGCCGCGAGCCGGGAGCGACGACGTCTCCGGCCGGGGATCCGCCGGCCACGGCTCCGTCCACCGGCGACGGCCGTGGCTGAGCGCCCGCGCGCGCTGCTCGTCACGCCGCTCGTGCCCGCCCGCGGTGGCAACGGGCTGGCGATGCGAGCGGGGGTGCTCCTGGAGGGGCTCGCCCGCCGCTTCGACGTGGACCTGCTGGTCGTGCCGGTCGTCGACGGGCCGCCGGGTGACGACCTGGTCGCGGCGCACGCCGACTCGGTCGCGACGCTGGAGCCCGAGGCGGGCGCGGACCCGCGCTCGGCGATCGCCGAGCTGCTCGCGACCGCCGCCGGACGCGAGCGGGCCGCGCTGTCGCCGCGGCCCGCGCTCTCGGCCGGGCTCACGTCCGCGGTCGCGCGCGAGGTCGCCCGCCGCGCCGAGGGCGCCGCGCTCGTCTGGGTGCTGCGCCTGTACCTGGCGCCGGTCCTCGACGCGCTGCTCGACGCTCGGGTCCGGCCGCCGCTCGCGCTCGACCTCGACGACCTCGACGCGCCGCTCGCCCGCGCGCTGGGCGACGAGGAGGAGGCGGCGGCGTTCGACCGGCTCGCCGCCCACTACCGCCCGCGCGTCGACCTCGTGACCGTCGCCGCACCGGAGGACGCCCGCGACGGCGCGGTCTGCGTGCCGAACGCGGTGCGCCCGCCGAGCGGTGGCGTGAAGCCGGCGCGCGGTGGCGCCGCGCCGCCCGCCGACGTCGCTGCGGAGCCACCCGCCGCCGCGCCACCGATCGACGTGGACCTCCTCTTCGTCGGCAACCTCGCGTACCGCCCCAACCTCGACGCGGCGCGCTGGCTCTGTGGGGAGATCGCGCCGCGGCTCCCGGACGCACGGATCGCGCTCGTGGGCAGCCGCCCGCCCGCGGAGATCCGCGCCCTCGCCGCGGCGCGGGTGCTCGTCGCCGGCGACGTCGAGGACCCGGGGGAGTGGTACCGCCGCGCCGCGCTCGCGGTCGCGCCGCTGCGGACCGGGGCCGGGACGCGGATCAAGGTCCTCGAGGCCCTCGCCCACCGCCGCGCGGTCGTCGCCACGAGCGCCGGGGCACGCGGGCTCGCGGAGCTGCCCGGGGTCGTGGTGGCCGACGATCCGGACGCGTTCGCCGCCGCCTGCGCGCGCCTGCTCGACGACCCGCTCGAGCGCGAGCGGCTCGCGCGCGAGGGGGAGGAGGCCGTGCTCGCCGGCCACACGGCCGCCGCCGTCGCCGGGCGGGTCGACGAGCTCGCCCGGAATATGCTCACCGCGTGAGCGACCGTCCACGGCAGAGCGAGGGGATCGAGGTCAACGAGACGGCCGACGGCTACGTCGTCTACGACTCCGCCAGCGACCGCGTGCACTACCTCAACCACACGGCGGCGATCGTGCTCGAGCTGTGCACGGGCGAGCACGACGAGCCCGGGATCGCGGCGCTCCTGCAGCGGGTCTACGACCTGCCCGAGCCGCCCGAGGTCGAGATCGCCGAGTGCCTGGCGATCCTCAAGGACGAGGGTCTCGTCGCCTGACGAGGCCGTCATCGCGTTCCAGGTGCTGGGCCTCCAGGTCGAGGTCCGGACCGGCGACGACCGGATCCACGATGCGCTGCGCGCGGTCGCGCAGCGGGCGCGGCACGACGCGCCGCCGACCGCCCGCGCCGCCTTCGCGATCGACCGCGAGGGCGAGCTGCTCGTCGTGCGCGAGGACGGCGAGGAGCCGATCGCCGAGGTCGCCGCGAGCGCCGCGGCCGAGCACGTGGGCGATCGCGTCCGCCTGCGCGCGATCGACGACGCCGACCCCCCGGGCCTGCTGACCGCCGCCGCCGGCACCGTCGACGACCGCCGCTTCCTGCTGCTCGCGGAAGACCGCCGCGCGCTCGCCCATCTCGCCGTCCGCCTGAGCCTCGACGGCGTCGCGATCGAGGGCGCGCACCTCGTCGCGCTCGACGACGACGGCGACGTCGCCACGCTCGCCGAGCCGTTCCACCTGATCGGCGAGCCGCCCGCGGCACTGGCCGAGGTGGCCGCCGGCATCGCGCCACTGGCCCGCGAGGGCTACGTCCTGCGCCCGTTCCATCCCGATCCGTGGCACGTCGGCGCCGGCCCGGTGGACGCGATCCTCGACGTCCGCCTCGGCGTCTCCGCCGACCTGCGCGTCGCCGAGATCGCCCATTGGGAGGCCGCCCGCGCCGCCGGCCGTCACAGCGTGGCGCGGCACCCGGCGCGGCTGGCCGCCGGGCTCGCGCGCCTGGCCGGCGCCGCGCGCGTGCGCCGCGTCGACATCCCGGCGCTCGCCGATGCCCGGTTCGCCCTCGACCGCGCCCTTCGGTAGCCTCGGGGCATGTCCGAGGACGAGCTCGAGCGCGAGCTCCTCAGCAAGGTCGACGTCGACCGGCGCAGCTTCATCAAGCGCGCCATCGGCTCGGCGTTCGCGGTGCCGATCGTCGCCTCGTTCAGCATGGACGCGCTGAGCTCCGACGCGGTTGCCGCCCGCACGCCGAACGGCGTCAAGCGCCAGCACCGGTCGCGCGGCGCGTACTACCGCACGTCGTACTACACGCGCAACAACCGCCACCACGGCAGCTACGACAGCCACGTCCAGTACTGACGCGCCGCTCCTCAGCGCTGCGCTGATCGTCCGCGACGAGGAGCGCCACCTGGGCGCCTGCCTGGCGGCGCTGGACGGGATCGCCGACGAGATCGTCGTCGTCGACACCGGCTCGACGGACGCGACGATGGAGATCGCGCGCGAGCACGGGGCCCGGGTGCTCGAGATCCCGTGGCCGGACGACTTCGCGAAGGCGCGCAACCACGCGCTCGACCACGTGACCGGCCGCTGGGTCCTCTACGTCGACGCCGACGAGCGCCTGCAGCCGACGACCCGCGCCGAGGTCGAGCGCCTGCTGGCGCCCGACGACCTCCTCGCGCTGAGCCTGGGCCTGCGGCCGACGCCCGGCTCGACCCCGTACCTCGAGCTGCGCGTGTGGCGCAACGACCCGGCGATCCGGTTCGCGGGCGTCATCCACGAGAAGGTCCACCCGGCGATCCTCGCGGTCGCGGAGCGCAGCGGCCGGCGGATCGCCGACGCGCCGGGGCTCGAGCTCGTCCACGTCGGCTACGAGGACGACCAGGAGCGCAAGCACCGCCGCAACCTGCCGCTGCTCGAGCGGCAGCTCGAGCGCGAGCCCGACAACGTCTTCAACTGGCGCCACCTGGCCGAGGTCCGCGAGGGCCTCGGCGATCGGCCGGGCGCTCGCGAAGCGCTCGAGCGGGCGGTCGCGCTGGCCCGGGCCGCCGACGAGCCCGACCTCCACGGCGCGGTGGCCTACAGCCATCTCGCCGAGGTCCTGCGCGAGGACGGGGAGCCCGTCGCCGAGCTCCTCCGCGAGGGCCGCGCGCGCTACCCCGAGGACTGGATGCTCGTGTGGCTCGACGCGCGCCGCAAGCTCGACGAGGGCGATCCGGGGGCCGCGCTGCCCGACCTGGACGCATTGCTGAGCGTGGAGGTCCCCGAGCTGCACGGCGCGATCTCCTACGACGAGGCGATCTTCGGCGCGCTCGCCCACGAGGCCCGCGGGTTGGCGCTGCTCCGGCTCGGTCGTCCCGCCGAGGCGGCCGGGGCGTTCGCCCGCGCGGAGGTGCTCGCACCGGACGCGCCGGCCCTGAAGGTCAAGCGCCGTCTCGCCGAGGCCCGGGCGGGGCTCCCCGGCGACCGCCGTTCGCAGTAGCGTCACGGACATGCGCGCTCGTCTCGCGGCCGGGGTCCTGACCGTCGCCATCGTGGTGACGTTCGCCGCGACGGCCTCCGCCGTCACCCTCACGACGACGATCACGACGCCGGCCAACCCGTCGTTCGTCCTCAGCAACCCGACGGGCGGGACCAGCCTCACGGTCGAGGGAACGACGAACGCCGGCGCCGGCGACATGCTCCTGGTGGCGTGCACGTGGGGCAACGGCGACCTCGACCATCGCGCGTTCCTCATCAGCGCCGAGGTCCAGGGCGACGGGACCTTCTCCGCCTCCGGGCGGACCGACGACATCGACATGCAGACCTGCGTGCTGCGTGCGCTCCCGGATCCCGCCACCGACGCGGCCGAGCTCGGCCACTTCACCGGCCCGACGATCGGCGTCAGCCGCTACACCAACGAGTCCGACGTGGCGCGCGCCCGCGACAACGGCGGCCTCATGACGACGTTCAGCACGGACTTCTTCGTCGCCGGGGCCCAGCTCGGCGGCTACATGGAGTGGAACTCGGTCAGCAGCTGCGGCCTGACGTTCTCCTACCCCTACGACAGCGCCTTCGGCTTCGCGGGCGACGGCGCCATCGCGAGCGAGCCGCTGTTCAACTGCGCCGGCGCGCTGTATCCGAACGCGACCAGCACCGACGGCCGGGCGAGCATCCTGATCGACGGCAGCTCGGCCCTCACCTCCTACGGCGCCTGGACGGTCGCCGCGGGCAGCAGCGACCCCTCGCGCACTACGCGTGGTGCGATCCCGCGCGATCAGTACCCGGCGCCGACGTTCACCCGGGAGGTCGATCCGCTGACCGGAGACGTGACGATCACCGAGACCGAGCCGCTCGTGTTCTGCTCCGCGGGCAACCCGGGCTCGGGCTGCTCCGCGCTCGTGACGGCCGGCGCGACGCTCACCCGCACGATCGTCCAGACCGACGACGGCAGGCTCGCGACGGTCGACGACACGTTCAGCGACACCAGCGGCACCGCCCGCTCCCTCGAGGTCCGCTACGACCAGCACGTCGGCCGCGACGCGGGCGAGTCCGGGGCCGCGACCCGCCCGACGTTCGACGTCGACGGCGGCGGCTACGCGGCGCGGCAGACCGGGGACCAGCCGGAGCTCGCGCCCGAGGCCCCCGGGATCATCGGCATCCAGGGCGACCCCGACAACGGCGCCCCCGGCCTCGAGAACCCCCAGGGCGCGATCGTCTACTCGTCGGCCCCGGACGCGGTGCGATTCGGGTACGCCAACGACCCGCTCCCCAACCTCACGACCGGACTCTTCCCGCTCGGTCCGGCGCGCCCCGACATCAACGGCGACGACGCCGCCCAGTTCGAGCTGACCTACGAGCGGACCCTGCCGGCCGGCGGCGACGTCTCGCTCGGCCACGCCTACGTCCAGGCGCTCACGCGCGGCGAGGCCGACACGGTCGCGGCGCTCACCGCGGCGGGGCTCGTCACGCCGTCGCTCGCGATCGACTCCCCGGCCGACGGCGCCACGCTCACCGACGCGACCGCGACGGTCGCCGGCCACGCCGGCGATCGCTTCACCGCGGTCACCGTGACGGTCAACGGGGTCGACGCCCCGGTCGCCGGCGACGGCACGTGGAGCCTTCCGGTCACGCTCACGCCCGGCAGCAACGAGATCGTCGCGATCGCGACGAACGGCGCCGGGAAGACGACCCAGGTCGCCGAGACGCTGATCTACACGCCGCCGACGGTCACCACGCCCACCGACTCGGGCGGCGGGACCACCACCGCGCCGGCGCCCGAATGCGTCGTCGCGGCGCTCGCGGGCGCGGCACGGGCGGACGCGGTCGCCGCGCTCGCCGCCGGCCACTGCACGCTCGGCCACGAGACCTCGGAGTACTCCGCCACCGTGCGCGAGGGCGCCGTGATCTCCGCGAGCCTGCCCGCCGGGACGCACAAGGGCAACTCGTTCCCGGTTGATCTCGTGATCAGCCTCGGCCCGGCGCCGTCCGTGTTCAGCGTGCCGCTCGTCGACGCGCCCAAGGCGGGGGAGCCGAAGACCGCCGAGGAGAGGAAGAAGGCCGAGTCCTCCGGCGCGATCGACATCACCGTCGTCGTCCCGAGCGCCGGCAAGGTCAGCGCGCTCGGCACCTACAGCGACCGCAGCACGGCGAGCAGCCGCGGCAAGGCGAGCGCGGCCGCGCTCAAGCCCGGCAACCACCGGCTGACCTACGCGAGCTACGCCTCGTTCCAGCGCAAGGCGACGCGCCTGAAGATCCACCTCACGCCGACGAAGGCGGGCCTGGCGACGCTGAAGCGCAAGCGGGCGCGCGGGCAGACGCTGGAGGTCCGGGTCTACGTCGGCTACGCGCCCGACCGCGGGCGCGCCAGCACGCGGCTGGTCAAGACCGTCCGGCTACGCTGAAAGCCGGTTCATCGGGTAGGAGTCCGGTAGGAACGTTCAACTCGGGCGCACCATCCGCCGATGAACGGGGTTAGAGGTACACGTGTCCCCTGCGCCCACCCGCATCCTGCTCGCGCTCTCGCTCGCCGCCCTCGCGGTGCCGGCGGCGCCCGCGGTGGCCAAGACGGCGAAGAAGAAGGCGACCTCCTCGAAGTGCGTGACGCTGCCGGTCTCCGCGCAGCGCACCTCCAAGGACCCGATCGCGTTCCAGGACGCCGGGCGGCTGAGCGTCAAGCCGGCCTCCGGGACCTCGCTGAAGAGCGTCAAGGTCACGATCAAGCAGGGCAAGGTCCTCTACGCCAGCGGCATGGTCAAGGGCACGACCAAGAAGTCCACGGTCGTCAAGCTCAAGTACGCGCGCAACCTCCAGGGCGGGACCTACCGGGTCTCGGTCACCGGCACGCGCTCCGGCTGCTCGAAGTCCACCAAGGCCGACCGCGACTGGACGTTCGAGCCCGTCTCGCTGCCGGTCATCGCCTCGCGGTCGAGCGCCTACGTCGAGGACTACGGCACGTCGATGCGCGTCGTCCTGCGCAGCGTCGGCGGCCGCTCGATCCGCGCCGTCACGGCGGCGCTCCTGGCCGGCAACGGCGCGGTCGTCACGCAGGCCAAGCACGAGCCCGCGTTCACCACGAGCGCGATCGTCGACCTGCCGCTGACCTCGCCGCTGCAGGCCGGCGACTACACGCTGCGCGTCACCGGCCGGCTGGCCGGCGACTCCACGATCCTCACGCGCCGCACCGCGATCAACCTGCGCTCCAACGCGAACGCGACCAAGTTGCCGGGCGGCGGCCCCGCCGCGGTGGCGGCCCCGACGTCGAGCTCCGGCCTGTCGACCCAGCAGATCACGATCGACTGGTCCGACGGCCAGTTCACCGGCCGCGACACCGCGGGCTTCGTGGTCCCGGGCATGGGCTACGGCGAGCTCGTCTGCCGCCCGGACGTCCAGGGCCAGGGCAACGCCAGCAACGGCGCCCAGTGGCTGCGGTTCTTCAGCGGAGTGGGCAACCACCAGGTCGCGATGATGAACTGGATCCACCGCACGTGGGAGGGCCAGTACTCCGAGAACGCGCTGCGCGAGGGCGTGCTCACCGCGAACACCGGCTCCGAGATGAACGAGGGCTTCAACAAGTTCGCGCCCCCGGAGAAGCTCTCCTCCGGCACCTACGAGGGCATCATCAGCGACCGCGGCACGTTCGGCTCGGCGGGCGGCACGGGCGTCGCGCCGGTCACCTGGGCGGTCTCCTGGTCGTGGGACTTCTCGAACCCCGGCCACGAGCGCTGCGCGGTGACCGCGACGATCGTCAGCGAGAACACCGCCACCGAGGCGGCGCCGCTCGCGCGCTCGCTGAACATCAACTGGCAGGGTGAGTCCAACGCCTCCGGCCGCGACGGCGCGACCGCGATCGTCCCCGGCCTCGGCCGCGTCGACGTCACGTGCGCCCCCGGCACCGAGGGGGTCCGCTGGGTCACGGTCACCGGCGTCGACGGCGCGGTCGTCACGACCCGCCAGAACTCCGACGAGTCGGTCGTCCCGATCAGCAACCCGGGCTCGGTCGCGGTGCCGCTGGTCAACAACGGGATGTTCCGGTTCCAGTTCCCGAACGGGGCGTCGATGCTGATGACGTCGCGCTTCAAGGTCAACGACCCGGACCCGACGCAGAACTTCTGCTTCATCGCCGCCCAGGCGATCCAGCCCTAGCGCGAGCCGCCGAGCGCGCCGCGCGGCGTTACCCTTGGACCGTGGCCGTCACCGCGCCGTCCGTCACCGACATCTGCGTCGCCGCCAAGGCCGCCGCGCGGCGGCTCGCCGCGCTGGACACCGGCGCCAAGGACCGTGCGCTGCACGCGATCGCCGACGCGCTGCAGGCGCGCACCCCGGAGATCGTCGAGGCCAACGCGCTCGACATGGAGGCCGGCCGCGAGGCGGGCCTGAGCGCCGCGCTGCTCGACCGGCTGCGGCTCGACGAGGGCCGGATCGCCGCGATCGCCGCCCAGGTGCGCGACATCGCGGCGCTGCGGGATCCCGTCGGCGAGGTCATCGAGGGCTTCCGGCTGCCCAACGGGCTCGACGTCCGCAAGGAGCGCGTCCCGCTCGGCGTCGTCGCCGTCGTCTACGAGGCGCGCCCGAACGTGACGATCGACGCCGCCGCGCTGTGCCTGAAGTCCGGCAACGCGATCGTGCTGCGCGGCTCGTCGAGCGCGGCGCACTCCAACGCGATCCTCGCCGGCATCGCCGCCGAGCACGCGCCGGAGGGCGCGATCCAGCTCGTCGAGGGCGGCCGCGAGGCGCTCGCCGACCTCGCGCGCCAGGAGGGCCTCGTCGACCTGATCATCCCGCGCGGGGGAGAGGGCCTGAAGGCGGCGCTGCGCGAGGTCGCGACCGTGCCCGTCATCTACGCCGCGTCCGGGAACTGCCACGTCTTCGTCGACGCCGGCGCCGACCTGGCCGCCGCCGAGGCGATCATCCTGAACGCCAAGACGCAGCGCCCCGGCGTCTGCAACGCCGCCGAGACCCTGCTCGTCCACGCCGAGGCCGCGCCCGCGTTCCTGCCGGGCGCGTTGGCGGCCCTGCGCGCCGCGGGCGTCGAGCTGCGGGTCGACGGCCGCACGCGCGCCCTGGCGGGCGCGCTCGCCGGCGCGCTGACCGACGCGACCGACGCCGACTGGGACGAGGAGTTCCTGGCGCTGGTGCTCGCCGTCAAGGTCGTCGACTCCGTCGAGGAGGCGATCGCGCACGTCAACGCCCACGGCTCCGGCCACTCGGAGGCGATCGTGACCCGCGACGCCGCCAGCGCCCGCGCGTTCCGGCTCGGGGTCGACGCGGCGTGCGTCTACGTCAACGCGTCGACGCGCTTCACCGACGGCGGCGAGTTCGGGATGGGCGCGGAGATCGGCAACTCGACCCAGAAGCTGCACGCGCGCGGTCCGATCGGCCTGCGCGAGCTGTGCACCTTCAAGTACGTGGTCGAGGGCAACGGCCACGTGAGGCCCTGACCTGCCGAAGCTCGGCCTGCTCGGCGGGACGTTCAACCCCCCGCACCTGGGGCACGTGATCCTCGCCCAGGAGGCGCGCTGGCAGCTGGGGCTCGACCGCGTCGCGCTCGTTCCCGTGTTCGCGCCGCCGCACAAGGAGGCCGACGCCGATCCCGGTCCCGAAGCGCGCCTGGAGCTCTGCGAGCGCGCCGTGGAGGGCGTCGAGGGGCTGGTCGTGCTCGACCTGGAGGTCCGCCGCGCCGGGCCGTCGTTCACGGTCGATACCCTGAGGGCACTGCATGCGGACGGCTCGGGTGACGACCTGACCTTCATCGTCGGCGGCGACATGGCGCTGAGCCTCCCCACGTGGCGCGAGCCCGAGGAGGTCCTTCGCCTGGCGCGACTCGGCGTGGCCGAGCGCGCCGGAGCCTCGCGTGCGGACATCCAGGACCGTCTCGCCCCGCTGGGCGGACGTGCAGACTTCTTCTCCATGCCCCGCATCGACATCTCGAGCACCGACCTCCGCGCCCGCGTCTCCGCGGGCCGCCCGTACGCGCACCTCGTGCCGGCGGGCGTCGCGGAGTGCGTCTCGCGGAAGGGCCTCTACCGATGACCCCCGAGCAGCTCGCCGAGCTCTGCGCCGCGCACGCGGCCGACCGCAAGGCGGCGAACGTCGTCAAGATCGACCTGCGCGGGGTGTCCGGCTACACGGACTACTTCGTGCTCGCGACCGGCAACACCGACCGCCAGGTCAAGGCGATCCACGACGCGATCAACGAGGGGCTCAAGAAGGAGCACCGGATCCTGCCGCGCCGCGTCGAGGGCCTCGGCGAGTCGCGCTGGGTGCTGATGGACTACCTCGACGTCGTCGTGCACGTGTTCACGCCGGACACGCGCGACTTCTACCGCCTCGAGCAGCTGTGGGGCGACGTGCCCAAGCACGTCTACGAGCCGGGTCAGCCGGAGCTCGAGGAGCTCCGCGCCGCCGCCGCCGGCTAGGTCGCCGCGGTGGGCGCCACCGCGCGCATCAGCGCGCGGGCGGCGTGGACCGCGAGGTCGCGGTCGTAGGTGAGGGCGAAGTCGAAGCGGCGCCGCATGTCGTCGCCGCCCTCGTCGCCGAGGTCGCGGGCCGTGAACGCGGCCGCGAAGTGCGGCGACGTGACGGTCACGTTCCACTCCCGCGCGAGCGTGTCGGTGCGCCCGAACCGGGCGCCGCGGACGCCGGGGACGGGCTCGGGGTCGAGGTCGCACGCGAGCGCGCCGACGAACGCCGCGCCGCCCGCGAGCCGCTGGTACATGCGCGCGGTCGGCAGCGTGAAGTGGCGGGCCTCCTGGAACGTCGCGAGCAGCACGGTCGCGCCGCCCTGGATCGCCGCCTGGCGCTCGAGCTGGCGGCTGATCGTCAGCAGCAGCGCCTTGTCGCCGCGGCGCAGCTCGCGCTCGGCGGAGACGATCTCGAACGGGGTCCGGGTGTCGTGCGCGGAGGATCGCCGGCGCGGCGACAGCCGGATGCCGGACGTGGTCGTCACCGCGATGTCGGTGGAGGGGCGGCCGAACAGCCAGCCCTGGCCGTAGTCGGCGCCGAGCGCGCGGGCGACCTCGATGTGCTCCGGGGTCTCGATGCCCTCGGCGACGATCACGGCGTCGCCGCGCTCGGCCTCGGCGGTCACCGCGTTGGCGATCGCGGCGATCTCGACCGACGGGCGGTTCTGGACGAGCCGCAGGTCGAGCTTGACGACCTCGGGCGCGATGAACGGCATCAGCGCGAGGCTGCGCTGGTCGGCGCCGACGTCGTCGAGCGCGATCGCGCAGCCGAGCTCGCGCAGGCGGTCGACGGTCACGAGCATCTCCGCGGGCTTCGCGGCGATCGCCTGCTCGGTGATCTCGAAGACGACGTCGAGCTCGCTCAGCGCGCGGCGGACGAGCGGCAGGTCGGCGGGCGGGGGAGGGGTGCCGACCGCGTCGGCGGCGACGTTGACGAACAGCCGCATGGGCCGCCGCAGCCCGGCGTCGAGCGCGCCCTGCAGCGCGACGACCCGGCAGGCCCAGTCGAGCTCGGCGATCAGGCCGGCGGCGCGCGCCGCGTCCAGGAGGTCCAGCGGCGCCTCGAGCGTCGTCCCGGCCGGGCCGCGCGCGAGCGCCTCGTAGGCGACCACGCGGCCGGAGGCCAGCTCGACGATCGGCTGGTACACGGCGCGGATCGCGCGCCGGGCGATGACGTCCTCGATCGTGATGGCGGCCAGCGCGGGCATCACAGGAGGTACGTCCCGGCCCCCGTCGGCGGTTCATCGCCGAGGTGGGTTCCCAACGACAGAGGCCGCCCTCGCGGACGGCCTCTGTGCTCGAGGTGGAGCTGAGGGGGATCGAACCCCTGACCTCCCGGCTGCCAGCCGGACGCTCTCCCAGCTGAGCTACAGCCCCAAGCAGGTCGTCAGCTTAACAAGATCCGCGCTCACCCGCCCGGGATGAACTCGGGCACGTCGAAGTCGGGGCCGTCCGGCGGCTCGGTCCGCGCGTGGCGTGGGCGCGGGTCGGTCTCCAGCGGGCCGGGGGAGCCCTGGTCGAGGTGCGCGGTCATCGAGGCGTGGGCGAGCTTGATGTCGCGCAGCAGGCGCTCGGCGTTGGTGCGCAGGGAGGCGGAGAGGTCGCGCACGTTCTGGGACAGCTCGGCGCCCTCCTCGAGGACGTCGCGGGAGGCGCGGCGCGCGTTGGCCGTCGTCTCGCGGGCCTCCTCGCGGGCGGCGGCGCGGACCTGCTCGCCCTCCTCCTGCGCGGCGCCCAGCGCCTCGGCGAGCAGCGACGTCCGCTCGGCCTCGGCGGCCTCGCGCACGGCCTGCGCCTCGCCGGTGATCCGGGCGGCTTCGGCCTGGGCGCGGGCGAGGATCTCGAGCGCCTCGGCCTCGGCGGCTTCGACGCGGTACGCGGCGGCGCGATCGGCCTCGGCGATGCGCTCGCGGGCGCGGGCCTCCGTCTGCGCGCGCAGCTCCTCCGCGGCGTGCTCGGCCGCGGCGACGATCGCTCCGATATGGGCGGCCGAGTCCACTGCGGAAAGGGTACGGCGGCCGCGCCCGAGCTCCTGCACGCGCCGTTGCGCCGTACGCAACTAGCCTGCATGCCCGCCATGGCCGAGTACCGCTACGACCCCAAGGAGATCGAGCCCCGCTGGCAGAAGGTGTGGGCTGACGAGCACACGTGGGAGGTGTCCAACGACTCCGACGACCCGCGCGAGAAGTCGTACGTGCTCGAGATGCTCCCGTACCCGAGCGGCGAGCCGCACATCGGGCACCTGAAGGTCTACTCGGTCGGCGACGCGGTCGCGCACTTCCACCGCCGCTCCGGCCGGCGCGTGCTGCACCCGATGGGCTACGACGCGTTCGGCCTGCCGGCCGAGAACCACGCGATCAAGACCGGCCAGCACCCGAGCGTCTCGACGTTCGCGGCGATCGCGTCGTTCCAGAAGCAGTTCCGCGAGTGGGGCATCTCGATCGACTGGACGCGCGAGTTCGCGACCTGCGAGCCGGAGTACTACCGGTGGACGCAGTGGATCTTCCTGCAGCTGTTCGAGGCGGGCCTGGCGTACAAGCGCGAGGCGGCGGTCAACTGGGATCCGGTCGAGGAGACCGTGCTGGCCAACGAGCAGGTCGTCGACGGGCGCGGCGAGCGCTCGGGCGCGCTGGTCGAGGTGCGCCAGCTCGAGCAGTGGTTCTTCCGGATCACCGACTACGCCGACCGGCTGCTCGACGACCTCGCGACGATCGAGTGGCCCGAGCACGTCAAGACGATGCAGCGCAACTGGATCGGCCGGTCCGAGGGCGCGGAGGTGACGTTCCGCAGCGAGGAGCTGAGCATCGACTACCCGGTCTTCACCACGCGCCCGGACACGCTCTTCGGCGCGACGTTCTTCGTGATGGCGCCCGAGCATCCCGACGTGCTGAAGCTGGCCGCGGGGACCGAGCACGAGGAGGCGGTGCGCGAGTACGTCAACCGCGCGCTGACCGAGTCGGTCGAGGAGCGCGGCGACGCCGACAAGGAGAAGACCGGCGTGCCGCTGGGGCGCACGGTCACCAACCCGGTCAACGGCGAGCAGCTGCCGATGTACGTTGCCGACTACGTGCTGATGGAGTACGGGACCGGCGCGATCATGGCGGTGCCCGCGCACGACGAGCGCGACCACGCGTTCGCGGTCAAGTTCGGGCTGCCGATCCGGCGGGTGATCGCGGATCCGGAGGGCTCGGAGGAGCTGCCCTACGCGGGTGACGGTCCGCTGGTCGACTCGCATCCGGACTTCGACGGCCTCGGGAACCGCGAGGCGCTGGCGCGGATCGTGGCGTGGCTCGACCGCGAGGGCAAGGGCCACTCCTCGGTCAACTACCGGCTGCGAGACTGGCTGCTCTCGCGCCAGCGCTACTGGGGCTGCCCGATCCCGATCGTGCACTGCGACAAGT
>Ga0164241_10002427_pt1 | contig 20306 bp, 16 predicted proteins | sample OricomyardsoilBY_FD_108780 | JGI IMG/M metagenome (GOLD analysis project Ga0164241, IMG submission 108780) | Backyard soil microbial communities from Emeryville, California, USA - Original compost - Back yard soil (BY) | ecosystem: Environmental > Terrestrial > Soil > Unclassified | place: USA... | reverse complement strand
CAGGCATCGCCGATGCAGGCGATCGGGACCTGGGGGACCGGCAAGCCGCCGCCGATTTTGGCCACGTAGACATCGACGACGCCGGGGTCGTTGGCGACCAGGGAGCCGTCGGTGAGGAAGAAGGCGTCGTTGCCATCGGAGCTGGCGTCGAGGAAGGTCGCGCCTTCGGTGGAGCGCCCGGAGGAGACCAGGGCCAGGCAGCCGCCTGGCTTGGCGCAGCTGCCGACTCCCTGGGCCTCCCACTCATAGACGTCGGTGTCGTTGTTGGTGTCGGTCACCACCAAGGCGTCTTTGGAGTCGAAGAAGAGGCGGTTGCCGCCGGCCGAGAGGGCACGGGGCTTATAGGCACGGGTGGCGGTGGCAAGTTTGCCGTTGGCCACGGCGCCGGGGATCGTGGAGGGGCCGAGGGGGCGGACGCCAAGCGGGTTGCAGGAGGCGCAGGTGAGGGCCGCGGAGGCGGGGGCGTAGAGGTAGACCTCCGAGAAACCGCCGGTGTCGGCTTCGGTCAGCGCCACCGAGGAGAGGAAGGCGAGGCTGCCGTTGGCGGCTACGCGGGCGGTGCCGGTGGTGGGCGGGTAGTTGGTCGCGTCAGCCGTGGCGGCGGCTTTGGTGGTCGTGGTGCCATTGCGGTTGAGGAAGAGGCCGGCGGGGGTTAGGTAGTAGAGATAGGAACCATCGGAAGAGGCGCCGAGGACGCCCTGGACTTCGCCACCCGGGGTGAGGTCGGTGGCGGTGTCGGTCGAGGCCAAGTAGCGGTAGAGGTGGCCCTCCTTGGTGAAGAAGGCGGTGGCGCCGTCGGAGGTGGCGGTCTCGAAGGCGCCCCCTCCTCCCTGGGCGTCGTCGACTTGGACGCTCTGGGCGCCTTGACGCAGGTAAAGGTTGCCTTCGAGGGAGAAGTAGGCGCGGTTGCCGTCGGCGGAGATCGCGTTTGCCTGAGCACCAAGGGTGGCGCCGGGGGTCGGGGTGCCCTCGCCGGGTTTGAGGTTGAGCGCGGTAAGAGCACCGCCGGAGAAGCGGTAGAGGTCGCCCTGGGTGGAGAGCACGACCTGACTCAGGTCCGCGGAGGCGCCGGCGAAGGCCATGTCGGTTGCCTGCGGCGAGGAGGCGAGGGCGCCGCTTGAGTTGCGCAGGGCGTACGAGCGGGGGCAGGGTTCGGCTTCACAGCGCTGGGGGATCGCCAGCAGACCCCTGGCGAGATCACCGGAGAAAAGCTGGAAGGGAACGCCGTCTGGTTTCGGGCCATAGGCGCCGGCGAGCGTCGAGGCGGTGATGTTCTGGGTCGCCCAGCCGCCCGGGTTGCGGGTGGAGATGAATTGGGAGGCGCCGGGGGCGCCCTGGCCGCCGGCGAAGGACGAGGAGGAGGAGTAGGTGACAGCGGTGCCGTCGGAGCTCGCCTGCAGGACGCCGCCGCCGAAGACGGCGCCGGGCCCCTGGATCTCACCGCCGTTCTTGTCAACCGGGGAGACCAGCTCCCAGCCGCGGTTGTCGGGCAGGGAGAAGGCGGGGGCGCCTTCCTGGGTGGTGAAGGTGCGGGTGAGGCCCAGGGCGGTGCCTTCGCTGTTGGTGGCGACGGCACGGTAGCGGTAGGCGGTGGCGGCTTTGAGCAGGGTCAGGCGGCGGCTCAGCTCGACGTCGGCAGAGCCGGAGCCCAGCGCCACGCTGGTCGAGGTCGGGGATCTGAGAGCGCCGCTGAAGGGGTCTTTGGCGGCGTTGACGTTGGCCTGATAGGCGGCGGCGGTCAGGTATTCCACCTTGGCGGAGGTTTCCAGCTCGCCGGGGTTAACCGTGGCGTGGATGTCGACGGCGGAGGTGCTGACGCTGGTTGCCCAGGTGTCTTTGACCTCGGGAGCCTGCGCGGCCCGGGCGGTGGGAGCGCAAAGCGCTGCTGCCGCGGCCAGGAGGGCCGCGGCGGTGCTGATGCGCCTGGTCATCCCGCCCTAGTGGCGCGAGCCCTTGGAGGCGCTCTTCTTCTTGGACTTCGACTTCTTGCAGCTATTCGTCACGACCGGGGCCGAATCGGCGGTCTTGCCGTTTTGGCCGTCGAGTTTGACATCGGCCTTGTTGACCGAGTTGCAAAGGTTGCGGCTGTTTTCGAGCAGTCCCTTCTTGCCGCCGGCCATCTCGAGCACGAATTTGGAGACCGGGGCGTCGGGGACCGACGCAAAGGTGGTGCGAATGCCGCCTTTGACCGAGTCGATCCTCCCGACCAGGCTGACCCGGATCTGGCCGCTCAGGTCGGCGACCAGGTCAGGCAGCTTGTTGGAGGAGCTGCGCAGGTAGACCGGGCCCGTCAGCGGTTTGTCGATCAGCGGGCTCCACGCGGTCGCCTTGCCGTAGATCGATCCGGGGGGACAGGCGTTGGCGGCAAACTGCACCCGGGTGCAGATCGTCCTGATGTGAGACTGGGCGAGGAACTCCGAGTGCGGCAGGCTGACCACGGCCTTGCCGATGTTGGCATCGCCGGGGCGGGCTTTCAGGGTTGCTCGCAGGGCCGGGAATTCGGAGCGCTTGGTGCCGCCCTTGAGGCCGATCGCCAGCTTCGGCTTGAACCCCAGCGCCTTGCAGCCACCGACCTGGAAACGGGCCGAGAGCGATGCGGTCTGACCGAGCAACGAGGTCGCCCCGCCGAGCACGCTGGTCTGCGAGCAGCTGGTCGGGTTGAGGGTGAACTGGGGGCGGTCCATCGAGACCACGATCGAGCGGATGTCGAGCGGGATACCCTGCAGGATCGTCGGGATCTGATCGCTCACCGCGTGAATCTGGGTGGTCTCGGGGTCGACGTTCAGCGCGTTGCGGATCACCACAGTGCCGAGGTCGAAGGGACCGGCGACTGCGGGAGTCACGACCGCGAGTGAGAGCGGGGCGCCTTTGTAGGGGCCGGCGAGGTAGGCCTTGCCGGCTACGAAGACCGGCGTGCTGCCCGCTCCGGCGCCGACGGTGACGTTGCCGACCAGGCTCGAGGCCGGGCAACTGGCGGAAGCCTGCTCGGCTCTACCGGACTTGCTCGCCGCGCCGGCCAGGTTGGCATCGGGGCAGTAGGAGATCCCGGCCAGCTTGCCGAGCAGTCCCTTGGGCAGGGTGGTGTCGATCGCCTTGATCGGCTGGGTCCCGTCGGCGCGGGAGATCCGCAGCGTGAACGGGGAGTAGGCGCCGGCGGCGGGGTCGCTCGTCCCGGCGGAGAAGCTCGGCTTGTTCGGCGCTTCTGATTCGGATTTCAGGCAGGGCGTGTTGTCGGCGCCGTTGGTGATCGCAAAGGTGTCGGTCGGGGCCTTCGTCGCGCCTTCGGGGCTAGACCACGGGACCATCGAGCTGGTCGTCGTGTGGTTGCCGCAGGCCATCGGCGTCTTCAGTGCGGCCCGGGGGCCGGTGAAGGTCTGGACTTTGAGCTCGTTGAAGGGCAGCTGCGGGTTGTGGTCGAAGTCGATCCGCAGCTGGCCGGTGTTCGGATCGGGCACAGCTTGTCCGGCGAGCTTGATCCTCACGCCGGTCTGCGGGTCGTCGATGACCATGTAGAGGGCGATGAGGGAACCGAACGGGTTCTGGTTCTGGGTGGCCAGGTAGAGGGTGCCCTGGAGGGGATCGATCGTGGCCGGGGTGTCGATCACGACGGTGCCGAGTTTGGCGGCGTCCGGACAGCTGGCCGGGGCTTCGTCGAACTGCGCCCGCGGCTGGCCGACCGGGCTGGTCAGTCCGACCTGGGCCGGGGTGCAGGCGCCGAGGCCCTGGGCCGAAGAGGGATTCACCGTCATCCCCGGCGGCAGGGTGATCGAGGCGTCGCGCAGGTTGGCCGTGGCGCGGCCGTCAGGGTCCGCGTTCTGGGGGACCTTGACGCTGACGTCAAGGCCCGAGGGCGAGTCGGCCACGTTGGTGGTCGGGCGGGCCTGGATCGAGGGGTTGAAATCGATCTGGTTGCAGTCGGTGATCGTCAGCGGGTCGCCGTTGAGATCGGTGTCGAAGGAGTCGGTGTCGAAGACGCCAAGGGTCTGCCAGGAGTCGGCGCGGATGTCGAAGCGCAGCGGCGCCGACGGGCAGCTGGTCGGGTTCGACAGCAGCGGCACCAGCGGCACCAGGCCGGCGACCGAGCCGCCCCGTTCGCCGTCGTGCGCCGGGTCGGCCGGGACGCCCCAGATCTTCACCACGACATTCCTGAGGTTGATGCCCTGGGAGGTGTTGAAGGAGTTGGAGGTGATCCGGTATTCGCCGTCGGTGGTCACCTCGGGGATGATGCGCACCACGGAGCCGAGATAGTTGGCGCCGAACATCGCCGGCGCACCCACGGGGGGCTCGATGTTGTAAAGGCCAGTCGGGTTGAGCCCGTCGAGCCCGTTTGGATTGAGGGTTCCTATCTGCGAGGTTCTTGGGCAGTTTGAAGCCAAGAGCACCGGGTCCCCGACGAGCTGTGGGTCGCTGCACTGTGGGAAGGCTGCGGGCGTCCCGACCAATCCGGGCGGCAGGTCGACTTCGATGTTCCTGGCGAACTCGGCGGGGATTAGAAGTCCGTTCCCGTCCAGCTTGGTCTCGAAACCGATCTGCGTGATCAGATCGGGATGAGCCCCGGCCTTATGGACCGGGCTGCCGTCGGGAGCGGAAAGAGCACCTTTGAACAAGGTGATGTTCAGCGCCGCCGAGGCCGGAGCGGCCGAAGCCGCTCCGATCAGGGAGAGGGCGGCGATCGAGGCAACTCCGGCGGCTGCCAGGTTGCGCTTCATCGTCCGCAGCTTGGTCAGTGCCTGCATGGTTACTTCCCCCCCTTGGAGTTGCCCTGCTTGAAGGTCAGCTGCGTGGTCGTGATCGAGGCGCTCCCAGATTGGGGCAGGAACTGGACCCTCACTTTCACGGTGACCTTACCCTTTTGGTGGAGCGTCTTCAGGGCTTTGCCCTGCGGCTTCACCTTCAGCGCGTAGGTGCCTTTCTTGGCGACCTTCTTGGTCGTGCGCTTGGCGCCATTGCCGGAGACGACGATCTTGCCTGGACCTGAGACCGCAACCCGCAGGCTGCCGTCAGTGGATCCCTTGCGGGAGACGATCGAGACCGTCGAGCGCCCACCCGGGGTGTCGGGGCTCTCGAAGGATTCGGAGCCTCCCTTGCTCGGGGCCGCCGGCGTGGTGGCCGGGCCGCGGCACTGGTCGCTGCTGCCGCAGGGCGAGCCGGGTCGTGGTGGTGCCGTGCTCTGAGAGGCCAAGCCGCCACCGACCCGCGAGATATAGGCGTCCCTCACTCTGTCGGTGTCGCGACCGACCAGTGACTGTCCGGTGATGAAGGCGACCGTCGACCCGTCTTTGTTCATCTCGATCATCAGGGAATCGTCGTGCCCGGTGCCACTGCTGATCAACTCGACATGGCCGTCCCGCCAGGTGTAGACGTCGCGTTTTTCGTTGACATCGCGGGGGACCAGAGCGTCGGCAGTCTCGAAGACGACCTTGCCGTCGTCGGTGAGAAAGCGTGAATTTCTTTCGCCGAACAGTCCCGGCATCTGTGCGGGACGAACGACCGCAGTGCCTTTTGGCGGTTGGCCATCGGGCTGACAGGATGCACAGCGAAGCGTTTTGGCATCCGCGTCATAGACGTACACCTCGCGGCAGTACGGACTGAAGCCGCTGCCGTCCCCTGGAATGCACGCCGGCAATTCGTTGTTATAGGAGGTCAGCCTGTCCTTTACCGTCATCGCGAAGTAGCGGCCATCCGAGCTGATCTGGAAATGGAAGTTATCCAGGCCTCCATTTCCTTCTTTTGATTGGGAGGCGATGAGATGCACCACGCCGTCACGCCACAGGTAGATGTGTGGGATGCCTGGACTGGCGCCGGGCGTCAGCGCACCATACGCATCAAAAGCGATCGTTGAGCCGTCCGCGGAGACGTACGCGTAGTTAGTCCTGACATCCGGATCGTTTGAGGTTACGCCGGCGAGTAGATCCGTCAGTTCACCGGTATCAACGTCGTAACGGTAGAGAGATCTAACGCCAGCTTGCGACTCGTCGGTCAGAGGCGCAGGGCTGGTGAAGAAGATCTTTGAGAGATCGCGACTTGCCCCGTCGTACCAGAAAGGCTGCTGTTGCGTGGGATCGTCGCCCGCACGCTGGGAAGCGGAGACCTGGACCGGAAGGTTGCCGTCTTCGCGCAGATACATGCCGGTACCAGCACCGGGACCTCCCGCTGCGGCCGCGAAAAGCGCGCGTTCACCATTCGGTGAAATGGCACTCAGGGAGGCCCCACCGGGGATCGGCGTGCCGTTGACTTCGGTGAAGAGCTTCTGCAGGCCCTCGCCTTCCCGCCAGAGATAAGTTCCGCCTTCGGGATCGACGGGAATCAGGGCGATGCCAGAGAAGAAGATAAGCGAACTGAGATCCGGGGTGGCGGTATCAAAAGGCAAATAGCCCGATTCCGACCAGTTCCCCAGCTGTGGGTTGGAGACAATCAGCTCGTAGCTGTCTTTGACCACGTCATACAGATAGACATTGCTGCTCCCGTCGACTCCACCGGGCGCCAGCGCTTTGTTGCTGTAGACGACGGCTTTGGTGCCGTCTTCGGAGAAGCCGAAGGTGAGCCACGGTCGCAGGAACGAGTAGTAGGAATCGATCGGCGGGTCGACGGGCGTCGTCGACCAATCGCCGCCGGAGCGGAACGCCTGGTAGCGGGCGAAGCCGGGGGCGCTTTTAGAGCCCGGCAGCGCGCCGGAGGGCACGGTGAACATCAGGCCATTGCCATTTGCGTTCAACTGTGCTCCACCATAAGACTCGCTGAATTCGTTATGGCTCGCCATCACCCCCGCCCCGTTCTTGTCGAGCGGCGAGACCATCTCGTAGGCCCGGCATTCGCCCAGGTAGGTCACACCCTGCTGGGCGCGGATCGCCGCGTTCGGGCAGTTTTCAGGCGCTGGAGGACTCTGGGTGGTGAAGGTCTGATCAGGCCCTTGGACCGTACCGACCGAGTTGGTGACGATGACGCGGTAGTGGTAGGTACTCGCCTCCGAGAGGCCGGTGACGGTGGCCCTGGCGGTTACGGGGGTGGAGCCGGCCGGAATCGCTTCCGTCGGGGTGCTCTGGCCATAGGCGGCAGTCGGGCCGTACTCGAAGTGGAAGCTGGCGGCGAGGCCCCAGAGCTTGATCACCGATCGCAGTTTCGCTTCGGTGAGGAGCGGGTTGGCGTCGGTGCTCTCGATCGTCGGGACGACGAACGGGGCGAGGAAGCTCTCGGGTCCGGCACTGACCGGGCCGGCGGCATTGGAGGCGACAAGGGTGACTTCATAGTCGGTGCCAGGCGTGAGGCCGGTCGCATCGGCGCTGACCCCGTGACCCGTGTTGTCAGCGGCAACGGTGCCACCGCTCAAACCCGGGCACGTCGGCGTGCACTCGAAGTGCCAGTCGACTTTGAATGCCTCTTTTTCGGCAGCGGAGGTCGAGGATTCCGGTTCGGGGGCGTTGGGGTTGATCTGGCCCGAGAAGTGGACGCTGGTGCCGGTGACAGAGCCGGGAGCGGCGATCGAGACGGTCGGGGCGGCGACCGCTTTGGTGGTGAAGGAGGGATTCGGCTCGAGGGAGAAATATGAAGTTCCCCCCAGATAGGCATCGAGGCGCACGAGGTATTCGGTGTCGGGCTGCAGGCCGGTGAGGTCGGCCTGGACCGGGATCGGGTCGGTTCCCTGAGCTTCGGTTTCGGATATTTCCCCGGCGAAGACTTCATTCCAACTCTCGTCGCCGGGTTGTTTGTATTCGAAGTAGTAGCCGAACGCGACCCCCTCGCCTTCGGGGTCGATCGTGCCCGAGACGTGGACGGCGGTGTAGCTGACGCCCGAGGGGGCGTCGATCGTCGCCGTCGGCGCCGCAGCGGCGCTGCTCACTCCGAAGGCAAGGGTCAAAAGCAGCAATGCCGAAATGGCGACGATTGCCTTCGCGTGGCGTCTCACGTATTGCTCTCCTTGTCCCGTGAGCCCTATAGCCGGTCGCTTTCTTAAACGGCCGCTCGAGCTCAGTTATCTCAGTCCCTGGCGCCCGTCGTCCCACGACGAGCAGGGATGACTGTAGCGCAATCTGAGGAGAGCGTCTACAAATCTGCCAAGAAATGTTCCCTGAGCGAGGGCAAATGCGTATATACCCTGCTTTTCAGCGGGTTCGAAAGGAAAGGAAGAGAAACGAGGCGGGCTCTAGAGGGAGCTCTGAGCGGCCTGGACCGCGTCGGTGCGGCCCAGGTACGGGGTGAGGAAGAGCTCGAGGAGGTCGGGAAGAAGCTCCGGTAGGCCGCTGCCCTCGTCGGCCTCGACCTTGCGGACGACGAGGGCAACCATGCCACCGACCAGCGAGACGGCCACCGCGTCGGAGGGGGTCTTGGTAGCAGGGGCCGGGGGCATCCCCTCACAGAGGTAGGCCACGACCAGGCCCATCCCGTTGCGATAGCGGGAGGCAACCTCCTCCCCCGCTCGTTGCGGAGCAATCAGACAGAAGCGCGCCAAGTCGGGGTTGGCGGCGAGGAACTCCAGGGTCGCACCGAGCTTGGCGCCGACCCGCCGCGGCCACTCGGTCTGCTCGGAGGCGGCGGCGTCGGTGGCGATACGCAGATGCTCCACGATCGTCCCGTAGGCGGCTAGGAAGCACTCCTCCTTGGAGGAGAAGTAGGTGTAGAAGGTGCGCCGGGAGACGCCGGCGGCGGCGGAGATCTGGGTGATCGTCGCGTCGTTGAGGCCGCGCTCGGCGACAACCGCGATCGTGCCGGCGGCGAGTCGGTCGCGCTGATTGCGAGTGACCAGTTCGCGTGGCAGGCCGTGGCGCCCCGGCGGCAGCCGCGCCAGCCGCAGTGCCTCATCGTCCCCTTGCCGCTTCCCCTTGCTCACGCGCGGACCATACCGAGAGCCCCTGGGCTCTTGCATCGCTTGTCTCGATGGCGTACGACTTTGTTTTGGCTCCGGCGGAGGCGGGATCTTCAGCTCTTCGCGGGCGACGCTGTGGCCCAGGTAAGGACGAACCGCGATGTACATCAGCTCGGGCACGTAGTCGGCAGCATCTTTGACGCCCTCGTCGGACTGGGAGGCTTTCACCGCGAACTCGTAGATCGAGCCGAAGATGCCTTCGGCGACGTTGCGCCCGAGCGAATCGGGCTCGTCGAGTTCCTGACGACCGCCGTCGATCAGATCGACCATCCGCTGCAGGTGAGTAGTGCGCTGGGCCTGCGCCATCAGGCCGGCGCTGAACAGCTGCACCGAGCCGAAGTTGACGATGCGTGGGTTCTCTCGGAAGTACCGGGCCGCGGCATAAGCGGACGCTCGAATCCCCTCCCGCCAGGAATCCTCCGCTTCGCGGGCGGCGAAGAGCAGGTCCGTGAAGGCGTCGGTGTGCTGCCAATAGACCTGCAGCACACAGTCTTCGAGATCACTGAAGTGGCGATAGAAATCGCCGCGCTCGACGCCGGCGCGCTCGACCACCATCTCGACGCTCATCCGTTCATAGCCGCATTCGACCATCACGTCGACGACCGCCTCAGCGATCAGGTCTCGCTCGCTCGCCACTCAGGCGCCCTCTGTGCGGGAAGGGAGGGCTATGCAGCGGTGGCCAGCACGGCGGTCGCCGCCTCGCCCAGATACGGCTCGGCGACGATCTCCAGAACTTCGGGCAGCAGCTTGGTCGCGTCCGTGGCCTCCCCCACCGCGATCCGCTGCTGCAGGAACCAGCTGAGGCCGCCGACAGTCGCGAACTCCAGGCTCGCCGGCAGCTCGTCGCGGAAGGGACTGTGCTCGCGGCCAGATCGCAGCAGCTCCGCGACCTCGTCGAGGTTGCGCTCGTGGCGGGCAAGCGCCGCGGGGCCGGCCGTCTGGACCTCGACCAGGGCGATGCGGGCACCGAAGGGGTCGGCCTCGATCAACTTCAGCAGGCTGCGCAGGACATTGACCAGTTGCTCGGGCCAGGAACCACCAGCCACCAGCGCCGCCTCGATCTGCTCGCGGCCATCGGCAACGGTCCGGTCGTAGGCGGCAAGGAAGCAGTCCTCCTTGCCGTCGAAGAAGCCATAGAAGGTGCCGACGCCGATTTTGGCGCCAGCGACGATGTGGTCGACCGTAGTCCCCTGATAGCCGCGTTTGGCGAAGACCTCGGTGGCGGCAGCGAGGACGCGCTCGCGCTGGTGCTTGGTCATCACCTCGCGGGGAAGCCGATCGCGGCCGACCGGGGTCGGCATTAGATGATCGGGCAGGTTCGCCATTGGTGAAGGATAACCGAGCGGAATTGATGGAGGATGATGTCTCGTTATTGAGGACTACGTTTCTATTTAAGGGTATGCTCGTTTCCATTGACCGGATGGAGTCGCCTGGGAGGCGGGCGAGGACCGATTCGGCAGGGACCAGATGCCACCGAAAGCACCCGACGCAAGCGATGCCGACGGAGGTAGCCGAGAGGCCAAGCCGCCGCGGGTTGAACTGGCGCGCCTGCGCGAGCTTCAAAGCCGGCAGCGCGGGGAGCTTGACCGCACGATCATGGAGGCGGTCCTCCTCACCAGCGGCGAAGAGGGCTACCGCAACGTCACCGTGGAGAAGGTGATCAAGCGCTACGGCGGCTACCGGTTCCAGTTCTACCGCCACTTCGCCAATCTCGGCGAGTGCTACGCAATCGCCTACGAAGCGGAGGCCGAGGGCCTCTGCCGGGAGATCCTGCGAGCGGGGGCGATGCAGCCAACCTGGCGGAAGGGCCTGCGGGCGGCCTTGGAGCGCCTGGCCTCCTTCGCCCAAGAGCAGCCGATGAAGGCGCGGGCGCTGCTCATTGACGTCCACGTCGCCGGGGGACCGGCGATGGACTCGCGAAAGAAGATGTTCGAGCGCCTCTCCCGCGCTATCGACAGCGCGCGCCGCGAGATCGGGTCTCGCCACTCTCCACCTCCATTGACGTCGTCCTTCATGGTAAGCGCGATCGAGGCAGCCGTGGTATCGGCTTTGTTCGCCGACGATTCGAGGCGCTTCGCCGAAGCTGTGCCGGAACTGGTGCGCCTGATCGTGGTCGCCTACTTCGGCGACGAAACGCAGTAGTGAAACACGGGGCTCGTGCAGCGAGGGTGCGCCGCACGAGCCGCCGCGTTTCGAAGGGCGCCGGCAGGGTTTGGGAAGCGGCGCCCATTTAGGGAAAGCCCGAAGGCTCCAGCGCAGTATAGAGGCTCGCGTCTCTAATTAAGAGTACATTTGTTTTTATGATTGAAGAGCGAGCAGAGGTCGCGGAAACGATGCTCTTGTCCTGTGGCGAATTGGGCTATGTGAATGTCGAGCTCCTCGACGTCCTCGAGCGCTCTGACTGCAGTCGGCTCCGCTTCTACCGCCTCTTCACTGACAAGGCGGACTGCTACACGCAGGCGTATGGGACGGAGATCGAACGCCTTTGCGATGCACTGCTGGCAGCCGCGGCCGCTGAGAAAAGTTGGCGCGCGGGCCTCCGCGCGGCGCTGAACGACCTGGCCCTATTCATCATTGTGCGACCGAGCCTGGCGAAGGGTCTCCTGGTCGAGGTTCACAGCGCCGGCGAACCGGCACTTGCAGAGCGAACACGGATGCTCGCGCGAATGACCGAGGCCGTCGATCTCGCCCGCGCGGAGTCCGACTCCCCTCTCTCACCCCCAGCAATCACAGGCGAATTTCTGGTCAGTGCGATCGAGTCGACGGCGGCCCGGGCATTGGCCAGTGGTGAGCCGACTCACTTCGCAAGGGCAGTGCCCGACCTGGCACACCTGGTTGTGATGGCCTACTTCGGCAGAGATGCGGCGCGCGAAGAACTGACCCCGTTCTTGCGCTCCGTTTGATCTCTCGCAAATCTGGCCCCCGGCACCCGCTCAACTTCAAAATTGGTACCCGCTTGGTACCCGCTGGCGTCTTCTATCTCCGCTCCCTATCAAAGAAAAAGCCCCGTTTCCGGGGCATTTTCCTATAGCGGGGGCAGGATTCGAACCTGCGACCTTCGGGTTATGAGCCCGACGCAGTTCTATGAGGCATTCGGGGGCGGCTCGTTGAGCCGCGTGGATCGGCACTTCAAAAGGCTTGCCGAGCACGGATGGCTAAGGCTTGTGAGAAAGGTCAGTGGTGGGCGACGGCGTGGAGCCACCGAGCATTTCTACCGCGCGCCCGAACTTGCGATCTTTGACCCGGAGACCTGGGCGCTACTCCCGGTCTCCCTGCGGTCCGAGTTCAGCTGGCGAATCTTTGAGCAGTTTGCAGAGCGGGTAAAAGCCGCTCTTGAGACAGGCACCTTTGATGCCCGTCCTGATCGTCACTTCACCTGGACTCCACTCATCCTCGACGAGCGCGGTCGAGAGCGGGTCATCATCGCCGTGAACGCACTGTTTGCATCGCTGTTTGAGGAGCAAAACGACGCGAGGCTCCGGATCGCGAAGTCCGGCGAGAATCCGATGGAGGCAACGGTCGGCCTCGCCGCCTTCGATTCGCCAAACCGGAATCGAAATCGCTCCGGCCTCCTCTTGCCTCTGGACGACGCGATCGAACCAGCCAACTCTCTGCCATTCGCAATACGAGTCGCGAAGGTCTTCGCCGATCCGTTGAACTTGAAGATCGTGACGGAGCTCAACCTGCGGGCGATGAGTCCAACGCAGTTCTTGGATGAGTGTGGTGGCGGCCCGCTCGCAGGGATCGACCGCCGTTTCAAGTTGCTTACCGAGATTGGATGGCTAATCAAGGTTGGAGAGAAGACCGGAGGGCACCGACGTGGAGCAACCGAGCATTTCTACCGCGCGACCGGTCACGCGATCTTTGACAGTGGGAACTGGTCCAAGGTTCCGGACTCTGTGCGGGCGACCTTCAGTTGGCGGATCTTTGAACAGCTCGCCGAGCAGGCCAGGGAAGCGATGGACGCCGGCACGTTCGATTCTCGGCCAGACCGGCATCTCAGCTGGACCCCACTCGTACTCGATCAACTCGGCTGGACTCAGATGGTCACGGGCGTTGACGACCTCTTCCACTACATATTCGAGGAGCAAGCAGCCGCAAAGATTCGTCTCACCGAATCCGGAGAGGAGCCGGTGATAGCCACGGTCTACCTCGCCGCGTTTGAATCGCCCAGCTTTGGACGAGTCTGAGTCAAGCTGACCTCCGGACTCATTCCGCGCTCTCCCATAAGGCTCCGTTTGGATCGCGTAGCGCGATTGTAAACGCGCTCAGCGTTCCTAGACTGCCGAGCCAATCCGCAGAAGTCGAACTGAATCCAGCATTCATCTGGGAACGGAGCGGCCTGGAATGACCGAACGAAATGCGAGCACACAAGAGCCGAACCGCACACTTGCGCAAACGGGAATCCCTCGTCCTAGCGCAGCAGATTGCATCAAGGCGATAAGCAAGCCCCAGCGCCGCCGGGTACTTCGAGCCCTTCACCGGGCTGACAAGGCTCAGAGCCCGAATGAGCTTGCGAAGACTTTTAACCTCGCCGTCAGCAACGTCAGCTACCACGTCACCACCCTAAGAGAATGCCGTGCCCTTGCACTGACCGACACACAGCAGAAGCGAGGGGCTATTGAGCACTTCTACGCCTCCACTCTCAAGGACAACGGGGTGGTTGCCATGTTCCTGGAGGCCACTCGCGCAGAGGATGAAGAGTCGGCTCGGCACAGGGCCGGACTATGAGGCTGCGTCTCAGCCGCCGTGCGACCGGCTCAACGACTGCCCACAACAGCCGGTACGGACCAAGTGACTCGCCGAGGATCACCTCGGATCAGCGCGACGCGGTCTATCGACAGATCCTCGACCACATGGGCAACGCGGGTGACCTGTCGCTGCTGGTCGAACATGGCGACCTCAGCGCAGCCAGGCGCCTCGCCCGCGAGGTCTCCGACGACCTACAACTCATCCTGGATGCGCTCGGCTGGGGGGAAACCAGCAGCGATGGCTATGTGGAGTTGGACCTGCCCGCCGGGCAGCTGCGCCGGACTTTCTCCCGACTCCACGAGAGAGCCGTAGAAGATCGGGAAGTAGAGCCACAGGCCCAAACCGACACCCAGGCCCCACACGAGCGCGCGCTGATCGTGATCGAGACCTGCGAGGCGGTGCTCGCCGTTGTCGGCGACGACACGGCGGCGGCAGGGTGAAGAAGGTGGGATTCAAGCTTGCCGACAGGGGAGCGCCCGGGCCGGGAGGGCGTGTCGCAAGGCCGAGAGTTGGGAGGGCGTCCGCGGGCGCAGCGCCACCCCGGGCGGACGCCCTCCAACTCGACGCGAGACCCCAACGGCAACGGTGATTGACATGGCTTGCCAGGCACGGACTGCCCCGTCCACCAGGCGGGGCGCCTGACAAGGGACGGATTGTCGGGGGCGTCCTGCCTGATTGCCTGAGGGCGCCCCTGCCGTTCCCACCGAACCGACCGATGTCGATCCGCCGGAGAACTTCAGAGCTTGCCAGGCACAACCACCCCGGATGACTGGACCGGGACCCTGGCGAGGGACGGAAGAGAACGGGGGCGCTTCATCTCTCCCTTGAGGCGCCCCCGCCGCTCCTCACCCAGGCGAACCGGAACCCCTATGACCCCGCAATCCCTGCCTAGAAGCCGAGGGCGAACTTGGCGTCGTCGGTCATCATTTCGGGTGACCAGGCGGGGTCGAAGACCATCTTCGGGTGGACGGCGTTGACGCCGGGGAGGTCGCCGACGAACTCCTTCATCTGTTCGGAGACCTGGGGGCCGATTGGGCAGGCCGGGGTGGTCAGGGTGAAGGTGACGTAGACGTCTTCTTTGTCGATCTCGACGCCGTAGACGAGGCCGAGGGAGACGAAGTCGAGGCCGAGCTCGGGGTCGATGACCTCCTCGAGCGCCTCGAAGACATCCTCCTCGGTGAGGACTTCGAGCTGCTCGTCGGGCGTGGTTGCGTTCTCGTCAGTCATCGCTCAATGGTACCCGGGGCGGGGGCGCGGCCCGGTGACAGCGGCTCCGGGGGGTCGCCTGGGCCCGCTGGGACCAGCTGCAGCTGCCACCAGCCGACATCGCGCCAGGCGCCTGCCTTCCAGCCGATCCGCGGGCTGGTGCCGATCGCGGTGAAGCCGAGGCGCTCGTGCAGCGCGACGCTGGCCGGGTTGGGCAGGGTGATGCCGGCGCAGGCGACCTGGAAGCGCTGCGCGCGCAGGCGCTCGAACAGCGCCTCGTAGAGGGCGGTGCCGAGCCCGCGGGCGCGCTGGCCGTCGGCCACGTAGACGGAGACGCTGGTAGCCCAGCGATAGGCGGGGCGCTCCATGTACTCGCAGGCGTAGGCGTACCCGAGCACCTCTCCCCCGGCCTCGGCGACCAGCCAGGGATGGGTAGCGGCGACGCGCTCGATGCGGGCCGCCATCTCGGCCGCGGTCGGCGCCACTTCCTCGAAGGAGGTGGGCCCGGACTCGACGTTCGGCGCGTAGATTGCCGCGCAGGCGGCGGCGTCCAGGGCGGCGTCGGCATCGCGGATCTTGACCGTGCTCATCGCGGCAATCTAGCCGTCTCACCGCACGGCCCTTTTCGCGCCAATAGGCTGGCGGCCGATGAGCGACTCGGGCCAGATCCTGCGGCGGTCGATCGGCATCGTTTTCGCCGACGGTGGCCTGCTCGCACTCACCTCCGCCCTGCCCGCCGGCGCCCGCGAGCACGGTGAGGAGGAGACCGTTGCGGTGCTCTGCAACCCCGACGCCGCTCCGCTCACCTTCGACGAAGCGCTGCTCTCGACCGAGTACGGCGAGGACGGGGTACAGCGGCGCGTCACCTTGGAGTTGTGGCCCGACGCCGAGGACGGGCGCCCGCTGCGCGGAGCCGGGACGCTGATCAGCTCCGCCCGCGTCAAGCGCGGCGGGCTCGACGCCGAGATCGCCTTCTTCCGCTGGTCGGTCGAGGGTCGCGAGGGCCTCGGCACCTATGAGGTAGCGCGGCCCGTTGGCTGAGATCGAGGCGATCGTCTCCGACTTCGGCGGCGTCCTCACGACGCCGCTGCTGAGCTCCTTCATGGCGGTCCAGGACGAGATCGGGATCTCCCCCGAGAGCCTCGGCAAGGCGATGCGGACGATCACCGAGGAGGACGGCGAAAACCCGCTCTACGCGCTGGAGCGGGGGGAGATGGCCGAGGTCGACTTCCTCGCCCGCCTCGGCGATGGCCTGGAGCCGCTGCTCGGCCACCGCCCGGCGCTGCACCGCTTCCGCGAAACCTACTTCGAGGCCCTGCACCCGAACGAGCAGATGATCGAGCTGATGCGGGAGCTGAAGGCGAGCGGCAAGCGGATGGCGATGCTGACCAACAACGTGCGCGAGTGGGAGCCGCTGTGGCGCGCGATGCTCCCCGTCGATGAGATCTTCGAGACCGTCGTCGACTCGGGCTTCGTCGGCTGCCGCAAGCCGGAAGCGCAGATCTACGAGATGACCCTGGAGCGGCTCGGGCTGCCGGCCGCGTCCTGCCTCTTCATCGACGACCTCGAACCGAACATCGAGGGCGCTCGCGCGCTCGGCATGCAGGCCGTCCACTTCCGCGACAACGAGCAGGCGATCGCGGAGATCCGCGCCGCGCTGTGAGCGGGCGGCCCGCCATCCGGGCCCTTCTCGCCCTGGTCGCCCTTGCGGCGGCGCTCGCCATCAGCGAGTCCGCCCTCGGCCAGGCCGCACCGTCCCTCCACCCTCGCCCGAGCCCGGAGGAACTTCCGGCCGGGACCGTCGCCATCGTCGACCACGTCTCCGAAGGGTCACGGGCCATCACCACCGCCGATCTCAGCCACGCCATCGCCCAGGCCGCCGCCCAGGCGGGGATGACGTCAGCGCCGAGCCCCGGTCACCCGAAGTACAAGGGGATCGAGAAGGAAGCGCTGGGAGAACTGCTCGACGGGCTCTGGATTCAGGGACAGGCCGCCGAAATGAGGATCTTCGTCAGCAAGCGCCAGGTCACGACCGAACTCGCCCAGATCAAGAAGGAAAGCTTCGAGAGCAAGGGGGAATTCCAGTCCTTCCTCAAGCATGCCCACCTCACCCTCTCCGACCTGCACCACCGGGTGAGACTGCAGCTGCTGAGTACGAAGATCCAGGAACGGGTCGCCGGCAGCGTCTGGAATGAGAAGAACATTCCCAAGGTCTTCAAGACCTTTGTCGCCGCCTACCAGAAGCGCTGGCGCGCACGGACCGTCTGCGCGCCCCAGTACGTAATCGAGCGCTGCACCAACGGCTAGCGCTATCTTCGAGCAGTGCCTGAACTTGGCGCGATGACCGCGACGAAACGCCTTCCCAGCGGAGAGCAGCTCTTCCTCGGCGACGGCGGCCTGGAGACGACGCTGATCTTCCGTGAGGGGATCGAGTTGCCGCAGTTCGCCTCCTATGTGCTGCTGCGCGACGCCGCCGGTATCGAGGCGCTGCGGCGCTACTACCGCGCCTACCTGGAGATCGCCCGGCGCCACGGCACCGGCTTCACCCTCGACACGCCGACCTGGCGCGCAAACGCGGACTGGGGCGCGGAGCTGGGTGACGACGCGGCGGCGCTCGCGGAGGTGAACCGGAAAGCCGTCGCCTTCGCCGAGGAGATCCGCAGCGAGGAGGAGAGCGCCGAGCTGCCGATCGCGATCTGCGGCACGATCGGGCCGCGCGGGGACGGCTACCGGCCGCAGCAGTTGATGTCGGCCGAGGAGGCCGAGCGCTACCACCGCGCCCAGATTCGGACCTTCGCCGGGACCGGCGCCGACCTGATCGCCGCCTACACCGTCTGTTACGCCGAGGAGGCGATCGGGATCGTCCGGGCCGCGGTCGCGGCTGAGATGCCGGTGACGATCTCGTTCACGCTCGAAACCGATGGGAGGCTGCCGAGCGGGGAGGCGCTGCCGGCGGCGATCGAGCGCGTCGACGCCGAGACCGCTGGCGCCGCCGCCTACTTCATGGTCAACTGCGCCCACCCCAGCCACTTCGCCGCGGTGCTCGAGACCGGCGGTGCGTGGCTGCAGCGACTCGGCGGCGTCCGCGCCAACGCCTCGCGCAAGAGCCACGCCGAACTCGACGAAGCGGCAGACCTCGACGCCGGCAACCCCAGCGAGCTCGGCGCCGAATACCGGGCGCTGAAGGAGCGGCTGCCGCAGGTGCGCGTGCTGGGCGGCTGCTGCGGCACCGACAGCCGCCACGTCGAGTGCATCTGCGCCGACTGGCTGCGCTGAGCTACGGCCCGGTGAAGCCCCCCGCGTAGCAGGGCCCGCCGCCGCAGTTATCGCTTTCGGGGATCGCCCCGGCGAAGAAATCGGAGACCAGCTGCTGCTCGGCAGCCGCAGCGCGCGGCGCCCCGTGCGGGTCTTCACCGCTGCGATTCGGGAGGTTTTCGTAGGGCGGCGGTTCGGTGCCGACCAGGGTTCCGGAACCGACCGGGCTTTCGCGGATCGGGCCGGTGTCCCAGTAGTAGATCGCCGAGCCGGTGTAGGGGTAGCGGCGGATCGAGGGGACGTTCCAGAGCACGTCGGTGTTAGGCCAGCGGCCGTCGAAGAGGACGGGGCGATGGGCGGCGGCGCCGACCGTCCGCGCCTCGACATCGGCCTGGTAGATCGTCACCTGGTGGTCGCCGAAGGCGACGTTCATCAGTACCTGGTGTGGCGGCGTGTTCGGCAGCGGGTTGTCGGTCATGCGGGTCGCGTAGCCGTTGGGCTCGCCGCGGTCCCAGAGCATCTGCATCAGGTCGAGGATCAGCGGCCGCGCCGTTTCGTTCGGGTAGGACGGGTAGAGGACCGCGGCGAATTCGTCGAAGTCGACCGAGCGCGGCAGCAGCACCGAGTAGTTCATCGCCGGCACCCCGAGCGAGGCGCGGGTGAAGTCCGGCGAGACAGCGGTCAGGGCGCCGCCCATGATCCCGCCCTGGCTGTTGCCGTTGTAATAGAGGTGGCTGGTGTCGAGCACCGGGCCGCTGAGCAGCGTCCCGTCCTGATGGAAGGCGGCATCGGTCGTAAAGCCCGAGGGGCTGATCATCGCCCGGCCCAGGTAGAGCTCATCGAGCAGGCCCTGCTGCAGGCGGTCGGGGATCGTCGGGAAGGCGGAGATGTCCTGCAGCGCCGCCACCACGGATGGCAGGTCGGACTGCGACATGCCGATCTCATCGGTCGCGCACTGGACGATCCCGTGTTCCTGGGAGAGGCTGCGCTGCGGGCTCGAGCCGACCTCGGAGGCGGTGCCGAAGAGGCCGTGGCCGTACAGCGACGGGCGCCCCGCCCCAGCCGGACCGCTCACTACCGACTGGGGAATGATGCAGTCGAAGTTGGCGGTCCAGGTTCCGTTCTGGATTGGTGCACCGGCGCCGTTGAGCTGGAAGGTCCCGCCCGCGGCGCAACTCGGGAACAGGTAGCAGGGCACCTGGAAGCTGCCTTTGACCCGGCGGGCGATCTGGCCGGGATTGGGTGCCGTTTCCACGCTGCTCACCTGGAAGCTGGGCGAACTGCCCTGGGGAATCCCGTCGGCAAGGTTGGTGTCGCCAAGCTGAGCGAAGGCGGCATCGCGCATCGCCAACTCGCGCCCGGCGTTGTTCTGGTCGCTGGCGACGGTGAAGTCCCAGGCGAGGTAGAGGTCCTTGCGCTGGATGCCGGAGCGCTGCAGGCGCGAGAAGATTTCTTCGAAGTGGCCGCGGCGGGCGTTGATCTCCGGCTGTTTAGAGGGCACCCGGTCGCGGTAGTACTGGAAGGCGACCGGGGCCTCGAGCTTCTGCCCGGCCGCGTTGCGGAGCTTGCGCAGGGCGACGATGTAGCGGTGCCCGGAGGCGAAGTTGACCGCCGGATGGATCTCCAGCACGGCTTTCGACGGGTCGCTCGCGGTCGAGTCGATCTCGGTCCAGATCGGCCAGCGCTTGCCGGTCTGGGTATCGATCACGACGATCGGCGCGTTGCCCTTGCGGTAGCGGCCGATGTGGTTGATCGGCGTGGCGCCGGTCGCCTGGACGTCGGCGACGGTGTCGATCCCGGGCACCTTGAGCATGATCACCGCGCCCGGGCTGAATCCATCAGAGGCGTTGTAGGGCGCTGAGTCGATGTGTTTGCCGAAGGCGTTGGCGGGCATTCCCGCCGTGGTCAGGGCGACGCGGCGGCCGGTGGGGCTACTCGGGTCGGGGACGGTGTAGTAGTCGTCCGGGAAGGGCAGCAGGCAGAGGGGGTTGCCGGGATTGGCGATGAAGTCGCAGTTCGCCGCTTCGCTGGTGTCGACCGGGGGCAGGGACGGCCGCGGCGGCTTGTGGCCATGTCCGGGGTGATGACCATGACCCGGGTGGTGACCGTGTCCGGGCTTATGCCCGTGCCCAGGTGAGTGGTGATGCCCGTGACCCTGCGGCGACGCGAGCGCGAGCGCGGCGAACATCGCGATCCCAAGGGCAAGAGCGGCAACGGCGGCAACGGCCACGTT
>Ga0164241_10002426_pt1 | contig 20309 bp, 20 predicted proteins | sample OricomyardsoilBY_FD_108780 | JGI IMG/M metagenome (GOLD analysis project Ga0164241, IMG submission 108780) | Backyard soil microbial communities from Emeryville, California, USA - Original compost - Back yard soil (BY) | ecosystem: Environmental > Terrestrial > Soil > Unclassified | place: USA... | reverse complement strand
CTGGCCGGACTGATGGATGGCTCGGTCTCGACTCTGGCGCCGATCTTCGCCACCGCTTTTGCAACCCGCGATCCGCATACAACGCTGCTGGTCGGGCTGGCGGCGTCGGTCGGTGCCGGGATTTCGATGGGCTTCACTGAGGCCGTCCACGATGACGGCGTACTGTCTGGGCGCGGCTCGCCGATCAAACGGGGGATCGCGTCTGGGGTGATGACGGCGCTCGGCGGGTTGGGACACGCGCTGCCCTATCTGATCGCTGATTTCTGGACCGCGACAACGATTGCGATGGTGGTGGTTTTTGTCGAACTTTGGGCAATTGCCTGGATTCAAAACCGCTACATGGAAACGCCGTTTTTCCGCGCCGCGCTGCAGGTGGTTCTGGGGGGTGCACTGGTCTTTGCCGCCGGAGTTCTGATCGGTGGAGGTTAGAGCGTTTTCAACCTTGAAAACCCCCTTAACCCATTGAAAATAATCAATGTTACCATGTAAAATTAACTATTCTGTTAACCTCTGGCCAAAGTGCGACATGACCGAATATCAACCCCTGCCACTGCCCGATCACATCACTTTGCCCCCCGAAAAGGCGCTGGCTGAAGCGGTCAAATTCAAGGACCGGATGGCGACGCGCCACTCGGTGCGGGACTTCGCCGCTACCGATGTGGACGCGGCGGTGATCCGCGCGGCAATCGCCTGCGCCGGATCGGCTCCGTCCGGGGCCAACCAGCAGCCGTGGTTCTTTGCCGCCATCCGTTCCGCAGACATGAAGGCGAAGATCCGCGCCGCTGCCGAGGCCGAGGAGCGCGACTTCTACGCGGGTGGTGGCGGTGACGAATGGTTGCGCGCGCTCGAGCCGATTGGCACCGGGGCGAGCAAGCCGCACCTTGAGATTTGTCCGTGGCTGATCGTGATTTTTGCGCAGCGCTGGGGAATTTCGCCCACAGGCGAAAAGCGCAAACACTACTACGTGCCCGAAAGCGTGGGTATTGCGACAGGGTTCCTGATCGCCGCGCTGCATCATGCAGGACTGTCGACACTGACCCATACGCCCAATCCGATGAAGTTTCTGAATGCGCTGTGCGGTCGCCCAGATAGCGAAAAGCCGGTGATGATTCTGGCGGTTGGTCATGCAGCGGACGATGCGGTCGTACCTGCCGTGGCCAAAGTGAAAAAGCCGCTTGATCAGATCATGAGTGTCTTATGACGATCTATGTCGATGCTGATGCTTGCCCGGTTAAAGAGGAAATCGAGCGTGTCGCAACGCGGCTGAAGGTCGCGGTCAAGATGGTCTCGAACGGCGGGCTACGACTGTCGCAAAATCCGTTTGTCGAAATGGTGACCGTGTCCGACGGCCCTGACGTCGCCGATATGTGGATCGCCGAGCGCGCGGGTCCGGGCGATGTGGTCGTGACGTCGGATATTCCGCTGGCAGCGAAATGCGTCGCTGCGGGGGGCCAAGTCTTGAAGCCAAACGGTGACGTTTTGAGCGAAGCGAATATCGGCTCGATCCTTGCGATGCGCGACTTGATGGCAGACCTGCGGGCCGCCGATCCGTTCCGTCAGGGATCGAACAAGCCCTTTGGCAAGGTCGACCGGTCGAATTTTCTGCAGGCATTGGACAGGGCCTTGACGCGGAAACCCGTTGCGCGGTGAGACCGACTTGGTTTGCAGTCGTTCACAGACTCAACCAGCTGACGGTACAATGATTCGGGTTCTTATTATGAAGCGTTTGAGGGCGTGACAGCGTTACGACGCGATGCCTGATGGACCACGACCGTCACGATTCTCTGATTCGCGCGCGATTCCCCACCCTACTAGGGCGGCGGCCCACCGTGCCGACCAATTCTTAAAACAACGTTAAGAACCGGGCGATGCCGCGAAATAAAAAGTCGGCGACGCACGAATAACACGTAGTCATTTACAACCGGTAAATGGCAACTGACTTTTCCTCTGGCCTCACGGGACAGGCACGTTAACCAGAAACCACCGGACTCGACCAGCGACCGAAAGCGAAACCAGCTGCACTCAACACATAAGTCTCTTAAAGCAACTCAACACTCAGACCCTCGTCAACATCGGTCCAAGTGGACGACCGGCGAGGATATGAACATGCAGATGTGGGACTTCCTGGTGTGAATGCTGGCCGGAATTGGCAATCAGGCGATAGCCTTGTCCGGCATCGGGTGAGACACCCATTTGTCGACTGACAGCGGCTACTGCCCTTGTAAAGTCAACGATTTCATCAGCCGAGGCTGCGTCGGCGAAGTGGTCATAGTTCACGTAAGGCCCGCGCGGGATGACGAGCACATGCTCGGGCGCCTGCGGATTGATGTCACGAAACGCAACGGAGTGCTCAGTTTCGTAAATAAACTGAGACGGAATTTCGCCACGCAAAATCTTCGCGAAGATGTTGTTGGTGTCGTAAGTGTACATATGAACCTCTCAGTCGGAAAACAGGTGGTCGAGCGCGACGATCTGTGCGCCTTCAGACGGGTTTAAGGTCAGAAAGGCTGTGATCTGCGCACTGTTCTGGGCCGGCGTCTGGGTCTGGGACATCTTGAAATAGCCGGTGCTTCCTTCGCTGCGGATTTGCTCGACTTCATGTGCAATGTCGTTGCGCAGCGCAGGTAACATTCGCCCGACAGTTTCAGGCGAAGCGGCAACGGTCAGCAAACCAATTCGTTCGGCATGCCCGATGAGATAGTCGTCCGGCATGTCGCATTCGATTTCAAGCGCACGCACGGCAACCTTGTCGGTCCGCAGATCGGCCAGCAGATCGTAGCGCGACGGATCGACTAACAGGATCACCTGCTCAGTCGCCATGCGACTGTAGAGCAGCTTGAGAAACGCCCGACGATGGCGGTTGCGTTTGGCGAGCGAGGTTTCGATCCCACCAAGATCGGGCAACTCGGTTGGCAATTCGTCGAAGGCAAAGTCGATGACCTTGCGCCCGGTGACGGTTTCGATCTGCCGGGCAAGGCGCTTTGCGACGTGCCATTTCTTGCAGAAGATCAGATCAAGTTCCCGGCCCCGCCCAATGGTCGCGCCATCCTCCCAGATCCGCGGCGCAAAGCGCAGACCGGCCCGGCCCCGGTTGCGCAGAAATTCAACGACGCGCCTGCCGTCATCCGTCACCGGATATGTTGCGTCTTCGCGATACAGTCTCGCGAGGCGCTCCTTCAACTGCTTCGCCTCTGCGCTGATCTTGCGGGCAAACAATGCGTTCTGACTGAGCAGGAAATCGTAGTGGTCGTTGTAAAACGTCACCGGCATTCCGTAGTCGGTGAACAGCAGGAACGTCAGCGTGCGCGTGCGGATTTCAGTCGCTGGCACAAGGTGGCGCACCAGCGTCTGAAAGAACGTCTCGTCGGGAATCCATGTCGTCGCAAAGAAGCGCTTCACCTGCCGGTTCGCGGCCAGGTAGTCGAGCAGCGATTCGACCGTGCGACGGCGCAGGCACCACCATTGTGAGCCGATCATGATCTTGAGGCCGTTCGGCACTTCGCGGGTCAGCTTGAATTTTTGCTGCAGCTCAAGCGATTTGTAGAAGCGCCAGCTTTGGGTGCGTTCGTTGAACCAATGGCGGTAAATCAGTCGTTCGCCCTTGAGGCCGGTCTTGATCCAATCGCTTTCGAAGAAGTCGAAACTTTCGATATAATCGACATCGCTTGCGTCCAGAAATTCGTGCATTTGCCGCGCGGGCTTGATCGGCTGGCAATCCCCTGACAGCATGTAGAAATGGGTCGCCCGAGGAAACGAATCAACCGCAGCTTGCACGGCGTTCAGCGTCGCCTGCACCAGCGACCATTCGCCCCAACCGCATTTGATGCGCTTGGCAAAAGCGACGCCCGGGTTGTCGCCGAGGATACTCTTGATCTCGTCAAAGGCGGACTTCGGCGCGCGGGCGTCAAAATGAATCGACACAAGATCGCCAGCACTTGTCAGCGCCTGGGCCTGACGCGCAATTGCAGCAGGGTCCTTGTGGCACAGAAGAATATAGGCAATCTTGGCCAAGGGTGGTTTTGGCTTTCATCTGAGATCTGGTAACGCTTTCTTTGCCTTCTTGCGCTTATCATTCAAGTGCATAGATGGTGAGACGCTTCTGCATCGATGATATTGCCGCGTATGAAGTTTTGGAGTGGCCGATGGGGTTTCCCGGCGTTTGGATGACTGAAAGTGAGAGCATGATCTACAGGGTCGTGCCAAAATGCGCCTGCTCGACCATCGGGCAGATCATGCATTATTCGGATCACGGGCGCTTTTATGACGGCGACATCCACGACGCGACAGATGGGATTCACAAATGGGCGATTGAGGCGTCGCAACCAAAGATAGAGCATGCCGTGCGGGGCCACACCGCACTGACGTTCACCTGTGTCAGGAACCCTTACACAAGGATTCTGTCATCGTTTTTCGACAAGATCGCGGGCATCCAGCGCAATGGCAAACGCTATCGCGGCAACATGATTCCGTTGATCACTCAGAAATACGGGATCGAGGTCGAGGGTGATTTCGATCAGATCGCCTCGTTCCGGCGCTTCCTTCTCTTCGCGCGGGACACCATCCGCTGGAAGCGCCCGATGGAGCCTGACATTCACTGGTCGGCGATGTCCGGCCATATCGCCACCTTCATCGCCAACGGCGGGCGTTACGATCAGATCTTCTGGACCGAGAAATTTGATAATGGAATGCAAAAGGTTCTGGATGCCGTCGACACCAAATATCCAATTGTCCTGAAAGACATCCCGCGCTTCAACGAGAGCGAAGGCCACGGGCCGAAACGCGCGCATCCGGTCGAAGACTATTTCGATGACCTCTCACGCCATCTGATCTGGGAAATCTACAATCGCGATTTCCGTCTGTTCAAATACGACTTCGAGAACCCGGCAAACAAGATGCCGACCGGAGAGATCGACCTTGATGAGGTTCACGCGAAGCTCGGGAACTAGCGTCCGTTCTTCGCGCGCCAATCCTTGAACAACGACAGGTTTTCGTCTTTGGTCGCCGGATAAAGACCAATGATCGTCTTCCCGGCTTTTACCTGTTCGACGACGAAATCTTCGTAAGCCGTCATCTCGACCGCTTCCTCAGCAACCTCGGCAGCGATCCCCGCCGGAACGATGATTACCGCATCTTCGTCGCCGACAACGATATCCCCCGGAAACACCGCAACGTCGCCACAGCCAATCGGGCCGTTGATTTCGATGGCTTCGTGCAGGGTCAGGTTGGTCGGCGGCGAGGGACGCTGATGATAGGCGGGCATGTCCAGTTGACCGATGCGTGAGGCATCGCGAAAACCGCCGTCCGTCACTACCCCCGCTGCACCGCGCATCATCAGGCGCGTGATCAGAATGTCCCCGGCCGAGGCCGCCCTCGCATCCTTGCGGCTGTCCATCACCAGAACAGCACCGTCGGGGCAGCTTTCCACCGCCTTGCGCTGCGGATGATCGGGATTGCGAAAGACGGACAGATCGTTCCGGTCTTCACGCGCCGGGATATAACGCAGGGTAAATGCCGGGCCGACCATGTTGCGGCCTTTCGGCGTAACGGGCCTGACGTCTTGCAGCACTTGATTGCGAAGACCCCGCTTGAATAATGCCGTCGCCAGCGTCGCGACAGAGACGCCCATCAGTTTCGTGCGGATCGTTTCGTCCATCGGTATCCTCGGCGGTTCGGGTTCAGCGGTTGGGACGCTGGGCCTGCGGTGATTGCATTTCAGCAAGGATCGCCTGTGCGGCGGCTTTCGGGTCAGGCGAGGTCCAGACCGGACGCCCAACAACGATGTGATCCGCACCAGCGGCCAAAGCGACGGCGGGCGTGGCAATCCGCTTCTGATCGCCGGATGCCGCGCCGACCGGCCGGACACCCGGTGTGACGATTAGACGCCCTGCGGCTTCAGGCAAGACACGGATCAGAGCAGCTTCATTCGGCGAGGTGATGATGCCGTCTGCACCGGCGGCAAAAGCGCGCGCGGCGCGCTCGACCGTAATTTCAGCCAGATCACCGGGAGTGATCAGCCCTTCGTCGAGATCACCGCGATCAAGCGAGGTCAGCACAGTCACAGCAAGGATCTTAAGACTGGACCCGGCAGCGCCTTCACGCGCCGCGCGCACCACATGTGGGTCGCCATGCACCGTCAGGAAATCGAGATCGAATTGCGCCAGACCGCGCACAGCGGCCTCGACGGTCGCGGCGATATCAAACAGTTTCATGTCAAGGAAAACGCGCTTGCCGTGTTCGGCTTTCAACTCGTTGGCCAGTGCCAAGCCGCCGCCGGTCAGCATCCCAAGTCCGATTTTGTAAAAGCCGACCGAGTCTCCCAATGTTTCCGCCAATTGCAGCCCCGCAAGCGCGTTCGGAACGTCGAGGGCAACAATCAGGCGGTCATCAGACATCACTTTTCCTTATGTCCGTTGCGAGGTGTGACACGAAAACGGCGCTGAGTGCAATAAACGGCAGCCCAATGCCGAACGACCAGCGAATGCCAAAGTGCTCGGCGACAAATCCGAGCAGGGGCGGCGCGACAAGGAATATGACGAAGCTCATCTGCGCAAAGGCCGCGACATTCACCGCAGCGGGACGATCCGTGCGCTGGGCTGCTGCAGACATCGCTAAGGGAAAGGCCAGCGCATGACCGAGGCCCGCCAGCGCAAAGCCAATCAGCGCAATCGCGGGATGCGGCGCAAAGGTGACAAGCGCCGTGCCGACCCCAAGGATTGTCAGCAAGCCGCGCGCCATCGTAACCGGACCGAAACGGTCAATATAACGGTCGCCGAAATAGCGCATGACGCCTTGTGTCAGCGCGCCAAGCGAAAATGCGATGCCGCGCCAGAACGGCTCGACCGCAAAGACGTCGCGCATATAGATGACCGACCAGTCAAAGCCCGCACCTTCGAGCAGCATGGCGGACAGGGTATAGGCAACCAGCGCCAGAATCCCGAACGTCGGGAGCACGAAGCGGGGGCCCATCATTTCGGCCTGCGGGCGCGCAGGTGCTTGTTTGAAGTCAGACAGCAAGAACCAAAGCACAGCGGCAGCGACGACATCAACAATCAGCAAGTGCAGAGCGGGCGGTACATGGAGTTGTGCCATGCCAGCGCCGATCAGACCGGCGGTGAAAAAGCCGAAACTCCAGAACGCATGGGCGCGCGACATCACCCGACGACCGAGCTGGTGCTCGGCGCGATCGGCCTCAAGGTTCAGGACAATCTCGATCAGTCCAATCGCTAAGCCAGCGGCAAACAGGCAGGCAAAGAACGCTGGCACGCCGGTGGCGTAGGTTGCTGCAATCTGACCTAGCCCGATGATTGGCACGCCAAGTATGACGGTGGCGCCGTGACCCAGCTTTTCCGCAATCGGACCAAGAAACATCAACGTGATCTGTGTGCCGAGCGCGGCCCCCAGCAAGCCGATGCCCAGCGCACCTTCGGCGATCCCCATACCGAGTTGCAATTCGCCAAGACGCGGAAAGATCGAACCCAAAGTCAGCGAATACAGGAAGAAGCCAGCAAAAACTTTCTGGTGATGGGCAAGGACAAGGCGCGGCAAGATGAACACTCCAGCCGACCCGAAGCGGTTGGCCGTCAGCGTTTAGAGGCGAAAAACGCGCTGAGCAAGATGGCGGACTGATCAGCACTCAGCCCATCATACACTTCCGGCACATGGTGGCTTTGCGGATGGGTGAAAATCCGCGGTCCATGCGCCACGCCGCCCGATTTCGGGTCAGCCGCACCGTAATACAAGCGCGCAATCCTCGCCTGTGAAATCGCCGAAGCGCACATCGGACACGGTTCCAGCGTCACGTACAGATCGCAGCCCGTCAGTCGCTCGGACCCGAGGAGGCGCGCGGCCTCGCGGATCACCAGCAGTTCGGCATGGGCGGTCGGATCATTCAGTTCCCGCGTTCGGTTCCCCGCCTGCGCAATGACAACACCATCTTTGACAACGACCGCGCCGACTGGCACTTCGCCCCGCGCTGCGGCAGCGCGCGCCTCGTCCAAGGCGAGTGACATCTGGCTTTGAAAGGGCATGGCTCCTCGCTGCGACCTGCGCTAGGGGTAACGATATGGAGCCAAAAGCAAAAGAGGGCGAACGCATCGCGAAACGCCTGTCGCGCGCCGGTATCGCAAGCCGCCGCGACGCCGAGAAGATGATTGCCGAAGGCCGCGTCACGGTGAATGGCAAGATTATCAACAGCCCGGCGCTGAACGTTAAGGATGATGACAAGATCACCGCTGACGGCAAACTCGTTGCCGCTGCTGAAGCGCCGCGCCTTTGGCTCTATCACAAGCCGCCCGGACTGGTGACCAGCGCCAAGGACGAAAAGGGCCGCGAAACCGTCTTCGATAAGCTGCCACCTGAGATGCCGCGCGTGATGTCGATCGGGCGTCTTGATCTGACCTCGGAAGGCCTGTTGCTGTTGACCAATGACGGCGAAATCAAGCGCAAGCTTGAGCTGCCATCAACCGGCTGGCAGCGCCGCTACCGGGTCCGCGTCAATGGTGAACCCGACGAAGTGAAGCTGCAAACGCTCCGCAAGGGCGTGATCATCGACGGCGAAAAATTCCAGCCAATGACGATTACACTCGACCGCCAGCAAGGCGCGAATGCGTGGCTGACCGTCGGCATCCGCGAAGGTCGCAACCGTGAAATCCGCCGCGCAATGGAGCATATCGGGCTGGTGGTGAACCGTCTGATCCGTACCAGTTACGGCCCGTTCAAGTTGGGGACTTTGGCCCCCGGCGCGGTCGAGGAAGTCAAAGCCCGGATTTTGCGCGACCAACTTGGGCTTGATCCGCAGGCGGAGGCGCCGACAGGTCGCGCAACAGCCAAGCCGGAACGTAAGGGCACCGCCGCTCCGCGCACGCGGGTCCCGCGCGAACGACCAGTTAAAGATGAGCCGCCGAAAAGCGGCCGCGCCACGGCAAAAGCGCCACGCAAAGGCAAGCCGCCGCCCAAACCGCGTCCGAAGCCGAAATGACGGTTTTGCCTGTCATCTTTGCGGCTTATGATCTGCACAGGCGAACGGGGCAGCAATGACTGGCAATACCTCCAAACTTGTAAGTACGGCATTTCTGCTGTTGGTGGCTGGCTGCGCCGCGCCCGTTGTCCTATCGCCGACGCCCGAACCAGCGCCGCCTGTTGTCGAACAGCCAGCGGCGGCCTCGGCGGAGAGTATGGCGCTGAGCAAGTATTTTGCCAGCGTTGAGAGTTTCCTGAAAACACAAGGCAATCTGCGCACTGATGGCGGCTCGCGTGGCACGCCTTTCGACGAACGCCGCATCACCGATGCGTTCATGAATATCGCGTTTTACAACGAATTCATCACGCAGGGCGGTGCGTCTGTGCAAAAGAAAACTGCGACGACGCTTGCCCGCTGGAACGGCCCGATTGCAGCAAAGATCGAATTCGGCGCACTGACCGATCCGGCGCATCAGGTTCGCGACTTACGTGCGACCGAAACATATCTGGCCCGAATTTCCAGATTGTCCGGCGTCCCGATCGCGACCACAAGCAGCGATACGTCCAATGTGCTGATCATGTTTCTGAACGAAGACGAACGCCGCGCCAATCTGCCGCGCATCCAGGAATTCACTGGCGGTATCGACCCCGCAACTTTGGCAACGATCCGCGACCCGGCGAAGTCGACCTATTGCTTTGCGCTCAGCGTCGATTCAAACGACGACCGCACCATCGAAAAAGCGCTGGTGATTATCCGCGCCGAAACGCCCGATCTGTTGCGCCTATCCTGTATCCACGAAGAACTCGCCCAGATGATGGGTCTTACCAATGATGATCCTGCCGCGCGCCCGTCGATCTTCAACGATGACGAAGAATTTGCGACGCTGACAAAGATGGACGAATATCTTCTGCGAATCCTCTATGATCCGCGTCTGTCGCCGGGGATGACCGAAACGCAGGCGCGACCGATTGTTGAAACGATTGCTGCCGACCTTCTGGGTCAGGCGAGCGGAAGCTGAAGGAGAAGATTGTGGGCATACTCGACTTCCTCGTTGGACAATTCATCGACGTCATCCACTGGACGAGCGACAATCGCGACACGATGGTCTGGCGCTTCGAACGCGAGGGTCATGAAATCAAATACGGCGCAAAGCTGACGGTCCGCGAAGGTCAGGCAGCCGTTTTTGTTCACGAAGGCATTCTGGCCGATGTCTTCAAGCCAGGCCTCTACCAGCTTGAAACCAACAACATGCCAATCCTGACCTCGCTTCAGCATTGGAGCCATGGTTTCCAGTCGCCGTTCAAATCGGAAATCTATTTCGTCAACACCACCCGCTTCAACGATCAGAAGTGGGGCACCAAGAATCCGATCATCTGCCGCGACCCCGAATTTGGGATGGTCCGTCTGCGCGCTTTTGGCACCTATACCGTGCGCGTGACCGATCCGGGCAAGTTCATCACCGAGATCGTTGGCACGGACGGCGAGTTCACCACCGACGAGATAAGCTTCCAGATCCGCAATATCATCGTGCAGGAATTCAGCCGCGCAATTGCCTCGGCGGCAATGTCGGTTCTGGATATGGCCGCGAATACTGACAAGCTCAGCGAACTGGTTGCGCAGGCGATTGCGCCCGTTATCGCGCAATACGGCATCGAACTGCCGGAGTTTTATATTGAGAACATCTCGCTGCCGCCCGCAGTGGAAGAGGCGTTGGACAAGCGCACGTCGATGGGCATGGCCGGTGATCTGACCAACTTCGCGCGCTATTCACAGGCCGAAGCGATGACCTTGGCGGCCAAGAACCAAGGCTCGATGGGTGCTGGCATGGGAATGATGATGGGCGCGGGGATGCCATCGCCATGGGGGGCACCTGCGGCTGCTGCTCCGCAATCGCCACCCCCACCGCCAGCCGCCGACAAGGCATGGCATCTGGCGGTCAACGGCGAAACCGCAGGACCATATTCAAAGGCGAGCCTGGGGCGAATGGCGGCCTCGGGCGATCTGAAGCGTGAAACCCTGGTCTGGACGCAGGGCCAAGACGGGTGGCAGGCGGCCAATGATATTCCAGAGCTAGCGCAGCTATTCACGGTGCAACCGCCGCCACCACCGCCGGTGCCATCCTAAGCCATCGGGTTCATGCTGGAGCGATATCCCAAGGCAGCAAAACGATGCGGCTGATTCGCGCGCGCGCACGATTCCCCACCCTATAGGGCGGCGGCCCACCCTGCCGACCAATTCTTAAAACAACGTTAAGAACCGGGGTGCGCGACCAAATAATTCGGCGCAGTGCATGGATATCACACACCCCTTAACGAAGCGTTACCAAACGCAAGCAACGCGCCAGCGGACCGACGCGGCCCACCAGGGGTTGCCCGTCACAGCCGACTGATCAGGGTCGGCCCATGGCATGCGTCGGCGGGAAACTGGTAGTCCGGGGCCTCAGTCGCCGGAAATGGCCGCGCCGGATCGACCTGCGAGTCGAACAACAACTGTCCGTCGGCACACAGATCCTGTGCAGCATTGCCGATGTTGAAGCCAAAGCCTCCCATCCCGCAGTTGAAGCCGCCACCGTCCATGTTCCAAGCCTGCGGCATCGGATCACCGCCCCCGAACACGACAAAGGCCTCGGCTTCGACATCAAAGGCCAAAGTCCAGGTCGTCTGCTCGGTCAACATCGACAGCGCCCATCGACCGACACGCTGGCGCCCCCTGAACCCTTCGATCACAAAGCAGTCGACCGCATCCGCAGCAATGATGCCATCCCGCGCAGCGCCAGTGTCGAATGCCAGCGCGCCTCGCATCAAGTAGCCGCCCTCGCCCGGCCAGACAAATGTGTAACGCACCGGTTCGGCAAAGGCAGGCGACCAGCAAATCACACTGCCTATCAAGACGCGCCAGAACTGCTGCATACTTCACTCTCTCCCGATCGCCGTCACCATAGTTATGCGTCATATCGGCGCAATCCCAACTGCGTGTTGATTTCCGACTTGCAGTGCTGCGCATGGCGCGTGATCTTGTCGCCATGACCGAGTTCGGCACCGAAGACGCAGCGCAGACTGTCGCGGAAGCTCATCGCTTCCCCTGCGATCAATGCGGTGCAGACCTGCGATACCAGCCGGGCACCGAAAAGCTCGTCTGCGATCATTGTGGCTTCGAAAAGCCGGTCGAAGATACCGCCGTGAACCATCCACCGTTGCGTGAAATGGACTTTCGCGCTGCGCTTGAACAGCAATTGCCCGCGGCCGAGATCGAAGAGCGTCGCGTGTCGTCCTGCCCGAACTGTGGGGCGCTTGTCGAATTTGACGCGGCCACCCACGCGGCACAGTGCCCGTTCTGCGCAACCCCCGTTGTCGCCGACACGGGCGTTCATCGTCAGATCAAACCCAAGGGCCAATTGCCGTTTGCTCTGGCCGAGGATGATGCCCGAACTGCGATGAACGGCTGGCTCGGCAAGCTCTGGTTCGCGCCGAATGCGCTGAAGGAATACGCCCGGAACGGTCGCAGGATGCAGGGCATCTATGTACCCTATTGGACCTATGATGCCGACACCGCGTCAGACTACAGCGGCGCCCGCGGCACCGTTTACTACGAGACCCGCACAGTGCACCGCAACGGTCGCACCGAAACCGAACAGGTCGAACGAGTGTCGTGGATGCCGGTTTCGGGCCATGTCGCGCGTTTCTTTGATGATGTGCTGGTGCTCGCCTCACGTGCGCTGCCGAAGAAATTCACCGATGCGCTCGAGCCCTGGGATCTTGCGGCGCTGGAACCTTATCGGCCAGAATTTCTCGCCGGGTTCCGCGCGGAAGCCTATACGGTCGAACTGCAGGATGGCTATGACGAGGCCCGCCGGATCATGGACGGGATGATCGAGCGCGACGTGCGCTTTGACATTGGTGGCGACCGCCAGCGCATCAATGCGATCAACACTCAAGTCTCGGACGTCACCTTCAAGCACATCCTGCTGCCAGTCTGGCTCGCGGCCTATTCCTTTCGCGGCAAGACCTTTCGCTTTGTCGTCAACGGGCGGACGGGCCGCGTACAGGGCGAGCGTCCATGGTCGGTCTGGAAGATCGCTTTTGCCGTCCTCTTGGTCGCATTGGTTGCCGGTGGAATCGGCTATTATGTCGCAAGCCATCCCGAGCAGTTTCAGTCGAATTAGCCGACACCCGCCTGCGGGCGGCAAAACACGCGACCGCCCTTGACGGAACGCGGGCCAACCGCCATTCCCTAGCTGCAGCGAAAGGATAGGGCCTTGGCCGAACGCACAGAAAGTGAAAGCCGCAAGCTGCTGGGGCGGCTTCGCGACACGCTTGCTGAGGGCGGCGCGGGACAGGCTCGACTTGACCGTATCACGCATCTGATCGCCGACAGCATGGGGTCCGAGGTCTGCTCGATCTATCTGTTCCGCGACGCTGATACGCTCGAGCTGTGTGCAACCGAAGGCTTGAAGCCGGAATCCGTCCACAAGACACGGATGAAGCTCGGCGAAGGTCTCGTAGGCCGGGTCGCGCGAACGTCACGCCCGATCAATTCGGCGGATGCGCCGTCGGAAAAAGGCTTCCGTTATATGCCCGAGACCGGCGAGGAAATCTTCTCGTCATTCCTGGGCGTGCCGATCCAACGGCTTGGCCAGAAACTCGGCGTTTTGGTTGTGCAGTCAAAAACCGCGCGGCAGTTCACTGACGACGAAGTCTATGCACTGGAAGTCGTCGCGATGGTGCTGGCCGAGATGACCGAACTTGGTGCGTTCGGCGAAGACGGCGATGGGATCGGCGCGACTCATAAAAATCCAGTGCTGTTTCGCGGCCAAAGCGGACAGGAAGGCGCAGCAGAAGGTCATGTCTATCTGCACGAGCCCCGTGTCGTTATCACCAACCCGGTTGCTGATGATCCGTTGGTCGAGATCGAGCGGCTACACGACGCGGTTGACCAGTTGCGCCTGTCGGTCGACGATCTGATGAGCGCCGCCCACGCCGAGGGCGACAAAGACGGCAAGGAAGTGCTTGAAACCTACCGCATGTTCGCAAATTCGCGCGGCTGGATTCGCCGGATGGAAGAAGACATCGGCTCGGGCCTGTCGGCAGAAGCCGCTGTCGAGAAAGAACAAAGCTATGCGCGCACGCGGCTGGACGAGGCCTCAGACCCCTACCTGCGCGAGCGTTTGCAAGACCTTGACGATCTTGCCAATCGGCTGTTGCGGCTGCTGACCGGTCAAGGCAGCGATACCGGCGCCGAACTGCCGCCGGATCCGGTCCTTGTCGCACGCAACATCGGTCCGGGCGAATTGCTGGCCTATGGCCGCAAGCTGAAGGGCGTCGTGCTGGAACAAGGGTCGGTCGGCTCGCACGCCGCCGTGGTTGCACGCGCGCTGGCGATCCCACTGGTCGTGATGGCAGGCAACATCACCTCCGAGGCGTTGAACGGCGACCACATCCTTGTCGATGGTGATCAAGGCATTGCGCACCTGCGCCCGGATGATCGGGTGTCGGGGGCGTTCCGCGAAAAAATGGCAATGCTGAACGAAGCGCAGAAGCGTTACGGTTCGATCCGCACCCTGCCTGCCGAAGCAAAATGCGGCACCCGGATCAGTCTGCACATGAACGCGGGCCTGATGGCTGATCTGCCCTCGCTGGTCGGGTCGGGCGCTGAAGGGGTTGGCCTGTTTCGCACCGAATTGCAGTTTCTGGTCCGAAGCCATGTGCCAAAGCGCGGCGAGCTTGCATCGCTGTATTCGCGAGTGATGACCGCTGCTGGCGGCAAGCGCGTCGCCTTCCGCACCCTGGACATCGGTTCGGACAAGGTCATGCCCGGCCTGAAGCAACCTGAGGAGCCGAACCCTGCGATGGGCTGGCGGGCGATCCGGATCGGTCTCGACAAGCCCGGCGTCTTGCGGATGCAGATGCAGGCGTTGATCCGCGCTGCAAATGGCCGTCCGCTGACGGTCATGTTTCCGATGGTTGCCGCACAGAGCGAGTTTCTCATCGCGCGCGAGATTGCGCTGAACGAAATCGAACGCGAACGCACGCTTGGCCACGTCTTGCCAGAAAGCGTCGAAATCGGCGCGATGCTCGAAACGCCTTCGATGGCCTTTGCGCCGGATGCCTTTTACGAACAAGCTGATTTCATCTCGATTGGCGGCAACGATCTGAAGCAGTTCTTCTTCGCTGCTGACCGCGAGAACGAACTGGTTCGCAAGCGTTACGACACGCTTGATACGTCTTTTCTGGCGATTCTCGAAATGATCGCGCAACGGGCGGCAAAGGCCGGGACGCCACTCTCTTTCTGCGGCGAAGACGCTGGTCGCCCGGTTGAAGCCCTTGCGCTGGCAGCGACGGGATTGCGCACCCTGTCGATGCGACCCGCCTCAATTGGTCCGGTCAAGCACCTGATCCGTTTGGCAAACCTCGACGATCTGCGCGCCGTGATGGATGCGGCAAAGGCGAAGGGCGCAACGACCATGCGCCCTGCCGTCACCAGTTATCTCGCGTCGTTGAGTTGACAGCACCTTTCGGTCCGCTTTAGCCCGGCAGCCACGCCGTCCTACTGCCAACAACAAGCCTTCAACCGAAATGATTCGCGCGCGCAACAAGACTCCCCACCCTATAGGGAGGCGGCCCACCCTGCCGACCAATCCTTAAAATAACGTCAAGTAATGGGCGAAGCGGCCAAATAAATTGTCGCAGTGCAGGATTACCACTGACACGTTAAGAAAACGTGACCGACGACCGAAGCAACCTCGCGCCGCCGCTGCCATCTTCAACCCGCAAAAGCGGCCCGCAAGGCGATTTCGATCATCGCGCCAAAGCTCCGCTCGCGCTGGTCCGCAGGCAAGCTTTCGTCGGTCAAAATATGGTCGCTCACCGTTAGCACCGCCAATGCGCGCGCCTTGTAGCGGGCCGCGACCGCGTACAGTTCAGCGGCCTCCATCTCGACCCCAAGAATCCCATGCCGCATGAGTTGCTCGCTGATATCCATGCGTTCCGAATAGAACGTGTCAGACGAAAAAATCCCACCGACATGCACCGTCGCATCGGTCGATTTGGCGGCCTCAACCGCAGCGGCGAGCAACCCGTAGTCAGCACAGGGCGCGAAATTCGCCTCGCGGAAAATCGTCGTTGATGGAGTCGAAATCGACGAAGCCGTCATCGCCAGAATGACGTCGCGGACCTTTACATGGTGTTGCAAAGCGCCCGCCGATCCAATGCGGATCAGCGTTTTTGCGCCATAGTCGCGGATCAGTTCATTGGCGTAGATCGACAGCGATGGCATCCCCATCCCAGACCCATGGATCGTAACGCGATGCCCATTCCAAGTGCCGGTGAAGCCGAGCATGCCGCGCACTTCATTGACACAGGTCACATCGCGCAGGAATGTCTCGGCGGCCCACCGCGCGCGGTAAGGGTCGCCCGGCAACAGAACGGTGTCAGCAATTTCGCCGGATTTCGCGCCGATATGGGTAGACATGCAGGGCCTCGCTTCAAAACATCACGCGACATTAGCTGTCCCCGCAGGAATGACAACAGTCCCACCGTATCGCGACACCTGCCGATGTTTCTTGATCTTTGCCGCGCGCGACTGTCGTATGCGGTGATGTTTCACGATATCGCGGTCCCGCTTTGGCTTCTGGTTCTGATCGTGGCCTTTGCCGCGATCACGGCTTTGGACCGGTTACTGAAACCGTCCGTCCGCTGGTTCTTCCGTCGCCGGATGGAGCGCGCGGTGACCGAGGTGAACAAGCGCCTCGCGAAACCGATCGAACCGTTCCGCCTCGCCCGCCGCCATGACACGATCCAGCGCCTGCTTTACGATCCGACGGTGATCGCTGCCGTCGCCGAACACGCGGCAACCGAAGGCATCCCCAAAAACGTGGCCTTCCAACAGGCTGAACGTTACGCCCGCGAAATCGTGCCGCGCTTTTCGGCTACCGCCTATTTCGGCATCGGCACACGGCTGGCCCGCTTCCTGTCGGAAACACTCTACCGTGTCCGTCTTGCCCATTTCGACGAAGAGTCGCTGGCCCGGATCGACAAGGACGCCACCGTTATCTTCGTAATGAACCACCGCTCGAACATGGACTACATCCTTGTCACTTACATGGCCGCCGGTCGGACCGCGCTCTCCTATGCGGTTGGCGAATGGGCGCAGGTCTGGCCGCTTGCGCCGCTGATCCGCTCGATGGGCGCGTATTTCATCCGTCGCAAATCGCGCAACGCCCTCTATCGCCGGGTGCTTGCGCGTTACGTCCAAATCGCGACCGCCGAAGGTGTCACTCAAGCGGTGTTCCCCGAGGGCGGCTTATCGCTGGATGGCCGCATCGCCGAACCGCGCCTTGGCATCCTCAACTACATCGTCTCAGGCTGGCAGGCCGACCGCAAACGCGATGTCGTCTTTGTCCCGGTCGCACTGAACTACGACCGCGTGCTTGAAGACAACGTGCTGATCGAAGCGGCAGGCACGACCGACCGCCGCTTTCATTACCGCTTCTGGCAGGTTGCGGGCTACGTCGCCCGTCGCGCGTGGCAATGGATGCGCGGTCGCTTCCGCCGCTTCGGCTATGCAGCAGTCAGCTTTGGCGCACCGCTGTCACTGAGCGATCTTGCCAAGGGGCAACCCGCCGCCAAGCTGACGGAACGCGTTGCACATCGCCTCATGGACCGTATCAGTGCGCTGGTGCCGGTCTTGCCGATCCCGCTGGCCGCCGCGATCTTGTTGCGCCACCCGGACGGTCTCAGCCGCGCCGACCTGCAACTTGAATTCAGCGCGGCACTGACCGACTTGTCGGAACGGAAGGTCTTTGCGCAGGTTGCGCGGGATAATCCGGATCTGACACTTGAACTGGCGTTGCGGGGGCTCGGCATGCGGCACCTGATTGTCGAGGCAAACGACCACATAATCCCGCAGCCCCGATCCCATGCGATTCTCGCTTTTTATGCCGCCTCAATCGCCCACCACCTCAAAGCGAATCACCGGAAAAATTAACCCCTAAGTCACTGTCTTGTGCACACTGTGGCAGAAATTCAGCACGCCTTATAAAACAATGACTTACGGAACGACTGACTCCTCAAAATTAGCGAGTATTTTCACTTCACGTTCAGGTCTTTGAATGCAATTATAAGTTGCATCAGAGTAACAATTGTTTATCGTTGAGAGTGTGACATGACGAATGACTGGGTACTGGACGTTCTCGCTGATCTGAAGGCTTACGCACGCACGAATGGGCTCAGTGTTCTCGCTGATCAGCTTGACGATGCGGTTCTGATTGCAGCGGCAGAGATCGCGTCTCTCAAAGGAAGGGCTGCGGCCGATCGCGATGCAATTGCGGCTGGAACACATCATCGATGGCTTGAAGCAAGCAAAAACGTTTGAAGCTCTTGAAAGCAATATTTCCGGCCTGAGGGATTCCCTTGGCTGTGATCATGTCGTCTATCATTCTGTCAATAATACCGGCGCGCAATGGGCCGCGCTGACCTACGACCCGGTTTGGGTCAATCGCTATATCGCTGAGGATTACGTTCGGATTGACCCGGTTGTACAGGGTTGCCTGCGGGCTTTTGACCCCTTTGACTGGCGTCGGCTTGACTGGTCGGCAAAGAATGTCCGCGCCTTTTTCGGTGAAGCGCGCGAGATGGGGGTCGGCGAGCAGGGCTACTCAATCCCGATCCGCGGCCCGAATGGGCAGTTCGCGGTCCTGACCGTCAACGATCAATCCAGCGATGAGACATGGTCTGGATTTACCGATCAACGCGCGCAGGACATGCTGCTGCTTGCGCACTACGTCAATCAGCAGGCGTTGCAGATCGAACAGGCCGGAGCACCGGTCCAACCCCAATTCCAGAACCTTTCGCCGCGCGAAATTGACGTGCTCAGTTACATGGCCGTAGGCCTCAGCCGCATGCAGGCGGCGGACCGGCTGAAAATCTCAGAGCACACGCTCCGCGTGTATATTGAAAGTGCGCGACACAAACTGAACGCGGCCAATACCACCCACGCCGTAGCACGAGCGCTGATCCTTGGCCTTCTCGCGATCTGAGTGCTCAGCGCCGCAACACCAGCGCGCGCAATGATGAACAGGCCTTAACAATTCACGCTTACCTCCCTTGGTCCATCACAGGACACGAGGGATCACATGCTGCGCTACCTATACGCTGACCAGTTGGCCGACGAACCATTGCTTGCCGACACGATGTTCAAAGACCGCGCATACCAGTTTCGCGACCGGCTGAAATGGGATGTGACAGTGACCGAAGCAGGCTGGGAGCAAGATCAATACGACGCGCTCAACCCACTGTATGTCGTCTGGCAAAATCCTGACGGCACACATGGCGGCTCGATGCGGTTCCTGCCAACAACGGGGCGCACAATGGTGAACGAGCACTTCAGCCATCTCGCAGACAATCGGAAGATCGAAAGTGCGGTGATCTGGGAATGCACGCGATTCTGCCTCTCGCCCGACGCCAGCGACTCCGTCGCTGCTGCGCTGATGCTCGGCGGCGCTGAAGTCGGTCGCAACTTCTCACTCAGCCACGCTATCGGCGTCTTCAGCCGCCCGATGGTACGCGTCTATCGCAAACTCGGCTGGGGACCGACGATCCTGGGATCGGACGGCCAGGTCAGTACCGGCCTGTGGGAGTTTTCCGACGCAATGCGCAAACATCTCTGCATCAAGGCCGGAGTGTTACCCGCCACGTCGTCCTGGTGGTTCAGCCTGTCGTTCAACTCGATCACGGCAGCCAAACGAATCCGCGCCTAGAAAGCCGCCAAGGCGCGGGCTATACCGACGCTGATGTCCCCGCCCGCGCTTACCTTTTCCGATGATCAAGCCGAGGCGTGGGACCGCGCCGCCGATGTGCTTGGAAGTGCCGGCATTGATCTTGCTGACGGCACCCAAATTCCGATGAGCGACGGTCGGGCGCAGGTCCTTGCAATTACCGGTCGCGCGGGGTCGGGCAAAACCATGCTGCTCGCCCAACTGTACCAGTCGCTTGTCGACTGCGGCGTCGAAATCGTCTCGGGCGATTACGAAGGGAAGAAGCGCAAAGATACACGGCGGATGGCGATCCTTGCACCAACCAACAAAGCCGCCTCGGTTTTGCGCAATCGTGGCGTACCCGCGACGACGATCCACCGCATTCTGTACACCCCGGTCTACGACCCCGAATACGAAAAAATTGCCGAATGGCTGGCAAATGGTGGCGAACGTCCGAAAGTCGAGGGCATCACCGAGGCAGCACTTGACCGCGCGAAACTGTTTTACGAGACCGTCAAATCCATCCCGGGCGCCTTGGCAACCGCGGGGCTGCGCGGATCGGATTTCATCCAAGGTTGGAAGCGCCGCGAAGAGCCGTTG
>Ga0164241_10002425_pt1 | contig 20324 bp, 17 predicted proteins | sample OricomyardsoilBY_FD_108780 | JGI IMG/M metagenome (GOLD analysis project Ga0164241, IMG submission 108780) | Backyard soil microbial communities from Emeryville, California, USA - Original compost - Back yard soil (BY) | ecosystem: Environmental > Terrestrial > Soil > Unclassified | place: USA... | reverse complement strand
CGCCCTCGTTGATCCCGGCGTCGGCCAACGCGTTGGCGAGGCGGTTGGACCGCTCATCGACCTCGGCGAAGGTGAGCGTGCCCAGCTCGTCCACGATCGCCAGCGCGTCGGGGTAGCGGGCCGCCGACGCGCCGTAGCCCGCGGCGGGGGTCGGGCCCCAGCGATGGAGGGCGCCGGCGGCGTTGACGAGCCGGTCAGGGCGCCCCGGGCGCACGATGCCGGCCTCCACCAGCGTCCGAGCGAGGAACGCCTTGGCCAGGACGGAGTCGACGAGCTGCATCCCGATAGTCAACCACCTCCGCGCCGTGAAGCCCCTCCCGGCGCGGCGCGTCAGCCGAGATCCAGCCCGCGCGGGACCTCTCCCCGCTCGATCAGCGCGTCGATGTCCGCCTTGCGGCCCGGGTTGAGGTTGACGTGCCGCTGGCCGACGCTGGGCTTCTCCTCCAGCAGGCCGGCGGCCAGCAGGGCCTCCCCCACCTCCTCGACCAGCGCCCGCTCGTGCCCCGCGAAGCCGCGCTGCAGGTGGACGAACTCGGTGTGGTAGCCGCCCCACTTCCCCATGCCGTTGAGCCGCTGGAGGATCCGGCGAGCCGCCCGACGCGCGGGATCGGGGTCGTCGTGGGGCCGCGTGACGTGCGGCGCGCCCCCGTCCGATCCGGCGGTCAGCGCGGCGAGCACGACCTCCTCGTGCTCGGCGACCGACGCGGCGTCGGCCGGATCGCCGCCCGCCTCGGCGACCGCCTCCGCGACCCGCAGCGGATGCGTCGGCCCGATCGGCGGCCGCAGGTCGTGGACGTCGCGCAGCAGCGCGGGCGGGACGAGGAGCGCCCGGGCCCGGAGGCGATCGACCCCGGCGGCGGACTCGTCGAAGGCCACCACGGCCAGCTCGGCGTCGCCGCCGGCGCGGGACAGGACGAGGAAGCCGTCGAGGTCGCCCACCCGCAGGGGCTCGGCGGGGGCGCCCTCGTCGCTGCCGGCCAGGACCAGCGCCCCGACCGCCGCGGCGGCGGTGAGGAAGCCGAGCTTCGTCGCGGCGTTCGGATCGGCCCGCAGGCCGACGGGGACCGGCACCACGGCGCGCAGCTCGTCGTCGACCTGTGCGATCGCGACCGTGATGGGCCGGTCGTAGCCCACGTGCTTGTGCGTGAACTCCAGCGCACCGCGGGCCAGCTCCGCCTTCAGCAGCTGGCTCAGGCGGGCGTGCCGCGTGAGCGGGGCGTCCACGCCGCCGGCCTCGCGCAGCGCCGCCCCGAGGTCATCCACCCCGCGTCACCTCGCGCACGTGCGATCCCGCGCGCCCCTTGGCGACGTGGAGCTGGGCGGGCACCCGCTGACGCAGTTCCGGCACGTGGGAGACGATACCCACCACCCGGCCCCCCTCCCGCAGGCGGTCGAGGACGTCGAGGACCTCCTCGAGCGTCCCCTCGTCCAGGGTGCCGAAGCCCTCGTCGACGAACAGGGTCTCGAGCCGGTTGCCGCCCGCCTCCGCGGTGACGACGTCGGCGAGACCGAGCGCCAGGGCCAGGCTGGCCATGAACGTCTCTCCCCCGGACAGGGTGCTCGGGTGCCGCTCGCGCCCCGTCCAGCCGTCGATCACCGTCAGGTTCAGGCCGGCCCTGCGACGGCCGTCGGTGCCCTCGTCGGTGTGGGCCAGGCGGTAGCGCCCCTCGGTCATCGCACCGAGCCGGACCGACGCCGCCTCGGCGATCTGCTCCAGCCACGCCGCCAGGACGTAGGTGGTCAGCGACATGTTCTTGCTGTTCTGCGTCGAGCTGCCGGCGGCCAGCGCCGCGACGGCGCGGGTCGTCGCGGCCCGCTCGGCGGCCGGGAGCAGCTCCTCCAGCCGCCCGGCGAGCGCCTCGCGCAGCGCCCGGAGCTGCTCGACGGCCGTGCGGGCGACGCCGACGAGCCGGCTGGCCTGCTCGGCCGCGATCGCGGCGGCGGCCAGGGCGGCGTCGAGCGCCGCGACGTCCGGGACCGGCAGCGCGGCGGCCGCGACCAGCTCGGGATCCTCGGCGCGCTGCCGGCGAGCGGCCAGCTCCCCGTCGTAGTGGGTGAGCGCGTGCTCCAACGCGGCGATCCGCTCCGGGGACCGGACGGCCGCGGCGGCCGCCTCCGCGGTCTCGAAGCCCGCCTCCCGGGCCGCGCGCTCGGCGTCGCCTCGGGCCTCCTCGGCCACCCGGCGGGCCTGCGCGAGTGCCTCCTGCGCGTCGGCCGCCTCGCGCAGCCGGACGCTCTGCGCCTGCAGCGCGGCGATGCGCTCGGCCACGCTCCGCGCTCCGGCGCGCGCCCCATCCACGCGCCGCTCGTCTTCGCGCAGCGCCTGCTCGGCGGAGGCGACGGCGGCCCGGGCCGTCGCGATCCGGGTGGCGTGCTCGCCCACCTCCGCGCGGCGCGCGTCCACCTGCTCGGGCGTGGCGTCATCCGCCGTCGGCACGTTCCCGGGGGCCGCGGCCTCGCCGGCGGCGGCGCGTGCCGCCTGGCCCAGCGCACGGGCCGCCTCGACCTGGCCGTCGATCCGCTCCCGCGCCGCGCGGGCCTCCTCGTGGGCCCGCTGCGCCTCCTGCTCCTGCGCCTGGGTGACGAGCTCCTCCGCGGCCGCCGTCGTGGGGGCCGGATGGCTGGTGCTGCCGCACACCGCGCACGGCTCCCCGTCCGCGAGCTGGCCGGCCAGCTCGGCGGCCATGCCGTTGAGCCGCCGTTCCCGCAGATCCAGCCAGGCGCCCTGTGCCTCCTGCTCGGCGGCGACGGCCGCGGGCTGCCGGCCGCGCAGCTGCTCGTACCGCGCCTCCGCCCGGTCCCGGACGGCCGCGAGCCAGCCGATCGCCGCGTCGCGCTCGCGCTCCAGCGCGTCGGCTGCGTCGGCGTCGGCCTTCAGGCGCGCGCGGCGGGCCGCGACGTCCCGCTCGACCCCCTCGAGCGCGCGCACCTCCCCCACCTGCCCGTCGGCCTCGGCCGCCCGCGCGCGCAGGGCCGCGGCGTCCAGGTCCCGCTCCTCGTCGTCCAGCCCGGTGGCGGCGAGGGCCGTGGCGGCCGTCCGCTCGGCGTCCTGTGCGGCGCGGGCCGCCCGGGCGGCCGCGTCGGCCAGCGGCAGCACCCCCTGCCCGGCGCGCGCCTGGCGCAGCTCGACCTGGCTCGCCTCGCGCTGGGTGCCCCGCTCGACGTGCTCGGCCAGCACGGCGTGGGCAGCCGCGGCCCGGGCCTGGCGCTGGGCGAGGGCCTTGGCGTCCAGCGCTAGGTCCTGGGCGGCCGTCCGGGCCTGGGCGGCCGCCGCCTCGGCCTCCGTGGCGACGCTCGACCGGTGCTCGGCAGCATCTTCCCGCTCCGCGGCCCAGACGACGAGCGTCTCGGGGTGCTCCTCCCAACCCTCCGGTGCGCGGGCTTCGCTCACCTGCTCCATCCGGGCGACGAGCTCGCGGACCTCGCCCAGCGCCGCGTCTCGCTCCGCCGCGGCCAGCTTGGCCTGGTCGGCCAGCCAGGCCTCGGCGTGCTCGAACCGCTCGGCCCCGAAGATCGGCTTCAGCAGCGCGACGCGATCCTTGCTCTGCGCGCGCAGGAACGTGGCGAACTCCCCCTGGGGCAGCAGCACGACCTGGCAGAACTGGGTGCGGTTCATGCCCATGCGCTCGGTCAGCTCCAGGCCCGCCTCGTCCGGCCGCGTGGCGAGCACCGTCTCGCTCCCGTCCGGCTCCACCCGGCTCAGCCGCACGGCCTCGCGCGCCCGCGTCGTGCCCTCCCCCCGGGTCTTGGGCCGCTCCTGCTCCGGGGCGCGCGTGATGCGCAGCCGCTCGCCGCGGACGGTCAGGTCGAGCACCACCTCGGTCGTCGTGCCGGGCTCGGCGTGATCGGACCGGATGCGCGCGTCGCTGCCCCGCGCACCGGGCAGCTTGCCGTAGATCGCGAAGCAGACCGCGTCGAGCAGCGTCGTCTTGCCCGCGCCCGTGTCGCCGTGGAGGAGGAAGAGCCCGGCCTCCGACAGCGCGTCGAAGTCGATGTCCTCACGGCCGGCGAAGGCCTGGAAGGCCTGGACCTGCAGCCGGTGGAGCCTCACCGGACGAGCCTCGGGCCCAGACCCTGGTGCACGGAGCTAGGCGAGCGATTCCACCAGCCGGCGATCGGCCAGTGCATCGTCGAGCAGCGCCTGCTCGTCCTCGGTGGGCCCCGCGCCGCGCACGTCCTGCACGAACCGCGCGGCCAGCGCCCGGTCGTCGAGCCCGCGGACGCGATCGGCGTAGCTGTCGCTCGGCCGCTCCGCGGCGCCGACCGGCTCGTGGCGCAGCACGACGGCGTGCGGGAACCGGGCCCGCAGGTGCTCCATGGCCTCCAGCGGTCGCACGGGATCGGTGACGGTGGCCTCGATCCACGCGTCCTCGACGGCGGCCAAGGCGGGATCGGCCAGCAGCACGTCCAGCGGGCCGGAGATCCGGGCCAGCGGACGATCGACCGGGCAGGCGATCAGCTCGTGGAGCGTGCCGAGCTCCGGCTCGGGATCGAGCAGCGACTGCTGCGGATCGGCGGCCGCCCGGGCGGCCGCGGCGCCCCCGGCGGGCACGAGGTCCACGAGCACCACGGACTTCCGGTGCTGCTCCTCGGAGAACGAGAAGGCGATCGGCGAGCCGGCGTAGCGGCCGTTGTCGCCCACGCGCTGCGGGCCGTGGAGATGGCCCAGCGCGACGTAGTCGACGCCGGAGAAGACGGAGGCGGGGACGTGGGCGACGCCGCCCACGCTGAGGTCGCGCTCGCTGGCGCTCTCCGCGGCGCCCGCGACGAACGCGTGGGCCAATACGACGGAGGCGGTGCCGGCGGGACGGGTCTCCAGATCGGCGCGGATCGCGTCCATCGCCGCCCCGAGCACCGCGCCGTGGCCGCGCTCCTCGACGCCCATCGGGCCGCGCACCAGGTCGGGCTCCAGGTAGGGGATCGCGTAGAACGCCGTGTCCCCGATCAGCACCGGCTCGGCGACGCGCGCCGGATCGGTGCGCAGGTGCACGCCCGCCCGCTCGAACAGGGCCGAGCCGAACGAGAGCCGGCCGGCCGAGTCGTGGTTGCCGGAGATGGCGACCACCGGGGCGATCTCGACCAGGCGCCGCAGGGCGTCGTCGGCCAGCGTGATCGCGTCTACCGGCGGCAGCGCGCGGTCGTAGAGGTCGCCGGAGACGACGATGGCGTCGACCTCCCGCTCCCGCGCGAGCTCGACCAGCCAGTCGATCCACCGCGCCTGCGCGTCGAGCAGCGACGAGCCGTGGAACGAACGGCCCAGATGCCAGTCGGCGGTGTGCAGGAAGCGCATCCACCCACCCTGGCAAGCAGGGCGGACGGAACGAACGGGCCCGTGCGGGGCCCGCTCAGGCCCTGCTACCGATCGTCGAGGTCGTCGTCCTTGCCCTGCAGGCGGTCACGCCCGCGCTGCACGGCGGCGATGAACTTCGAGAGGTTGATCTCGAGCGTGTTGAGGATGTCGTCGGCGTAGTCCTCGGCGCCGAGGCGGATCTCCCGCTCGCGGGCCCGCGCGTCCTCGAGGATGTCCTCGGCGGCGCGCTCGGCCTGCTTGGTGACCTCCTCGTCGGAGATCAGCTGGTCCTGCTTGTCGCGCGCCTCCTTGAGGATGCGCTCGGCCTCGCGCTTGGCCTCGGCGAGCATCTCCTGGCGCTCCTTGACGATCCACCGCGCCTGCTTGATCTCCTCGGGGATGGTGGCCCGCATCTGATCGAGAAGGTCGTAGATCTCCTCCTTGTCCACGCGCACCTGATCCGTCAGGGGCACGGGCTTGGCGTTGTGGACGAGATCGTCCAGCTTGTCGATGAGAACCAGGACGTCCATGGGAGTTGCCTGTCTTTCGCTACCGCGTGAGTTCTTCCTGCAAACGCCGGGCCACCGGTTTCGGGACCAGGCCTTCGATGTTTCCACCAAACGTGGCGAGTTCCTTCACGCCACTGGAAGAAAGGAAACTGTACTGCGGGCTCGCCATCAGGTAGAGCGTGTCGATGTCGGGGGCCTGGCGACGGTTCAGCTGGTGCATCTCCATCTCGTACTCGAAGTCCGAGATGGCCCGCAGGCCCTTGACGATCGTGTGGGCCCCGACCTCGCGCGCGAAGTCCACCACGAGCGTGGCGAACGGCTGCGCGCGGACGTTCTCGAGCTCCAGCTCCGCCGTCGCGTCGTTGATGAACTTCAGCCGTTCCTCGACGTCGAACAGCGTCTTGCTCTTGCGCACCGAGAGGTTGACCACGGCGACGACGACCTCGTCGAAGTTCTTCGCGGCGCGCGCGATGACGTCGAGGTGGCCGTTGGTGATCGGGTCGTAGCTGCCGGGGCAGACCGCGATGCGGCGGGGTGACGAGGAGGAGGTCATGGCTCGTGGATGCAGATGAGGGTGTCGCCGTACCGGCGCTCGTGCGTGACGGGCAGGTCCAGCACGAGCGGATGGCGCTGGTCGCTCTCCGTGACGACGCGCGCGCCCGGTGCCAACACCGGGGCCAACGCGGCAGAGAGCCCAGGGCCTAGCCCGGCCGCCAGCCGGTAGGGAGGGTCGAGGAAGACGAGATCGTATGCGTCCCCGGCCGCCTGTGCGTCGCGCGCAACGGCCAGTGCATCGCCGATGCGGACAACGGCCTCGGGCGCAGAGAGCCCCAGCGTCGCCAGGTTCTCCTTCACGACGGCCGCCGCGGGCCGGGCCCGGTCCACGAACAGGCAGCTCGCGGAGCCCCGCGAGAGGGCCTCGATCCCCAGCAGCCCGCTGCCCGCGAAGAGGTCCAGCACCCGCGCGTCGTCCAGCGGCCCGAGCATCGAGAACAGCGCCTCGCGGACCCGGTCGCTCGTCGGCCGCGTCGCGTCGCCGGACGGCGCCTTCAGCCGCCGGCCGCCGAACCGCCCCGCCACGACCCTCATGCGGGGATCGGGACGGAGGCCACGCCCGCCCCTCCCCCGGCGTGCGCCGCGTCCAAGGCCGCAGCGAGCAGCGCGTGCTCGGGCCGGGCCAGCTCCGGGTCGGTCGCGTGGATGCGCTCGGCGTGGAGCCGGGCGCGCTCCAGCGTCTCGGCGTCGTCCGGCAGCGTCGCGAAGCGGAACGCGGCAAGCCCCGACTGCCGGGTGCCGAGCAGCTCGCCCTCTCCCCGCAGGTCGAGGTCGATCTTCGCCAGCTCGAAGCCGTCCCGGTGCTCGGCCAGGGCCTGCAGGCGCGGAGACGTGCCGGGACCGAACAGCAGGCAGGTGGAGTCGTGCTCGCCCCGGCCGATCCGCCCGCGCAGCTGATGGAGCTGGGAGATGCCGTACCGCTCCGCGTTCTCCACGAGCATGATCGTCGCGTTGGGGACGTCGATCCCCACCTCGATCACCGTGGTGGCCACGAGCACGTCGGCGGCGCCGGCGGCGAACGCGGCCATCGCCTCCTGCTTCTCCCGGGGACGCATCTGCCCGTGCAGGAGCACCACGCGGAAGTCCTTCAGCTCCCCGTCGCGCAGCCGCTCGTACTCCGCGCTGGCGGCGCGGGCGGCCAGCGCCTCGGACTCCTCGACCAGCGGGCAGACGATGAACGCCTGGCGCCCCTCGCGCACCTCCTCGCGGATGCGCTCGTAGGCGCGGGCCCGGGCGGCGTCGGAGGAGACGACGTGGGTGGCGATCGGCCGGCGGCCGCGCGGCAGCTCGTGCAGGCCGGTCACGTCGAGGTCGCCGTAGCTCATCAGCCGCTGGGTGCGGGGGATCGGCGTCGCGGTCATGTGCAGCACGTGCGGGGCCAGCCCCTCCCCCGCCTTGGCGTCGAGCGCGGCGCGCTGGCGCACCCCGAAGCGGTGCTGCTCGTCGACCACGACGACGGTGAGCCGGTCGAAGACGACGGGGTCCTCGATCAGCGCGTGGGTGCCGACGATCAGCGACAGCTCCCCGGTCGCCAGCTTGCCCAGGAGATCGGCGCGGCGCGTGGCCGACGTGGAGCCGGTCAGCAGGGCCATCGGCACCGTCTCCCCCGGCATCAGGGCCTGGAGGGTGGCGAAGTGCTGCTCGGCCAGGGTCTCGGTCGGGGCCATCAGCGCCGCCTGGGTGCCGTGCTCGACGGCGCGGAGCATGGCGTGCAGGGCGACGACGGTCTTGCCCGAGCCGACCTCGCCCATCAGCAGGCGCTGCATCGGCCGGGGCCGGGCGATGTCGGCGGCGATCTCCTCCATCGCCCGCGCCTGGTCGCCGGTGGGGACGAACGGCAGGCCGGTGGCCAGCCACCGCTCGGTGAGGGACGGCGCATCGGCCAACGGCGTGGCGTGGGCGACCTGCCGGCGGGCCTCGCGGCGGCGCAGGTAGGCGAGCTGGACGAGCAGCAGCTCGTCGAAGGCCAGGCGGGCGCGGCCCTCGTCGTGCATCGCCTCGTCCCCGAAGTGGGCGGCGTCGAGCGCGGCGGGCCGGTCGGGCAGCCGCTCGTCGACCCGCATCCGGGCCGGCAGCGGATCGGGCACGCGTTGCGCGGCCTCCCGGTGCTGGCGGACCAGGGCGAGGATCTGGGTGGACGACAGCCCGTCCGTGGCGGCGTAGTGGGCGACGGCGTCGGGACCGTCCCCGGCCACCAGCTCGTTGGTCCGCGCATGGGAGGAGACCTTGAAGCGGTTGCGGGCCTCGAACTTGCCGTGCAGGACCAGGCGCGTGCCGACCGCGTACTCGCGGGCCAGCCACGGCTGGTTGAAGAACGTCACCTTCATCGGGCCGCTGGCGTCCATCACCGTGGCCTCGACCAGGGGGCGCATGCCCCGCTTGCGCACGGGGCGCGAGACGATCCCCCGCACCTCGACCACCACGGTGGCCTGCTCGCCGGGGACGAGCTGGGCGATCGTGCGCGCCTCGCGCCGGTCCCGCGGGATGTGGTCGAGCAGGTCCCCGACGGTGTGCAGGCCCAGCGTCCGCGCCGCCTCCGCCGCCTTGGACGGGGTCACCTTCAGCGCCGCCTCCAGCAGCGAGGGACGCGGCCAGCGGACAGGTGCCGTCAGCAGGGCGGCACGGTCCAGCTCGGCGGTGTCCGCGAACGCGAAGGGCACGGAGCAAGGATGACGGGTCCCGCGGTCGGGGCTCGTGAGCAGCGCCTCAAAAGACGAGAAACGACATGGCGGCAACACACCAGGTCGCGAGACACAAGAACGAGAAGCCGACAAGCACCCACCGAGAGGTCCCGACGGCCGAGCGTCTCGCCAACCACGCGCCTGTCGAGAACCCCGGGAACAGGAGCATCACCGCGAACGTGTACTTGTCAGGACCTTTGGTTCCGTCGATGTCGAAGTTGAGAAGCAGCGCGACCACTGACCCAAAAATCCAAGCCAGCCCCAACGCGAGCTCGATCGCGATCTCGCGCCGCGCGCCCCCCGTCGACTTCTCGTCTGTGCCACGCGTCGAACCGCTCAACGGCTCGCCTGACTCTTCGTCGTTCTCCATGGGCATTCCGCTGAGGAAGCTCAGCCCCCTGGTGCACGGTTGCACAAGGCTGCTGCCCCGTGGGCGAGCGGTGCCTGTCGGAGGGGAGCGTCCGGCGACAGGTCCCCCCTCCCCAGCTTGCCATTCCAGCACGCCCACGCGTTCCTGCCATCGATGTACTTCCGTAGGCTGTACTGCCTCGTGCCGCGGTACGTCTTCGGACCGGCGTAGACCACCCACGTGCCCCCCGAGCCACCCATGCACGTCACATCGTGGGCGATGGCTCCGAACTGGTTCGGCGTCTCCCACTGCTCGGAGCACTTGTTGTAGAAGCCGTGATCTCCCCGTGCCGAGAACGCGGCGACGTGGCGACCCTCGTGAGGATGCTGGGGATCGGAGTAGTACAGCATCTCGTGACTGCCCCAGTTGAACTCGTCGCCGTAGGCGCCGTGCCGGTACATCCTGACCTTGTCCGGGACGTTGTCGCTTCCAAAGAAGATGTCGACATGCTCCCAGTCACCTTCGTGGTCGTCGATGGAGCTGTTGAGCGGCGGATAGTGGTTGAACGACCAGAAGTACCAGTACTGGATCACGAAGGTGCCGTTCTGGTTCGTATCTCCCACAAAAAAATAATAGGCAGGCTCAGACGCTTGCCATCGATCTGGATGCTCCTTCGTGTGCATCGTGTAGTAGATCAGGTCCCGCTGCGCCCGCAGGGAAGACGGCGCGGGATAGTCGAGCCGCTTACCCGCGCCGTCCCATCGCTGCAAGCCTCCTCCTGACCCCTTGAGTCGCAAGTTCCCGTTGCACTGGTTGCTGTACCAGATGCAGGTCCGCTTCCACGTGTGGCGATCGGAGCTCGGCCCCCAGAACATCCGTGCAACCCAATCGAAGGAGATGGGAGAGAAGCCGTCCTGGCTATCGTCCTGATCGTTCTGTGCCACCATCGGCGCCCACGAATCGGCAAACTCGCTCCAGGTCTGGCCGGCGGGAGCCGGGCCGAGGGCCCTGGGCGTGGAGCGCACGTAGTCGCTGTCGTCGACCGGGATCTCGGGGGTGATGGAATACCAGTAGTCAGAGAGGCGCTCTTGGTCATCGGGCGTGATCGCGGCCCAGAGCGAGTCGTACGTTGCGTCCGAAGCTGAATCGAGGGTGGCGGTCACCGACGCCTGCTCGGCACTCGTGTTGATCGACCAATCAGACCCGCCGTAGACGATAGACGTCCAGTATGGGATGTCCACGCCGCTTGAGTGCTTGTTCCCTGCCCCGTCGTAGGCGTCGATGATGACGTGATCACCTGGGTGGGTGCGGGCAACCTCGACGTTGCGTTGGTGGTGACAGCCCCAGTTGGGAGCCGATTCTGCCGCGCAGTTGAAGTCGTGACCGACGAAGTCACCTCCATTGACGGAGGTGTCGGCGTGCTTGACGCCGGTACCCGTGTCCTGGACATCGAACACGATCTCGCCACCCGGGTACATCGCCGCGATCGTTGGCGCGTCGTTGTCCTCGATCACGACATCCGAGGCAGCAAGGTAAGCGAGATCGACGTAGGGGCTCGACGCGACGGTTGCCCCTGGGCTCCACGCGGTGATCGCAAACAGGGCCGCGTTGCCGGGTCCCTTGGTCGAGCTGGTCATTCCTCGCGACTGGTTGCCGAACGAGGCGTCGGCCCCTGCGGCGCAGGTGATGTAGGGCATCACCGACAGGTCCGTGCCGTTGGTCAAGGCGGTCATGCCGCTGTCGAAGGCGGTCATAGACCCGTTGGCGATCCCCTCGAACAGGCAAGAGTGCTGCGCCGCGGTGTAATACGTCGCACGCAGGGTGGCCGCCGCGATCGTGCTGTCTCCCGGGGCGCGAAACAGCCAGCGAGCCATGTCAGCGAAACCGAAGGCCTGGTCGGCCCCCATCCACCCGTAGATCCCCCAGCCCCAGTACCCCAACCCCGCCTTAGCAGACATCGTGGCGTTGCCGTCGTAGGTCCACCCCGGATAGTTGCCCGCCGCATTTGCGTCTTCGAGGAGTTCCCAGACGTGGAACGACGGGTCCACCAGGATCGGGTAGCGAACATCACGATCACGGTGCGGCACGTCGATCGTCACGCGATTGGTGGCCTCATCGATCGAGTAGGACACCGGCACGTTGACCCCATCGGCATCCTGCGCGATTGCCGGGCTGAGTTGGGCGACGACCTTGCCGTCCCCATCCTGAACGTCAAGCGCCTCGGGAAGCTGCGTCGACCGAACGACCTTGCCGCCATCAGGAACCGTCACATCCAGCGGGAAGCTCTCGGGCGCGTTGTCGGAGCGCACCTGATGAAACGTCTCCACCCCATCGGGAAGCGGGGAGATGACGAAGTCCGTGTCCGCAGCAGCGTTGGCCCAGAGCACCGAATCACCAACACGCTGAGGCTCCGCTGCATCGACGCCCGGACCAGCCGGCGCAATCGAGACATCAGCGTCGACGAGTTCGACGCCCTCACCGAGATCCTTCGCCACCCTGTAGTCCGAACGCGGCGCCTCCGGCACGTACACGTCGCCCTGGGACTTCAGCGTTGCATCCACGTTCACATCGCCCGACGGCATCTCGACCTTCAACGGCAACGCACTTACAAGTACGGCCCTGCTGCCGTCATCCATCGCCACCCGCGCCTCACGCTCACCCGTGACCTTCGTGACGTGGCCATCCTGCACCGCGTTCTCCACCGAATACGCCTCCGCTTGCGCAACAGCGGCAAACGCGTCCTCAAAGGTGTCCTTTGCCTCTGCCGGAGACTGGCCCGAGAACGTGTCGCTCGACGCCTCTCGCGACGCAACAGCAGACGGCTTCGCGCGCTCAACCTTCGCTTGCGCGGCATCGTGGATGTGGTCCGCAATCAGCGCACGAACACTGTCTGGCATAAGAAGAACCGGCACCGGACCGGTCGCCGCGGATACGCCCGCGAACGCACCCGCTCCAACACACGCCGCCACGACGGCAATCGCCCAGACCGGCAAACGCAAAAGCACAACAACCCCAGATCAGTCAACGCGACAGGCCCCTGCCTTCGCGCATCGCAACTGCAGACCAAACGACCCTACACAGCATCGGCTCGGGAATGCAATGGCACCGCACGGAAACGGCGAGTCGGGAACCCCACCTCATCCGACAATCCCCGCGCAGCGGGGAATGGACCGCGAGACCTACTCGGCCGCGACGAGCCACCACCAGGCGGGCTGGCCGCCGGTGGAGAACTCGAGCTCGACGTCGTCGGGCATCAGGCCCGTCACGTCGTCTTCGGTCAGGGGGGCGCCGTCGCCGGCGATGCAGGTGATCAGCTCGGCGTCCTCGCCGACGGCGGCGAGCACGGCCCGCAGCGTCTCGGCGGGCGAACCCCAGGCCACGATCTGCTCGTCGACGAAGCCGACGGCCTCGCCGGTGCGGAAGCGACCGTCGCCGTCGTCGCGGGCGGCCTGGGCGACCCCGCCGAGGCGGGTCAGCGACAGGACCTCCTCCATCGCGGCGGCGTTCTCGGCCGCGCCGGCGGACGGGTTGAGGGCCACGGTCGCGGCAAGGCCGGCCTGCTGGGCCCGGGACTGCACGACGTGCACGACCTTGTCGGACAGCTCGGCGGCGCGCTCGGCGGCCATGATCACGTTCGGGTTGTTGGGCAGCACCACGACCTCCTCGGCCGGGCAGGCGTGGATCGCCGCCAGCAGCTCGTAGGTCGAGGGGTTGAGCGTCAGCCCGCCGTCGAGCACGCCGACGCCGAGCGACTCGTACAGCCCGCGCATGCCCGGTCCGGAGATGACCGCGACCACGGCGGTGCGGCCCACCGGCTGCACGGGGCCGGGCGCCGAGGTGACGCCCATGCGCGCGTCGCGCTCGGCGACCTGCGCGTGCATGTCGGCCACGTCGGTGTGGGAGACCGTCCCCGACCGGCCGACGGCGGCCATCGCGCCCTCGGGGTCGTTCGTGTGGACGTGGATCTTCAGCGTGGTGTGGTCGCCGACGACGAGGACGGAGTCGCCCATCGACTCCATCGCGTCGGTGACGGCCTGCGCGTCGAGCTCGCGGCCCGTGACGGCGAAGTTCGTGCAGTACCGGAAGGTCGAGGACTCGTGCTCGGGATGCGTGACGCGCACGGCGGGCGCGTGGTGCTCCAGCTCCGGCGGCTCGGTGCCGCGCAGCGCCGCGACGACCCCCGCGAAGATGACGGTGGCCGCGTAGCCGCCCGCGTCGACCACGCCGGCCTGCTTGAGGGCGGGCAGCAGCTCGGGGCCGTGCTTGACCGCTTCCTCGCCGGACTGCAGCGCCCGCTCGAGGATGTCGGCGATGGCCTGGTTCTGGATCTCGTCGGGCGTGCCCTGGGCCAGCCGCGGATCGGGCATGTGCGCGATCTCCGAGGCGGCGCGCGTGGCCATCTCGCGCATGACGGTGAGGATCGTGCCCTCGGCCGGCTCGCGGACCGAGTTGTAGGCGCGCTGGGCGCCCTGGGCCATCGCGGCCCCCACCAGCGTGGGGTCGACCAGCTCGCCGGGACGGGAGATCAGCTCCTCCGCGGCCCCGCGGATCAGCTGGCTCAGGATCACCCCGCTGTTGCCGCGGGCGCCGAGCAGCGCGGCGCGCGCCACCGACTCGACGATCTCCTCGCGCCCGATCTCGTCGATGGGGCGGTCGACCGTCGACAGCCGCTCCAGCTCCTCGCGGCAGGCGCGGAGCGTGAGGGCCATGTTGTCCCCCGTGTCGCCGTCGGCGACCGGGAAGACGTTGAGGTCGTTGATCTCCTGGCGTCGTGATTCGAGGTGCGCGAGCGCACCTTCGACCACGGCACGGAACCGAACGAGACTGGGATCAGACATGAGACCGACGAGACCGCATAGCGGTCAACGAGGCGCTAGAGCGCCTTGGTGACCTTGCCGGCCTTCAGGCAGCGCGTGCAGACGTACACACGACGCGGCGTGCCCTTGCTGATGAGCACGCGGACCTTCTGAAGGTTCGGGTTGAAGCGGCGCTTCGTGGCCACCATCGAGTGGCTTCGACTGTTGCCGAAGGCGGGACCCTTCCCGCAGCTGTGACATACCTTGGCCATGGGGCGATTGTACTCAGGCGACGCGGCCCGACGCGTCGCGCCTAGCCGTGGCGCTCCCGATCCCGGTCCGGAACCGGCGCCGGGACGTGCTGGGGTCGCTGCCGGCGACGGCGCCGCCACTCCCCGATCCGCCCCGGACCGCGCAGGCGACGGCGGCTCTGGGCCGCGTCGGACAGCGGAACGTCGATCCCCGTGCCCGGCGCCGGCGGGGCCGGCGGCGGGTCCTGCGGATCCGGTTCGTCCTTCGGCCACCAGCCGCCGAAGAGGTCGTGCTCCTCGTCCCGGAACGTCATCCCGATCAGCACCAGCGCGCCGGCGATGTGCACGGCGAGGGTAAGCGCAAGGGCGGCGATCTCGGGGCTGACCATGGCGGAGGTCCAGGCTACCCGCTACTCGGAGGCCAGTTGCGCCCGGATCGCGGCCATCGTGAGGACGGCCTCGGCCGCGTGGCCGCCCGAGTCGCGCTTGCCGCCGTCGGCCCGGGCGATGGCCTGGTCCATGTTCTCGGTGGTGAGCACGCCGAACGCGCACGGCACGCCGGTCTCCAGCTGCACGTCCTGGATGCCGCGGGCGGCTTCCCCGCACACGTAGTCGTAGTGGGACGTCTCGCCGCGGATGACCGCGCCGACGCAGGCCACGCCCGCGTACCGGCCGGACTCCGCCGCGTACTTGGCGGCGAGCGGCAGCTCGAACGCGCCCGGGACCTCGAAGACGTCGACCCGTTCGGCTCCGCCCTCCTCGAACACGGCGGTCGCCGAGGCGATCAGGCGATCGGCGAGGTCGCGGTAGAAGGTGGCGACGACGATGGCGTACTGGGCACTCACGAGTGATCCTCCGGAGGGGTGGACGCGGATGGATATCGCGTCCGGTCACCCATCCGCGTTCTCCTCGCGCTCCAGGTCCTGCTCGCGCTCGCGGTGGAGCATCTCCTCGTCGAGGTTGAGGCCCTGGTGGTGGATCGGGTGGGTGTGCCCCATCCGCTCCGCCTTGGTGCGCAGGTACGCCTCGTTGTGCTCGTTCGGCGGGTGGGCGATCGGGATCTGCGCGGTCACGGACAGCCCGTAGCCGCCGAGGCCGCTGATCTTCTTCGGGTTGTTGGTGAGGATGCGGATCGAGCCGAGACCGAGATCCACGAGGATCTGCGCGCCGATGCCGTAGTCGCGCAGGTCGGCGGGCAGGCCGAGGGCCTCGTTGGCCTCGACCGTGTCCATCCCCTCCTCCTGCAGCTTGTAGGCCCGGAGCTTGTTGAGCAGGCCGATCCCCCGGCCCTCCTGGGCCAGGTAGAGCAGGACGCCGCGGCCCTCCTGCTCGATCATCGCCAGCGCCGACTCCAGCTGCTCGCCGCAGTCGCAGCGCAGCGAGTGGAAGACGTCGCCGGTCAGGCACTCGGAGTGGACCCGCACGAGCACGTCGTCAGTGCCGGAGACGTCGCCCTTGACCAGGGCGACGTGGTGCTTGTCGTCGAGCAGCGAGCGGTAGCCGACCACGTCGAAGTCGCCGAACGCGGTGGGCAGCCGGGTCGACACGACCCGCTCCACCAGCTTGTCGTGGCGGCGGCGGTAGGCGATGAGGTCGGCGATCGTGACGAGCTTGAGCCCGTGCTTGAACGAGTAGGCCTGCAGATCGGGGACGCGGGCCATCGACCCGTCCTCGTTCTGGATCTCGCAGATCAGGCCGGCGGGCGTGCACCCGGCCAGGCGGGCCAGGTCGACGGAGGCCTCGGTGTGGCCGGTGCGCTCCAGGACGCCGCCGTCGCGGGCCTTCAGCGGGTGCACGTGGCCGGGGACGACGATGTCGGCGCGGCCCTTGGCGGGATCGACGGCGGTGGCGATGGTCGTCGCCTGGTCCGCCGTGGAGATGCCGGTGGTCACGCCCTCGCGCGCCTCGATCGTCACCGTGAACGGCGTCTCATGCGCGGACTCGTTCTTGAGCGACATGAGCTCCAGGCCGAGCTCGTCGCAGCGCTCGGGCGTGAGCGTGAGGCAGATCCAGCCGCCCGCCTGGCGCGTCATGAAGTTGATCGCGTCCGGCGTGACGAACTCGGCCGCCATCACGAGGTCGCCCTCGTTCTCGCGGTCCTCGTCGTCCACCACCACGATCATCTTGCCCGCGGCGATGTCCTCCAGGGCCTCCTCGATCGTGGAGAACTCCACGTCGGGATGGGTCTGCTCGGGGGTGCTCATTTGGTGCTCACCAGCTTTTCCACGTACTTGGCCAAGATGTCCACCTCGAGGTTCACGGTGCGGCCCGGCGTTGCCACGCCGAGCGTCGTCCGCTCCAGGGTCTCGGGTATCAGGGAAACGTCGAACCCGGCGTCATCGACGCGGGCGACGGTCAGGGAGATGCCGTCGATGGCGATGGAGCCCTTCTCGACGACGTAGCGCAGCAGCTCGGGTCCGGCGGCGATGGTGACGATCCGGGCGAACCCGTCCTCGCGGACGGCCGCCACGGCGCCCACGCCGTCGACGTGGCCCTGCATGATGTGGCCGCCCAGGCGCGCGTCGGCGCGCAGGGCCAGCTCCAGGTTGACGCGCGAGCCCGCCGCGACGTCCCCCAGCGAGGAGCGGCGCAGCGTCTCGTGCATCACGTCGGCACCGAAGCGGTCGCCGTCGATGCCCACCGCGGTGAGGCACACGCCGTTGACCGCGATCGAGTCGCCCTCGCCGAGCTGCGCGGCGAGGGGGGTGTTCAGCGTGATGCGCGCGCCGTCGCCGGTCGCGTCGACCGCGACGACGGTGCCCAGATCCTCGACCAGTCCCGTGAACATCCTCACCACTCCTTGAGGCGGGCCATGACGAGCACGTCCCCGCCGACTCGCTCGACATCGAGGCTCATCGCCTGCACGGCGTCGGCGATGCGCTCGACGCCCTCGCCCTCCAGCGGGTCGCGCGCGCTGGCGCCACCGAGGACGACCGGGGCGAGGAAGAGGCGGATCTCGTCGATCTCCCCCGCGTCGAAGAACGCACCCGCCAGGTGGGGGCCGCCTTCGAGCAGGATCGAGGTGACCGGCGGGTCGAGGCTGCCGAGCTGGGCGAGCGCCGACTTCACGCGGGCCGGCTCGTTCTCCCCCGAGGCGACGATGACGTCGGCCCCCGCGGCCTCCAGCGCGTCGGCGGCCGAGCGCGGCGCGGCGCGGGAGATGACCACGGTGAGCGGGATCTCCGAGGCCTCGGTGACGAGCTTGGAGTCCAGCGGCAGGCGGGCCAGGCCGTCGAAGACGATGCGGCGCGGCTGCCGGGTGGCGTTGGGCACGCGGGACGTGAGGCGGGGGTCGTCGGCCAGCGCGGTGCCGATGCCCACGGCGACGGCGTCGACCGCCGCGCGCCAGTAGTGCCCCAGCTCGCGGCTCTGCTCGCCGGAGATCCACTGCGAGTCGCCGGTGCGCGTGGCGACCTTGCCGTCCAGCGTCATCGCCGACTTGAAGAGGATCCACGGGCGGCCGGTGCGCGCGTGCTTGCGGAAGCCCTGGTTGAGGCGGCGGGCCTGCGTGGCCAGCTCGCCGCTGCCCATCGCCACGTCGATGCCCTCGTCGCGCAGGATGCCCAGGCCGCGCCCGGACGCCTTCTCCGACGGGTCCTCGGCGGCGACGACCACGCGGGAGATGCCGGCCGCGACGATCGCGTCTGTGCACGGCGGCGTCTTGCCGGTGTGGCAGCACGGCTCCAGGGAGACGTACATGGTGGCGCCGCGCAGGTCGACGTCGCCGCACGCCGCGATCGCCTCGACCTCCGCGTGCGGGCCGCCGAAGTCGGCGTGCCAGCCCTCGCCGAGCACCTCGCCGTCGCGGACGATGACCGCGCCGACCATCGGGTTCGGCTGCACGCGACCCACGCCGCGCACGGCCAGCTCGACCGCCCGGCTGAGGAACTGCTCGTCGATGTCGATGCCCGAGGTGCTCACCACATTCAGGATACGCGCGCGCAGCGTCCGCCCCTGAGCCGGTACACCGTCATCTCGGGTCCGGGGCGTTCGTAGGCGAGCGGGTAGTAGTCGAACGACCAGTCGAAGTCGAACGGCACGGCCTCGCCCTCGGCCCACGGGGAGCTCTTGAACACGACGTCGGCGTCGCGCTCCAGCGCGCGGTAGTACGAGCGGGCGCGCGGCACGTCGCTGCCCTTGGTCTCCGAGCGGCCGCGCTGCGTGGAGCCGGTGACGACGTAGCAGTAGCCGCCGGCCTCGTAGGCCTTGATGAGGCGCGGACGCAGGGTCCGCTCGTAGTCCTCGATCCCCACGACGCGGGACGGACCGAGCGTGCCGTCGTCCTTCAGCGCGGTGCGCAGCACGGGGAACTTGGTCCAGCGGTTGTGAGCGGCGTCTCGGTCCCGGGCCCACGCGTCGGGGACGACGGGCTCGATCACCACCTTGGACCCGGCCGGGACGTGCTCGACCATCCAGTCACGGGTCAGCGCGCGGGTGTCGGGCTCGGAGAGCACCCGATCCACGTGCAGGCTGTAGTAGAGGCCCTGGCCGCAGAGGAGCACCGCCGCCGCGACGGTGAGGACGACGCCCAGGCGGCCGGTGGAGGCGCGCGTGGCGTCGGCTTCGCCGGTCGTCTCGCCGGGCGCCCCCTCCCCCGTCCGCCGCGCGCGCCAGGCCACGATCGCGGCCACGCCGGCCAGCGCGCCGACGGCGGCGAGCAGGCACAGGAACGGGTAGATCGGCAGCAGCCAGCGACCGAAGAACCGCACCTGCAGGCCCATGAAGAGCAGGAACAGCACGGGCGCGGGCACGAGCACGAGGGCCAGTCGCCGGTCCCGCAGGCACACCACGACGGCGCCGGCCAGCGCGGCCAGCGACGGCAGCCAGCCCAGGCCCCACGTGAGCGTCCACGCGTAGTAGGTGAAGCCGGACTGGTCGGGCGCGCCGAGCTTCCCCAGCTCGCCCCCGGTCGCGTCGGACTGGTGCGACAGCCCCTCCTGGAACGCGCTCGCGTCGAGCAGCGCATACGGGTTGCCGACCAGGAAGGCCAGCAGCGCGGCGCCGCCCGCGAGCAGCACGCCCTTGAGCGCCAGGCCGCTCTCCCCCTCGGTCCGCCAGCGCACGAGCGCGGCGAGCACGAGCGGGATCAGGACGATGCCGCCGGTGTACTTCGTCGCCGCGGCCAGGCCCACGCCCACGCCGGCGATCGCGTAGTCGCGCAGGCGGCCGGTGCGCAGCACGCCGGCGACCCCCCACAGGGCCAGGCACACCGGCGCGAGCGTCGGCACGTCGTTGAGGGCCAGGTGCGCGTAGAAGACGGGCAGGAACGCCACCGCCAGCAACGCCGCGGCGAGCATGCCCGCCACGCGGCCGGCCAGCCGGGCGCCGGCCAGGTAGAGCAGGCCGATCGCCGCGGTCCCCAGCAGCGCGACGGTCACCCGGGCGACCACGAAGACCGCGGTCGGGTCGTCGGCCAGGGTCTCGCGCGTCCCGTCGCCCCCGCCGAACCACAGGTCGAAGACGAAGTGCAGGACGTACGTCAGCAGCGGCGGGTTGACGAAGTAGTGCGGGTTGAGCCCGTTGCCGAACAGCGCGATCGCCGTCGGGACGAAGTGGCTGTTCTCGTCGATGTTGTACGCGTAGGGCAGGCCGTGGCGCACGCCCCACAGCCGCAGGATCAGCGCCGCGAGCAGCAGCCCGGCGAGGCCCAGGCCCCACCACAGGCGCCGGCCACCCGGCGCGTCGGGGCCGACGGTCGCCCCGGGCACCGGCTCCACCGGCTCCGGCGGGCTAGCAGCGGGCGTAGACACCGTAGAAGCGGCCGGGGACGATGCGCTCGAAGCCGGGTGAGAGCGGGACCTGCCGGCCGGCCGGGGTCGCCTGCGTCTGCGGCGGCAGCGCGTTGAGCGTGGCGTCGAGGTCGGTGGTGAAGGACTGGCGGATGGCCGAGATG
>Ga0164241_10002424_pt1 | contig 20324 bp, 13 predicted proteins | sample OricomyardsoilBY_FD_108780 | JGI IMG/M metagenome (GOLD analysis project Ga0164241, IMG submission 108780) | Backyard soil microbial communities from Emeryville, California, USA - Original compost - Back yard soil (BY) | ecosystem: Environmental > Terrestrial > Soil > Unclassified | place: USA... | reverse complement strand
GACTTAGTGTAATAAGCTCCGCACTGCTTATCGCCTGCTTTATTACTATTATGTAGCACTTATACCTTTATATATGCATAAGCTTGTCTCATTTGTATTTTCCTTTCTCTTGCTTGGCTTCACTGCTACTGCACAAACAAAAACATTAAAACCCCGCATCATTGTACTTACAGACATCGCGCCGAATGATATTGAACCCGATGATATGGAGTCGATGATCCGCTTACTGGCTCATGCAGATTTATTTGAAATAGAAGGGCTGATTGCATCCACAGGGTGGAGTAATAGTGGCGGGTTGGAACACCCGGAACTCATTTTTGATGCGATCAATGCTTATGAAAAAGATTATTCAAACCTGCAAAAGCGGTCGCAACAAAAAAGAAAACCCAGTAATGAAACCAAACAATACATTGGCGAATGGCCGGATGCATCATACCTGCGTTCCCGCACAATGACAGGCAGCAAAAAAATGGGAGTTAAATTTCTCGGGGATAGTAACCGCAATGCTGGTAGTGATTTAATAATAAAACTCGCTGACGAAAATGACAACCGCCCGATATGGATACTTACCTGGGGTGGTGGCAATACAGTAGCACAAGCCATCTGGCAGGTACAAAAAGAAAGAACGCAGGAACAATTAAAAACCTTTCTCCATAAAATACGCATCTATACTATTACTGATCAGGACCGTCCTTACGCATCGTATGCGGAAGGCGGACGGAGAAGCCGCTATGATTTTAGTTCGCATTACTGGATGCGAAAAGAATTTGCGAACGATTTAAAATTTATATGGGATGAGTCTGCCTGGTTTTACCAGAATGAAGCAGGCAAAAAAAACTGGAACCAATATGCGGAGCATATACAGAGCCATGGAAATCTCGGAAGCCTTTATCCAAAATATAAATGGGGAGTAGAAGGCGATACACCCTCATTCCTATATATATTACCTAATGGATTAAACGATCCTGAAAATCCGGCTGCTGGTAGTTGGGGTGGTTATTTTAATTTTAGTATTACGCGTGATAGTATAACATCAGCTTATACTAATTACAGAGAAATGAAAGCCACAACTATTTCCAGGAAATATGAAGAATATTTTTATCCTGCTATCTTCAACAATTTTGCTGCGCGTATGGACTGGGCAAAAAATGGAAAAGGCAATCGCAATCCTGTTGTGATTGTCAATAAAGACAAATCATTAAGCCCGATTAAACTCTCGCCCAAAGAAGCCACTACCATAACAATAGATGCTTCTGCAAGCTATGATGTGGATGGCGATCAATTAAATTATAAATGGTGGCTATTGCCGGAAGCAGGTGATAGGGATAGCCCGATTATAATTACAGATAGCAGCGCCAAAAAAATCAATATAAAAATTCCAATTGGTACAGCAGGAAAGATAATCCATGTTATTTGTGAAGTAACAGATAATGGAAGCCCTGCACTTACTTCTTACCGAAGAATTATTATATCACCAATAAAGAAAACGAAAAGATAAAACCCTTTTCACTTCACATCCGTTCATGAATGCATACCGCATAGCATTTTCATTCTTATATTATATAATAACAACACTCCGCATCTTACTAAAAGAATATCAATAAGACATATAGCTATTCCTTATTCCTTATTCCTTATTCCCTATTCCTCATTTTCCCTTTATTCTCCTTTCACTTATATAATAGTTGCTACTGCTGCAACTATTTGATTGCATAACAAGCAGGAAATAAAATAATCGATGAAATCATTCACTTAATCGATAAAAAAATAAAACATCATGTTTTTACTTGTTCAATTATAGTAGATTGTGCGCGTACTATTACTATGTATCTTTTATTTATACTAGTAATGTTACTTAATCAATCTATTAACCCCAAAAACTAAGGTTATGAAAAAACCATTACTAAGTTCTATGTTGCTTTTTGTTTCTTTTTTTACAATCACAAAAAACATTTCTGCCCAATGCGAATTCATCAGTCCCACAGTTGATGTAACAAATATTCAATCGCAGGGAGCTACTAATTGTGAAGTAACTTTTAATCTTTCTTTTGACATTGTAACCAATTCAGGAAACAAATACATTTTTCTTCATTTATGGCCGTCAGCCAGTTATCCCAATTTAGACTACAGTTGCAATCAATGTCAGCCAACTGCAAGTGACCTTTCCGGTACTGTACTGAATATGGTAATCAACAATTTTACCGCTACGCCAGCTTTCCTGAGTACTTATGGGCCTGCGCCAAGTGTACCTGTAATTACGCCAACGAATATGACCGGCCTGCAAATTCAAAAAGTAGCTTCTTCTACTTTAGGTGCTGAAAGATTTATCATCAGCAATATAAAAGTACTTATCCCACAGGCTTGTACTTCAGCCATCAATTTTACAGGCGATGCCTGGTCCAGCAATGCAAACAGTACAAGTTCTTCTGTACAATGCGCAATGGAAGGCATACAAATCGGCACAAATGAGCCGACAGTAAATAGTGTTATTAAATGCAGTAGTACAGGAAACCAATATAGTTTTTCAATATCTACTATTACAAACACGAAAGATGTTTTTTACGACGTATACCTTGATGATGGCAATGGTGTATTTGAGCCAGCCAATGATATATTGATAAATAGCTTACCATCGACAAGCCCTATAACAGTAACCCCCACTACTCCTTACAATTCCGGGTTAATTTCATATCCAACGCAATACCAGACATCAGTTTACTATGCACGAAAAATATTTGTTGTGGTAGGTGCTGTAGGGCAAACTTATCTATCACTGAAAGAAGCAAATCCACCAAGCTGTATTGTTACTCCTCTTACGCTAATTTCTTTCAATGCGAAGCGCAATACTGCAGATGTAGTATTGAATTGGGAAACGGTAGCAGAAATCGACACGAAAGAATTTGTAATACAGAAAAAAAGCGGTAACGACTTTATAGATATCGCCTCTGTACCAACAAAAAACGAAGCAAGCGGAGCTAAGTATTCTTATACAGATTATAACAATACTAAAGAAACGCAATACCGCCTGAAAATGGTAGATATAGATGGTAAAGCTACATATAGCGATATCCGTGTTGTAAAAGCAATGTCAGGAACGAGCGATTTTATCATTTCACCAAACCCAAGCAAAGGAGAGGTAAAAGTTACTCTTGCTGATATTTCAAGTTCAACCAACGTTCAACTGATTGATAATAACGGACGCGTAGTAAAAGACGTTCGTATTAATAATACAAATGTTATCAGCTTCACCGGCCTTGCATCCGGGGTATATATGATTCGCGTTGTTAATGGCAATTCTGGTCAATCCATCACCAAAAAGTTAAGTGTGATACAATAAAAAATATTCATACTACTTTTTTCCGGCAGTGCTGTGGTAAGATAGTTCCGCATACTTCTATCTGAATAATACCACATGGCGCTGCCGGATTTTTTTATACTTCAAAGCAGCAGTATCTGTTCTTGTTTTTATTCTGAAGAACCAATCGGTGTATATTTATAGGGTCATAAATAATGACTGAGGTAAACCTTAAAATACACCATAATGAATCTTCAAATTATAAACGTGCCATTTGATTTGGAAATCTATGGATTCAGTGAACTCGTTTTAAATAAAGAATATACGCAAACCGCTTTCAGGCTAAGTGGTAAAACCTGGGAGATTATTAAAACCAATTCAATTGAAAACAAAGGAAAAAATTGCTGGGTATATGAAACCGGCGACCAGGTTTTTGCCGGTGTAGAACTGGTTGACAATGCTAATGGAAGTAAGTATAAAATGGAACAGAAGCTGATACGTCTTGAAAGATATGCTTACCACAAACACATCGGCCCCTACTCACGAATAAAAGAAGCGGGCCAGCATATGCTAAGTGAACTACTAAAGCTTGGATATGAAACTCAGCCTCCCTATATAGAAATATATGGACACTGGACAAACAATGAAGCTTTGCTGGAAACAGAATTAATCATGCACATAAGCCAGCAGGGATAATAACAAAATTATCTTATTCTATTTTGTTCCCCTTCATGGCACATCCTTTGAATCACTATAGCCATGATACAAAAAGGAAAATTATATATTGGCACCAGCAATGTTGTTATCCCCGGAAATAAAAACAGCTTCCCTCTTTCCTTTCAATCAAAAAGCAGGCTCAGTTATTACAGTACTTTATTTAACTCTGTAGAAATAAACAGCTCTTTTTACAAAACGCCTTTACAAAAAACATTCGAACGCTGGAGTGCTGAAACTACGGAAGAATTCCGTTTCTCTATTAAACTCACAAAAGCTATCACGCATGCAAAAGAATTAAAAACCGATTTGCAATTGATTGAAAAATTTATGCGGGCAGCCAGGGGCATAGGCAATAAGAAAGGATGCCTGCTGGTACAGTTTCCGGGTAAAATCACACTTGATTATTTCAAAAAGGTAGAAGATATTTTACAAGAAATATCTCAACAAAACTTTGCCCGGGAATGGAACCCCGCAATTGAATTCCGCCACCCGAGTTGGTATACCGGAGAAACATGGGAAATGCTGAATGAACTTGGCGCAGCCATAGTATTACATGATAAACCAAAATCGAAAATGCTTGACGTACAAGGAAAGGCCCGCTTTATCTATCTGCGCTTTCATGGCCCTAAGGGCGATTATAAAGAAAGCTATCCAGATAAACTTTTAACAACATGGGCAGACACAATAGATATATGGTTAAAAGAAGGAAAGAATGTTTACACTTACTTTAATAACACTATCGGAAACGCTTTTGAAAATGCACAAACATTGTATAGCAAAATAACAAGAGGATAAAAATTGTAGAGAGAGTTACTAAAAAAAGATATTCGTCTTTTTTACTCTAACAATCCATATTTAATAGATAATTTAATCAGGCCTGCAGTATTATTTACATTAAATTTTGCCAAAAGGCTTTTCCTGTGTGTATTTACAGTAGCTACACTAATAAAAAGTTTTTTTGAAATTTCTGCATTGGTAAACCCATCTGCTATCAGCACTAGTACTTCTTTCTCCCGTCGCGTAATTAATGGCTCATTAAATCCTGTTTCTTTTAAAGATTGCGCCGCTTCTATACTGAGATATGTTTTACCCGTCACTACTATTTGCATCGCTTCAATTAATTCTTCCTTTGTTGCGTTCTTTAAGACATAACCTGAAGCTCCGTTATCCATCATATTCTGAATAATAGGGCGTTGATTAAATGTGCTTAACCCTAAAACAAATACTGAAGGATATAAAGATTTTACTGTCTTACATAAATCGGTCCCGCTCATATCCGGAAGGTTTACATCCATCAGGATAATATCGGGTTGTTGTTGCTTTAAAAAGGCGAGGCATGATGCAGCATTCATAGCATGGCCAATCCATTCTACAGCAGGATCATTTTGCAATAAAGAGCGGATCCCTTCTATTACCATATAGTGGTCATCAACTATAAAAACGCCGATTTTCATTTATTCATATCATTTAGATACTGATCTCAATTAAAACAGAAGTACCGTTACCAGCAATAGAACTGACATCTAATTTTCCTTTCAGAAAATCAACCCTGTTGCGGATGTTCCGCCAGCCCATACCCGCAGCATTGTCTGCGGCATTTATATCAAAGCCTTTCCCATCATCTTCCACAGTGATGGCCAATGCCTGTTCTTGCTTAGATAAATGCACCTGCACCAATACATTTTTTGCTGCAGCATGTTTTATCGCATTGTTCACCAGCTCTTGTATTATACGATAGATAGCTACCGCTTTGGTCTGTTCTATCTCCACATTATTCATCGCCACAGATTGATAATTTACTTTGAGTGCGCCGCTATAAGTTATTTCATTACAAAATTCCCGCAGTGCTTCGTCCAGGCCGTAGCGCACTAATACTTCCGGCATCATGTTATGGGCTACACGCCGCATTTCATTGATAGAACTGTCCAGCATATCGATACTCCGTTCAAACGCCTGTGCATTGTCTGCTGTCATAATAAGGTTTCCTTTCATAGTATTAAGTGAGTGTTTGATTCCGCTTAACATTCCACCGAGCCCATCGTGCAGGTCTTTCGCAAGGCGTGTACGCTCCTGCTCTTCCCCTTTTAATACAGCTTCTGTAGCAGATAATTGTTTTTCAGTTTCCAGTTCAGCAATGCGTCGTTGTTGTATTACCTGCTTACTCCGATAGTTGCGGTAGAGCAACAATACAATAAATAACAGGAACAAGGCCCCGCCTATTAAAAAATAATTAAGCATTGTCTTTTGCCTCAACTGCGATTTCTGTATTTGTATCTGCGTTTCTTTTTTTTGTGTTTTAAACTGGGCTTCATAGAAAGTTGTGTTCATCAAAATGGATTCATTCAGGATACTATCCTTTAATAATTCATACTGATTAGCATAATAATAACCCATTTTTGTATCGCCCTTAAAAAAATGAATCTGCGATAAGGTATTATAGATTCTCGATTTTACTTCCCTGAAATTATACGTCATGGCAGATTGCAGGCAACTATCCGCATACATACTTGCTTTTGCATAATCTTTTGCATATAAATAGTAAATAGACAATCCCCAAAATCCATTCGCTTCCCACTCAGTGGTGCCCATTTGTTTTGCCAAAAACAATCCTTTGTCTACAAAAGGTTTTATCCGTTGAATATTTCCTTGTTTATAATAGACATACGCACTATTGAGATTATAGGCCATTTCTGCAAACGGGATTGAAAGCTTTGAAGCAATTATGTTTGCTTTCTCAAGAAAAAATGTAGCAGAATCATACAATTGCAGGTTCGTATAATTATACCCAAGTGAAATATAAGTGTCTGCTAAACTTGAACTGTCATTATTCTTCAGGAGGTTCGCTACAGATGATAATTCATAATCAACCGCTTTGCGGTACTGATGCATACCGCTGTATATAAAACCTATTGATCCTTCTATATTCCCTTCTTCCAATGTTTCGTCTCGCAAATGCCTTATCAACCTACCGCGTTCCAACGCCTGGATAGCATTATCATAATCCTGTACCCGTTTATAATATTGACTGGCCATTATAAGAGATATGGCGAGATAAGTAGAATCTTTAATTCTTTCAGAATAGTTGACAAGCTTCAACGATAAATTTAATGCTGAATCAAAATAGCCCTGCTGGCTCAGAATATTTCCATTAAATGAATAATACCCGAAAACACCTCTTTTAAAACCAATCTTCTCGCTAAGTTCACCCGCCTGTTTATAATACTGCTTTGCCATTTCCGGGTCAGAGCTTTCATAAAGGCCACCAATTTTGAAAAATAATTTTGCCTTATTGCTATCTTCTTTCGCAGTAGCAATCATTTTCAAAATGCTCTCTTTCTCCTCCGGTGATTGTGAAAAAGAAGCCGTGAAATATAAACAGGAAACAAGAATTAAAAGTAAGCGCATAATATCTATTGGTTCTACAAAATAATTAAATCCGAACTGACGGGCATATCCTCTTTTTGAATGATTTTACAAACTAGCTAAAGTTTAGGAAAAAAAACAAGGTAAATCTGAAAAACCATCCTTTTAAATGATTGACTGCTGCTTATGGCTTATGCATTTTTGCGATAGAAAAGATTATTCTTCCGTTCCGCAAATAAAAAATATGAAACAAGCATTTATCATTTTACAACTCATGTTTTTCATCTCTACCCTGCAGGCCCAAAACCAGGAATATGGTGCGATTACTTATAAAATACCAACTGGCTACCAGGCGGGAAAAAGCAATGATGTACTTACTTATTCCAAACAAAATAAAAGCAATGGTTCCTTTTGCCTCTTTATGATATACCAATTGGCAAATGCGACGGGTACTACACAGCAGTGTTTTGATTATTACTGGAAAAAATTAGTACAGGAACCTAACAATATAACAGCTGAAGCGGCTATGCAACCTGAAGCTGAACTGAAAGGATGGCATTTTTTATTAGGCAACGCTACGTATCCTTCCAATGGCATTACTACGCTTGCCTTGCAAATCACTTTCACCGGGGCTGATAAAATGCAAAATGTAATCATCCTTTCCAATTCAGATAGTTACAAAAAAGATATAGAAGATTTTATTGCTAATGCTGACCTTACAAAAGAAGCCGTACAACTATCTGACAATGTACAAAGCAATAAACCAACATCAACTTCTGAAAAAAACACTTCTGTAATAAGCAATGCAGGCAGTGTTGAAAATAAAAATATTTATACAATCACTATTCCTCCTACATGGAAAATGGCCGCAACCGGAGATAACCCAATGCTTGAAAAACTTACTAATGCAGGCAAACGGGTGATTGAATTTATGCAGCCTATACAATCATCCGGTGATTTAGAAAAAGATATGGCGCATATATTTTTTGAAGTATTTGATGGCTGGAAATTACGCGTTCCCAATACTACGGTATTCGAAAATGCTGACCATGAAAAAGGGCTCACTTCGCAGGGATTAAATTATTATATGCTATCTAACAGTATTAGCAAAGAAGGTGCAGATGTAATAAAAGCTACTGTGCTACTGATACAAGACGGAGAAAATGTAGCCATCATTAATTCTACTGATAATATACTGGGGAGCGAAGTAGAAATGGCTTTACATTTTCTGTTATTCAATTTGAAAATAAAAGGTGTTGCAGAAAAAAATATAGATTATAAAAAACAGATTCTCGGAACCTGGGGTTTTTCTAGCGGCCTGTATGGTAATAGCCTGAACTCTGTAACCAACTATAATGCAGACGGAAAATGTTACACATTACTTCAGTCCTCTTATACTGTAGGCTATGATTATTACAATGACCTTATTAAGAAAAAGCAATTTACGAGTCAAAGTGTATACAGTTTTGATAGCAATGTTTTGGAAAGAAAATCCTCTTCAGCGGCAAAGTCAAAATATTTTATACGATTTTATTCACGCAAATATGGCACCCGGGAATGGGAAGATTGTATGAGCCTGTACGATTATAATTATAACAAAGAGAAAATAGATGCTGTGATGCGGTTTACAAAATTCAATTAAATACACAATGCATGATCGTGTATGTGCATTTTTTTAAAAATAGATTCTCTATCAGATACTACTGTTTTATATACAACAATTAACTATTAAAAAATGGATACTAAACCTTCTATTAAAATACTACTGGCCCTACTCATTTTAAGCTTTATACTTTTTGCTTGTAAAAAAGAACCATCAGCCCCTCCTGTTCCACCAAATAAGGAACCGGCCTGCACAATTGTTAGTCCTGCAAATAATACAATATTCAGTTCATTAGATACTATCGTTGTTAAAGTTGATGCTACTGATGCTGACGGGACGATTAGTAAAGTAGAAATTTTTGTAGACGATATTGCTAATGGTCCTGCCAAGGCTACCAGCCCTTATGAATTTACACTTCTGCCATTATCAACCGGAAATCATACTATAAAAGCGATCGCTACAGATAATAAAGGATCGGCAAAAAATGCGACAATAAGCATTGTTGTAAATTATCAACCTACTGTTTACATTGCTGGTTACGAAAATAATTCACATGCTTCCGTAGCGAAATACTGGAAAAATGGTATACCTCAAGTACTTGCGGATGGAACCTATCCATCAGCGGCTAACGGCATTTTTATTTCAGGAAATGATATATATACTGTAGGATATGAATTCAACGGGAATACACAATTAGCCAAATATTGGAAGAACACTACGGGCACAACACTTGCTACAGGAGCTTCATCAGCAAATAGCATTGCGGTAAATAATAATAATGATGTGTTTGCCGGTGGATGGGAAATAGTTAATGGTTTTGATATTCCCCGCTACTGGACTAATGGCACCGGCAAATCTATAGAGGTGAATGATTTTGTTTTACCCCAGGCTACTCTTAGCAATGGCCAATGCAGCAGTATTTACCTGAAAGATAATAATGTATATTCTACAGGTTTTTATCGTAACTCTCAGGGAAGGTTCTCGCCATGGGAAACTACTAATGGTTATACACCTGCCAACTCTGTACCGAATAATGATAAACATTGTTTTGCCAATGCTGTATTTGTATATGGTAATGATAAATACATAGCAGGTAATCAAAATAGTCCTGCAACCGGATTGGCTATGGCTACCATTTGGAAAAATGGTGTAGCAACAACGCTTACAGATGGTGCTGCTTCAGTAGGTGTTGCCACTGCCGTATTTGTAGTCGGCAACGATGTCTACGTAGCGGGCTGGGAACAGGAAAATTATTACGGCGGAGGACCACAATATGCAAAATATTGGAAAAATGGAGTAGAGGTAAAGTTGGCTACTGTTTCATCCGCAGCTACAGGTATTGCCGTCTTTGGTAATGATGTTTATGTATCAGGATGGGAAAGCAATGGAACTAACAATGTAGCAAAGTATTGGAAAAACGGATCTTCTGTAAATCTTACAAACGGATTATATACTGCAGGCGCCAATGGTATTATAGTAAAGTAACATTAAAAACTACTGCACTGTTTAATGTATTCGTACCCTATTACCCACAATAAAAATTAAAATCAAAAAAAATGATACGAAAATTTATTCTTATCCTTTTACTTGCAAATGCGATTATTGGAAACGCACAAATCAGGCAAAGTAAATCAACAGGGCTAAAACCTGTTATTAATACAAAGCTTCAGATACCCGCTTCTTTATTGACTTCACGTAAAGAACTATTTGAATCTGCATTTACCAATCCAAGTTTTACGCAACCTATTAATGGCCTTGGAGTGAATTACACTTTAAAAGCAGTGTCTATTTCAGAAGAATCAAACGCATTGAATATTACAAGCACACCAACGAATCCCCCTGCTAATACATCCCCTGCTATGCTATGCTCTTCATCACGGGAAAAAGTAACTTCTAACAGTACAGATTTTCTTAGTGTAAGCGCAACAGGTGTTGAAATTTATCCCGGTGCAGTATATAAATACGATGATTTTTACAAAGGGAATTATCAAAACAACGTATTGAATTCCTGGGCGAGAAACCCTATTGACCTGACTTCTGATGCGGCACAATCTGTAACAGTATCTAATCCAACTCCTACTTCGCTTAATAATGCTGCTGTTTCTTTCAAATCGAAAATTCCTTTGGGTACAGGAAATATTGATGTAGGCCAATATACTTATTCAAATAATCTTACATCACTAATGGTGAATGCAACAGCCGGTGGAGCTTATGCAGGCTTTTCGGGTTCAGCCAATTTCAATTTTTCTCAATCCGATAGCTCTGTTTATATCACTTATGATTTCAGAAAAATTATTTATACATTGAAGGCAGAACTTCCTGCTAACGGATTTTTTACAGATCCTGAAAAAGAAAAAACACCCAACCTTATCTGGATAAATACTGTGAGCTATGGGGCGCGCATACTTGCAAACGTCAAGATTAATGCATCACAGTTAAAAATTGGAGCTGGTTTACAATTTCAATATGGTGATCCTTCAAAAGCCGGGTTTAAAGCCGCAGGAGATTTTGTAAGCCAGAACAAAAATCTTCAATGCACTATAAATACCTATAGCGTAGGTATTCCGAATGGATATACTTTAGGCGCGAGTATATCAACTACTTTAGATGACTTGTACAATAAAATTATTGCTGCACTGAATGCTGCTACACCTACCAGCGCTAAGCCAGTAATGTATAGTTTGTATAACATGGCATGCCAGCGTATTGCCGTAGAAAGTTCGACTGATTATTATACCAAAACATTGTGCATGCCGAAAGATGCAGTATATAGTATAGTTGGAAAGCCCAAAGTAGTAATCAAAACCGGTGCTGGTGGATTTGATGATAAACTGGCAGGTTCCATTGGTAAAGTATCATTGTTATGCTGCGCGTCAATGAGAACTACAATGTATAGTGATGAAAGCAATGTAAAATTCGACCCTAACTCTACAAATGAATTTAGTTTGAACCGTAAGTCGTCCTTAATGCTACAAGATTTTATTAATGGAGCCACACTTGAGATAAACCTTAACCCTACCAATATACTCGGCGTTTATGACGAATGGCGAATTGTAAGTGCGTCACTTGAATTTGACCTGGCCGATCAGAATGGCACACCTTTTCCCAAAGGAAAAATAACCTTGCCGATACCTAATGTAGGCAGCGGAATTATCATGTCAAGAAGTAAGCCCAGTATTGTATCTACAATAAGTTATGACCCCAGAAGCATGACTTTTACCGCTTCTTCAGCCAACCAGCGATAGTAATATCATTAATGCCACGAATACATTTTGATAAATGTACAACAGTACAAAAGATGTATTCGTGGCTATTTTATAATTGTGATAAGCAGGGATTAATTTTCAAATACTATAAAATGAAAAAAACAAATCTATCTCTCATCACTATACTCCATGCCCTATTACTTTTTTTCTTCACGCAAACCATTTTTGCACAAACCTGCATTACAACTGCAGACCTCGCTCAGCTGGCAGGTAAATATATAGATGCTGCGCATAATGAATGGCCGCAACAAAAAGCACATTGGCTGGATCAATTAAAAACACCAACAAACAAAGCTTCTGCTACTGCAGCATTTACTAAGATAGAAACATGGGAAGCACAAAGCCGGAAAAATTATGCATTGAAAGGGGCTGATTTAAAAATGAGTTTTGGTACACCCTCCAACGCCAATTCGTTCTTTGGCAAAAAACAATTGTTCGCCTATGATTTAAACTTAGGCTGCTATGAATTCTTTTGTTACAAAGGATCCAAAAAGGTAAGCGATGAATATTCTATTGTTTTTCGTGCAAACATCAACAGGCTGTTTCCTGGTGTAAATGCCGCTTTTACATTTAGCGAAGATTATCCTTATTATGAAATCTACAATCAATACAATGGAAAATTTATAACGCTCTGCCAGTTTTTATTGCTGGATACTACAAAAACAAAAATCAATAATAGCAAAGGCTATTACCAGGATATTTCAGAAAGCACAATCAAACCCGGTGACAGAAGCATATTGATTACACGCCATTGGTACTATACAAAAAAAGATATGCTTCCCTTTGTACCCGTTACGCGCAAAGAATACCTGGAAGCATTGCTTGAGTATTATGATAGAGAAGCGCGCTATACTGCTGATAAAATAAAAGAAATAGAAAAAGAAGCAGCGGGCATGATGAAAGACCCCGTAAAATATCCGCAACTATATGAAAACGGAAAGAAAAACCTAATAGCTAAAAAAGCAAAATACCCCGATTGGCAGCAGAGGATTGAAACAAAGAAAAAAATCGTACAAAAAGCTTTGCAGGAAAATAGTGCAGGCTGGCTGGCACAACCTGCTGTAATAAAAAGTAAACGAGAAAACTTTAGCTGGAAAAATTACTATGGGAATGGCGCCAATGATTACGTGACAGTTGATGGGTATTATACAGACACACCGGAAGATGCAAAGAATACAGGTGCCTTTACGTTCAGTGGTTTCTGGGATGATAAAGGAGGAACTATACTATACAAATGCAATGAGGATTATTTTAAAGGAGCAGAAAAAAATCCTGCAAAACCATATCTTATTGAGCTCACTTACCGCTACATCAATACGCCATTAGGAAAATCACTTGTAGAAAATTTTACAGAAAACTTTGATTTTGACGCGGTAAGAAGTTTAGTCGAATAATACGTGTTAAAAAAATCCCCTTTTTACACGATTGCCTACCCTACTGTTATTCTTCACTTTTATGTAGTTAAAGAGTGAGTTCTAAATCATGAATTAGCCTTCGTCAAAACTGAAGAATACATACTTTATGAAGAAATTGATAGCATTCATTTACGTGTTCATGTTGCTTGTACGCACAAAAGCACAAAGCGACCAGGAACTAAATAGAGATTCTATAGTCGGCTGGCAATATATCCTCAATCCATCAAATACGAAAGCTGTGTATAAGCCCATTAAAAGCCAGTATAACAGTAGCGCCTATTATACAGCATGGCAACAACAAGCTTCAGACTTACTTATAAGCTGGATTCAGCAATCTTATTTGCCAAGAGGATTGGTAATGCGGACCATTGCTAAAGAAGACGACCGCTGGTATGTAGATAATAACGGCCCTTTGCACAGCTATGGTGTAAATTTTTTAGGATACGAAACGCATTTTTCAAAGGGAAAAATTGATCTGCGTTGTTGTGAACAAGGGCAAAGGCTGGTAGCAGGCTTCAATGATTTTCCCGGTGTATATGTAAAAGGATTTAATCCGGAAGGAATGTATTTTTTTGCAGAGCAGGCGCAGTTTACTACCGGCGATGATGAAGCACAACTCGCAAAGGAAGGAGTTGATAAAAAAATTCAACAAAACTTATACAACTATCGCACATACCTGGATCATTATCATGATAATGGCAAACAGGTTTTTAAAACAGGGATAGTAGTCTGTAAAAATAATGAGTGGCCTTTTAAAGAAGTATTGGTGAAGGATGCTGTGGCTTATATCAATAAGCAGTTAAAAGACTATCCTGCTATTCTTCAAAAAAATCCTTACTCCGTAAAAGAGATTCAGGATGCACTTGATCGTTTAACCCCCTACTATAATGAGGCAACCAAACTAAAAGCAAATACCAACTATAATAATTCATTGAATGATGGCAACGGCCATTACCTCCTTAACCCATCCGATATTATCAATGGAAAAACGATTAGTAAAAGCTTTCCCGAATTTTCAATACTTGTAAGCACTACAAAACAAACAATTGACCTGACAAAAACAGATAACCCGCTCTGGGTATATTTTAATATAACACCATCTATGGTGTATGTGGAGGAAAGCCTTTCAAAATTTGATACAAAGTTGGGCACAGGTGTTAGCCACATGGTTTATTCCCTGCTGAATAATATCAATTATGATTATATAGCTAAATGGCTTGCACAACCGGAAGCAAGAAAAACAATGGTATACACTCCTGCGAAACAGTCAATGAAATCTGCAGGAAATACTGTAGTAACACCGGTTAATCTTTCAGCAAAAGCAATAGCAAAAAGTAAAGAAGCCAATACGATCCTGTATGAAGATTTTCAGGGATACCCGGATGGTAAACTGTTAGCAAAAAAATGGCATACAGCAGGCAATGGTTATGAAATCGCTAACCTATCAACTATAAATGGCTTCACACCTGGAAAATGGATAACGATTCCCGAAAAATTTACGTTGTATCCAGATATAGACATTCCATTTCCTCCAAATTATACAGTCAGTTACGATGTATATTTTGACCAGGGCATCTCCAACAAAAGATCTATGCTTTATTTCAGAATCGATGCTTACGACCCAAAAGATAAATATCCGCAACCGATGAATATTAATAGTGCCGTTGACAAAGGAACAGACTTCGGCATTGCTATCTCCGGTGAAACAATCACTGAATGCAAATTCAGGAATGCTGAAATAAAAGAGATGTATGAGAAAGGGAAAGTACCTGCCTTTAAAGAAAAAGATGTGGCACATGTAAGTGTAGCTGTAAATGGAGCAGCAATATCCATTGCTGTAAACGGAAAAGAATTAATCCGAAATGATAAAGCCTTACCTGCAGGCAAAGCATTTAAAAGAGTGGGCTGGTATTGTGGAGTGCCCGGTATATACCTCAGCAATATTGAAATAAGAAAACAGTAAATCGTTATACATGAAAAAGACAATGCTCATTATCCTTTTGCTCGCCGGCATAATTGTTTCTGCACAGAAGCCATCACCAGAACAAATGGAAGCAGACAAAAAGAAATTTGCTGAAGCACAAAAAAAACTCGAGGCACAAAAAGCAGCTATGAGCCCCGAAGCAAGAAAAGCTTTTGATGAGATGATGGAAAAAATGGGTGGTAATAAAGCTATGCAAAATGCACAGCAGGGATTGAACAGTAATGCTACCGGAAACACAGGAGTAATGATAAGAAACACCGATCCGGATATTATCCCCGACAAAATCGCAACCTTAAAGATAACAGCTACACCACAGAATAAGGCACAGCTTACTGCTTACCTCTCTCCCATTTTTGCAGAAACTGATAAACTGATAAAGCCTGAAAGTAAAAATGCTGTAAAAAGTTATTTGAATAAAGCTGATAAAACCGGAAAGTATGCAATGGTGTATTGGGCGAATAATGAATTAGATAAAGCATTGTACCTTTTATTGAATGCCTGCATCAGCAATGGAGATGATATGGTTTCATTGAATAACCTGGCAAGCCTGCTTACTATTTCTGGTTATGCGAATAAGTCATTACCAATTTTACTATATGCACAAAAATTATTACCGAATAATGGTACTATTGCTAACAATACAGGACAGGCATGGCTTAGCCTTGGTAATGTAGAAAAAGCAAAACCCCTTTTAGTTACAGCAACCGAGAAAGATACAAGTAATGCAGAAGCATATCGTTCATTAGCACTTATTGCGAAGAAAGAAGGTAACACTACCGCTTGCGCTGGCTATCTTGAAAAAGCAATTGCACATGGAGGTGCCACTACACAAAATATAAACCTATTACAAGAGGTATCGCCCAATGCTGATAAGTCGGCCATGTACACATCTATCCGGAACAACTTTAAACAATTTTATAAAGACCATAGCATTACCAAACGCTTTATCATTCCTGAAATTCCCGACAGTTATGAAACTGCAGTAGCCGCCTATTCATCGATCAATACTTTTTTCCTCAACCTGGATGCCACTATCACTGCAACAGGCAAAGCACAAACTGATTTAAATAAAGAGTATGAAAAAAGCCTGACGAATAATATGAATAAACAAATGGCGCAGATGAAAGAGGTAGTGGAAAATGTTGGCAAACCGGGCACAGCTAAAAGGGTGCAAGACATAAAAGCCGGGCTGAGAAACCCTTTTCTGGCACAAGCAATTTTTATGCTTAACGCCATTGACAACCCTCAGTACAGCGTATCATACATCAGCCGTATGAAAAAAGAAACGGCCAGTCGGTTGGAAAAAGAAAATGAATTGAAACAATCACTAAAGAAAGATTTCGATAATAAGATAGACGCATTGGAAAAAGAATATTCAAAACTTAATACGGGAGAAGGACAGGATGCTGCGAATGCCCGGTCTGTTCAAATAGAAAGAGAGCTATGTCAATTAAGAACAGACAGGCAAAATAATTGGCTGAAAGAATCTGCCAAAATAAACAACCAATATATACGCAATATGGAAAGCCTGATGAACCAGCGTTTACAGGAGTATCTTTTCTGGAATACTATCTCTATGCAATCCTTCCAGGACCCTACTGCTGTTAACTATGGCGCCTACGCTGGTTACCTTAAAAGTATATATGGCTTCCGTTCCTTCTTTCCATTTTATGCAGATGGTGGGTTTGCAAAACCATGCGGAGATGATTTGAAAAAAGATTATACAAGTAAAGGAAAAATTCAGGAATGGGAACGGGAACATTGTGAAGTAGATTTTGGTTTCGATGCTAAAGTGGTAGGCGGAAAATTTAATTGCGAAGGATTAAAAATGTATGTAGATATAAAAGCGGGAGAATTTACTTACAGCCAGAGCTACGATCCGGTAACATGGGAAACAACAGGCCATAGCCTTTCTGCAAAAGCAGGAAAAGACAAAGATTTTGAAATTACAAAAAACATTGGTGGCAAAATCGGAGCCTCAGTAGAAACCACTATACAGTTTGATGCCAACATGAACCCTGTGGATTTAAGTGTAAAAGCTTCAGCCGGTGCAGAAATCAATGATGGCATATTGGGCAGCGCTTCGGCAGACCTTGGCTCTGTAACGGTAAGTGTAAATGGAGGCCTTAACTCATCAGGGCCCGGCTTTACAAGCTTTGGTAGTAGTTTTTTAAAAGATTAATAGTTTATACATCGCTACTAATAAATAATTGTTGTGCTATATCGCTAACTTTTAATACAACATAAATGAAAAAAAACATTTTATTGTTTACAACTATTCTTTTCTGTTTGAATGCTCAATCGCAACCAATCGTTATTAATAAAACTCCCTGTTCGGAAAACGATGTACAATCAATGCCTGCACTCTACTACGATCATACAAAACCGAAGTACGGAGGAAAAATGATAGTACCCGGATCTGGTTTTACTGAGGCAGATGTAACAAAAATATTTTCCACTCTTAATAACATAGAAAAGATGGAAGAAAACAGCCGCAAAAATTTTCAGGCTACTGGTTGTGTAATGCGGGTAAATTATAGTAGAGGGAATAATAATAAAGTAATGGGATTTGTACGTAAAAACTATAGTTATCAGCTAGGCTTGTACCAGATGGTTTGCCATGTGCAACAGCATGTAGTAAAAGAAGTAGGCGAATACCGGAGCGTATTAAGAGTAGAAATAAACCCTACCATTAGTACTTCGCCAGTTACTGTTGGAACAGGTGGTTTCAATTTTAATAAAACACCTGGCGCATTGTCCTGGAGCTATGATTTTCCTGTCGATGCGAAACTGGGGCCCGACTATGAAAAAGACCGTGTGAGTAAACCCAGCCGTGTATCAACTTATTTTTCCGAGCAATCGTTATTGCAGGGTCGCTCTGATAATTACAAGGATTATCATACAGACTTCCTGAAACTAAATAATGGCAATGGCTATGTGGAAAATTGGATGGGTGGCGCGAGATATGATACCCATACTGAAAAATCATATCAATGGATTGACAGGCATTATCTCATTACTCAACCCGGTATTCCCCTGCTGATACCTGTATCCCGAAAACAATATTTTCAGGATATGCTGGAATACCTTGAAATAGAAAAAGCAAACTTCAATTATACTCTTGATGACATGGTAAAAAAAAGTATAAATGATAATAGTGATTTTGCAAACCAGAAACGTAACACCTGGCAAGCCCATAAAATAACTTATGCAGAAATATACGAGGCAAGCAAAACAAAACTAAAAGAGCTTTTAACCACAGAAACTGAGGAATGGCTGCAACAACCAGCAATAGTAGCCGGTGGGAATAGAACCAAAGACCCCAATGACCGATTAAAAGAAACAGGAAAATGTTACGATAAAGAATCAGAAAATGTTTATGCGCTTTATCAGTTAAACCCTGCATACTGGACTAAAAAAACAACCGACCCGACACAGCCCATATTATTTGAAGTACAATTCCGCTACGAAATAGCAGCACAAAAGCAATGGTCAACAAACCTGATGGCCAATTTTACTAAGAATTTCGATTTCGAAAGTTTAAGAAAAATGTTGAATTAACCCATAGCATACGAGGCCATGAAAACAATTCAAAAACTGATAGTAACTGCTTTATTGTTTGCACTCGCTTTTAATTCGTATTCGCAGCAAAAAACATATGACATTGTTACTTACACCTCCCCTGCTGGCTGGTTAGAAAAATCAGGTGAAGGAAATATTTCCTATTCAAAAACAGATGGAGGAAGCTGGGCACAAATTGTTATTTATAAATACCGCAACAGTGATGGCGATATTGAAACTGATTTTACTAAAGACTGGAATGAAGTAGTAGCAACAGGCAAAAACATTTCTACCCCAGAGAAAACAGCTCCACAACTTCAAAATGGCTGGAGTACAATGAGCGGCAGTGGTGTTTGGCAATACAATGGCAGCAATGTCGCCACTATGCTTACGGTTTATAGCAATAAAAAAGTTTGCGTTGCCATATTGTGTAACGCTACTGCTATGCCTTACCTGAAAGAGTACCAGGCCTTAATCGGCTCGCTGAATGTGGATGCCGAAAAAGCAAAACAAGTAACTATTGAAAAAAACTCCTCTACTTCCAACACAACAAAAGAAAGCCCTAATAGCAATTCACTGGTAGGTATATGGGTTTATAACTTACTTGAAACATCAGGCTATTCAAATGGAATGCCCATGTATTCGGCAGGTTATTTCCGGAGAGAATATACATTTAATGCAGATGGCACCTACCAGTTTTTATTTAAAACATGGTCTGTATATATGAAGCAGATTATGTTTGGCTACGAAACCGGTACATGGACTGCAACAGATAATCAGCTAACAATAATCCCTAAGCGAGGCAAAAATGAAGAATGGAACAAAGCGCCGAGTGGCAGAAACAGCGAATGGGGAAGCCGTATAAAATCGCTAAACAATAAATTAGAAAAAGTAACATACCGGTATGAATTAAAATATTATTCAGGTAGTAAGGATTATGCGCTGATACTGTATTTTGACAAACCAACAGAAAGAGAAGCTACTGATCAAAAACAACTTTCATATAGTAAACGAAACGAAGCACTAATTGATTTACCACCTGGAACCAATATTGCCAGTACACAATCTATTTCGACAAACACACCAGCAGCTTTAAACGCCTCCCTTGTTGGCAAAATTT
>Ga0164241_10002423_pt1 | contig 20328 bp, 14 predicted proteins | sample OricomyardsoilBY_FD_108780 | JGI IMG/M metagenome (GOLD analysis project Ga0164241, IMG submission 108780) | Backyard soil microbial communities from Emeryville, California, USA - Original compost - Back yard soil (BY) | ecosystem: Environmental > Terrestrial > Soil > Unclassified | place: USA... | reverse complement strand
GTGCGCCTTCAATGCCAAGAGGATCGCGGATCGAGCGTCCCAGCATCTGGTAGCCACCGCAAATCCCCAACACCCTGCCACCGTAGCGCAAGTGGCGGGCCAAAGCCCGCTCCCAACCGTTGGCACCTAGCCATGCGAGATCCTCCCGCACGTTTTTGCTGCCGGGCAGGATGATGAGATCCGCGCTTATGTCAGCGCCGTCACCCGCGACGAATTGCAGGTCCACGCCAGGGTGCAGGCGCAGCGCATCGAAATCCGTGTGATTGCTGATGCGCGGCAGCACCGGCACCACAATTTTGAATGGGGAATCACCGCGGATCTGGTGCGTGGCAATGGCGTCCTCCGCATCCAGGTGGAACTGGTGGAGGTAAGGCAGCACGCCCAGCACCGGTTTGCCGGTGCGCGACTCCAACCAGTCCAGCCCCGGCTGCAGCAGGCGGATATCGCCGCGAAAGCGGTTGATCACAAAGCCCATCACCCGCGCCTGCTCGCTGTCCGACAGCAGCGCCAGGGTGCCGACGAGATGGGCGAATACGCCACCCCTGTCGATGTCCGCGATCAGGATCACCGGGCAATCCACCTCCTCAGCAAAACCCATATTGGCGATATCGTTCTGGCGCAGGTTGATCTCCGCCGGACTCCCAGCCCCCTCCACCATCACCGCTTCATGGGCTGCTTGCAGCCGTCGATAGGATTCCAGCACCGCTTTCATGGCGAGGGGCTTATAGCCATGAAAGCCGACGGCATCCATGCTCTGCAAGGCTTTGCCCTGGATGATGATCTGCGCTCCAGTATCGCTGGCGGGTTTGAGCAGCACGGGATTCATATCCGTATGCGGTGCCACCCGCGCCGCCTGGGCCTGGAGCGCCTGGGCGCGGCCGATCTCGCCACCGTCCACGGTCACCGCGCTGTTCAAGGCCATATTCTGCGGCTTGAACGGCGCCACCCGCACTCCGCTTCGCGCCAGTACCCGGCACAATCCCGCTACCAACGTGCTTTTGCCGGCATCCGAGGTCGTACCCTGAACCATCAAGGTTTTGGCGCCTTGCGTGTGAGCCATCAGTAGTCCACGCCCTTACGTGCTTTTATTCCGGAGGCAAAGGCGTGTTTGATGTCCTTCACTTCCGACACCGTATCCATCACCTCGCGCAAAGCCGTGCCTCCCCCGCGTCCGGTCACCACCACACTTTGTTCCGCCGGGCGATTGGTTATGGCGTTCACCACCATGGCCTCATCGAGATAACCGTAGGCGAGCATGTAAGTGATCTCATCCAGCACCACCAGGTCACAAGATGGATCCCGCAGCAGGGGCTCAGCAAATGCCCAGGTTTTTTCCGCCGCTGCCATATCGCCGCTGCGATCCTGGGTGTCCCAGGTAAAACCCGTGCCCATCTGGTAAAAAGCCACCTGTGGGCAATTTTCGCGGATATAAATTTCCTCGCCGGATAATTGTTGACCCTTGATAAATTGCACCACCGCCACCTTCTGCCCGTAACCGAGGGCACGCAACACCATGCCAAAGGCGGAACTGGATTTGCCCTTGCCATTGCCGGTCAGCAATACCGCCACGCCGCGCTCCGTACTGGCCTGCTCGATGCGGGCGTCCACCTTGGCTTTTTGTTTTTCCATGACGGCTTTGTGTTTTTGGTTTTTCAAATCGTCAGTATCAGTCATAGCGTTCATTCAAAAAGTGAAACGTGTACCCAGGTATGCCGCCCGGCCCGAGGTATTGTAGCCCGGCACCTCCTGGTAATTTTCATCCAGGGAATTCTCCAGGCGCGCAAAAATTTCCCAGCTGGGTAAGACGGTGTAATTGGCGCTGATATCCAGCACTTCATAATTATCGAGTTGTGTGCGGTCGGCGCCATCGACTGCATCCCGTTCCCAGCGGTTATTCAACAACAGCACCAGGTTTTCCAGCGGGTAAAAATACAGTGAAAGATTGACGACTTTGCCGGGGCGACGGATACGCGGTAAATCTTCCGCCGTTTGTGTCAGGTTGCGGGTAAAGCCGGTTTCGACGCGCGCCCAGCTTTTTAAAGGAATGGTCATCTGGAATTCCGCCCCTTTGGAATGACTGCGGCCCGCCGCCTGGAAATAACCGGAATAGGAAATCGCGTCAAATACAATTTCATCCTCAATACTCTGCTCAAACCAGCCGAGCAACAGGCTCAACCCGCTCTCCCGGTAATATTCCACGCCCAGATCGTAACCGCTGCTGGCCTCCTCCTTTAATGCTGTTTCTGCTGGGATACCAAAACCGTAATTATCGTTGTAGGCGATTTCCTGCAGGCTCGGCGCGCGAAATCCATTGCCGGCACTGGCGCGGAATTTCAGCGCGGCTTCACGGCCGACCGGCTGGATATAGGCGGAGGTGATCCGTGCGCTGACATGCTCGCCGAAATCCTGGTTGTCGTCGTAACGCAGGCCGCCGGTAAAAAATAATTTGTCGTCAAAACGGAAGTGCGCCTCACTGAACATTCCCAGCTGAAACCGGCTTAAATCTTCTCCGCTCTCCACCAATACCCGCTCCACTTTGCCGTCGCCGCCGAATACCACATCGACGAATTGTGCGGTAGAAAATTGGCCGACATATTCGGCCTTTTTAATCTGGCCATCCGTGGCGAAACTCGATTGACCGTTACTGAAATAATGCCGCTCCACATCGGTCTGCGCGAATGCCAGATGATGGGACAGCTGTTCACCCTTGTGATCCAGGGAGAGCTTGGCGGTGGATTGTTCAAATTCACTGGCGCAGTTGTGGGTGCCAAAACAAGCGTCATAGCGGCTGTCTCCCCTAATATCCCTCACCACCAATTGTGCGCGGGTATCGGCAGCGAAATTCCAGCCAAATTTACCGTGCAAAGTGGTGTTGCCGTATCCATCCGCCTCGCCGCTGGTGTCGTCTATCGCTGAATTAAAACCATCCGTGTCCCAATCGGACACGGAAATAAAGGCGTCCACCTGCTTGCCGCCTGCGGAAATAAAACCGTTAAATTTCTGCGAACCATAACGTCCGCTTTCCAACCCCAATTGGCCCTTAACACCCCGCTCCGCTGTACGGGTAAAAACCTGCACAACGCCGCCCGCATCCGCGCCATAAATAAAACCCTGCGGTCCCCGCAAAATTTCGATGCGCTCGATTTCACTGCCGGTGGTGAGGTTTTCCACCAGCGACATTACCTGGGGACCCGTGGGGTCCGATACTTCCACCCCGTCGATTAAAACCAATGTGCGATAGCCCTCCTCCCCGCGAATACGCAGCGAAGATTGCTTGCCCGCACCGCCGGCATTACTGGCGGAAATTCCGGGTTGAGTGCGCAGCAACTGCGCCAGAGTTGGATAACCGCGCAATTCAATTTCCTGGCGATCGATCAGGGAAAGGCTGGCGCCCACTTCACGCAGTGGAGTCTCCACCCGCGAGGCGGACACCACCACTTCCTGGAGTTTTTTTTGCTGCGCAATCGCGGGCAAACCCGCAAGCGCACCGGCCACAAGCAGTGGCAGAGAAAGGTATTTCATTTGAATTCCTCAAAAGCTGTTAAAAAGCCATTGAGGGAGGCAACTCGGGGATGAAAGGACAGGTGCGGAGAACCGCTCGATTAAACAGGCATGTCACAAATTCAGCCCGGAATGGCAGCCCTCCGCTCCATTGACGAACGTGCACCAGGCTGGTGTCGGGCTTATAGCTTCGCTGAAAAAAGCGGGGCCATTTACCGTTGCGGGGGCAGCGTTGGTTTTGCACCAACTTCCCATTAAACACTGGACGTATGACCGTCCAGGCACCTGAAGCGGGGCGGATATTGGGGGAGCGGCGCGTGAATGTCAAACCGGCGGCCCATCTGTAAGACCACCAGCGCATTCATTAAACCAACAACCTACGGGATCATCACTTACTGCGAGATTTTCGCATTGCCTCGGGATGCTGCACGGCGCGCATATTTAAACAGCAGAATTCCGCCTTGCACCGCCAGCGCAGCCAAGGCGGCCATCAATATGGAAACAGCGAAATTCACGGAAGTGGAAGCCGCTGCTATATAAAAGAAGGTCAACATACTCAGCAGTCCCAGCATCATCGAATGCAGCGACTGAACCGCATGAGCTGCCGAGTGGTTGCGATGGGAGAAAATCGCAATAGCCGAACCCGCTATGGGAAATACAGTCAGCAGCCCGCTGTACTTATGGCCAAGTATTTCCGCAAAATGGGTTATGCCCAATACCAAAAGAAAGGCAAAAATCACTCTGAAGAGAATTTCTGTTTTGGTTGCCGGGGCAAAAAGTGGTTGGGCGCTCAAAGCGGGCAATAGGATTACTTGCAGAAAAACAACTAGCACGGCCAGCAAGACAATATTGTTCAGGCTGAGATCCAGTGAGGTGGTAAAAAAGGCGACCACCCAAAAAGTGACGCACGAAAGAATATAGGACGCGCTCCAGTGATAACGGGCGCAAAGCCAGGAATAGGAAAAACAAAAGGATGATAGCGCGGCGATCCCGCCGACCGTGGCCACGGCAGTATTACGCGCAAAGACCAACCCTTGATCCTGATAAATAAACCAGAGAATCGGCCCGCCGATCACCGGCAAACCCGACAACAATCCCGCAGCACCCGCTCCCCAAATTCTGCCGCTGATCGCAATCAACCCGACCATGAGCGAAACCAGCGATATTTTGATTAACAACACTCAAATCACCGACACCAAAACGGGTAGATGGAAAGATACACGGCATGCGTCACTTCAAAAAAATTTCAAAGCCTCATCACTCCATTCATGCCCGACTGCCGTCCATTGAGACTGCTGGAAAGGAGCGGTGTTGCGGCAGTAGGCGCGCTTGGCGGCAAAATCGAATACCGCTTGTGGCTGGCGATTCACCAGCAGCAACGCCTGACTCCCTGAAGGGGACCAGGCAATCTGCGTGAGGAGCTTGCCACCCGGCGATGGTGGTTGCTTGCGGCTGTAAATCAGCAACTGACATGTACCCCCCGCCGCATCGATGCAGGAAAAATACGCTTCCCCGCCGTTATCGCGGAATACAACCTTGCACTGCCCCTGGCTGGTTTCCAGATGAATATTCGAGCCGAAACTGTAATTGGATTCGGCGGAGATCTTAATGGTTTTTTGCATATGCAGATCCAAGGTGTCGGTGATCAAAAAGCCACGCAGTCATCCGCGGCTCCGGTGATCGAGAGTAACACCTTCATCCCGCAAAAAATAAATGCGCTTCATAAAATCCACCGCTTAAGCAAAACCCTCCAACACAATTTTGCCGCGCGCCAGGCCGGATTCGATCAACGCGTGGGCGCGCTTCAGATTGGCGGCATTGATAGGACCGAAATTCTCATTGGCCGTGGTACGCAAGGTATCGGCATCCACCAGCTGTGCCATTTCCGACAAAATGTGGTGCTGGGCAATCATATCCGGGGTGGAAAACAGTGCGCGGGTGAACATCAACTCCCAGTGCACAGAAATACTTTTGCGCTTGAACAATGTGATATCGAAAGATTTAGGATCGTCGATCAAACCGAATTTTCCCTGGGGCGCTATGACCGCCACTATTTGCGCCACATGCTCATCCGTGTGCGTGAGACTGACGACATATTCCGGAGGGCTTAAATCCAATTGCGTAAATTGATCCGCCAGCGGCTGGTGATGATTCAACACATAATGTGCTCCCATCGCCCGCACCCATTGCTGGGTCTCCGGCCGAGAAGCTGTGCCGATTACGGTTAATCCTGTCAGCTGTCGGGCGAGCTGCGTCAGAATGGAACCCACACCGCCAGCGGCACCGATGATCAATAGAGACTTGCCATTCGGGTTGCGGTCGCGCGCAAGCCCCAGACGGTCGAACAACATTTCCCAAGCTGTAAGGCTGGTGAGCGGAAGGGCTGCGGCCGCAGCAAAATCCAGGGTTTGCGGCATTTTTCCCACAATGCGTTCATCCACCAGTTGCAACTCGCTGTTGCTGCCCGCGCGGGCGATGGAACCCGCGTACCAAACCCGGTCACCGGGTTTGAATAAAGTGGCCTCCGGCCCGATCGAACGCACGATTCCCGCCGCATCCCACCCCAGCACACGCCACTCCCCCTGCGCAGGCGCCATACCCAAACGCACCTTGGTGTCCACAGGGTTGACGGAAACCGCTTTCACCTCCACCAGAATATCCCGCCCCTGCGCCACAGGTTCCGGCAGATCAATATCCAGCAGAGATTCGGGGTGATCAAGAGCAAGCGATTTTTGATAGGCGATGGCTTTCATACGGATTCTCCAAATGAAATCAATTTGAGTCTGCGATGATTACCGCTGCGGATTTTTGGAATGCAATTCGACAATATTGGATTCGGGCAGGTTGCAATCGCTCTGCAATGCCCCCGCGGCGGGGTGGAAATCGTAAGTTACGACATGGGTATGAGTGCGGCCGAGCGCAATTGTTACAGAATCGGTATTGAAATCCAGGTATTGAATATCCGATTCCCGGCAGGCGCCGCCCGAAACGAAATAAACACCCGTTTCAGTCATGCGCAGCAGTTGGCTATTTCTGGGCAGTCGTGCGCTGACCGTTTGTGCACCCGCCAAGTCCCCACTCAATTTCCATAAGCCGCTTTGATTGCGGTATTGAAAATAGACCGTATCATGACGCACCAGAACCCCGGCCACTGAACCAAAGGTCAATTGCTTTTCCTTTTCGGTAGCCAAATTCTTCAACCAGATATTGCGCGCATCCCCCACCTGCTTAATCATCCATAAATTCTGCGTCTCGGGAATATAGGTCAGCGGTTCCGAGCGCGCCGCCTTTTCCAGCAGAATGCGCGGCGCACGGCCGCCAAATTCGTATGACCAAATGCTCCGGCCGGATTTATAAAGCAGGAAATCGGCATTTTCCGGCCAGAGAATTTTGCTTACGGGCTTATCGGCAAGCGCAATTCTTTCCTCTTTATCCGCGTGTAACGTCCAGAGCTGGTGCTGATTGTTGCGCAAGGAAGTAAAGACTATTCGATTACCATCCGGTGAAAACCTGGGAACTTCATTATGGTAATTCCCCTGGCTGAAGGTATGGATGCCACCCGCCAGGTCCAGCCGGTGGAGGCTCGCCTGATTGGCTTCCGCACTCATTAAAATGCTGCGTCCATCCACCCGGTAACGCGGTTGAGAAAAACCCAATGACGGTTCACGCGGGAAATGGATCGGTGATGTGTCGCCATTCAAATAGAGCGTGTATAAATCCGAGTTGTCTTTTTCCAGAATGAGGACGCCACTGCCATCGGGTATCCAGCTGACTTCCACATCATGGGTCCCGATCGGCCAGACCGATATGATCTTTTGCTGCGCATTCAGAAATTCCACTTGCGCATCGCCACCCCGGCGGCTCACCACCGCCGAGCGCTTTTCCTGCACCAGACTTTGCTGCGGTGTAAATCCGGATTCCAGCGGATTGAGCATGGCCAGCCGTTGTTCGGCAATGACATAACGGTAGCGCTCGTTGCGTGAATCCGGTCCCTGGGAGGCCACAAATTCGAGCGTATTTTCATCCCACCAGGTGACATTTTCGATCACCCCCTGCCATTGGCTGAGCAGATTTTTTTCCAACAGGCGCCTGCCGCTGAAATCCAGGGTGAAAATATGGAAGCTGTAAAGATAATTGGGAGATTCGTAATAATCAGGGCTTTGGGGCAAACCTTCCGCGCGTCGCATATCCACCGCCACCAGGTTGCGACCGCTCGGCGACCAGGCCAGGCTCACCCAACTGCCTTCGGCGCTGGCCAACAGCCAGTCGTGCCCCTCTTTATCACGGATCACGATTTGGCTTAGCACTGCGCTGTCCGCTTTCGTATCGCGCACATAAGCCGCCCGCTCGCCGTCTGGATGGGGTTCGGCGTTGCGCTCGCGTCCGACCTCATTGGTAAAACCCGTGCTGGACTGGAATTCGGTTAAATGGAATTGCGGGGGAAGTTCAATTGCCTGGTGTTTTGGCCCCATCCAAAAAAATCCAACCGCGATCAAAGCCACAATCAACGCCACGATCAACGGAGACGCCATAGGGGCGTTAAATTTTATTCGCTTTGCGGGAGATTCCGCTGCCGTCTCAGCTGCCGCCGCACCCACAAAACGCACGGGCATCACCAACTGATAACCACGCTTCGAAAAATGCGCCACAAACTCACGGTCGCCCACCAGTTCCGCCAAGGCGTTGCGCAGTGAATTCATGCTCTTCTGCACCGAACTCTGGGTGACGACGCGGCCCTTCCACAGCTCGTCCATCAGCTCCTCCGCGCTGATGACACGATCCTGGTGCCGCGCCAGATACGCGAGCACCGCCATCACCTTGGGCTGGAGCTTGAGCGAACTTTCACCCAGCGAAATCCGGTTGTGCTGCGGCGCAACCAGAATTTCCCCCAGATAAAAGTCTTGTTGATCGTCTGTCGCTGTCACGTTCGGAACCGTCGTTATTCTGCATTTCGCTGCGCGGTTCAACACCGCCGGCATGAGCGTCATTCTGCAGGATAGCGCATGGCCATCTCAACCATCGGGCTTTTACATGCATTTTTTAATTATTTGTTTTTAAAGGGGTTTTATTTGGTAAGCGAATGGTAAGCGACAAGTTTTTGAAGGGTCAGTGAAGTGGCGGACCACCTCTGTATATTGCACTCAGGCCTTGCACAAGCGAGCGCTGCTATTCACGAGTTTTACGAGGACTGCCTATGAAAATCTCCCTGCTCATCCCGCTTATATTAAGTGCCCTGGCAACACCCGCATGGGCGCAAACCGGCGCACCTAGAGCCTATATCAATGAAAACCTGGGTTTTAACGTCAAAGGTTATAACTATTCCCAGTCGCAATTTCCCTGCGATATCGATAAACATCTGGTGGCAATGATTATTGAGCAGGGTGCCAAAGACGGTCTACGCCTGGAAGGCGCACGCACAGCGGATAAAATTCGCAACGGCACCATCCCGGTGATCGCCATGGACGTGGAACAGCTGGTGCTCGGTAGCAAAGATCACACCTACGGCACCGAAACCCATTCCACCCTGCCCAAAGTGCAGGTCACCGCCGCTGTCATCAAGGGCAAGGATATAGTCACCGCCAAACACACCTGCGCCATAGCCACTCTGAACGAACTCACACCTGCCAGCAGTGTGCTGGACCTGGGCACCACTGCCACCGTCTGTTCCGTCACCCGCAAATGCCTCAAAGATTTGAGCAAAGACATAGTGGAATGGGCCGCACCCCAATTGAATTAGGCACCAAGCTTCTGGAAAAGACCCGCTATTGCTCAAGGACGAGCACTTTTTTTTCTATTTAAATAGATCTCCCTGCCCTTGGAGATCCAGATTTTTGGGTGGCACGAATATCGGCCGCCGAAATTGCCCGCAATCCAATCCGGCAAAACGCTGGACATCCGGCACAGCGCGTTTTTTCAAGGTTTTTTTGAATCTTTGTCGGATCAAATCTGCCCAAACGCCTTCGCCCCGCATGCGACTGCCGAAATTGGGATCGTTCTCCTTGCCGCCGCGCATATCGCGTATGCAGTTCAGCACTTTTTCCGCACGCTGGGGAAAATGCGCTTGCAGCCACTCTTGAAACAGCGGGTTCACCTCCCAGGGTAAACGCAAAATCACATAAGTACCCCATGTGGCGCCCGCGTCCATAGCCGCGTTTAACACGTTCTCCAGCTCCGGCTCGGTAATATGTGGAATCACGGGCGCTACGCTGACGCTCACCGGAATACCCGCTGCACTTAAACGCGCAATGGTTTTCAAGCGGCGATCCGGTGACGCAGCGCGGGGTTCCAGCAGGCGCGACAGGGAGTGGTCGAGAGTGGTCAGCGTAATAGCGACCGTCGCCAACTGATGCGCCGCCATTTCCTTTAATAGATCCAGGTCGCGCTCAATCAAGCTGGATTTGGTGATCAATCCCACCGGATGCCGGCATTCGAGCAACACCTCCAATAAACGGCGGGTGATTCCCAATTGGCGCTCGCAGGGTTGGTAGGCATCGGTATTGACGCCCAGGGCGATGGGGTTGGGTATATAGGACGGCGCAGCCAGTTCGCGGCGCAGCAGCTCCGGGGCGTTGGTTTTGGCGTAAATGCGGGTTTCGAAATCCAACCCCGGCGATAACCCCAGATAGCTATGTGTGGGTCGGGCAAAGCAATAGACGCAACCGTGTTCGCAGCCGCGATAAGGGTTGAGGGAAACAGAGAAAGGCAGGTCCGGCGATTGGTTACGGGTGAGAATGCTCTTGGCGGTTTCCGCGACGATTTGTGTGGGAACAGGCGCTGGCTCCAATTCCTCTGCATCCTGCCACCAACCGTCATCGGCCACTTCCACAACCTGCTCTTCAAACCGGCCCGGAATATTGGAAACGGCGCCGCGCCCTTTGCGCACCTGCAATGGACGCTCCACCCAGGGCGCCGGTTCGGGTATGTCCTCGTGCTCCATAAAATCGCCTATACTGTAATTATATACAGTATAGGCCGCTCTTTAATTGCAGACAACTCTACTCCAATTCTAGCGCACGGCGGATGCGCGGGTTTTTCGTTTTAAAAAAGCACGCGATCTTTGCCATAGATATAACGGAATATTTTGTATACGTCCGCGGTTGGCGATTAACGCACGCAGAACGGCCCAGGGAAAACCCGCCGAGGCGGCCAATATCCCGAGCGTGATTTGGCGCGGATAAAGAGGTTCATATCGATGCCGGATTAATGCGTCACCGCAGTAATACTCTATCGTTTGAATTTCGGCGGGAGTCAATTTTTGCCGCCATCGCGCCAGGGACGCATGGGACAAACCACTCCCTTGGCGAAATTTTTCGTATGAACTGTTGAACACCGGAATGTCCGCAATACTTCCGACGAATTTTTCATCCAACCACCTCATCAGATCTTCGATTGCGGTTTCACCCTGAACGACCAAGTCCTCATACCTCAACAGGTATATTCTTTCCTTACCCCATTTTTTCTGAGCGGCTTCTGCCGTCTCGACAGCGGTGCGCCATAACAGACTAGCAACAATTACATTGTAAGATGCACTGACTCTCTTCCGCTCGCTGGGCATCATTGACTCGGAATGGGATGCCCAATCCCGGTAGGAGAGCACGCATGCTCTCGGATCACGCACCAGGCAGATAATTTGTGCTTCGGGAAAATCACTGAAGATTTTATCCAAACAAAAGATATGGCGGGGCGTTTTTTCCCCCCACCGCGTTTTACCATTGGCACTCGCCTGCATGCGGCAATACGCCACAAAATAAGCCAATGCATTCCCGCCAAGTTTTTCTGCTTCCGCTGCGAGGGATTCTCTTGAGATCACACCACGGCTCGCATCCCCACCATGGCCGTAGGGGCGATGTGCCAATGCGAGAAAATAATCCTCGCAAAACCTTTTTTGATTGTCATCCAACTGACTTTTATCGCCAAATTTCAGTTGGAGATCTTCAAAAAAATGTGTCTCATCAGCAAGATGAAGGGATGCGGAATTGTTGCACAACAATCGCGTAATGGACGTTCCAGAGCGCGACGGTCCAACCACAAATACGGGTTTGATCTGATTCAGAAATCCTCCTTGGAAACGGCGAGTCAAAATATCAACTGCTGCCATTCTACAACTACACTTGTACCAGTCACCCAGTCCTTACCGGTTTCTCATGATCCATCGCTTATCACACTCGACCCGCTGTTTCCGGCTTCTCTTCTGCGCGATGTTCCTGACGCTGAGCGGTTGTGCGCAGGCACCGGCCAAGGCCGATTCGATCGCACCTGAGCCTTTGTCCCTGCGACAACAAATCGAAGGCAGTATGAGCGGGTTCCCGCTCACGGCGTTGGGCGTACCGCTGCGTACAGCATCGGAGCTGCAAGCGTTTTACCTGGCGCGCAACTTTCGTCTGGCCTGGTATGACGACCGCTCCCATCCCACACCCCAGGCCCTGGCTCTGGTGCAGGCGATAAGTCGCATCGGCGACGACGGTCTGTTGCCGGATGACTATCACTATGGGCGGCTGCGTTATTTGCCCCAGGGTGATCGGCAGTCTGCATTGGAATTCGATCTGCTGCTCTCCGACGCGGCGGCCAACCTCGGCCACGATCTGCTGTCCGGCAAAGTGGATCCGCAAAGCCTGTCCCCGGACTGGAAGGGCCAGAGGCGCGAGCGCCCCACTACCGATCTGCTGACCGAGCTGGCCGAAGCATCGGATGTGTCGGGGCGACTGGATCTGCTGCGGCCGCAACAGGTGCGATATTTCCGTCTGCAGAAGCTGTTGCGGGAATTTTTTGAACGGGCGCCAGAGTGGCCGCCCCTGCCGGTTTATCCCGCCATCAATCCCGGCGCCAGCGACCCGCGCATAACCTCCATCCGGGGTCGGCTGCGGTACTGGGGCGACCTGAACGCACCCTCAACCACCGTCGACAATCTCTATGACGAGGCGATGGTGGTGGCGGCCAAGCAGTTTCAGATGCGCCACGGACTGGACGCCGACGGTGTCCTGGGCCGCCAAACCCTCGAAGCGCTGAATATCACCCCCGCAGCGCGGCGCGCGCAGATTGCCATCAATATGGAGCGCTGGCGCTGGCTGGCGGAGAACCTGGGCAGCAAACACCTGCTGGTGAACATTGCGGGCTTTGAACTCAAAGGAGTGATCGACAACCGCACAGTGCTGCGCAAGCCGGTGATCGTCGGGCGCCACTATAGGCGTACACCCGTGTTCAGCGACACGGTGCGCTACCTGGTGCTCAACCCCACCTGGACCGTGCCCTACCGGCTGGCGGTGCGCGACAAATTGCCGGACATACAAAAAGATCCGGCCTACCTGACGCGCCTGGGATTCACCGTCTACGATCGCGAACAGCGCGTGGTGGACCCGGCCACCGTGGACTGGAGCCAGCTCACCCGGCGCGACTTCCCCTATCGTCTCGTGCAGGCACCAGGGCCGGACAATGCGCTCGGCCAGGTGAAATTCATGTTCCCCAACCCCTACGACGTCTATCTGCACGATACGCCCTCGCGGGAGCTGTTCGGAAAAAGCGACCGGGCCTTCAGCTCCGGCTGTGTACGCGTCGCCGACCCGTTGGAACTGGCGGCCTGGCTGCTGGAGGACGAAGGCTATACCCGCGAGCAACTGGCCGGGATAGTGGCCACCGGCAAGCTGCACACCCTGTTTCTCAAGAATCCTGTGCCCATCCATATCGAGTACTGGACCGCCTGGATAGACGGCGATGGCATGTTGAATTTCCGCAACGATATCTATCAGCGCGATCCGCCCCTGGCGGCGGCTTTGGCGACACCGCTCTATGCCCACTGACGGATCCACTCTCCGGCGACTGGCATCGCTCTTCCACGCCGTATTGACGATGTTACTGGTGGTATTGCTCCCTGCTTTCTGCCATGCAGCCCCGTCACCAGCCGCCGCGGTACATGCCCCGGCACCCTTTCCCCTCACCATCAATGGCCGTCCACTGCACTACACCATCAATTTTCAGCCCGTCATGCCGGGTGAGGATGTGGTGTTCGGCAGCGCAGGTCATCTGCTACCGCGGCTGAATATCCAGGTGGCGGGTAGGAAACAGGTTTTGGTGCGAGACCAATTCTTCTGGCGCGCCCCTGCACGAGCGGGGGTGTATACGGCGGTGGTACATCTTGAACCCGCCAGTGACGGGCAGGCACGCCAGACCCTGGAGGTACAACTGCTGGTGATGGTGCCCGCCAACCGCGTCAGCAACGGCTATCTCAATGGGTACCGCATTGGTGGTTATCCTCCACCCCTGCGCGACCTGAGCAGCTATAACGCACCCAAAGGATTCATCGAAGTCACCGCCAATACCCTGCACACCCCCATCTCCCCCAACTTCACCCTTGGGCAGTTCCTCTGCAAGCAAAACGGGGGTTATCCAAAATACCTGGCTTTGCAGCCGACACTGTTGAACAAGCTGGAGGAATTCTTGTTGGAGGTGAACACGCGCGGGGTGATTACCCCGAGCTTTGTGGTTATGAGCGGCTACCGCACGCCCTATTACAACCGTGCCATCAAAAACGTGCCCAGCAGCTACCACATCTACGGGGGAGCGGCAGACATCTACATAGATGTGAACCCCGAAGACGGGGTGATGGACGATATCAACCGCGACGGCAAATTCGACCGCCGCGATGCCGCCCTGCTGTACGACTGGGCGGATTCGTTTGACGAGCGCCACAACCGGCCGGACCTGACCGGGGGCGTGGGCGAATACGACAGCACCCATGCCCACGGTCCTTTCATCCACATCGATGTGCGCGGCACTCCGGCACGCTGGGGCCGCTGGCCTCCCTGAGGCTCACTGCGCAATCGGACTTATTGCCCGATTTTGCCGCCGTCGCGTTTGCGGATAACGACCGTGCAAGGACGCGGACGTCTGCCAAAGGGCCAACTGCTGACACTGGAAGGGTTGTCGGTGGTGGGGGCGCCGAACTGGCTGTTCCAAAAACTGGACGATTCACCCGGATGCTGCACATTGACGAACAGGGTGCATTGATCCGGCGTCATGGTGACGCCAGTGATCTCGCAACCGCGCGGCCCGGTGAGGAAGCGGCGCACTTCGCCGGTCTCCGGCACCGCCGCCAGCATGGCGTTGTTGCCGATGTTGTCGTAGCCCCGGCTGGCCAGGTGCTGGGAGGAGTTGGAGATATCCGTCTGAATCCAGACGATGCCGCTATCGTCCACCCATATGCCATCCGGTGAGCCGAACAGGGGCTGGTCGGCGGGAACCAGGGGATCGTAAGTGGGATCGCCGGCGAGCAGGAAGACATCCCAGGCGAAATCCGTGTCGGACTTTCTGTCCTCACGGAAGCGGATGATGTGGCCATACGGATTGGCATCGCGACCGCTGTTGACTTCGGCGCTGTTGCCCGAGCCGTTGGTCAGGGTCACATAGACGTCGCCCGTGTGCGGGTGCACCGCCACCCATTCCGGGCGATGCAGACGCGTGGCCCCCTGGGCATCCGCCGCCATGCGGGTGCGGATCAGCACATCGGCCTGATCCACCCAGCCGTTGGCGACTTTGAGTTCGCCTATGCCGTGCACCAATGGTAGCCATTCGCCTTTGCCGTCCGCGCTGAATTTCGCCACGTAGAGCGTCCCGTGGTCCAGTGGGCTTTTGCCCTTGGCCGTGTAGCTGCGCCAGGGTTTGTCGCCGACAAACTTGTAGAGGTAATCCCCGTTTTCGTCGTCGCCGGTGTAAACCACCACGCGGCCGGCGCTTTCGGTACAAGTGGCTCCTTCATGCTTGAGGCGACCCAGGGCCGTGCGTTTAACGGGTTTGGATTTTGGATTGAAGGGATCGATTTCCACCACCCAGCCGAAATGGTTGATTTCACTGCGGTTGACCGCCAGGTCAAAACGCGGCTCGGCTTTGTGCCAGTTGTAACCGGACCCGGTGGCGCTGACGCCATACCGCGCCTCCAGAGGCGTGCGGGTGGCGGCCCAGCCTGCGTCGTCCGTGCCGAAATAGCCGTTCCAATTCTCCTCGCACGCCAGGTAGGTGCCCCAGGGCGTCACGCCGTGGGCGCAGTTGTTCAGTGTGCCCTTGGGTTCCGGGGTGATGATGGATTTGAGCATGGGGTGGTCGGCTTTGACGGGGCCGGAAAACGCCATGGGGGTGGTGCCGGTGATACGGCGGTTGCGCGGATCCAGCTTGACCATGCGCCATTCCCCTTTGTGATCTTCGCTGATGGCGATCACGCTCACACCGTGACCGGCCAGGGCTTTGGCCACCTTTTCACGGCCGGCGTCGTCGGGGGTTATGACGCCGCCCTGCTCGGCGCTGTAGATCATGTTCGGGTCGGTGTATTCATGGTTCAGCACCAGCAGGCCGCGGTGGTTGCCAAACACCGGCAGCGGGAAATAGTGCATGCCGTCATGGTTGAAGCCCACCTGTCTGGCTTGGTCGGCGGCGCTATTGGAAGCGTCCTCTGCAAACTCGGGGGCACCCGGCAGCAGTGGCGTGCCCCAAGGCGCCAGGATCTGGGTGACATAACCTTCCGGCACCACAAAGGTGTCGTCTGAGGAGACTGGCACTTCCTTGAATTTCAGCCGCTTTTTGCCACCTTTGCTTTTGCCGGGGTGTTGGTGATCCGCCTCATGATGATCATGGTGCCGGCCGGCGATGGCCTCTTCCGGCAGCAAAGACCCGCCAAGAAAGCCGGCAGCCGCCATCGCCAGACCACCGCCGAGAACGCTGCGGCGACTGACGCGCTCGGCGATCAGATCCGCCAAGTGGGGGTTACCGGAAGTATTGGAACCTATATCGTCCGTATCCAGGATTTCGATCGAAGGTGTGGGTTTGTTCATGGTTGAGCACACTCATGGTTGGGGAGTCGGCGCCTAGCATGCCGCGCCCCTGTGACGGCTGCGTGACAAAGCCGGTGGTTCTTCTCTCTAGGGAGACTCCCCGGCTATTTCTCCGACCTCGCCATAGGCATCGTCACCCAATATCTGCGCCATATAACTCAAAACCGGGGCCATTGTTTCCGCCAGTTGCCAGGGCGGGTTGACCACCAGCATGCCGGTGCCGGTCATGCCCGGCTGGCTATGGTCGCGGGTGAGACCGAGTTCCAGGCGCAGTACCTTGGGAATGCCGCTGGCGCGCAGGCGCCGCAGCAGCAGATCCGTGCGTGACTTGTCGGCGATGGGATACCAGATGGCATAAACACCTGTGGCGAATTTGCGGTGCAGTCGCTGCAGGTGCTCCACCACCTGCCCGTATTCATCCTTGATTTCGTAGGAAGGGTCGATCAATACCAGGCCACGCCGCTCCAGGGGCGGTATGAGCGCCAGGCTCTTCTGCCAACCGTCTTCCGGGTAAACAAACACATTGGGACTGGATTGGAAGGTGCGCTCCAGCTGTACGCGGTCCGCCGGGTGCAACTCACACAGGGCAATGCGGTCCGAGGGGCGCAGCAGGTGCGCCGCAAACCACGGAGAACCCGGGTAGGCCACCAGATTCAGGCCGCAGGCGGCGCGCACACAATCCCGGTAGTCCTTCAACGCCGGGGGCAGGCCGCGCTTCATCCAGATGGCGCCTATGCCCTGGGTGTATTCCGCCGTTTTCTCGGCTTCCACCTTGCGAAGGTCGTAGAAACCGGCGCCGGCGTGGGTGTCGACATAACAGAGGGGTTTATCTTTTTGCACCAGGTAGCGCAGGATCTGCACCAGAGTGCAGTGTTTGAGCACATCGGCGTAACTGCCGGCGTGAAAGGCGTGACGGTAACTGAGCATAGGGTCTTCAGCCAATAAGGGGACCGCAGTATTCCCAAATGCCGCGGCCGCGGCAACCCTGGCGCCGTGGAGTACTTATGGACGCGGTTGTGCACTTTTTAGACGCAGTCGATTGAATCCGGGTTGCCGTCTGGGATAATGGCCCCGCCCCATAAAAAACATAACAGTGACAGGCTATGTATTTGCTGAAATTTATCCGAAGGTTTGCAGTGCTGACTTGTTTGAGCACCGTCTCTCTGGCGGCTGCCGCAAACCCCATCCCCGAGCTGGAGAAGCGCCTGCAGGGCAATGCTGTTCAATTGCAGAAGTTGCACCAGGAACACGAATTCACCCAGATCAAGCGCAAGTCCGCCCAGGAAAAACTCGAACAGGCACAGCGGGAGCTGACGGATAAAGCCCTGCAACTGGCGAATATGCGCGCTGCAGCCGGCACCGAACCCACCGCCGAGCAAAAAGCTTTCATCGACAATGAAACCCAGCGCCTAGCACTTGCCGAACTCACCCTGAAATCCAGCACCGCCGCCCTTAGCCGCCTGGAGCGCAGTGAAGAACGGTTGCGCGAATCCATTGCCGCTACTGAGAAGTCCATAAAGGACACGGAGCGCGACATTGCCAATAGCCGCGCGCGCCAGACGGCGGACGCGAAAGAGCGCGAACAAATGGTCCTGGGACGCCTGCAACAGCTGCAGGAGGAAAACGAAAGATTACGCCTGGCGATGGAAGAGGAAGCCCGACGCGCCCAACAGGCCGCTGAGGAAGCCGCCCGCCTGGCCGAGCTGGCGCGTCAGCAGGAGGAGGCCCGCCTCGCGCTGGAAGCTGCCCAACAAGCCGCTGCCCAGACAAACACGGCGGCCGTCATGAACCTGGCGCCCAAGGGAGAGACGGAAGAACAGGACCTGTCCCGCGTGGTTCTGGAGGGCGAGCCCCCGATCTACCGCGACGAGGACACCATCAACGTGATCATGCGCGGTCGCGTGCTGGACAAACCTGTCGCTTTTATTCCCATAGGACCCAACCGCTACAGGGCGGAGGTCAAACTGGATCCGGGCCGCTCCTTTTTCGATCTGCGCAACCGCCGTTACCGGGGTACCTTCCCCGGCGAAGAGGCTCAGTCTTACGTGTTCTACTACGATATGAGCGGGGAAAAACCCGTTCTGACCGTGATGCACAAGACGGCGGAAGACCAGATGATCAGCAATGCAAAGGATCCCTTCTAGGTCGCTTTACCCGGTCGAGAGGAGGCTGCGAGGCGCAGTTGCAGCGCGATACGCGTCAACAACTGGTCCTGGGTGGCGGGCTTGACGAGGTAATCGTTGGCGCCAGCTTCCAAAGCAGCCAATCGATCCTCCAACCGCGCCGCGGCGCTCAGGATAAGCACCGGCAGTTCCTGGGCGGTATATCTCTGCCGGATCTGGCGACAGGTATCGCCACCGGACAGGCGCCCCATGTTCAAATCCAGAAGCACCAGGTCCACGTCCCCTTTTTCCACCTCCGCTAAAGCCTGCTCGCCCTGGGTGGCCTGAGTCACACGGTAATCCCGCCGCGACAGGGAATGGTGCAGGGCCCGCAAGCTGGCCGGGTCATCGTGGACAATCAAAATATGGGAGCCACTCCCGCCGTGCCACGACTCGGCCTTGGAGTTGGAGGCTGATGCCGGCGCCGCCGCCGATGGGTAGCGGAGCGCCAGCGCATCAGATGGGGCAGCTCCGGCGCCGGGAAGGAGAATGCGGAAGACGGTACCGCGACCGACCTGGGACTGGACCTCGATTTTCCCGCCGTGCAAGTCCACCAGTTTTTGCGCCAGGGGCAGGCCTATTCCGGCACCGCCGCCTTCAATCTCACTCCGAAAAAGATCCAGCTGGGGCCCGTCCATTCCGGTGCCCGTATCGGCCACGGCTATTTCCAGGTCGCGGTCAAATCGCACCGCCGTAACACCTATCTCGCCCTGGTCGGTAAACCGCACGGCATGGCCCAACAGGTTGAGCAGGATCTGCTGCAACCTGTCCGGGTCGGCATAGATCTCCAGTCCTTCCGGCACCCGGTTATGGAGCGACACCGGCTTATCACCCAGCAGCGGGCGCACCAGAGCGAGGCCGGACTGCACCAACGGCTGCAATGCCAGGCTCTGCCGGCGCAGCTCCAGGGTTTGATCCTTGAGGGCGGCCAGGTCGGTCAAATCGTCGATGAGGCGTCCGAGACGCTGCGCTCCGGCGGCAATCTGGTCTATATCCTGGCACGCGGCCTCGCTCAAAGGACCGTCGATCCCGGCGATCAGCGCCTCGGCCAACCCGGTCATGCCTTGCAGCGGCGTGCGCATTTCGCGGCAGGCCAAGGCCAGGGAGGCATCCTGGGCTTTTGCCTCCCCGGTCAATTGCAGCACGCGCTCGCGTTCGCGTTCGCAGTCCCGCCGTTCCACGATCAACCGCATCCGGTAGAAATAATAAGCCCCGCCCAGCACCACAGCCGCCAGCGCGCAATAAAGCGTGTAAGCCCACCAGGTTGCCCAGAGCGGTGCCAGGACTGTGATGCGGATACGACGCGGTTGCGGGTTCCAGATGCCATCGTTATTGGAGCCACGCACCTCGAAGTGATATTCGCCCGGGTCCAGATTGGTGTAAGTGGCCAGCCGTTGGTTACCCACCGCATTCCAATCCGCATCAAAACCCTTGAGCCGATATGCGTATTGATTGTCATCGCTGGAACGGTAGTTGAGCGCCGCATAACGGACGGCGAAAACCGACTGGTGCTGGTGCAGGGTGAGGTGCGTGGCGGCGGTTATATGGGTGGTGAGCGGCGAACCCTCCTGCCGGGGAGAAACCGCTTGGTTGAAGACCTGCAATTCGGTCAGCACCACCGGCGGTACAAAGTCGTTTTCCGTCAGCGCCTCTGGATCGAAGATCACCAAACCCTTGCTGTTGCCAACGGCGAGGTCGCCCGTCTGGGTCAGCACAACGGCGTTGCGGTTGAACAGATTGCCGGGCAAACCCTGGCGTTTATCGAAATTGCGAAAGCGATTGGTATCCGGATCGAACCGCGACAGACCGCCATGGGTGATCAGCCATATGGCCCCCGCACGATCGCCTTT
>Ga0164241_10002422_pt1 | contig 20334 bp, 24 predicted proteins | sample OricomyardsoilBY_FD_108780 | JGI IMG/M metagenome (GOLD analysis project Ga0164241, IMG submission 108780) | Backyard soil microbial communities from Emeryville, California, USA - Original compost - Back yard soil (BY) | ecosystem: Environmental > Terrestrial > Soil > Unclassified | place: USA... | reverse complement strand
TTGGAAGAACGTTCCATGGACGTGGAACGGGTGGTCCATCGGGCTCGCGTTCTGAACGTCCAGGTAGTGCACGGTATTCAAGCGCATCGCGATGGGCGGGACGTCCGGGTACGTGTCGCCGTTGATAGTGAAGACTTGCTCCCCGTCGCGCAGCATCTCGTCGAGCTCGATGTGCTCGTCGCTCAAGCTGTCGGGAAGGCGCTCGATGGCTGGGAACGAGTCCGGCAAGGTGCGGCCGTCGAGCGGAGCGTCTTCGGTAACCGCCAGTTTGGCGAGCGGCAGCGGGTCGGCCGCGCCAGTGTCGTGCCCCCGATCGTACGGCTCATCCCAAAGAGGCACCTCCGAGCCGGGCTCACCGGTGACGATGACCATCACATCGTAGCGTTCGCCGGGTGCAAGCAGTAGGCGGTCCACGTCATACGGGCGTGGGATCAGCCCGCCATCGGTGCCGATGACGCGAAAGCTGTACCCGGGGAGCGAGAGATTGAAGAATCGACCGTTCGCCGTGTTGACAATGCGGAGCCGGGTCAAGGCTCCGGCGCGCCAGCGCAAGCTCGGCATCGACCGACCGTTCACGAGCAGCACGTTGCCCTGCCGTCCGAGCATCTTCGACTCGTCGTCGAGATAGGTCGGCAGCGTCCCGTCGGGCAGTACCGAGATGTCATCGAGGACCAAGATCTGCTCGTCGTCGGAGCTTGGTTCGTCGGCGCCCCGCACGCGGACGACGCCGTAGAGCCCCTTCTCGATCTGCACGTCGGAGCGGATGTGGGGATGGAACCAGAAGAGTCCCGCGTCCCTGAGCGTGAACGAATACTCGAACGCGCCGCCTGGTTCTACTGGATCCTGCATCGCGAGGGTGCCGTCCATCGCGGCCGGAACCCTCACCCCGTGCCAGTGGATCGTCGTCGATTCAGGAAGCCGATTCGAGAAATGGACGCGGAGCTCGTCGCCGACGCTCGCCTCGATGAGCGGCCCAGGCAAAGTCCCGTTGTAGGTCCATACCCGCGTCGGCGGTGTCCCAGGGAAGCGGACCCGTGATTCGGCCGCTTCCAAATTGACCTCGACGATACCGGGGTCGGGATTCTCGTCGGCCGCCGGTGTCAGTGCGGGGAGCGGGTCTGACTCCGGTACCGCGGCCGCCGGGTCTCGTGCACCACCGCCGCAAGCACATGCTAGCAACAGCACCGCCGCGCCCTCGACTGTGCGCGGCGCCTGGAGAGGGCGGCTACATATCATGCGGATTCGCCGACATCTCGTTCGAGTACGAGGAGTACGTTGCTCCTTTTTTGCAGCGCATGCGGTACGCGTACATCATGTTGTCTGTCGCGGCGGTGTCCATCTTGTTGTCCACGGTGCCGGGGACCGAGAACGCCAGCTCATAGCTGGCTTGGTGCTCCATTTTGCGCTCGGCCTCGACGCTGTCGCAGTCCTTCTGCATATTCATCCAGGTCAGGTGGAGAGCGCCTTCCATGGGCACGACCTCCACCAGCATTGGCACCTGCAACGTGGCGGTAGCGCTGGTGTCGTCATCATCGCCGGAAGAGCAGGCGCCGGCGAACAGGACGATGGAAAGGACGAAGACGTTGCGAAACCTCATGGCCGTAGATCCTTGTCGTGGGTGAGCGCGCGGGAGCTGCGCCGCAGAGTTCGCGGTGCGGGTCGGGCGCGCACTGCGCCGCTTGTCTAGGCCAGTAGTCGCCCGCGCGTGACGAGGAATCAAGCTCGTTGGCGCGCGCGTAGTCGGTCACGTGTGACTGCACTGGTCACGCGGAACGCCGACACGTTGCTCTGCGGCGAGCGGAGCGAATTTGTTTACTGGGACTCGACGACGTCTGTGACCTCGTCGGTTACAGGTGACGGGACCATCGGGCTCCGCCCTTTGGCCATAGCTAGCTGCTCTACGCGCTGAAGTTCAATGCCTTGATCCACCGCCGGGCCGCCCTCGGCGCCGGGCGGCACCGAAGGCTGTTCATTGCCGGACACGGACGCCTGGCAGGGATAATCATCAGCAACGAGCCCCTCAGCCAACGCATTGCCGCTCCATGCAATCTTCAGCGGCTGCCGACGAGCTGGGGCACGTTGGCGATTTGCGGACCGCTGGGTTCGACTTGCAATCGAGCCGGGAAGTCACGGTAGCCGCTGCCCTGATGGATCTCTCCACCAGCGCACACCAGAACGATGTGGTCACCCATCTTTCGTGACGGCATCTGTGCTGCGGCAACCGCTCGCGTCGCGGGCGTGGCACTCTGCACTCGCGCAAGCATGCCGCGGTACCCGGAGGTCTCTGGGGCGCGACTCTGGTCGCACGGCGCGAACACCGCCGCAGCTTGCTCCTGAGCTTGAACGAGCGCCGGGGGTCGGCGCGCCGATGCAGCGCCCGCGAGGGTCAGGGTGAACGCGAACGCCAACGAACGACGGATCAAATTTTGGGTGGACATGATTCTCTCCCGTAGATGGGGGGTGGTGGTTCGCGCGGCGGGACGTGCGGTCTCGACGTGCTTGCTTGGAGTAAGAGCAAGCGTCGTGCCGAACGTGAGCACGCAGTTCCCTGGGGTTTTACGCAGAGGCGCGCGCTCTTTCTGCGCCCATGGGCCTCGGTAGCGCAGCGCTTGCGTCATACCCTACGGGGGTATCGCAAGAGCGCCCGCTCGGCGGCCCGCGAAACACACGACGAAACAGTCAGACAGCCGCGAGTGTGCGAGGGGTGTTTCGTCTCAGTGTTGCTCCGATCCGCCTCGCCCACGCTCGAGCGGCGTGGACTCGCGGATGAGCTGCTCGGGACCAAGCTCCGCACGGTTCACGCGACCGGCCTCGAGTCGCGCCACCTCTGTCCTCGCCACCCAGTAGTCTCGAAGCAGCTCGACATACGTTCGGGCCGCTTCGACCTGCTCACGTTTCGTCTGCAAGAGCTGGAAGACGCCGACGCCCATGGCGTTGTACTGAAGCTGCGTCTCGCCGAGTACCTGGTCACCCAGAGGTAGAACCACGGCGCGGTAGTGCATCGCACTCTCACGAGCGGAACGGAGCCTCGTCGCTGCAGTGCGCGCCGCTGACCGCACGTGGACGGCGAGATCTTCGTGGACGTTCTCCTGGCGGCGGGCTTCGGCGAGGGCCGCGTCCACCTGACCTTGCCCCTGATAGAGGAGTGGAATCTGGATCTCGGCTGCCGGCCCGACGCTCCACGGACCCTCACGCTGAGCGGAAACGCCGGCCTTGAGCTCAGGAAGCCAGCCCTCCGCACGCGCCAGGTTCGCGCGCTTCGCCGCTGCAGCGTAACGGGTACGCGCCATGGCGAGATCGACGCTACGTTCGATGGCGCGCTGCTCGAGCGTCTCCGTGATGAGCTCGCTCGCCGGTGGGTCGGGGAGGCGAGCTGGTGCGGACCAGGTGTTCTTGGTTCCCCACAGGCCAAGCATCGCACTCAATCGCTCGCGAGTCGCGCTCGCCTCGGTTTCTGCTCGTGCGAATGCGACGCGCGCTTGCTCGAGGAACTGCCGCTCGGTTGCGAGATCGAGATCGGTGATGTTGCCGGCCTGCTTCAGACTCTCGGCGGCTTCGACCGAGGCGCGCATTGCACCGAGCACGCTTCGGCGAAGCTCGAGCATCTGGCAAGCGGCGACGTAGTCATAGAAGGCGATCTGAGTGTCAAAACCCAGGTCAAGCATGAAGCCCAAGACGCTGAGCTTTGCCGCTTCGACCTGCGCGCTTGCGACGCCGTCTCGCAGCGGAAGGAACAGGAGCTCCGAAAGATCGAGGGTGGCCAGCACCTCGAGCTGCGGTTTATCGGAGCCCGTGAACCGAACGGCGCCCTCCGCCGCCGGGTTGGGTAGGCGCAGGGCATGCACGAGCCCCGCGCGGGCGAGCCCGAGCTCCTCGAACGCGGCGTTGACGCTGCGGTTGTTCAGTAAGGCAATTCGCGTCGCCGACTCCGGCGTCAACGGTTGGGCGAGCAGAGCGTTCACGTTTTTCTCGGGGGGAACCTGGCTACCGATGCGTGCGTCGGCGGCGGATCGCATGGTCGCAAGGGACGGCGTTCCTGGTGCGCAGCTGACTGCTCCCATGGCGACGGATAGCGCGAGCAGGCCCGCCCCCAGGCCTCGGTCGCGGTCGCTCACAGCGTGCCCCCATCGCGTCCGGGGGACGGTGGTACGCGGACCAGGTTCATGCCGCAGACGGGGCAGCGTCCCGGCTCGTTGCGCCTGATCTCGGGATGCATGGAGCAGGTCCACGTCGCCTTGGCGTCGGGTCGGCCATCTGCGCCGGGAGCATTGGGCCCTCCGCCTGCCGACGAGTTGGATGGGGTGGGCGCCGCGCCAGGGTGGTGATGGCCGGCGGGCTCCGGTTCGGTGGGATGCGTTCGCGCCTTCGTTGGCGGTGGCGGGGCAGCGCGGAGAGGGTCCTCACTCGCGGGTAGTGGAGCCACGGCTGCCTGGGGATTGCTGGCCCGGTTGCCTGACGTGTCGAGTGCGGTCGGAGCACACGCGAGTGCGAGCGGCGCTACCAGCACCACCCGTGGAAGCAGCGAGACGCAAGGAATTCTCATTGCTCGCTTCCTCAGCCGATGCCGTCGCGGCGGAGCTCGTCCGAGTGAGCAGGTCCGGCGACAGTGTGCTCCGGGTGCTGATACCACCCGGGATCCCCGTAGCCGTCCAATCCCTCACGCACCTTGAGGAGCGTGAACATGCCGCCCATGGTGATGTAGTCGAAGGGCCCGCGCCCGCCGACCATGGGGATGCTGTTCTTGGGCACAGGCATACTCATGTCGCCCATGTCGCCCATGCCCGTTTGCCCCATCGTCATGTAGCTCGGGAGGATCCCCTGCATCCGTGCATCGAGCTTACCCGGCTCCATGCCGATCATGTTCGGGATGCCGTGGCCCATCTGGTTCATCACGTGGTGCGTCATGTGACAGTGCAGCGCCCAGTCACCGGGCGCGTCGGCGACGAACTCAACGTCCCTGGTGCTGCCAGTGGGCACGAGGACCGTCGTCTCGGGCCATTGGGCAGAAACCGGCAGGGGGCCGCCGTCGGTGGCTACCACCTTGAAGTAGTGCCCGTGCAAGTGAATCGGGTGATGGTCCATGGCGCTCAGGTTGCCGATACGCAGACGCACTCGCTGACCTTTCTTACAAACGAGCGGCGACGTGCCGGGGAACACTTTGGCGTTCATGGTGAGCACGTTGAAGTCCGTCATTTCGTTGGGATCCGGTCTCGAGGTGCCGGGACGGATCCGCCACTCGCTGAGCAAGATGGCGAAGTCCCGATCGACCCGGTAGTCGGCGCTCGGGTTGCGCGGATGCACGACGATGAGCCCCATCAGTCCGAGGGCCATCTGCGTCATCTCGTCATGATGCGAGTGGTACATCAACGTGCCGTGTTGGCGGAAAGTCCACTCGTATTTGAAGACTTCACCGGGCTGGATCGCTCGCTGGGTTAGGCCTCCGACACCGTCCATACCGTTGGGCAAGTACACGCCGTGCCAGTGCACGCTCGTGGGTGCGGGCAGCTTGTTCGTGACGTACACACGCACGCGGTCACCTTCGACAGCCTCGATGGTCGGCCCATGAACGCGGCCGTTGTAGCCCCAACATTTCGCTTTCAAGCCGGGCGCAAACTCGTGCTCAATCTCCTCCGCCACCAAGTGGAACACCTTGACGCCATCGACGACCTTCCACGGCAGCGCCGCTCCATCGGGGGTCTCCACAGGCTGGTAGTCCTTGCCTGGCTGGCTCGGTGAGGCGGCCGCCCGCCCTTCTCCGCTGTATGAGCCCTCCCAGGCTCGAGCGACGCGCGGCGCTTGGGCCGCGCCGGCATGTTCGGATTTGAGTGCCGCTGCTGCGCCCGCGAGCGTAGCGCCAGTCCAAAGAAGATCGCGACGAGTCACCATATTTCGGGGTTTCCTTGGTTCAACGAATCGAAGAGCTCAATGCGCGCCAACGACGCTAACAGCCCCGCGGCTCAGAGAGTACGTCGCGTCCACGCGAGCGGATGCGCGTAACCGAGCGCGTTACGCGTGACCCTGATTGTCGTCGTGAACCCAAGACGAACAGCGGATGATCGCTGCGGATCCCGTGGTAGTGGTGGTGTCCGAGGTGCACGCATGAACGACTCACTCATCAACAGGCTTGTGCTCTCTGCGGCGTCCGGCCTGATCCTCGGACTTCAAGGTTGCGGCGGCACTGCCCCGACCCCGGAGGCTCCGCCGCAGCCCGCTCCTGCCCAGCCTGCGGAGGGAAAGCACGCATGCAGCGCTGCTGCGGAGAAGAACGGGTGTGGCGGGATGGACTCGTCGAAGCCCGACGCGAAGCCCGCCGATCCAATGCCCGCAGATGACAAAAAGTAGCCACCGTCACTGCTCCTTGAACTCGTTCGACCGGAGCCCGTAGCGTTTCAGCAGGCGGTGCAGGCTTTCCCGTTCCATGCCGGCACATTCCGCTGCACGCGTCACGCTTCCGCCGAACTGCCGCATCAACGTGATCAGGTACTCGCGGCTCGCTCGGTCGCGCGCGAGCTCGACCGCATCGTGATAGGTGAGCTGCGCCAGGCCAGATAGGCCGCCCGTTCCGACCCCGCGAACCTCGTCTGGCAGCGCTTCGAGTGGAATGCGCGGCGCGTCGACGACAGCGAGCGCGCGCTCCACTGCGTTTTCGAGCTCGCGCACGTTGCCCGGCCACTCGTAGCGCATCAGGGCGGACAGTGCGTCGGGCTCGAAACCTTCGGCGCCGTGTCCGTAACGCTTGCCGTACACGTCGAGGAAGCGCAAAGCGAGGATGGGGATGTCTTCCTTGCGATCGCGCAGCGGCGGAAGGTGAATGCGGAGCACGTTCAGGCGATAGAACAGATCTTCACGAAACCGCCCTCCACTCACCGCCTCCTTCAAATCGATGCTCGAGCTAGCAATGACCCGCGAGCTCGTGCGATCCCCCGTCGGCTGCTCTGCCTCTCGCGTCGCGCGTTCCTGCAGCGCCCGCGTCAACCGCGCTTGTAGCGCGGGCTCGAGCTCGTCGATCTCGTCGAGCAGCGTGGTGCCAGCAGGTATGTTCTGGTCGCTGGGGATCGGTTCAGGCGGGCTCGACGGCCGACCAAAGAGCTCGGAAGCGAGCACCTGATCGGGCACGGCCGCGCAGCTCACGACCAAGAATGGTGAATCGCGTCGAGCTCCAGTTCGGTGAATGGCCCGTGCCGCCAGCTCCTTGCCAGTGCCCCGCTCGCCGGTGATGAGAAGCGTAACGTTGCTAGCAGCAGCGCGGCGCATGAGCTCGAATGCCTGCTGCATCTCGCGTGCCTTGCCGGCCAAATGCTCGAAGGAATGCGCCGCATCTAGCGCGGCCCGAAGGCTTTGCGTTTCGCGGCGTAGGCGTCGCCTCTCCACAGCACGCGCCACCGTGAGAAGTGCTTGGTCCGGCTCGAACGGCTTGGTCAAGTAATCGTAGGCGCCTGCTTTGATCGCTTCGACGGCTTTCTCGACGGATCCAAAGGCAGTCATCAGGACGACTTCCACATCCGGCTGGGCCCGTTTGAGCTCCGTGAGGATCGCAAAACCATCAGAACCGGGCATGCGAATGTCGGCCAAGACCACGTCGAATTCTCCTGCAAGCGCGAGAGCGAGCCCGCGCTGCCCGTCCGCGGCCGTGGTCACGTCGTAGCTTCCGCCAAGAACGCTCTTGAGCAGGCTCAGCACATTCTCCTTGTCGTCGACGATCAGCAGGCGTGCCCGCATCACTGAACCTCTGGTTGAGGTTCCGCGCCGACGAGTGGGAGGCGGACGACCGCACGCGTGCCCGAGCCGCGGGTCGAAGCAAGCTCGATGCTTCCGTCGTGGGCGAGCACGATGGCCTGCGAGATCGCGAGACCCAGGCCGGTCCCTTTCGGCTTCGTGGTGAAGAAGGGCTCGAAAGCCTTCGCACGGATGTCCTCGGACATGCCTTCTCCGTCATCGAGAACCTCGAGCTCGGCGCTCCCCTCACGCTCTCTCACGCTCACGAGCACGGTGCCGTGCTCTCCAGTCGCGTCGACCGCGTTCTGCAGGAGATTTCCGAGCACCTGGCGCAAGGCGGCCGCGTCCCCCGATGCCAGCACCGGCGCGCTTGCGTCGGGGATTCGGATGCTTCTGCCATTGAGTCCGGGTCCGTCGGTGAGACGCTCGACGGAGTCGCGCGCGAGCTCGACCAGATCAATCGGCACGCGGCGCCCCAATGCCGGGCGGGTCAAGTCGAGCAATCCCTGCACGATTCGCTGACACTGTCGCGCCTCGTCTTCGATGATGCGAAGCGCCGGCGCCAAGGGTTCACCGCGCTCGAGCAGCCTCACGTACCCGAGGATCACACCGAGCGGGTTGTTGATCTCGTGCGCCACGCCTGCTGCGACCTGCCCGACGACGGCGAGGCGCTGCGACTGGACGAGCCTTTCCTGATGACTCTGAAGCGATGCGGCCATGTCGTTGAGGGTCACAGCGAGATCGGACACCTCGTCGGAGCCGCGCACGGCCACGCGGCTACCGAGATCTCCCCGCGCAAGTACGAGCGCTCCGCGCCGGAGCTCGTGGATCCGGCGCAGCACGGAACGGCCAATCACCAACCAAGTCGCGGCGGCGACCAAAATTGCGAGCACGAAGCACCCGATCACCCGGACCGCGGCAAGGCGACTGAGCATCTGCTCCCGCTCACCCGCCTCCATGGCCCGCGCCTCGAGCTTTCGGTTGAGGCCCTCGATCAGGTTGGTCACCCGAGTGACCTGATGCTCGGTATGCTCGTGAAGCTCTCGGACTTGGCGCGAGTCGCCCGTGTCTACGGCCGGCAGGATTCCATTCGAGAAATCCTCGTCGATTCGACGAACCAGTCCCGAAATCTCGCTCGCCCTCCCTCGCTCGTCCGAGGTCAGCGGTAGCGACAGCAAATGCTCCGTGGCCTTGCGCGCCTCTGTCGCCGCGGTTCGATAGTGATCCACGTGGGAACGGTCCCCGGCGATGATCGTATGGGCCTGGTGAATGTATTGTTCGCGAACCAGCCCCGCGACGTTGTGGCCGCTGTGCTTGGCTGCATCCAGCAAGAGCACTTCGGCCTCCGCGACCGAGAGCTGTCGAAACGTGTGAAGGGTGACGCCCAGTGCGACGGCAAGCAGTCCGAGCTGGATGCCGAAGGTTGCGGCGACCCGACGCGCGATCCGCGGACCCGTCACCGTCGGGGGGTGAGACTCGCTTTTGGCCATGCGGGTTCAGGGCGGCGGGCGCTCCAGTATTCTTGAGGAAGGCGCGCGGTGGATAGTTACGCTAGGGGCTACGTGTGACCGTTTCCGTTACAGTCATCGGACGACGACCTTTCCACGGTACATCCCCATGCCGCACTGAAAGGTCAGTTCACCCTTGGTGCTCGCAGGTAGCTCGATCGAGACGTCCTCGTTCAGCGGCAGCCCTTTCTCCAGCCCAAGCGCGGGGAAGGCCACGGAGGTCGCGCAGGTCCCGTCGGATATCCGCCGGAACACCAGCCGACGACTGCCAGCGAGGTCAACATGCCCGGGCACGAACCCCGCGGTGCCGACTTCGACTCGTATTTGGTCGGTCCGTGATGGAGCGGCCGCCGCCGGAGCAGACGCCCCGGTCGGCTCGGCCAATTGAGCCCGGCCGGCGGACTTGCTTTCGCAACCGGTGGACCAGACGCTCAACCAAGCGAGGAGCAGGAGCGCGGTGCCGCGAGCTTGGAACGATGCCATCACCACGCCTAGGCACGACGAAAGCGAAGCGTGACCTGTCGCGTGCGAGAGCGACGGCGCAGCTCCAGCGCAAGCCGCGTGTTCATAGCTGTCCGATACTCGCGCGTGGAGAAACCTGGGAAGTCACGGAGTAGCTCGCCGAGAATAAACCTTTCAAATGCCTCCCAGGACGGAGAGTCTCCCAAGGCGGGCACGCCTTCCCTCAAGCAGCGTTCGACGAGCCGGCAAGCTGCCTCGTGCAGCTCGACCTTGGTCCCTCTGGACGTGCTCCGCGGCATCGGTTGCCTAGGCCGTATGGGTCCGAAACGTGACGCTACGACGTGCGGGCGAAAATTCGCCGCAGCGCACCCGGTACCAGACCCGCCGCATAGCCGAGCCCGAGGCCCACGACGCCCGCGTACCCCACGCACGAGCAGCCCATGGCTCCCGTCAGCAGGGCGAGGCCAGACGCCGGTAGCCAGAACGCCACCCCCGCGCGGCGCTGATTGCCGATGCCGGCGACGGCGAGGCCGGCAGCCAGTCCGCCCACTGCACACGCCGGCACGCAGAGCATCATGCAGCCGTCCCCAGTGCAGTGGTGCACGTGGTTCGCACAGAGGGCGAGCACGAGCGGAACCAAACCGGCGGTCACCCCAGGAAGCACAGCTCGCCGGACATCTCTGCCGTACCAAAGCAGCACGAGGCCAACGAGAAAGGCGGCGAGGCCAAATGCAGCCGTCGCCGATGGATGCCGCGCGAGCGCGACTGCCACCGCAATCACCACGAGCAACGGGGCGAACCCTACGAACGCGCGCCGTAGCCGAGCGAACTCGTAACCCACGCGCGCGCGCCGCTCGAATCGAGTGAGGTCAGTCGAGTCCATAGAGCCTCTTCCACGCGTCCCGGAGCCGCCCCAGCGCTCGCGCGCGCCGCTTTCGGAAGGTGGCGCCAGCTACCGGGGGTGATTCGTCGAGGAACGTCGCCATGAGTGTGTCCCGATCAGTTGGTGAAAGCTCCCCCATTGCCGACAGGGCGGATTGAACCAGGTCGCGTTCGACGAGCTCTTCCTGAGTGTCCTCCCCTGCGCGTTGGTCGGAGTCGAGGTCCGGCACCTCACGCCGCCGGGTGAGCTTGCGGCGCAGGGTCCGGCATTCCCATGCGGCGATGGCGAGAGCCCACGGCGCCGCGGCCCGCGTGGGGTCGTAGTCCGAAGCGCGCTGGAGGATCTTCGCCATGGCTTCTTGGGCAGCGTCTGCCGCGTCGGCATCGTTCTTCAGCAAGCTCGCGCAGAGCCGGTGCGTAGGGCCCCAGAGGCGCTTGAAGACCTCGTGGAAAACCGAGCGATCGCCTTCGGCGAGCCTGGCCATCAGCGCATTCAGTCGCTCTTCGTCTGCTTGCTCCATCTCCGCCAGCCCGGGTCCTACCTGGACCCGGGTACCATCAGGTTATGCCTTCACGCTACTGGGTGAGGAGGCGTGCTCGCCGAAGCACTTCTTCTGCTTGGGACGAGTCGCGCGCGATGAGCTTCACCGCGAAGCCGGTCCCTGCGGGATCGACCTGGACTTTCACGTCCTTGACACTAAAAGCGCAGTCCTTCATCGAAGCGCTGTGCATCTGGGCAATGTGACGAGCGAGGGTGAGCTCGAGCCACTGCGCGGTGAGCCCGGGCTCTGCTTGAACGAACACTTGGGCACCGGCGAGCCGAGTGGTCACGCCTCGTCCCGCGTGCTGGTACACGCGATACGGCGTCACGGAGCTGACGCTGCGCTCGTTCAGGATGCACGCCGGCTTGGCGGGCCCGGCGAACGAGGCGCTTGGAGCTAGAATGGCCCCCGAGAGGGCGACAGCGGCGAGAGTCTTCTTGTTGAACATCTCGGTCTCCTGGATTGGGCCTTCTGGCCTCTCATCAGGTCTAGGCGGCCGCGGGCATTGTCGTGACAGCAGGCGGCCGCTTTCATTCTTCTGGCGGAGAGGCTGCCGCACGCGACACCAAGGCCCGCGAGGCCATTGCTCTGGGAGCGAGGTGCGGCATGATTGAACCGGTGGCGAGGGCAGCGGTCGGCACATTTCCGACACGGCGCGGTCGGATCCTAGTTGTCGTCCTGTTGTTTTGCGCTTGTGGAGGGCGTTGCTGAGTCGGTTGCCGCGGTGAACGTCGGTGTCTTGATCGTCGCCCGAGACGAGGTGGCGGTCGATCGTCGCTGCTCAGCTGCTGAGAGGGCGCCCGAAGGGGTGGCTGCGAAGGAGCATCAGGGTCGGTCCCGCGTCCACACGGCAGATCGCCCGGTCGAACTGCCGACCTGAGCCGATGGCCAATACTGGGGGAAGTCGACGCACGGAAGCGAGCAAGGTCAAGGCTCATTCTTTGGGTCTTCGCCGCTCAGCAGTCCCAGCGCCTCGAGCTGCTTCAAGACGCTCTCGACATCCGCATCCGAGAACGACGGCACATCTCGGTGCTGCAATTCCGCCAACGCGTCCTTCATCTGCGGCCGCCGTTCGAGCTCCTGCATGAGCAAGGCACGCCGTTCGGGCGCGGCGGCCGGAGTTCGTAGCGCTCGGCGGGTGAGGACAGCGTCGCCCTTCTGATGCTCCCGCGCGGCATCGGCAAGCTGGGCCTTCTTGGCCTTGACCAGTGCACCGAAGAGGAGCCCGCGGATACGGGTCGATTCTGCGCGCGCGTCGGCTCCCGTTGTAGCAGCCTCCTTCAGCAGCTCGTCGTCGGTGATCGACTCGGCGTTTTCGGCGCATACGTCCATCAGCGCTGCCAAGTGCTCCCTCGGATCGCTCGGGCTCGTCATGGTCTCCAACCTTCCCGGCGGTCTACGCCGCGACGAAGCCTCGTCATGATGGTTTCGTATTCCGTCTGCGTGATGTCGAGGTTTGCCTGAATCTCAGGGCCAGTCATGCCTCTCGCCAGGCGAGTCAGGATGAGCCCCACCTCGGCGTCGGACTCGAAGCTCTCGCTGATCTTGTCGAGTTGCTCGATGGCGGCAGCGGCCCGTTCTGGGTCGGGTGTTGCCGACCACACGGAGACGCCGTCGAGCGTCCCCTCGGCGTCGTCGCTCGTTGCGGGTACGACTGCGCCGCCCTTCAACTCCTCCCGGGCGTGGTTGGCGATGCTCCTGATTGTCTGCGTCAGGTGGGTCACGAACTTCACTGTCTTCCGCCACCGGCGGCTTCCGTTGAGCGTTCGTGCGATGGCCTCTTGCAAGAGGTCATCGGCGCTCGTCCCGAGGCCGAATGCCGCAAGCCCGCGCGCGCGGAAGGCGGCCACCTTGGAGAGTCGCAGGGTGTCTGCGGTGGAGAGCGCATCGATCGCGGCGACGATCTCGCCGTCGGTCGCGTACTCCTCGGCAGCGGTCGCCGTCGTGGAAACCATTGGGTGTCGCGTTCATCACCTTATGCCGAACCTCCGTCGGTTTCCGACAAAGAAAAATGTTTGCGGTGGCGCGTCGGAAATCCTCAAGAGGGCGGCAGATCTAGGTGATGGCAGCGAAGTGGCTGCCGCCCTCGGAGAACACCAAGATGCAAGAAGTTCACCCCCATCCCCAGCCCCAGCATGAGGTCCACATCGTCGTCGAGGTCGATGGCAAGAACAGGCCGGTGACCTTCGCGACCACGCCGGTAACCGGGCGCATGATCCGCGAGAAGGCTGGCGCGCCCATGACCGATGATTTGACCCACCTGGTGCACGGAAAGCCCTCGGGCGGCAATATCGGCCTCGACGACAAGGTCGACATCCACAACGGCGACCATTTCATCGCGTTGCCCACCGGCACGGTCAGCTGACGATGACGCCGACCTTCGTCACGGAGGCCGTGCAGGTTCTCAGGAACTGCTACGGTGACGACCAGATCCGGACCGCGGGCGACGGTGGTCGCACACTGGTGCGCGTCTCCGAGGTGGACCTCTACGAGGGCAGCACGCCGCGTGCGACGCCGATGTTACTGGTTCTCGATCCCGGTCAGCCGAAACCACTGGCCTACGTTCAGCCTGGCCAGCTTCTGGCGAACGGGAAAGCACCCAAGAGTACATCGATCGTGATGGTTGGCGGAGAGTCGTGGTTGCAGTTCTCGTTCAACATCCCGTGGGACGAGAGCATGGGCATCATCCGGTTCGTCGCCGCAGCTAGGCAAAGGTTCGCCCAAGATGAGTGACGTCCAGCTTCGCCTTCCGCTCGGTCTTGGGCACGAGCTCCACAGCTTGGTCTTTGCTAACGGGCAGCATGAGCGTGTGGCTTTCTGTCTCGTGAGCCACGCCCGCGTTGCGGGTGCGACAGTCCTCGTGGCGCGCAAGATCTTGAGCCTAGGCGACGGTGACTACCTCGACGACGGAGCTCACGGCGCCGCCTGGAGGGGTACTTCGATGTTGCCAGCCATCGAGGCCGCGATGCACGAGGACCTGGGGATCTTCTTGGTGCATGCACACGATTTCCCCGGTCGGGCACGTCTTTCATCCGACGACCTGGCGAGTGCCCGACGGCTGGTACCCATGTTCGCGGCCCGCGTTCCAGGCAGGCCCCACGGTTCGATCGTCTTGGGCAGGGGGGCGGCGGCTGGATTCCTTGCGCTCCCCAACGAGCACGCTCGTCTCGTCCGCGACCTGTCGATTCGGTGGATGGGTAAGTCGATCGTGGACTGGCCGCGCGCGAACGGCGACACGCGGAGCGACGCCGAGATCTTCGATCGCCAGGCGCTCGTGGTCGGAAACCAGGATTGCCTCGCGCGTTCCACGGTCGCGGTCGTTGGTCTTTGTGGGGGTGGCAGCCACGTGGTGCAGCAGCTGGCGCATCAAGGAATCGGCAAGGTGCTCGGCGTGGACCCGGACACCTCGGACCTGACAAACCTTCACCGACAGGTCGGCATGTGCCCTGCAGATGCCGAGAGGAAGTCGCCTAAGACGAAGATCATGGCGAGGCTCGTCAAGTCGATCGGGACGGGGACACGCTTCATCGGCATCGTCGGTCGCGTGCCCGACGCTGAGGTCGTTGAAGCGCTCAAGAGTGCGGATGTCATCGTGGGATGCGTCGACAACCTTCGCGCAAGAGCGGACCTGCAGGAGGTCGCCTGGCGCTACTGCATTTCTTACGTCGACGTAGGCGTGAGCATTCGGCCGCGGCCCGCAGCGGAGCACGACCCGCGCGTCACGATCGGGGGGAACGTCCTGGTCTTGGTTCCCGGTGGCTACTGCATGTGGTGCGCAGGGTTCCTTTCAGACGAGAAGCTCGCCGCGGAAACGGATGGAAAGGGGCGGTCCTACTTCCAGGGGAAGAAGGGGGAGGCGCAGGTCATCAGCTTCAACGGCCTCGTCGCAAGCCAGGCAGTGACCGAGGTGCTGCAGCTCCTGACGGCGTTCAGGGGCAGCAGCATCGACCCCGCTTCTCTCGCCCTCGAGGGCGACCTGCAACGGGGCGCGTTGAAGCTCGACGGAGTGCGTGGGACCCTCGAGGATTGGGGTGCGAAGCGGCGTCCGCAGTGCCCCGCGTGCGATCGGTCCCTCGGCGCTGGGTCGGCTGTCTGGAAGGCGGCGTGAGGCGGCCCAGACTATCGACCCGCACGGGGAGATTCTCCTGGGCGATCCCCGGGATTCTTGCCATACTCTTCGCGGGAACGTAGCCTGCAGGAGAGCGCGAGCATGAAGCCCCCCTCGGAGCAACCGCCGAGCAACCTTTGGTCGCGTCCGACGACGACCAGGGAAGAGGTGGAACAGCTCAAGGCGGCGTTGACCGACCTGAAGCTCACTCCTGACCAGCTCGAGGAGCGACGGAAGGCTGCGGCTGAACGGGTTCAGGCGTTCAAGACCGGGGTGAGCTCCGCGACGTTGGCGTCTCGAACGGACTGATGCCGCACGAGCCGCGACCGCTGCGGCTTCACGCGGCTGAGGATCCGAACGCCGATCCGCTGGTCGCGCTGGGGGACACGAAGCAGGCGCTCTACGTGCGCTCGTACCTGTTCGATCTCGACTGCCGCGTGATCGTCGAGGAGCCGTACTACTTCGATCACGACTACCTCGCGGAGTTCGGCGCCTTCTACGGTGCAAGCGCACGCGGGTACCCCAACGTCTGCCGCCGTCTCACCCTTTTTGATTCGAAGGTCACGGACGTAGCGACGTTCGAGGGGCATCTCGACTCCGCGTTGGCCGGTGACGAGGGCGCTGCAAAGCTGCTCCAGGAAGCCTTTCTCGGCTTCATCGTGTTGCGGCCGATCCCGGCGGCTCCGTTTGGTCGCACAGTCCTTCGTCCCTATCCACCGAAGGCCGGAGTCTTGGAGCGCGTCACCGAGCCATGCAGGGATTACCAAATCCATCTCGCGGGGATGCCGCTCATCGTGAAGGGGCTTGCGTGGCAGCAGCAGGATCGTGGAGTGAGCGCGTGCGCGACGATTGCCGTTTGGACGATGCTGCACTCCTCGGCCTTCCATGAGCGACACGCGCTGCCGACGACCGTTTCCATCACGCTCGCGGCGCACAAGACCGCGTCGCTCGGCAGTCGCGTCTTCCCCTCGGACGGCCTACTCATCGAGCAGCTCCTCGAGGCAATCAAGGAGCATCAGCTCTCGCCGATCGTGATGGAGGGGGACCAGAGGGAGAAGGCGTTCACGAAGGAGCGCTTTTGCGGCACCTGCGCGGCACTCCTGCGTTCGGGCTATCCTGTTCTGATCGCTGGGAAACGCACGAGCGGGCACGCCGTCTGTGCGGTGGGTTTCCGGCCGGTCCAGCAGCCAGCGCTTGCGGCGGGAGCCAGCGGGCTCGAGGACTCGAATTTCGAGCATATCTACATCCATGACGACAACCTCGGCGCCAGCGTCCGCTTCAAAATCGAAGAAGAGCCGAGCACGAAGGCGGTTCAGCTCGTTCCTGATGCACCTCCTCTCGGCCCCCGGGGAGCCCGCCCGGTCCAGGATCCGTGCGTCGGTGTGAAGCCATTCATTCCGCGTAGCATTGTCGTCGCCGTTCACCGTGATGTCCGCGTCGAGCCCGACAAGATCCACGCTGAAGCGCTGGAACGCGCAGAGCTCCTTTCATTTGCCCTCCAGTCGATCGGCTTCGGCGAGGGAGTGAGCGTCACACCCAAGTTCGTTCGCCTGAGCCGGTACCTGCATGAGGAGCTGCGGTCTGTCGTCGCGCCGAAGATGCTTGCAGGGCTCAGGCGAGCCCTATGCGAGCAGGTGCCGCCAATGAGCTACCACGTAGCGGTCGCGCGGTTTGGCCTGCGCGGCATGCCGCTGATGGACGTGATCTTCGACACGACGGACAGCGAGCTGAATTGCGCGCCGTTCGCCCACGTGGTCTTTTCGCCTGTAGTGGACCCCTTGCTCAATGCTGTCACGCGGGGGAGCGCGGACCTCGAGCGACAGTTTGGTAGGCGAGTCGAGGGATTCTAGACCGGAGCTGCGTTTCGGGCGTGATGCCAAGTGCGCCCTGGCGATTCGTCGCCCCTCTCAACTCCCGAGTGAGGCACCGAGCCGTGGTGCCCGCCGGCCGACGCGAAACAGAACCGCTAGTGACCCATGCGACGGCGACCTGCTATGAACGGAGGCATCGTCCCGAACGGCATGAACCGGCGCCGGGCTGGGGCGGAAACACAATGGCTCCCGAACAGATACGGTTACTCGCTCGCCTTTACGAGCTTGGGCACCAGGCAGAGCGCCTCGGAGAGATGGCAACCAGCGGCGATCTTGACCGAGTCGTTGAAGGGCCGCTCCGCCGGTTCGCGGATCAGCTGAACACCGCGACCCTCCTTCTGTCTGGCGAAGAGACCACTGACCTTCGCGGCGGGGCGCGGGACCTCCTCGCGATGGCCTCGTCGAGAACGCCACCCAACTGGAACGCACTCGAACGCGCCGCTGCGCAAGCGTTGAAGACGCTCCAGACGGTGAGTGGTCGGGCGCTCGGTGGCAACCTTGCTGATCTTATCCCCGGGCTGTTGTTGGTGTGCAACGCGGACATCGTCCGCGATGGCAGGACCGGCAGGTACTCGCTGCCCGAGTACGCCCCGTGGCTCGGACGCAGCGCCGCCGACCTCGACGACGTCGTTCGAGCCGCACGGTATCGGCACCTCTTCGACATCGGCGATCAGGACGGCTCCGCGACCGTGATGACGCTCACAGGCGATGGAAGGCTCGAGGCGGAAGAGCTTCTGTCGACAATGGCTTCCAATTCCATAGAAACCGAGGACAATCGGGGTCCGTCGTCCTCACCCAGGGATGCCGTGGATCCAAGCGTCCCCAGGGTCTTCATTTCGTATTCCCACGACGACGTAGCGCACGAGGCGTGGGTGCTCAAGCTGGGCGAGCGCCTCCGCGCGGGCGGCGTGGACGCGGTGCTGGACCAATGGGACCTAGGCCTTGGCCAAGATCTCGCTCATTTCATGGAGACCGGAATAGCCGGCTCCCACCGCGTGGTGATGGTGTGCTCGCCAGCGTACGTGACGAAGGCGAACGCGGGGGCGGGTGGAGTCGGCTATGAGAAGATGATCGTAACCCGTGAGATCGTCGCCAACTCCGCGACTGACAGATTCATCCCGGTCATTCGCCGCAACCCGGACAAGATCACTCCTACCTTTCTCGGAACACGTCGTTACGTCGATTTCAACGACGACGAGACCTTCGAGGCAAAGCTGGAGGAGCTACTCCGAGCGATCCACGGTGCGCCGAAAGCGGCAAAGCCCCCGCTCGGGGACAACCCTTACTGGGGACGGGGTGGTTCAACAGGTCTGCATCTCGACCAAGCGCTTGGCGCGACCGTTGGGAGGGCTGCCGACGTCGCTCTCACGCTGGCCTACACCCGGAAGCCGACCAGTACTGGGGAGATCCACTGGTACGATCTGGTCGCCACCATCAGGAACGCGAGCACGAAGCGCATCGACGACTGGCAGATGGAGATTGCGTTTCCGACCCCTCTGCTCGACCAGACGGTGCAAGCCATGCGAGTAGCGGAACGATCGGACGACAGGCGCACGCTGTTTCTCATAGATGGGCGCAAAGGCGACACACCCTTGTACCCACACCAACAGCGCGAGGTCCGGATCGGGTACTTGATTACGCGCGACATCTTCTGGAACCGGAAGGAGTTGTTCGACGAAAGCGTGACCGTCCGGGCCCTTGCGGACGGGGAGATCGTCGCGGAGGAGAACCGCCCGATTCGTGACCTCCAGAATTTCTGACCGCCCATAGCGGCGTGACGCGTTGCGGTTTCCCTTGAGGCTCACCCCGTCTGCGGTTCAAGCACGAAGAACTCGGTCCAAGCGGATGGTGTGATCAGCGTTTCGCTCGCATCCGCGTCGAAGTCCTCCAGGTCCGCCACGCGCGCGCCCACGATTCGGAGGAGCCGCCCCATCTGCATGATTTCTTCACACCAATTCCGCCCCCATCAACTTGAGTGCGGCGTGGACGCGACGCGCAAGCGTGCTGAGCTGTCTCGGTCACCTAGTTGTCGCGGGCAGGTCAAGAGCTCTCCCCAAAAAACGCGACGTACTCAGCTCTTGTCATGAGATCAACGCCTTGTTGCGCGGCCTTCTCGAGCTTGGCAGGTCCGGCGTTGCCACCGCACACGAGCAATCCGAGCCCCTTGGTGACGGATGCCGTGACGTGATGGCCGAGGCTCTCGGCGAGGCGTGCGAGCTCGTCCTTCTCTGACGAGCTGAACCCCGTGAAACAGACGACAAGTCTCGCGGGTCGCCTCGCCGGTGGTGGAAGCGAATACACGCGTCGCCATGCTTCGGCTTCGGACAGATGTGCGAGCTCATCTTCGGGTATGGAGCTCCGAGCTCGGAGAATTGCGGAGACCTTTTCGCTTGGCATGACCTTGCTATCGTCCCGAACTACGGCGGCAGCAGGAAATACGTCACTCTACCGATCCCGCCACCTGTCGCGGCCCGTCCAAACCCGTTGCAGAGCCCGCCCCTTACGAGATCTTGGATCGGCAGCGTACGGGCGAATGTTGGGGCGGTCGGTCCGCCTTCGCGGACGTCGAGAACGATTGCGCGGGCAGCGATCTCGGCTCCGGTGATGGGTATGCCGGCGGTCGACTTGGCGCCGTGGGCGCATGCATCGCGCTGGGACATACAGTCTGCTGTGCCGCCTCGACACACCCAGAAGTCTCGCCCGGTCTTGCACGGATCCAGTGCGCCGCCGCTTGGGGCCGGTTCTTGAACTGCGGAGACGTGCAGCATCCACGTCTCATTGAGCGCGAAAGGCTCATGGCCGGTGCCTGGAATGCATGCAAGGCCCGAGCTGCAAGTCGTGGGTGATGCGGCACACGCAGGCCCCCGCGCGCACGGTGGCGGGCATGTGGGGGACATCAGGATCGCGCTCCAGTCGTTTGCCGGACCGCTGCCGGGATACGATGGCGGTGCGGCGCGTGTAGAGTCGATCGAAGGTACTGGCTCGGCGCGAAGCACGGCCGGTGCCATGAGGAGATGCCCTCCGTAGGTGGTTCCCACGACGAAGAGCATTCCGAATCCGAGTGCCATGCAGACCACCCACCATGGCGGTGCGGTAACATCGGTACCAAGTGGCCGAGAATTGGTGGGTTCGATGATGTTCCCCGGCTGGCCCATGACCGGCTAGGATAACAGACCTAGACGGGGATGTCGGCTTTCGACGTTGTAACAAAGTGTTCGGCTTGCGGTCAGGCGTTGGTCATCCCA
>Ga0164241_10002421_pt1 | contig 20341 bp, 16 predicted proteins | sample OricomyardsoilBY_FD_108780 | JGI IMG/M metagenome (GOLD analysis project Ga0164241, IMG submission 108780) | Backyard soil microbial communities from Emeryville, California, USA - Original compost - Back yard soil (BY) | ecosystem: Environmental > Terrestrial > Soil > Unclassified | place: USA... | reverse complement strand
TCCCGTGCGCCCGCCGTCTCGCTGTACGGGTAATCCTCATAAAACCAGATTTCCGCCGTGTTTACCACCGACTTAAGCGCCGCCGCCCAGCCGCGTGCGATTTGATGGTCAACATGATTGCCCACCGCCAGCGGAAAATATAAATGCGTCGCTTGATATAACGTGTCGCCTAACCACGCCTCAATCAAGCGTGAATCTTCCGCCAAATCCGTGCCAGCGGGATAATCAGCGAACAACGCCTCGCCCGTCGGGTACAGCGCTGCCCCGTCCGCCCCGCGCCGATAGATACAATCCGGCAGGTCAAGAAACCGGATGTCCGCGCCCAAAACGCGGGCGGCAACCGCATCTTCCTCCCGTCTGTGTTGAGAGGGACGGCTGCCTGCGCCCCAGCGGGCGTGCAATTCGCGTACCAGCGGTGTATCCGGCGCGGGGTCGGGCGGGTCGCCGCCCATCGTGGTCAAGATGAGGACGTTCTGTCCCTGAGATGTCAACTGATGGATGAATCCGCCGCAACTCAAGGGCGCATCATCGGGATGGGGGGAAAAAAACAAGTGCATGAGAGGGTCAAACTTTCTTGGTCGATTTACGCGGCTTTGGCGTCCCCAGAGTCGCGGCTGCGTAATAATCACAGTACGCCGTCAACGGGCAACGCTCGCAATGGGCGACGCGGGCAGTACACGTCTCTCGCCCGTGATAAATCAGGTAAAGGTGAAACGGATAATGCCAGTTGACGGGGATGAGCGCATCCATCAGCGGATGTGCCTTATCGGCTGACGTGTTCTCAGGAATCAGGCCGAGTCGCCCACTGACGCGGTGGACGTGCGTATCGACGGGGATGGCGGGCTTGCCAAACGAGAAACATAACACAATCGCCGCCGTCTTAGGGCCAATCCCGTCAAAAGATACCAACCACCGCCGCGCCTCATCTAAGGGCATATCACGCAGGAAATCAATGTTATACGCCCCGCGCTCCGCGTAAATTCGGCGTAGAACGGCCTGAATACGGGGGGCTTTTTGGTTGGCGAGTCCAGCGGGGCGCAAGGTATCAACCACTTCAGGCGGCGGCGCATCCACCACATCTTGCCATGTCGGATAACGTGCCTTGAGCGCAAAAAAGCCCCTATCGCGATTGGTATCGCTGGTGCTTTGGCTGAGGATGCAGCTAATCAGCTCGTCCATCGGGTCTGAGGCGTTATCTGCTTGCCACGTCAGGTCGCCATAGACGGGCTTGAGCGCCTCAAAAATTGGGATGACTTTTTCGCGTCGTAATTTTGATATGCTGTCTTCTGGTGTTTTAGACATCTATTTACCCCTGCATTTCAACAATCCCCACCCATGTCAGGGTGGATACGGATTCGAGTTTTCCGGTATCACGACGAACCTTCCATGTCCCGTCCTGTGCGGGGTCAATCAACAAAATTGATTGACCGTCCGGCGTCCACGCGACAGGCCGGAGCAAGCGCGGCTGAGGGGTAGTAAGCGCTGTCTGCGTCAGGCCGCTGACATCCACGCTGACCAGAATCGACTCAATCTGTGCCGCGCCCGCCCCGCCGCTAATCGACGCCAACGTATACACCGCGCTATCCCCATCTGGCGACACCACGACATCACCGGCTAGGGTGTAGCCTGTCAGGCGGAGCGCGTCAATTGTCAGGGCGCGCCCCAGCGCCAAATCAAGCACCCGCACATCGAAACCGCCCAACTCCCCCGCCACGGTCAAGCGCACCACGCGCCCGTCTTTGACGCCAGCGCCCGTGAAATCCCCCGGCTCGTCCGGCAAAAACGCTACCTCAGGCGATTCCGCCGTGATGTCCAAGGTGAACAATCCGGCAAACTGAGGGAAAATCAACAGGCTGTCCAGCCCGCCGGGTTGATAATCCATCACAACGGTCTGACGGTCTGGCGAGAAGCCCACCGGCTTGACGCGCAGGCCATCGGTACGAGTCTCCGCCCAAATCATCCGGCGGTCAGCGCCGTCCACACCCGCCACCCACGTCTCGGTGCTGATAATCCCGGGCGCTTCATCCCGTACCAACGTCCACAGCACCATCCGCCCGCCGTCACTAACCACCCAATCGACCCGTGAATCGCCGTCACGGGGTTGGATGAACGGGTGCGGGCGCACCAGCCCGTCCTCTGGCGTCGCCCACATCACCACATGCGTCGTGTTATCCCACCACAGCACGCCGCCGCGCATGGCGATAAACCGTTCGCCAGAGGCCAACAAGCGTTGTTCATGACCCGTGGCGGGGTTGATGAACACCAGCGCCCCGCCCCGCACATCACGGAGCGCCTGATAGCGGTACATCGGTGCGTCCTGTGCGCCCACGGATAGGACGCCCATCAGCATGAGCGCGGTTAGTACACCAAAAATGAGACGTTTCACGCTCAACGCCCTTGTATCACGCGGTCAAGCAACGCGGGCATGACCTGACCAAACGCACCGTGTAGTGAAATATCAACAAAAGCGTCGTAATCTGTCGCATCTGGGTTGATTTCAATCACCGTCGCGCCCGCTTGTTTTGCGGTGAGGGGCAATTGCGCCGCCGGAAAAACCACTCCCGATGTGCCAGCCACGATAAACACATCACTCTGGGCAACGATGGCCTCCGCACGGTCAAATATCCCAACGGGCAACATCTCGCCAAACCAGACCACGTTCGGGCGTAGCCAACGCCCACAATGCGGGCAAGTCGGCGGGCTGGACTCGCCATGAACAAAATGAGCTTCATCCACGAGGGTCGGCTCGCCTTGACAGTTATAGAAGCATTTGACTTCATTCAGCTTGCCATGGAGGTGCATGACATCACGACTGCCCCCGCGCTCGTGCAAATCATCAATATTCTGGGTGATGATCGTCAAGGCTGGCACGATGTCAGCCAATTTTGCCAGCGCGATATGACCGGCATTCGGATGAACCGTTTTCAGTTGCATCCGGCGTTCGGTATACCAATCCCAAACCTTATCCGGGTTCGCACGGAATCCCTCTGGTGAGGCCAATTCCTGAAAGCTGTAATTCGACCACAAGCCTGTCAACGCATCGCGGTAAGTCGGGATGCCCGATTCTTTGCTCACGCCTGCGCCGGATGACACTGCGATTCGTTTCGCCGTGCGGAGCGCATCAGCGGCCTTTTGCAGCAATTCGTCCATGTTTATGCCTCAACATATAATGACGGACAACCGATTAAATAGGGGAACGACACAGGCCATGCTTACCAGCCGCAAGGCTCACCCTAAAGTCTACTTCAATCGCTCGATGATTGTCCCCGTCCCCATCCCGCCGCCGCAACACATGGTTTGCAAGCCAAACCGCTTGTCGTGGGTATCCAGCGCGTGTAATAGGGTCGTCATGAGGCGTGCGCCACTGCCCCCCAAGGGGTGACCGAGTGCGATAGCCCCACCGTGAACGTTGACCTTGCTCATGTCAGGGTGATATTCGTGCTGCCACATGCCAATCACCGCCGCGAACGCCTCGTTGACCTCGAATAAGTCAATGTCGCTCAAGCTCATCCCCGCCCGCGCCAGAACTTTTTCAGTGGCAGCAATCGGGCCGGTCAACATCAAATGCGGGTCACTGCCCACTGTCACCGATGCCACAATACGCGCACGTGGCTGCAAGCCCAACTTATGCGCCCATGCCGAGGTCGTGACCATCACCGCCGCCGCGCCATCGCTGATTTGACTGCTATTGCCCGCTGTCGTCACCCCGTCCGGCGTAAAAGCCGGTTGCAACGTCCCCATCTTGCCCAAATCAACCGTCGGGCGGATTCCCTGATCGTGTTCGATTAAGGCGGATGAGCCGTCATCCGCGACGCCCATAATCGGGACAATTTCACGTTTGAACCACCCCTGCGCGGCGGCATAGGCGGCTTTCTTGTGGCTGTCATAGCCGATTTGGTCAACCTCAGCGCGGGTCACGCCCCACTGCTGGGCGATTTCATCCGCCGCTACGCCTTGCGGCACGATGTTATAAGCCTCCATGATGGCGTCAGTGAATGGTTGCCCGTTGATGAGGCTCGACCCCATCGGGACGCGGGTCATGTTTTCGACTCCACCCGCAATCACGACCTCAGCTTGCCCGCTGGCGACCATTGCCGCCGCCAAATGCACGGCCTGTTGACTGCTTCCGCACTGAAAATCAAGTGTGGTAGCGGGGATGCTGAACGGTAAACCGGCGTCTAGGACGACATTTCGGGCGAGATTGAAGGTCTGTTCCCCAACTTGACCGACACAACCCATTAGCACATGGTCAAGTTCCTCAATCGGGAGGCCGGTGCGCGTCAGAAGCGCCTGAATCACATGCGCCCCCAAATGGACGGGATGCACCTCGCGTAGCCAGCCGCCACGCCGCCCCAAAGGAGTCCGTACTGCATCAAGAATAACGACATCTGTCATGGCTCAAAATCCTTATATCATCATGACGAAAAAGGCACATGTTCAAAACGAGTGTTTTTGTAGCGGCGACAGCGTGTTGCCCGCGCCAATGATATGTTTTTCTCACCCCACCCGACCCTGAGTCATAAAAAATAGCCCCGAGTCCTGAGAAAAAACAGGTGCAAGGTTCGAGGTGCAAATCGCTTGCGCTTCTCTCCTTGCACCTGTTCTCTTACGTCCTAGTTCTCTCAGGACGTGGGGTTTATCACTACCCTTGCACGTTACTCATTCCGGCGGCGCAAGATAATGAGCGCAATCACAATCAGCACCAACAACCCCACCCCGATAATCAGCGCCAGAGCCGGTGTAAATTGCGGCGCTTGGGCGGCATCGGCAACGACATCGGTCAGTGAAATCGGCGTGCTGGTCGGGTCAAACGGCGTCGGGGTCGGCTCAAGCGTGGGCGTCAGTGTCGCAGTCGGCTCGTCTGTTGCCGTGACTGTCGGTTCATCCGTCGCCGTAACCGTTGGCTCATCTGTTGCTGTGGGCGGGATGGTCGGTTCATCGGTCAGAGTCGCTGTCGGTGCGTTGGCCGTCTCGGTTTCGGATTGGAGGGCGGCAGCCTGTACCGCGTTACGTGTGGATAACACAGCGGTTTCGGCGGCTTGTGTCTCCACAGCCGCCTGAGCATCACGGGTGGATTGTGCGTCGCGTGCCATGCTGGTCGCAGCCGCTTCGGTGGCGGAATTCAGGAAATCAGCGGTGGCTTGGGCATCGGCGGTGGCTTGACCATTCGCCGCGTCCGCGTCTAGCGTAGCCTGTGCATTGGCCTCAGCCGTGGCGGTGAAAGCGGCCAATTGTGCCAATTCCGCATCAATGGTGACTTGCATCTCGTTGGTGGCTAGTGCCTCTGCGGTGGCAAGCGCGATGTCTGCAAAAGCCGATACCGCTGTGCCTGTGGACTCTGCATCCAACGTGGATTGCGCGTCGAGCAGGGCTTGTGCAGCCGCTGTCGCATCGGCGTCTAACGTGGCTTGGGCATCGAGTGTCGATTGAGCAACAGTCGTCGCAGCCGCGCCTTCAGTCGCACGGACGAGCGCAGCCGCTTGGTCAGCCGTAGCCTGTGCAGCTTGGGTCAAGACGGCAGCCGTCGCAGCAAAGTCAGGCGTTTCTGTCGGGGTCGCGGTTGGGGTCGATGTCGGGAATATCGACTCTGGGATGGTGACAGGGAACTCAACCGTCGCGGGTTGCCCATAGGCGTTGACGACAGCCAGTGTGAGGGTATGCACGCCCGGAGTGCTGAACAATTCCAGCGGGTTGACCTCCAGCGTCAACGGTGAGACGCCCGCCGCAAAATCAACCTCAGCGCCATCCGCCGATAAGGTGACCGTCCCTTCGGTGGTCTGACCCCCGAGATTGACCGTCAAGGTGCGTGATGAATCGAGGACATCCGCATCCGCGAGTCCGTCAACGCTGACCAGTGGCGGCAGCGCAGCGATTTCGACGCTCTGGGCGAGCGTGGTTAACGTCCCAGATTGCTCGGTCACGACAAACTCAACTGTATGTATCCCGGGTTCAAGCGTGATGGGGTCAATCACGAATTGGGCGGGCAATCCCGTCCCCGTGCCGAGGGTTGCGTCATCAAGATGTAACTCCGCGCTGATGGCGGGGCTTTGCGTCTCACCAGCCAGATTGACCGTGACGGGCGTACTGAGTGCGCCTAAACCTGCCAAATCAATATCCAGTGACAGGCGGGCTTGCGCGGGTGAGATATTGATGGGCAATGCCGTCACACCCATATCCCCTTCCGCATCCACCGCAGTCACCGTCAGAGTGTAATCTCCCGGGGTGAGCGTGAACGGGTCAAGTGTCAAACGATACGGGGCGGTCAAGGTTTGGGTCTGCCCCGCAAAATCGGCTGTGACCGCGCTAATGGCTGAGTCTGAACGTGCGCGAATGGTGAAAGTGGTTGGGCCGCCCAATGGCGCGGTCAACTGCGGTGACACCTGAACCAACGGCACGGGGATAGGCGCACGGAAGGTCGCGGCGTCCAAGACCTTCGGCGCGGCGGCGGCGCTCAAAATAAAGGGGTAGATACGCCCATCTAATGCCCCATCAAAGCGTGTGGTCAAGACATATTGTGACCGGAACAAGTGCGCCAAATCCGTATAAATTTTGTGTAAGTCTTCAGGCGCAGGGGATTCATAAAAAACAGCATTGCTTGACTCGGCCAATTCATTCAGATACGTGCGGTCTGTGCCATAGCCGAGGCCAATGGTATAAACAGGCACACCGCGCAATGCAGCCGCATCCCGTCCGGCATTACGTGACTGGAGCGATGCGCCGCCATATTCTGCGCCGTCACTCAGCAAAACCACCGCACGGCGGGGATAAGGCGCACGCGCCGCGACTTCGACACCCAGCGCGCCCGCGTCGTAAAGTGCGGTCTGACCGCCAAATGGCAGGTTATCCAAACGCGACAACAACAGGGCGCGGTCTGTGGTGTAATCCTGAAGTATCTGCGGACGAGTGCTAAATGACACCAGCGCCACGGTGTCATTGGGCGACAAAGCCTCGATAAAGCTACGGGCGGCGGCTTTGGTCAAATCTAACGGTGTCCCCGCCATACTGCTAGATGTATCCAGCACCAAGACAATCGCCAATGGCAGATTATCATCCGTCACGCTCTGGACATCAGTGATGGTCGCGCCGCCTAACGCCCATGACCCTGTCAGGGCAAAATCATCAATGGACATGTCTGTGACGCTTTGACCATTGGCATCAGTGACATTAACGGTAACGAATGCAGTACGCCCGTCATTCGGGTTCACACCTGTGATGTCGAGGTGATGAGGCGTTTGCCCGCCCCCCTGTAAAGCCATCACCGACGGAAGAGAGACAATCATAATCAGGAGCGCAAACAGCGCTGTAAGCCATCGCTTCATGAAAAAATCCCTACCCTTTCTCACCCATTCAAACACCCCCAAAAACACTTGTGTTTCACTATGACGTTGAATGTAACGCATTTTGCGCTAATCTCACATCAAACTCCGTTAAACTTAATATCGAATGTGCCGTGCGCTGTCGTGGGGATGGGCTATAATGGCGCGTATATCAGATTTACATGAGGGAAATGACATGGAAATGTCGCTGGATGCGGTGCGCGCCATCGCTGACCTTGCCAAATTAGAGCTATCCGATGCCGAGGTTGAGACGTATGCCGGTCAGCTCACCAGCATTTTGGCTTATTTCGAGATGCTGCAACAAGTAGACACCTCGGCTATCCCCGCCACGGCCTCGGTGTTGCCGCTGACCAATATCCTCCGCAAGGACATCGCGCTACCCGCCCTCAGCCCAGAAGATGTGGTCGCCAATGCCCCCGCCGCCCAAGACAACCAGTTTGTCGTTAGTGCCGTCTTGCCAGAATGAGCGCCGACGAAGACTCTGCAAGTCAGGTCATATACGCCTTTGAGTGGCAACGCCGCCGCGCCTTACGCCGTGCATGGGTGACGGTGATTATCGCGGGGCTGCTCTTAGGTTTATTCATCGCGCTAGGCTTATGGCATGACCTCGACGCCGACCAGCAACCGCTGTTACGTCTGAGCAGAGCCGTTGCAATCATCGTCGGGGCGATGTTTGCCGTGCGTGCGGTATTCAACTTGGGGCGGGCGATGTTCCGGCGGACGCAAATCGCCCAATTCAGTCGGGAAGGTTTCGCGTGGCAGGTCGATAAAGACATTCATCGTTACCACTGGCAACACCTCCGCGCTTATCGCAAAGGCGCACGCACATGGCGGATACTGGGTTTTCCAGTGCGGCGATTCGGGCAACATCGGCTGAAGATGGATGACGGGCGCGTATTTGTGCTGCATCATGGAATCACCTCGCCCGAAAAATTTGCCCGTGCGCTTGACCCTGTGATTGACCCGGTGATGGGTGAAAAAATCGCCACCACGTTGCGAGATGGCGGGACTTTCCGGCTGCATAAGCAATTGGTCGTGACCAAGCACGGTCTGGTCGTGCTAAAAGGCGGCAAAAAAATCGGGATTAAATGGTCAGCCGTTGACATCCGACAAACAGGCGGGCAATTGGTCGTTTATGCCACCGATAAAAAAGGTCGGTTTAAGGTCGTAAAACGCTTTTCCACGGCTGACATTGACAATCTCGGCGGATTCTCAGAATTGGTAGAGGCTACCCTCAGCAATCACCAACCCGAACGATTTAACATCAAGACGGTGGGTAAACCCCGCCGATAAGCCAAACATCACCAAAGGATACGTCATACCATGAAAATAATCTGGTTAATTGCGCTGGCTGCGTTGCTGTTCGCGCCTGTCAGTGCCCAAGATTCTGGCACAGTGATTGAGCCATCACCCGCGTTGCTGGCGCACATTGATGAGCTGGAAAACTACGCTATCGAAATCCGTGGGCTTGCCCCATTAACACCCGTCAGTCGCTATTTCCCCAGTAAAGAAGACCTTACGGTGTTCCTTAGTGGGCAATTTGAGGATGAGGCCACGATTGAATCGCTCATCGAATATGAAATTATCTATAAAGCGTTCGGCCTGTTGGCGCCAGACATTGACCTCTTGACCGTCTATCACGAGCTTTTGGTTGACCAAATCGGCGGCTATTATGACCCCGAAACCAAGCGGATGAACACCTTACTCCTCAGCAGTGATACATTGGGTGATGCGCTACCGTTGTTGGAGCAAATCGTGTATGTCCACGAATATACCCATGCGCTACAAGACCAATATTATGACCTCAATAGCCTATTGAGTGATGAATTGGCCGCCGCCAATCCAGATGCATCTGCGGCGATTCAAGCCCTCGTCGAAGGCGATGCCAGTGAAGTCATGACCTTGTTCGTGACCGCGCTCACCGAAGATAAACCGGATGAGGTCATGTCGCAGTTGGGCGATATGCTCGCTTTCTCTGCAAGTGCGGATGTTCCGGCTGGCACACCGGACATCCTGACCCAAGAACTCACTTTTTCTTATACACAGGGTCAAGCATTTGTCGAAGCGCTCATCGCTGAGGGGGGCTATGCGGCGGTGGATGCGGCGTTCCTTAACCCGCCCGTCAGCACAGAGCAGATTATCCACCCCGAAAAATATCTAGCGGGCGAATTGCCCATCGTCGTAGAAATGACCGATAATGCCGCTTCATTAGGCGACGGCTGGATACTCACTTATGACAAAATCGGCGGGGAATATTTCCTCCGCAATTGGCTCAAGCAAGGGCTTGGGGTGTTACAGATTGCCGTAGCCGCCAGCGGGTGGGGTGGTGACCGTTACCAGTTGTATACCAACCCTGAGGGGCAGGTCGCTTTGGAATGGAAATTGGTATTCGATACCCCTACAGACCAAGAGCAATTCCTAGAATACCTCCCCAAAGGATTGACCTATCAATTTGGTGAGCCAACAGCTGATGGGATGTGTTGGGAAGCCCCCGACGCAGGACATACGACGTGTTACGCCGCTTTACCCGATAATGGCGTCCTCATCACCCGTGCGCCAAGTCTTGCATTGGCGACGGCACTGTTGGGGTAAACACACACCGCGATTTGCCACGCGGGCAGGCGCAGCTACGCCCGTGTCCGACCCTGTTTTCCGAACCCCGAGCGTTGGGCGCACTCGATGGGTGCGCCCTTACAGACCAGATTTCTGCGCGGATTGTGTGTCCCACACTTCTTATTTCAGGGTGTAGTTAATCGGCGCAGAGGCGTTATCGTTCTCGTTGGTCTCAATCACCTGATTGTTCTCATCTACCCGCACCACGGCGGACTTGGCAAGATTTTGCCCTGCCTTATCCGTGAACGCGATTTGCACCAACGCCTCAGCGCCAGCCGCCAACCCATCGACAGCCCCCGCCTCGACCAACTTAAACCCACCATCACTGGTATTAACAATGGTCAACACGGCAAAGAACCCTGTGGAAGGCTGGTCGCCGACATTCCGAACGCGCACAAATGCGACAGACGGTTCGTTAATCGTGATGTCATTAGGGGGCTTGCTCCCACTCACTTGCTGAAGCTCAAACCCGACGATGATAAGATTCGGGCCGCCTGTGGACGGCGCAGTCGTGGCAGGAACGGATGTGCCTACGGGGACAATAGGGGTCGCGGTAAATGGTGCGCGGGTCGGGACAGCTGGCCCCGCTTCCCGTGGGAGCGACTCGACAGGCCCTTCTGTCTTGACAATCTCACGGAAGACCCAGCCCTCACCGCCCGCAAAACGTACCTTCAACCATAATCCATCAGTATTCAACGCCAAAACCTCGGCGGATTGACCGGCGCTGAATGTGCCAATCGCTGGCTCGAAGTTAGTGCTTGGCCCACGACGAACATTAACCGCGCCTTCAAACTTAGCGATGGGTGTGGTTGAGGTCGCAGAACCGGAAGGGGTGATAGCCGCAGTGGTCGGGGCGGCGGTAGCCACGGCGGGATTGGTCGAAATCACCACAACGCCGTCGGATGTGGCGGGCGCCTGAACCGAGGATTGCACGGTAGCCTGTGTGGTCGGGAGAGCCGTCGAAACCACGATAACGCTCTGGGTAGAAACCCCCGTGGGCGGGATGATATTGGTCGGAGTCGGGGTCGGCGCGACGGGCAAATTCGCCACAACGTTATACGTGACCGTCACTGGCTGGCTGGCCGTCCCATCCTCGCGGAATACCCGCGCCTCAACGATATGCTCCCCAACCCCATCGGCGGTAAACGTCTGTGTGATGCCAAAAGCGGGCGCGTCGGACGGATTAGGGTCGGGCAAGGTCGCGGCAATCACGCCGTCTAAGCTGACTTCCACACGGTCAATGCCCGCGCCAGCGTTGGTTACAGCCAGTTGAATATTAACGCCGACCTGTTCGAGGTAGGTTGCGTTAGGCAGCGGGGCGGTAATCCGCGCCAGCGGTTCACCGCTGATTTGAGGGATGACTTCCTCAACCGAACCACCAGATAGTGTGCAGCCGGTCAATGCCCACGCCAAAAACAGCGCAGAAATGACCATGCGATAAGGTCGGATCATCGCGGGTTACTCCATTCGATACACTCATGTACAAGACTGTACCGAAATATTCCCCACCGTGCGAGAGGCGATTAACCTACCGTTCACCCATTGGCGGCGCTGAGTGTGCCTGCGGTTATCGTCCCGACATCTTGTACGCGCACCGGCACGCCGTCCAATTCGTCAGGGATTCGGTCTTCCGTGCCGAGGTCATCTGGGCTGATATAAACGGATACCAACACAACCAGACAGTAATAAACGATGTCGTCAAGCGTGTCCCACAACCCAATCGACACCCCAATCACATACTCCTTCTGCATCAGCCAATCGGTGTAAATCTCTTGGACGTGCATCACGTACTCATACGAGGTGTTATCATTCACCAACATGGTTCGCCTTCTTCCCTAAAAGGTTACGTTTAAGGCCGCCAACACCGCGTCTATCGGGGTGAAGATAGTGGCCTGTGCAGACCCCGCGAACAATAAGCCCACCGCTTTATTTTCCACGGAATCAACGATGAGCGCGCCGGAATCGCCCCCTTGACTCATCGGTTGAGCGATGACTTGGCCTGTGAAACGCGCCGAACGTGCGCCTTTTGAGGTGTTATAAGCCACCGTGACCGTGACATTCACCAGCGTAATCATGCTTTGGGTGAAGTCGGTGGTGCGTCCGGTCTTGCGGATGCCCATCCCGATTTGCGCGGCCTTCGTGCCAGTGATGCGCCCGATATGGCGGATGTCATCGGTGAACTGGGTCGAGTCAATTGGTTTCGCCACGGCTGCGTCAATCGTGTTATCGACACTCCCCGCTTGCGCGTTCAAGGTCTGCGCTATGACAGCCGCGCTGACGGTTGCGGACGACGTACTCGTCACCCGCTGACTCGAGCCACTCAACTTGGCAAGCGCGTTGGTCAATTGAACCAGACCAGACACGAAAGGCGCACAACCTGACGGTTGAGTTGGCGTGGTCGTGCCGCCGCCCGGGTCTGGGATAGGCGAGGTCGAGTCTTCAATATAGCGTAGCGGGATAAAGCGCTCTAAGCGTGCCACGATATCGGATGGGAACAGCCCGCCATCCATCGGCCCGGGCTGCAAAATCGCATCCCCTACCAGCCCGTCGTTGCTGTTGGCGAAAACATGATTGTTCGAGAGCAATAATTTCTGACCGGTGGTGCGGTCTTTGACCACGGTTGAGAGCGTCCCCGCCGTCACATTTTGATGTCCCATACTGACGCCGGAGGGGATGGTCGGGCGGAAACGCGCCTGCGGGCCGAGCGTACTCAACGCCTCGACATAACCAATCTCGTAAACATCGGTGGTCAACCCGCCAATTGTGCTGGGGATACGTTCGGCGGCGGTGAGTTCTTTCAGCGGGCGTTTCGATTGCACCAGCGCGACCAATGCCATCTCATCCGTCCAGACGCCCTCGGTTTCTTTCAAGCCAACCGCCACGCCGACCACATTGGGCTTATTTAATAATTGGGATTCTACCGCCGCTTGGACTTTGAGTAATTGCTGCATAATACTCATATCAACTCACTCCCTCGTCATTTAATCCCTCTTATTGTATCGCGATTTGTGGTTATAATTTCCCCATGCGTAACCAACTCCTATCCCTCCTCTTGATAATGACCGCCATGTTGCTGTCCGCTTGTGATGGCGATGCGGTGATTTATGCCCCGACCCCACTGCCGCCAGACATCTCGGCACAACCGTGGACTCACCCTTCGGGCGCGTTCAGCATTGCCGTCCCCCGTGATTGGACGGTTTTCGTCCAAAATGACGCCGCCCTCAGTAGCGCGTCGTTCTCACCGCCAAATCTCGGTGAACCCGTGCTGACAGTCTCGGTCATCCGGCTCGATATTGCCCCAGACCCCACCACTTTAGAATCGCTGGCGGCGCAAATTCAAGCCGCGCACCGCCCCGACCTCCGCCGCTATACCCAAACCGCCGCCGACCTGATGCCGGATGGGGCATGGCGTTTCAGCGGCGCACGCCTCAATCCCGATGGCACGCAGACCGCGCTTAATACGTTTATCAGCACCAATGGCAACCTGCTCCTCATGACCGATTCGGTTGTGCCATCCAATCCGGCGCTAGTGACCGACATCCAGCGGGCGGTCAATACCGTGACAGTCAATACGGATACCCCGTTGTCGGTCACGGAATTATCTAGCTTGGGATTCGTCCATACCGCATTTTTGGAAGTCCAAAATGTGGCGGCGTGGACGAACAGCACAGGCGTGTTATTCATCACAGGGGAAGTCGCCAATCACACCGGTCAAACCCTCGAAACCGTCCCCGTGCGCGTATCGCTGACCGACAGCGTTGGAAATGCACTGATTGAAGCGGGCGATTTCACGATGGGTTATCACTTGCCCGCCGGAGGATTCGCGCCCTTCAGTTTGCGATTTGGGCAAGGTCAACCAGCGGATGCGCTCGGATACCGCGTCACGGCGGGCGATGGCCCGATGTTCCCGCCCGCCCGTTCGGTCATCAGCGCGCCCGTGTTATCATGGACGGATTCCTCATCTTTCGCCGCCGATGGCAGCCTGCTCATCAGCGGGCTATTGACCAATATCGGGACGCAAACCGCCCGCGACCCCTTGGGGGTTGTGACCGCTTTTGACAGCTCGGGCGATGTGATTGGGGCGTGGTTCGCGCCGCTGGGCATACCAGAATTGGCGGGCGGTTCGGCGGTGGAATATACCGTGCGCGTGCCGGAATTAGGCGGTGGCGCACGCAACTATATCATTGAAATTCAAGCCTACGACGATTAGGGCGGGGTGGTTTCCGGCGTGAGGTACGCCTCTGGAGAACGCTCAAACGCGCCTTTGCAAACCGGACAGCAAAACCCGTACTCCGTCCCGTGATAATTCAGTGTGGCGTAGGCTTGCCCTACCGCGATGTCCATCCCGCATACGGGGTCATGTAAGACGCCGACTCCCCGCACCGCCGCAGATGGGATATGGGCGCTGACTCGCGTCCCTTTCCCCGCCCCGCTGATGACCTGCACCGCCCCGCCCAGATTGGTCAAGCGTTCACGAATGCCCATCAGGCCGTAATGACCGGTCAGGGCGTAATGCCGGAGGTCATCTGCCACGGCGAATCCGCGCCCGTCATCCGCAATGCTCACGGTCACGCCATCCGGCGCATAACTCAAGGTTACACGGACGTTGTGGGAGTCGCTATGGTGTTGGGCATTGGTCAGGGCTTCTTGCGCGACGCGGAACAGCGCCAACTCGACCCCTTCTGGCAAGCGGCGCGGCATCCCCTCAATCGACAACTCCGCACGGAGGGGGCTGCGCTGTGTCAACAAGCCGAGGGCGGCCTCTAACCCCAATTCTTCTAGCGACGGCGGGCGCAAATCTGCGATGAGGTCGCGCAAATCACCAGCAGCTTCGACGGCTTGTTGACGCGCCAAGCTCAACATTTCAGCGGCGCGTTCTGGCGCACTGGTCAACCAACCGCGCCCCAACTCCATCGTCTGCGCGATGACCACCAACGCCTGAACCGTCGAGTCGTGTAACTCCCGCGCCAGACGTTTACGCTCACGTTCTTGACCATCGGTAAGTTGGTCGGCGTAGGCTTCGGTCTGTGCGAGGGCGGTCTGGATATGATGCGCCATACCCGCCATCGAACGGCGTAACAGAGCAATTTCGGGGATGCCTCCGCATGAGAACATCAGCGCGTCCATCTGACCGTGTTCCAATTGAGTGGCGTGTTGTGCCAGCCGCTTGATAGGGTGCAGCACACGCAGGTAAAACCACAGATTGCTGGCGGTGAACATCGCAGCCGCGAAATAGCATAGCGAGATGATGGTGGTATGGGGGGCAAAATGCTCTGTCAACATCGCTTATCCATTCCTCTCCAGCGCAATCCAGCCGCGTTGTAAGGCCAGCGTGACGGCCTCGGTACGTGAGGCAACGCCCAATTTCTCGAAAATATTCCGCAAATGTCCCTGTACAGTGCGGTCACTGATGAACAGGTCGCGCCCGATTTCCTTATTCGTCAATCCCTTGCTGGCGAGTCGCAAAACCTCTAGCTCACGGTCACTGAGCATCTCAATAAGTTCGCCCTGTGCAGCGGTGAGTAATGTCCCCTCATCAAAGGCTTTGCCCCCGCCCGCAACCTCTTGGATGGCGCGTAACAATTCGGCCAGTTCAGCCGTTTTGAGGATGAATCCGTCCGCGCCGGCGTCAAGCAAGGCGTGGACATAAGCCGGTTCGTTGTAAGCCGTCAGCGCCAGAATCCGCACTTCTGAATCATCGTGACGGATGCGCCGCGCCGCCTCTATCCCCGTCAGAATCGGCATGTGAATGTCAAGAATCACCACATCCGGCTGCAAGAGACGTGCCATTTCTACCGCTTCAGCGCCATCACCGACCTCACCGACCACGGTCAATCCGGCGCTCTCAAGGTAGAGTCGTGTAGCTTGTCGCACAATTTTATGGTCATCAGCCAGCAAAACACGGGTCATGAGGGACTCTTTTCAATATTACGATTATCTCTCATCTTAGACGCGGTGAACACGCGATGGAATACGCCAAAATGCGTATCCCATCAGGGTATAAGGCACGTTATGATAGGGAGTATCAGTCTATATTTAGGAGTCTACCCTATGGAAACCAAAACGGTTAATGTCCCCAACATCGGCTGCAACGGCTGTGTCAACTCCATCAAAAATGAAGTCTCAGACATCCCCGGCGTCGTGTCGGTAGATGGTCTGGTCGATGCCAAGCAAATCACAGTCAACTGGCAAGCACCCGCCACTTGGGAGCAAATCACCGCCAAGATGGCCGAAATCGACTACGCGCCCCAAGCGTAAAAAGACACATCGTGAGTCCTGAATGCTAAATTCTACGTGAAAAACACGGGATAAACAGTCAGGACTCACCATCTCAAATTATCCCCAATAACGTCCTAAGCCTTATATCTATTCCTTCGGAGGTTTCACCGTGAAACGTTTTCTGCTATTGATTCTTTGCCTCGGCCTGTTCAGTATCGGTGCGACTGCATCTGACCACGCTGGGTATCTCGAACGCTCCGAAATCCGCTTCTTAGAGGGCATGAGCGACCATCATCAAATGGCGCTGGACATGGCAAACAATTGCCTTACTCATGCCACTGCGCCAGAAGTCCTGACGGTTTGTGAGGCGGTAATTGCCGCCCAAACGCCCGAAATCGAGCAAATGCAGGCGTGGCTACTCGACTGGTATGGCATCGAGTACCAAACCGTTGCGATGGACATGATGGAAGATATGGGCGGTCACAACATGGGCGCGATGACCGAAATATTCACCGACCCCGCCGCGATGATGGGTATGTTCGCCGGATTCAACCGTTTTGAAGGGGTCGAGTATGACCTCGCATGGGTCGAGTCGATGATTGACCACCATGACGATGCCATCCACATGTCTGAGCGTTTATTGGCACGTGACGTCGTACATGACGAACTTGGTGCGCTGGCACAAGCCATCATCGATGCACAAACTGCCGAAATCTCCGCGATGGAAGACTTGATTGTAGCGTTGGCAGAGTAAACCCTCCCTCCGCACCTCTTAAATCCCTCTCGCCCTGTGTGGGCTAGAGGGATTTTTGTGGGTTTTAGCGCAGCCCAACCTTCCAGCCGCTGACATTAACCACCACGCCGCCGTCATGGACAAATAAGACAGGGATGACCCCGACATCTCCCCGCACGAACGGGACAGCGGGGCCGACTTGCTCATCATTCCAAAATACCGAAACAGTCCCTGCGTTGATGTCGCGGACGATTCGGATACGCCCCAAAACGGCATTCACAGCCTTCTGACTGACTACCGAATCCGCGCCGTCACGCCGTTGATACAACGCGATTTGGGTCAGGCTCTGCGCCTCAATTTTCAAACCGACGGGCGCGCTGCCGTCCATCGGAATCAGCATCAGCCCAAAATAAATCTGCTCCGGCGGCAAAGTCGGGTCGAAGGTGGCGAGGCTGATTTGTGCCTCGACACGGCGGATGCGGGTCGCGGCGTTGTTGCCATACGCGGTATTCAGCGTAGCGGCCTCCAAGGGGATTTGGATTTCCGTTCCGCCTGTGCGCCCGCCCACACCCAATCGCCAGAACCCGCCCTCTGGTGACACGCTGAACTGCTCTGGAAACCATGGAAGGCTGGCAGAGTCAAGCCGCCCAATCAAGGTCAGAAGTTCTTGGTCGCCTTGAATCCCATCCGGCGGCAGCGTGACCGTCGGGGTGAGGCTGGGGGTAAAAGTCGCCTCCGGCGTAGGTGTCTCGCTCGGCACATCGGGTGATGGCGTGAGGGTCGGCTGGGTGGCTTCCTGTGGCGTGGCGTCGGAGGTCACGGGCGTTATCCCGATGGGCAAAACGGCGCTATCGGTTGTCGCAGAGGGCAACACCACAGCCGGTAAGGGGGTCGGAGATGATGTGGCGCTGGGTTCAGGCGTCAGACTCGGCTCGACTGTCGCGGTGATGGTCAGGGCGACATCCGAAATACTCGGCTGCGTGCCACGGGTGAGAAAAACAACCAGCACAATCAAAATGATGAGAACGCCGACGGCGACTCCTCCCAGTGCCAACCGATTTGAGCCACCTTGTGCGCGCCCGTCCTGCGGGGTGCGCCGCATGGGCGGGCGCGGCGGGCGTGCGGAATCATCCTCTACTGGCGGGGCAATGGTTGGGGTCAAGATGACATCGGCCTCCTCCCCCAATGTCGGGAGAGGTTCGCTGGTTGGGGGCGCAGGAAATTCCGGCGCATTCTCGGTCACGGTATACCAGTGACGATATAACGGGTAGGCCGGTTGCCGGTCAACGAACATCGCCCGAAACAGTTCGCCAAATTTTTCTAGGCGTGCGCTACGTCGGATGCTCCTATCGAGATAAGCGGCCAAAAAGCGCTCATAGGTATCACGCCAACTAATCAACTTGGCGGCAATCAGTTCTCCGACCAATGTCACGCTGACGGCTGCGATTTGATGATGTGCCTCGCGTACCTCATCGGACGGCATATCGGGCATTCGGTCTACGCCTTGCCGCAGCGTCCGCATCTGAACAGCCAGCGTCCCCGTCCCTTGTAACAGGCTGTCCAGCCACGCCCGATAGCGGGGCGCACTCAAGCCGCTAACCGATTCAGCCTCGCCCAACAGACGGATGGCGGCTTCGAGATGCGTGCCAGATGTGCGAAATTCACCCTCGCCCCAATCACGTAGCGCGGAATCGACCTCGCGCACGCTGTTGGATAGCATCGGCAAGGCTTTGCCCAACACGCTGTCTTCGACTTGTTTGCGAACGCGCTCAAGCTGTGCGACGGCCTCAACGCCATTCAAGGTATCCATCAGCGTGCCGAGGCGGATAATCTCACCGCGCCGTTCGGTAAAATCATCCAAAGCGCGGGTCATCGGGTGTTGATGACCGTTTTCGCCCAGTGACCGTAACGCTGCCTCACGGTAAAAGTCAGCGATGTCAAAATGTCCGGCGTGGGATTCTAAGGTGGCACGCAGCAAGAAATCGAACGCCAATAAGCGCGGCCCCGCCGTGCTGCTACGCCCGAACATCTCCACCAAGCCGCGCCCCATCGCCTTGAGGTAGGTATCTTGGCTGGGCATTTGCGAGTCAAAATCGCGCCGAGTCCGTTGCTCATCTGCGGTGTATTCACGGGTGATAATTTCGAGGGCGGTACGGGTACGTTCAGACACACCCGCCCCGCCATGCTCTACCCATTCGCGGGCGGCGCGGGCGAGATTCCGTAAGCGTATGCTGGCGGCGCGTTCAGCGTCGCCACGGGCGATTTGCAAGGAATCTTCACCCAATCGTTCGGCATCACCGAGGCGGCCTTTATCAAACGCCTCCCACCCATCAGACAGCGTGCGCCCCAAGCCGCCATATAGCGCATGGCGCTCGACATAGCGCGTGTTATCGACCACCGCCCGCAAATGTCCAAACCAATTCGATAGGGACGGGCTGACGATGGACACGGTATCAATCGCCTGCGCCAACGCCTCTAACGCTCCGGCGCGGTTGCCCAAGACAGACGTAGCCGCGAACTCGCGCCATGCGCGTTGTGCCACACCCAATCCGGCCACAATATTGTCTAACACATCGTCAAAAAAGGCGGCGGCATAGGGCTGTAATTCAGCTTGGGCGGCTTGGAGCCAGCCGTCGATGTCGCTGCCGTCCGGTTGCGGGGTGAAAGTCTGGTAGACCTGAAGCCGCTGGTATAGGCCAGTCATCAGCCCATCCGCCGCCGCCCATGCGGGGTTAATCGGGTCAATTGCGCGGGCGATTTGCAGCGCATCGCGGGCTTCGCTGGGACTGGTGACGACCTGCCGCCCGACAACGTGCATCGAGTCAGCCAATGCCATCGCCGCGTTGGTCGTGCGGTCTAGCGCCCCAATCGGCAGCTGTGACTCGTCCAGACCGGCTTTGACCATGACCGTCGTCAGGGGCGCTTGTAACCCACTCAGGCGGTCTACCACCTCGCGGAATTGGTCACGCATGGGGACAATCGTCTCCAGCGTGTGCATGGTGTCCAGCAAGGCACGAACCTCAGACAAGACGCGCCGCGCCTCACCCACCGGATGACGGTTGGCCGCCAGCGCCGCCAGTGCGATTTCCAGACGGTACATATTCGGACGTAAGAGCTGGATTTCTGGCACATGCGCCGAGATACGTTCAGCCATCAGCCATTGGGTTTTACGCGCTGTCGGGTCATCAGAATCGGTGGTGAGCAAGGCGTAAGCCGCTTGAAGGTACGCGCCATCGAACGTCAACGCGAGGCCGTCACGCTCCCCATCAGATGGCGGTTGCTCAGGGTGGAGGTCGTGCATCGTGCGTGCCGAATCCAATAGAATCGACACGCGCACGGCGCGGTCTTCTGTGGCGTGCTGAGATAGCTCGGTCAGCATGTCGATGGCGCGAATATAGTTGCCGCCATCAAGATAAATCCGCACGGCATCGAGATTGGC
>Ga0164241_10002420_pt1 | contig 20347 bp, 17 predicted proteins | sample OricomyardsoilBY_FD_108780 | JGI IMG/M metagenome (GOLD analysis project Ga0164241, IMG submission 108780) | Backyard soil microbial communities from Emeryville, California, USA - Original compost - Back yard soil (BY) | ecosystem: Environmental > Terrestrial > Soil > Unclassified | place: USA... | reverse complement strand
GCACGTCGAGCTTGTCGCCCAAGTTGGCGCTGACTGGGCGCGCGGGTGTTGGAGCTCGCTCGAGCACGTAAATTCCGAGCGGATTCTTGTTCGTCTCGTGGCCCAACCGGTTGGACACGAGCAAGATTTCGCTTGAGCTATCGTCGAGCACGGGCAAGTTTCGCGGCGGATTTTGGCTGGCGCGATAGAGCGCGTTGAGCGCGCCGAGATCCGCTTCGCGAATCGCCAGCCAGCGACGGTCTTGATTCGCGGTGAGCCAATCGAAGGCGCGCGCGGGCGTGTCGAAGGTCGGCACGTTGCGCCCCGCATAGTACGTCGCACTGGCGGCGCCCCCACCCAACATGCCGAGCGGCTCACCGGGTTTGGCTTGTTGTCGGTACGCGTCGAACACTTGTTTGGGCGAAATCTGCGCGGCGAGCATCGGATAGTAACCGAGGCTCAAGCACAGCCCAAACGCGACGCACGTGAGGAGCGCCGCCTGCGCGCGAGAGAGACCACCCGAAATGGACCGCGAAAGTGCGCCGGTACCGAAGAAATTGCCGAGTTCGGGATCGAACAGCGTTCGAAACGCGTCGCGCACCAGCATTAGCAGTAGTGGCGTCGCCAGCAACAACGGCAAACTGACGGCCGCCTTCGACGCCCACGAGCGTTGCGCGGCACCCAACATCTCGAGCTTACCCAACGCAAGTACGCGATCGCTCAGCAAGCCGAGGATACAAAGCCCGACCAACGCGGCTTGGATCACGACGGCCGAAAACAACACATTGCCTGCCCAAAGCTCACGTAAAATGCGCGGCCAGACGCGGTACTCGCTGAGTTGGAAGCGCGAGTCCTCGTGCTTCGAGCGCTCCTGCAGCAAGAAGAAAAAAGCACCACAGAAGATCACGGTGCCAGCCTCGAGCCAGCGCTCGGCGGTCACGCGATAGCTGTCAGGGAAATGGGCGTCGCTGACGCAAAAGGCACTGAGAGCCTTCTCGGGGAAGTTCCTGAAGTCGACCAAGAGCAAGATCGAAAGAGCGCAGGCGACCATGGGCACTGCTCGCGAGATGTGTGCTCCCCGTTCGAAATCCCGGAAAAACAAGGCAACGGGGATGGCGAGCGCGAACACCGCGCCAAACGGCATCGTGCCCAAGACGGGTGCGGCAATGCCGTACGCAGCCAGCGCCAACACGGGCACGATCAGGCACAGCACGCGCAGCGCCGCTTCGCGTTCTCGTGCAGCGTCTTCCACCACGCCCGACGGTTCACGCAAAAGCGACCCCAGGGCGACCGGAAGCACCGCACTCCACGGAAACAGCGCGTGCCCCAGCTGTAACAACACACTATCGAAGGTGGGCAGCACGTGAGGGCGATTGACCGTGCTGCCGAGCCACAGCGTGAACCTGCCGCCCGTTTCGGGAGCTTGCAACAGCGCGCGACAGGCCGCAGCGCCGAGCAGCGCGCCCAACCCGAGGGCAACGGCGCCAATGACATCGCCGGCCCGCTCCGCCCTACTGAGGCGTGCGGCACGCACGATGAGCCACGTAACTCCCACGCTGCACGCAGGAACGGCGATGCCGATCAGCACGCCACGCGAAAACAGCGCCGACACCATGCCCAATACGCCCAGGGCGAGCCAGAGCGCGCGCAGAGCCAACGAATTTTGGCGGTCGAAAGCGGCCAGCGCGAGCCCGCACACAGCGAATGCGAGCCCGGCCATCGTCACGATGTCGCCGAGCATCGTGCGCGCGTGCAAAAAATAGAGCGGCATGGTCGCGAGCACCAGCACAGCAAACCAAGCGCTCCGACGATCCGCGAGCCGACGAACCAAGTAGTACGTGCCGGTAACTCCGAGTAGCGCCCAGATCGCCAGCGGCAGCCGGCCTGCCCACTCATGCAAGCCGAATGCTCGAAAGCCGAGCGCAATCGAGGTGAAGGGCAGCTCTCCCCGACCGAGTTCGCTGCGCGTTGGCACCTCATTGTCGGCGCCGTCCAGCGCTAGGCCTTGCCCGCCCAGCAGATTGAGCGCGATTCGCCGAGCGAATTCGGCGACCTCGCGCTCGGGCGGATCCCAAACCCCGCTCGAGGAAATGGGCGCAAACACGCTCAGCGCCAGCACGAGCACGGCAAACCAAGCCAAAAAGCCGTGCCTATTTGCGACCACCCCGGCCGATAGCCGGTTTCCCACGGCGTTTTCGGGGTCTCCGGCGGCGCCTGCTCCGGAAGCGCCGGAGTTTTCCTCGCTCATTGCAGCCTGCGCGGTTTAGTAGCCCTTGTTTCTTGTCGTTGCAACCGCGGAGAAACGGTGGAAGGTGTGCGCGGCTCCGCGGCCCATTCAACCACTTCTGACGGGTATCCTCGCCCGGCCCGCGCAGCATCGGATACGAATACTCATGCGTTTTGGAACCATTGCCATCTTGGGGCGCTCGAACGTCGGAAAGTCGACGTTCTTGAATTCCGTCCTAGGTGAGCCGCTCGCCATCGTCTCACCGCTCCCGCAAACCACGCGCGACAACGTGCTCGGGGTCGTGCACCGCGAAGGCGTTCAACTGGCGTTCCTCGACACGCCCGGCGTGCACACGCCGCGCTCCGAGCTCGGCCGGCGCATGAACGCTTCTGCGCTCGACGCCGCTCGTACTGCAGACGTGGTGCTGTTCATGACCGACATCTCCGCGCTCACGCCGCCGAAGAAGGCGGCGAAAGAGAAGAGCGTTCAGGAGCTGGATCAGGAGCTGCTCGCGAGCATTCCCAAGGATGCCGTGGTTGTGTTGGCCGTGAACAAGGTCGATGCCCTGCGCGACAAGAGCAAGCTCTTGCCTGCACTGGTCGCCTATCAGGAGCTGCGCGACTTCGCGGCGTTGGTCCCAATCAGCGTGAAGGCCGAGGACGGCGTCGAGCGCGTGCTGGCCGCGCTGGGCGAGGCCGTGCCGGAAGGCGGCGTGGGCTTCGACGAAGACACGCTCACGGATCGGCCGACCAGCTTTTTCGTGCGCGAATACATTCGCGAGCAAGTGCTGCTGGCGATGCGCGGCGAAATTCCGCACGCCGTTGCCGTATCGATCGACGAGTTCGTGGAAGGCGAACGAGCCGCGTCGATCAAGGCCACGATTCACGTGGAAAAGGTGGGTCAGCGCAAGATCCTGATCGGCACCGGTGGCTTGCAGATCAAGCAGATCCGCGTGGGCGCTCAGGCGCGCATCCGCGAGCTGGTCGGACACAAAGTGCACTTGGAGCTCTTCGTGCGCGTGACTCCCCAATGGAAGAGCATGCCGCGCCAACTCGCAGAGCTCGGCTACGAGCGTCCCGCAGGGCTCGCCAAAGTGGAGCCCCCCAAGAAACCGAGCCGCAAACCGAACAAGAAGCGCTCGGCACCGAGGAAGAAATGAGCGCGATCGTCGCGGTAGTGGGCAGACCGAACGTCGGCAAGAGCACCCTCTTCAATCGTCTGACGGGCAAGAAGTTGGCGATCGTCGATGACCAGCCCGGCGTCACGCGCGATCGTCACTATGCTCCCGCCCACATTCACGGTCACAACGTGACACTGGTCGATACCGGCGGTTTCGACCCGAGCAGTGATGACCCGATGCAACAGGGCATCGCTCGTCACGTCAACGCGGCGATCGAGGAAGCGGACGTGATCGTGTGCGTGCTGGACGGCTCGATGAGCGTTACCGGACCCGATCGCGAAGCCGTCAAGCTTCTGCGACGCTCGAAAAAGCCCGTGATCTACGTGGCCAACAAAGTAGACACCGCGAGCAAGATCCAAGGCGCGAACGAGCTGTACGAGCTGGGCGTGCCCGACATCATCGCCGTCTCGGCGCTACACGGGCGCGGTACGGCCGATCTCGCGCAGGCCGTGGCCAAGCACTTGCCCAAGGCTTCGCGCGGCGAGCCCGAGTCGGACGAGCCCGACGACATCATTCCGCGCTTGGCGCTGATCGGCCGCCCCAACGCTGGCAAGTCGTCAATGTTCAATCGGCTGACGGGCAGCGAACGCGCTTTGGTCGACGCGCGCCCGGGCACCACCCGCGATCCGGTCGACGCGCGCGTCGAAGCCGACGGCCGCACATTCTTGATCGTCGATACCGCTGGCATTCGCAAAAAATCGCGAGTCGAGCGCGGCATCGAATTGGTCAGTGTGCTGCAGGCGATTCGATCGATCGAACGTGCGCAAGTGGTGATCTTGATGTGCGACGCGGTGCTCGGCGTGCAAGAGCAGGACTCACGCCTGCTCGGCATGTGCCTCGAGCGCCGGCGCGCAGTGATCGTCGGCTTGAACAAGGCGGACCTGCAGAGCAAGAAAGAGCAGGCCGAGTCCGAGGAAAAGGCGCGCGATGAACTGCGCTTTGCGGGCTGGGTGCCGATGGTGCACCTCAGCGCCAAGACTGGACGCGGTGTCAAAGAGCTGCTCGACTTGGCCGCGCGCGCCGGCAAAGAGTTCAAACGCCGCATCCCGACGGGCGAGCTGAACCGCTTCTTCGAAGAAGTGCTGAATCATCATCCGCCGCCGACCAGCAAAGGTCGCGCGCCGCGCATCTTCTACGTTACGCAAGCGGAGGCACAGCCACCGCGGTTCGTGGCCATGTGCAACGCGCCCGAATACATCACCGAGGCATACAAGCGCTTCGTGGCCAATCAGATCCGCAAGGCGTTCGACTTCCGCGCGGTGCCGATCACGGTCGAGTATCGGGCACGCAAACGCAACGAAAACGCGCCTGCTGCCGTACGGCAATCGCGCTCACGGAAAAAGTAACAGCGCGACGCGCGAGAGGCTGCGCACGTCGTGGACGTCCGCGGCTTGCACAGGCACACGAAAGATCGCGGGCGGCTCGCTGCCGAGTGAGCCGTCGAGCACTTCGAGCTGCTGCGCCTCGAATGCGGCGCGCGTACGTTCGTCCGCAGCTGCGCGCTGCAAGAGTTCACTGCTCTCTGTGCCAAGGTCCAGCCCAAGCTCACGCGCCACGCGGGCGACCTCGGACGAATCCGCAAGCGGGGGACTGGGTTGCACGCGATTGACCACCACGGCGTCGGGGTGCATGCCTTGCTCGCGCAGGCGCGCCGCGAAGTAGCTCACTTCGTCGACCGCCGCGGGCGCCGGCGAGGTCACCAGAACGTAAGCCATGTCCGGTGATCGGAAAGCTTTGGCAACCGCTGCGGCGCGCTCACGAAACCCGCCGAACAGCTCGTTCAGCTCGACCACGAACTCGGCCAAATGCTCGAGAAAACCTTTGCCCGTGAGCCGCCCGATGCCGCGCAAGACCAATGCCACCCCGCGCGCCAAGAAATTCAAGCTGAAGCGCCCGGATTTCTCCATCGTCTGCACCAGCCAGCGCATGGCTGCGCTGTCGATGGCCTCGATCAGTCGCTCGGGTGCATCCAGAAAATCCAGCGCGTTGCTGGTCGGTGGCGTGTCGAGCACGATCCGATCGAAACGTAGGTCTTGTCGCACCAGGAGCACCTTCTCCATTGCCATATACGACTGCGTGCCGGCCAGACTCGTCGACACGTAGCTGTAGATGCGATTTTGCAGGATGCGATCACGCGCCTCAGGGCTGGACGCATGACGACGAACGAGCTCGTCGAACGTGCGCTTGGTATCGAGCATCAGCACGGTGAGCGTTCCGGACGTCTGAATACCCGCGCCCGCCAGAAGGTCCGGGCTCACCTGCTGCTCCTCCGAGCTCATCGCACCGAGCCCCAGGCTGTCCGCCAGACGTTTGGCTGGGTCGATGGTGATGCACAGCACACGCTCGCCTTGTTGGGCAAAACCCAGCGCGATCGTGGCGGCCACCGTCGTTTTGCCGACTCCGCCCGCCCCGACGCAAACCACGATCCGTTTGCCATCTAGAAGTGGGCGTAGCGAGTCGGCCATGTCGAACCCTGGCGTCTAGCATGAGAACGTCTACTCCCCTCCAAAACTTGGCCCCGCCGGCCCGGGCGACAAAAATGCCTGTTCATGATCGACCCCAAGCTGGATCGTCGTCAGGCCCGCAGCGAAAACACTCAGGTCGCTCTCACCCGCTTGCTGGAAGCCGCCAGGCGCTCGGCGGCGCTCGAGGCGCTGGCGCTCGGAGATGAGCTCGGTCTGCTGGTCGCCGGCGCAGGCGCGGCCGAATTGTGCGATGAGCTCGCGGCCGTCGCTCCTCTGTTCGGCTCTGCGAACACCTCGGTCCCGACTCATTTGAGCGTTCTTGGCCGGGGCACCGAAGTGCGCCGCCTGGCCGTGGATGGCTACGAAATGTTCATTTCCGGACGCGGTTCCGGAGTCGATCAGGCTTTGGGCGGGATCGAGAGCGGCTGTCGGCGAATCCTGATCGAGAAAAAAGCCCGCCTTTCACACTGAGCGAAGTGCGCGACGTGCAGGCCGTGCGCGTCGGACTATGCTCGGCCGAACATGAGCGGATTCATCGACCTGCACTGTCACTACGTGCCCGGCATCGATGACGGCGCAAAGTCGGCTGAGGATGGGATGGCGATGTTGCGCGGCCTCTTCGACCTCGGTTTCGCGCACGTGACGGCGACACCGCACACGCGCCCGGGAATGTTCGACAATACGGCGGCGACCATCGGCGCCGCTTTCGCTCGGTTCAAGAGCAGCATGCCGACGGGCGAGGCCCTGCCAGAGCTCTCGCTCAGCAGCGAGCATTACTTCGATGAGATCGTGTTTCAGCGACTGCTGAATGGCGACGGGCTTCCTTACCCGGGTGGCAAGGCAGTCCTGCTCGAGTTTTATCAAATCGACTTTCCGCCGATGATCCAGCATCGTTTGTCGGACCTGCGCAGGCGCGGACTACTGCCGGTGATCGCCCACCCCGAGCGGTACCAGTGCCTGTGGCGGTCCCCGCAGATCCTGGAGAACCTGGTGGACTCGGGCTCCGCCGCGCTGCTCGATGTCGCTTCGTTGGTGGGTAAGTATGGCCGAAAAACCCAAGAGTGCGCGGAGGTGCTGCTCGAAAGCGGGCTGTACCACGCGGCCTGCAGTGACGCGCATCGGCCGTCTGACGTGCACGAGGTGGCTCGAGGAATCGAGCGACTGCGCGCCCTTTATGGTCCCGAAGAAGTGACGTTCATGTTCCGTGACGGACCCGAACAGCTGCTCGCGGGCACGCTTCCGGAGTGACCGCGAAGAATTTGTCCGGCCCCACTCGGCCCTGCTAAGCGAGCAGCGATGTGGAAACCCACGCGTATCTCACTCGGTATTGCCGGGATCCTAGTGGCGGCGGGGCTGTTTTTCGCTCCCAGCGCGACCGCTCGTGTGGGCGGTGAAACCGAGTACAGCAAGGCGCAGGCGTACAGCGGTGCCCTGCGCTACCTGCGGGTCGATCTAGGATTCGAGGTCGTCGAACGCGATCCGGACGCGGCCTACCTCATTTTCCGCTATCAACCGCCGGGGCAAAACAAGAGCAACGCGACGGGCACGGTCGAGATCGTCGACACGGATGGTCACGTCAAATTATTCGTCCAGATCCCGTCCATGCCCGAATATCACGAGCGGGTCCTGCGCGACGGCTTGGTTCGGAAGCTCCACGACGAGTATGGCGAACCCCCACGCAAACCCGCACCACCTACCCCGCCCCAGAAAAAACCGGAAGCCGACGCCGGCACCGATTGAGCGGTTGAAGCCCGAGGTGGGCCAGGCGTAGATCGAGGCTCCAAGGCATGGAGTCTTCAGACAGAGCACTGCCGGTGCAGATTGGCCGCTACCGGATCGAGCGCTTGCTGGGTCGCGGTGCCATGGGCCGCGTGCTCCTCGCTCACGATCCCGTGCTGGATCGCAGCGTCGCGATCAAGCTGCTGCGCGATGACCTGAACATTCCCCCCGAGCAGCACGATGCCCTCTTGCATCGCATGCGACAAGAGGCGCGTGCTTCCGCTCGCGTCAGTCACCCGAACATCGTCGCGCTGCACGACATGGGTGAAGATCCGGAGCTCGGATTGTGCTTGGTGTTCGAGTACGCCGAAGGCTTGACGCTCAAGGAGCGTTTGCAGAAGGGGCCGCTCGGTCCGGAAGCGGCAGCCAAGCTCGCGCGCGAAGTGGGCGACGCGCTCACGACCGCGCACGCGGCCGGCGTGCTGCATCGTGACATCAAGCCCGAGAACATCATTTTGACCCCTACCGGCGCCAAGGTCGCTGATTTCGGCATCGCACGCGTGCCGGATTCGACATTGACGCGCGATGGCGGATTGCTCGGAACGCCTGCGTACAGCGCGCCGGAGTGCATCGCGTCCGGGAAATTCTCCCCGCTCAGCGATCAATTTTCGCTCGCCGCCACGATGTACGAAGCGATCAGCGGGCAGCGTGCATTCCCGGGTGAAGATGCGATCGCGGTTGCCACCCGCATCACCACCGACGAGCCTCCGGCCATCGCCGCGTACGCAGGCGTCGATCCTCACGTCGACCGCGTGCTCGCGCGCGGTTTGTCTAAGCTGCCGGGCGCACGCTTCGAAGATTCGCGCGCGTTCGGCAAGGCGCTCGCGGAGGCTCTTTGGCAAAGTCCGCGCGTCCAACTGCCGACGATCCCTGATTCGCGTCACCGCAGCAGCGGGCCCTCGGCGCAAGAGAGCCGCACTACGCGCTTGGTCCTGGGCGGCGCAGCAGTCGGTGCTCTGCTCGGAATCGCGGGATTTCAGCTGAGCATCGGCTTACGTGAACCCGAGCATCCGCCGGAACAGCGCGCAGAACAGATTCAGTCTTCGCAGCCTAGCAAGGCGAGTAGCCCCGCCCCGGCCGAACCGGCGCCGAAGAAGCTGAAGCCCGTTCGCAAGGACAGCGTAAAAGACGCCGGCCTGCGCGCCGCGCGCGTCTCGGATGCAGGCGCACCGAGCAATGTCGACGCGGGCAACGAGCAGGCCCCGCCGTGAAGCGCGGGCTGCGGCTCGCGCTCGGTGAACGCCTGGTGCTGAGTCTCGCCGTGGGCTTACTTCTGTCGTTGACCGCGGCTCCTGAGACCCACGCCGACAGCGCCCGCAGCGAAGTGCTCATGCCCTGGCCGCTCGGCGACAGCCCGATCGAAAGCGCCCTGACCGGCGGCCTCAAAGTGCTACGCGGACGCGGTTCACTGATGATTCGCGTGCCGGCCTCGGAGTTCGTGATGGGCTCGACGTCCGCCGAGATCATCGATGCCACGGTGCTGTGCGAGCGCGAACCGCTCGCGGCGAGCTGCGACGAAAGCTCATTCGCCGATGAATCGCTGTCGCACCGCGTGCGATTGTCCGGCTATTTTTTGGATCGTCGCGAAGTGACGGTTGCCGAATACGATGCGTGCGTGCGCGTTGGACGTTGCAAGGCGCCCCCTTTCGAGCGCGGCGCACTGCGCTTCAAACGAGCGAATTTGCCGGTCACACTGGTGACCTGGGACGACGCGCAGGCGTTCTGCGCCTTTCGCGGCGCGCGCCTACCGACTGAAGCCGAATTCGAGCGCGCGGCGCGCGGATCCACGGGTCGTCGCTTCCCTTGGGGACAGCTGCCCAACGCGCGCCTGGCCAACCACGGGCGCTTGGGCATCGACATGACCGACGACACGGACGGCTTCAGTGAACTCGCCCCGGTGGGTTCATTCAATGCCGGGCGCACCCCCGACGGATTCCTCGACTTGGCGGGAAATGCCGCAGAATGGGTACAGGATCGCTACGCGAATCAGTACTCGGACGCCGAGCAGGTCGATCCGCATGGGCCGGACGCGGGGCAAGCCACCAGCGCGCGAGTCGTCCGCGGTGGCAGCTTCGATTCGCCCATGGCATGGCTCCGCGGCTCCGCACGCGGAGCTTACTTGCCGAATGAACGGCGCCCTTCCCTTGGCTTCCGTTGCGCGCGCTCGCAGCGGCCTTCAAGTGCCGGCGACGGCCAGACACATGACCTTCGATAAACCACTCGACATTCCCAAGCCCAAGCTGCGCCTGCCCATCCACGAAGCCACGCAGTTCGTGCTCGTCCGCCCGCACTATCCGGAAAACGTGGGCGCCGTCGCGCGCGCCATCAAGACCATGGGCTTCACGCAATTGACCCTGCTCAAGCCAGGACGCCTCGCGGTGCCGGAGCATGAGATGGCCTTCAAGATGGCCGTCAAATCTTGGGACGTACTGAATGATGCGCGCCGAGTCGAAGATCTCGGCAGCACGGTCGCCGACGTCGGCATGGTGATCGCTACCACGGCGCGCCGTGGTTTTTCGGGGATTCTGCAGCCGCGCGAAGCAGCGGCTCGCGCGGTCCAATACGCCGCGACCGGTGGCAAAGTCGCGTTCCTCTTCGGCAACGAAAAGACCGGCCTATCCGAAGCCGACCACGCCTGGGCGACGTTGCACGTGCGCATCCCGATGGCGGCAGATCAGCCCTCGGTGAACCTGGCGCAGGCGACGCAAATCATCGCTTATGAGCTGTTCGTCGAAGCGCTCGCCGAGCGCACCCGCCAGGGCGCGCCCATCACGCTCGACAGCTTGGACGACGCGGACTGATTCGACGCGACTGCGCGTTCAGGGATCGAGCGGCGCCTTCAGCTTGGCGGAGAAGTCTGGCACCGACCCGGGGTCGTTGTGGCGCGGATACCAACCGGCGATGGTTAGACCCCACGTGTAGTAGTCACGGGCACCGTCGAAGCCGAGACCCAAGCGCCACATGTAGTTATCGGGCCATAACCCGAACACGTTCCAAACCAACAGTTTGAGATCGAGACCGCCGGTCACGTGCATGCGTGGCTTGGCTTCGTCGAAGCGGGTTGGCTCGAGGTAGGTGCCCGCGCGCAGCTTCAGGAATTCGGGGAAAACGCCGACCTCGGTGCCCAAGCGCGGCGAGAGCACGATGTGTTGACCGGAGCGTTGCACGGTTTGATTGACCAGGCTCTCTACGCCCACCGAGTCTTCGACCGCTCCCGAGAGCAGCATGGAAGCCGCTACTTGTACGTAGCGGCGATTCATCGCGGTGAGCTTCTTTTCGATCTTGGTCTTTTCCTTCAAGAGCGCGATCTCGGCGGCGCGCTCTTCGGCGGCGATGCGTTTTTCGTATTCCTTCTTGATCGCGGTGCGCTCGGCGGACGTCCGCGCCGAAGCAAGCTGGTGATCGCGCTCCTGCTCGTACTCGAGTTCGCGCAACTCCTTCTCGAGCAGCTGACGCTTGATGAGATCTTCGTCCGAGCGCCACGGCGGATTGATCGGACGCGCGCCGAACTGCACCGCGAAACCGAAATTCAGATCCCAAGGCGATGAGACCGACTTGGGTAGATAGATGCTGGATCCGTCGGAACGCTTGAGGATGAGATCGCCGTTTTCGTTCGGGAGTAGTTTGTCACTGTACGAAGCCTGAGTGACGATCGGCGTGCGGTAGGCGAAGCCGAGTCGGAGTGGCAGTGTTTCCGGCTTCCACACGCCACCGAACTCGAAACCAGGTCCGGACGAGCGAAATAGGAACCCGCCTTCGTCGGGCTGGTTCACCGTCATCGAGACGTAGCGAACGCCAACCCCGAACACCAGTTGGTTGTGCTCGAAACCACGCGCAATTTGCAGGTGGGTGGTCGGAATCGTGGCCGACACCCCGCGCCTCTCGCCCGCTACCGGGTCGGATAGAGCGTAGTTCTGAATCGCGAGGTTCAGGCCGATCGCGAACTCACCCCACTGCAGGTTGACCGCGGGCGTGAAAAACACGAACGAGTTTGGCGGGTTCGGAACGTGGGTCTTACTCCCGCTGTTGAAGAAATCCATGTTCTGGAGGTCAGCGGGAAACGTCACGCCGAAACCGAGCCAGTAGTCGAAGTGCGTGTACGAAAAGAACGGACGCACCGCGGGTGCGGCCGGGTTCTGCAAATCACCGTCGACGTCTTCAGCGATCGCGACGTACGCGCCGCCCAGGCTGGTGACGCGCGAACCGGCGAACAGCGGGCCTTGAAACAGATCGAGGGAGTACTCACTCGTGGTGATCGGTTTCCCGTTGGCGCCGATCGGTCCGCCCGCCAGCGCGTGCCCACTCGCTAGCAGCGTGGCCAGAGCGAGCGACAGAGTGGCCAGAGAGCGCATGGTCGTCGAGCTCGGTAGTTCAAGCGCTCGCTGTCTCCTTTCGGCGGGTTCGTGCGAACCAGGAGCTGAAAGCGTCAAATCGAGTTCTTGCGGCAAGCTCATCGTCACTCTTCGAATTTTGGAAAGGGCTACTAAGCGTCGGCCGGATTCGCGGTTTGCACGAATTCGTCCAGTTGGAGACCGTAGTGGAGAACTCGAAGGACTGGAAGACGCCTCGGTCGGCGACGCCGAATCGCGTTTGGACGAGCGCATTGGAGGAACGTTAATCGCGTCGAAACGCGCAGCTTTTCCGCCGCGACGGCGCTACTCGCAAGGCATAGAGTGCGCCTCGCGTTGACGGCATGCAGCCAATGTCACCTGCCAGGAGCACTCTAATGCGTCGCGATCTGAGATGGGAATTCGGAATGGCCGTTATCGTTCTTGCGGCGGGTTGCCAAAAGGGCCCCGAGCCGAGCCCGCCGCTACCGCCGCCGGTACAAGCCCCGCCCGCTGCACCGATCGCAAAAACGCCGGTTTCGGCGGCAAGCGCAATTGCGCCGACCACCGCCAGTAGCGCCGCCAGCACGCCCGCTTCAGCCTCCGCCGAGTACCCGATTTGCGGCGGACAAAAGCTAGCCGCACCGGCGACTGCGCGCAGCGGCGCGGTCACCTCGCAGCTGGCCCCCGCCTATCTCGAGCAAATGAGCGCGTGTCGAGCCGAGGACGCGGTCCCGGCCGAGGTGATCAAGAACACGACCGACGGCACCATCAACGAAAAGGGAGACTGTGTGTTCCCGAACGGCGTGAGCTGCCACTATCACTCGGGCTCGGAGTTCGTGACCAACGAGAGTGCCAAACAGGTCGCAGGCCAGGGTGAGCTGCACTGCATCTTCCCGAGCGCCGATGCCAAGAGTCCGCGCGTCTTCGGCGGTCACGTGAGCTGTCGCAATCCGGCGCAGGGCATGGGCACGAGCGAGGGTGGCAAGCACGAGGTCAAGGCCGGCGCGAGCTGTTCCGCGGCGCTGCTTTCGGAGCTCACGCATTGCGGGAGCTCGCGCTGCTGCGACGACGGCACACTCACGAACCCGATCGCCGATCTGGTTCACGATGGGCGCAACGACGTTCGGCCGGACTTTCGCATTTGCGAGAGCACGCTCAGCATCGATTGTGATTTGCTCGCGAACCTGACCGCGCACGACGCGAACAGCCCCGCGCTCGGCGGTGTCGGTAAGCCGGTGTTCGTCCTGAAGCACCCGGCGCATCCGCACCAGAAAAAAGTCGCGGCTCACACCCCCTAGGGTCAAGAAGCGCGCGGGCCGGCTCTTGCGGAAGGCCCGGCTGGGACGCCGAAGGCTGAGCCGAAGCGAGCGAGCTTCGTGACCATCAAAAACCTATAGTAGCCTGGGGGCGACTCATGAGCAGAGAGCCCGCTTTCGATTCGCGGTCAGGCGCGGTAACCGATCCTGCCCGCGATCTGCGCGAGGCGCTGGGCAACGTGAAACGCGGGCTTCGGCTCGCGCTATTTCCGCTGTTGCTCGTCGCGTGTGCGCCCAAGTTGCCGCCGGCGTACGTGCAGACCCGCGACGCCGCAGAGACCGCCTACGCGAAGGGTCACTTCAGTGAAGCGGCGGAGCGCTGGCTCCGCGCCGCCGACAGCGCGGACAGCGCGCGCGACCGAAGTGATGCGCGTTACCGCGCCGCGGCGGCCTATGAACGCGCGGGCCTCGTCGACGATGCGCGCAAGTGGTACACGCTGCTCGCGAACGGCAAGAGTGACCGTGCTCCACGAGCGACGTTCGCGCTCGCGGATTTGCGACTGAAAAGCGGCGACACGACAGGCGGGCTCGCGGATCTCGAGGCCGCCATCCGCAAATATCCAACCTCGGGCATCGCAGCACTCGCCCTGCGTCGCTACTTCGCCGCGCTCGCGGATCAAGGCGGAGATCGCGCGGTGCTCGATTACATCCAGCGCGTCGAACCGGAGCTAGGGCAGAGCGAGCTCATAGAGCAATTATTGTACGAGCGCGCTCGGCGGCTGGAAGCCCTCGGGTCGACGGCCGACGCCGCGACCGCGTACGTCATCGTCGCAGACCGGTTCCCGTATCCGTATGGCGCGTACTGGGACGATGCGTTGCTACGCGGCGCAGATTGCGAGCAGCGCCTGGGTAAATCCGAAGCTGCCATCGCACTGCTCGAGCGTATGCTGCACGCGCGCGAGACGTCACACATGTCGGGGAGCTACGAGCGTCCGCACTTTGCGGACGCTGCGTATCGACTCGCGGAATTGTATCGAGATGCGAGGCACGACTTCGCCGCCGCGCGCCGCGCTTTCCGCGGCGTGTTCATCGATTACCCGACGAGCACGCTGCGCGACGACGCGCTGTGGCAAGAAGCACTCTTGGCTCGCAGCGCCTCGGAGCAGCAAGCGTGCGAGCCGCTGCTGCTCTTGGTGGGACAACTCCCCGAGTCGCGCTACGCGCCGTGCGCACACGAGATGTGCTCGAAAATCCAACCCGTCGCGCGGCGAAGTTGCGCCGACTACATCGAGCGAGATCTGCGAGAGCCGCACTCCGTGGCGAAGCCAGAGTCAGACGGATCCGACTGAACTCTGGCCGCCGCGGGCGAACTCATCCGGGCTCTTCTTCTTCTTCTTCTTCCTCGTCGTCTTCGTCATCCTCATCGTCGTCTTCATCTTCATCTTCGTCGTCGAAGTCGTCGTCCGGTTCGTCCGGTTCGTCTTCGTCGTCGGCGGATTCGCTCTTTGCTTCCGTCTTGAGGTCGATGCCGACTTCACCGAGCTGGGTCTCGAGTAGCTCGAGTAGCTCGTCAACGTCGTCACCGCTCCATTCGTCGATCACGTCGGTCAAAAATTCGAAAAAGTCGCCGTTGTCTAGGCGACGTTCGATTTCCTCGACCTGATCTTCGGTAAATGCCTCGAGGATGTCTTCCCTGAGTGACTCAGTGTCATCCTCCTCGATGGCCTCTTGCGCAGAAAGTCGAATCTGCCGGACAGCGCGTTTGTCGAGGTGAATTTCCATATCCGATAGCTTCCTGGGGACTCGACCCGGCTTTAGACGAAGGATTCGGGTACAGTCAAGCCCGTGACGACGACAATGGTCGAACCGGCTTGTCCCGCGAAAGCCAGGGCGCACCTCGGGAGGCGCGCGTACCGCAGGAAAGCCGCTTCGTTCGCATTCGCTGCGCAGGCTTCGCTGTTTCTTTTCGCGTTCGCGAATCGCGCGTCGGCCCAGCAGTCGCAGCGACCGCCGCCCAACAATGTGGAGTACTTTCAGTACGGCGTCGCCGTGGCCTTCGAAAAAGTGGTGTCTGGTGGCGACGTCTGCCCGTCGGCCAGCACCGAGACCCCGAGTGGCATGGAGGTCACCAAGAAGGCCACACCGTGCATCCTAGGCAGCGGCGGCGGACTCGCGCTCCGCTTCGGCTACCGCTCGCGCGGTCCCTGGTTCGTGGGCGGGACGTACGAGTTCACGCGCATGGATTCCGGCAATTTGCTGCGTCTGGGCATTCTGCAGCAACTGAAGGGTGAGGCGCGCTATTACCTCGACCGGGGAAATCGCCTCACTCCGTACGCCGCGCTGGGCTTTGGGGCCGTCTTCTACGGCAACGAATGGAAGGTGAGCTCGGGTGGCCCGACGTTGAGCGCCGGGTTGGGTCTAGAGTTTCAGATCACCCAGTCCACGGTCATCGGCCTCGGGCTTGGCTACCGCGGGCTGCTGTTTCATCACTGGACCGACAGCACCGGCCAGGTTCGGGCGGACGAGTACCTCGGTTTTGGCTTTGCGCACACTGTCGGACTCGAATTTATCCTCGAGCTCAGGAGCCCGCTTGCTCGCTGGTGATGCCGTTCTCGGCACTTCACTTTCACTCTTCCCCCAGTTTGAAGTATTGAAGGCGAGGAACGAAAGATTGGGCAATCGTTGGTGAGGTGTAGCCGCTGCGGCAAAGAAAACCCCGAGTCTCTGAGGTTCTGTCAGGACTGCGGGAATCGCCTGGCTTCAGGTGAGGGGGCCGGTGTCGCGCCGACGCCACCGCGAGGTCTCGCGCCCGTCGCGCAAGCCGCCGTGCCGCCACCTCCCGCGCCGCCACCAGCGGTGCCGCGCCCGCAGTCGGTGCCGCCGAGGCCGACCTCGGTCGCGCCGCCTTTCTTTGCTCCGCCGAGCCCGTTTGCGTCGGCTCCACCTGCGGCTCCGGCACCGCGCACCGGCGAGCCCTCCATGCGTCCCGCTGCGCCGCAGTTCGAGTTCTCGCCGCAGCGCCCTCCTGAGCGCAGATGCACGCGTTGTGGCACGAGCAACCCACCCAACGGGCGCTTCTGCTCCAATTGTGGTGGTTCTCTCGAACGCCCGCACGAGCCTTCCACCGCACCACAGGCGCCCGCGCCACAGGCGCGTGCGCCGGGAGCACCAGCCATGGCGGCACCGGCCACGCAAGCGGTGCCTCAGTTCAACGTGCCACCTCCACCACCGGCGACCCTCACCTGCCCGCGCTGCCGCGGCCCCAATTCCGTGCAGATGTCCTTCTGCCAATTTTGCGGGGCGCGACTGGCCAGCGGACCGGACGAGGGTCGGAGCTCGGCCTATGGCCCAGCACCCGGCCCAGCAAACGCGCCTTCGCCGCAATATGCCGCGCCGGACGCAAAGCCAGAAGCTCGACTGGTAGTGATCGGACAGGACGGAAAGCCGGGGCGCGACTACGCACTGGTCGACGATCAAACCGACATCGGTCGTGAGGAGGGCAGCATCGTGCTGCCCAACGATCCCTATGTCGGCCCCCGCCATGCCCGCCTAACCCGGCGAAACGGCCGGTTTTTTGTTAGGGACCTGGAATCGGTCAACGGGGTATATGTTCGGCTTCGAGGCACCGAGCGCCTGCAGCACGGGGATTTGGTGTTGATCGGGTTGGAAGTGTTAAGGTTCGAGGTTGTGAGTGACGCGGAGAAAGGGCTCAGCCCAGCAGTGGAGCGCGGCACGCAGATCTTCGGCTCCCCGTCGGCGGCACGCCACATGCGCCTCTGTCAGCGCACCGTGGAGGGGGTCACCCGGGATGTCTACTATCCCACGCGCGATGAAGCGGTCGTGGGCCGCGAACAGGGAGACATCGTTTTCACCAATGATCCCTTCATGAGCCGGCGTCACGCAGCCATCACGCGGGACCCCAGTAACGGGACGTTCAGTCTTCGTGACTTGGGTTCTTCGAACGGAACCTATTTGGCCATCCGATCCGAGCGCGAGCTCACTCCGGGCGACCACGTACGTATCGGACAACATCTGTTTCGGCTCGACGTCGGGCGGGCGGACGCACGATGACAGAAAACGCAGCGGGGTCTGGCCTGAAAGTACGCGTCTTCGGTCGTACCGATGTGGGACAGATCCGGGAGCACAACGAGGACAACTTCCTAGTTGCTGATCTGACCCGCAGGACGCGCAGCTTGATGGAGAGCGACCGCGAGCCACCGGTCGGCGAGCGCGGCATGCTGCTCGGCGTCTGTGATGGCATGGGCGGCGCTGCCGCGGGTGAAGTCGCGAGCCAACTCGCCGTCGACATCATCTACGAGAAGTTGGTCCAAGGCGATTCGCCCACGAATCATGATGATCTCGCGCGCAGGCTCGTGCAAGCCGTGGAAGAGGCGGGCGTCCGTATCTTCAACGAAGCGCGCGCCGATCGCACGCGACGAGGTATGGGTACGACGGCCACCATTGCCGCGCTGATGGATTCCCGCCTGTTCGTAGCGCAGGTCGGCGATAGCCGCGCTTACGTCCTGCGGGGCGATCGCTTCACCCAGGTGAGCCGCGATCAATCGCTGGTCAATCAGTTGATTGAAGCCGGCCAGCTCACGGAAGAAGAAGCGGAAACGTTCGAGCACAACAACATCATTCTGCAAGCGCTCGGAACCGCCGAAACCGTGCAGGTCGATCTCACTTACGTCGACTTGTGTCGCGGCGATCGTCTGCTCGTCTGCTCCGACGGCTTGTCGGGCATGGTTCGTGGCGACGAAATGCGCGAGGTGCTGCTCGCGACTCGTGACTCGCTCGAAGCCTGTAAGGAGTTGACTGATCGCGCCAACCGCGCCGGTGGTCACGACAACATCACGGTGATCGTCGCTGAATTCGACGGACCCGGGCTCTCGGCGCCCGCGCCGGACGCATTGATCTCGTATCAAAAGTACGCCCTACCGGAAGCGCCGGTGGATACGACCGTGCGCGCGCCCGCGGTGACTCAACGTCCGTACGAGGCGGAAGCCGCCGTCAGCGAGGAAGCGAGCAAAGAGTCACGCCGATTGCGGGTCGGACACACGATGGTGGGGGCCGTGAATCCCCTCACGGGCCTGTCCTCCGCGCCACCGGGGCCGCGCGTTTCGGGCGCGCCGCCTTCATTCAGCATGGATAACGAGCCCGTCTCGATTCCGACCAGCGGGCTTCCGCCCTCCGTGGTCGGCATCATGGTGCTGGGAGCGATGCTATTCGTCGCGATGCTGGGCTATCTGCTCGTGCGGTAGGCGCCTTGAGCGTGCGGGCCGCGATCCGACGACTCTTCGGGATCGCCCTCACGTTGATCGCCGTGTCGGTCGGCATGTTCTGGGCGTCGGCGAGCTACGCAAAGCGCGCCGGCAACCAACGGGCGTCTCCGTTTGCGGCCTTTCCGGTGTTCTTCAATCCCTACCCAACGGGCGTGCGGGATCTCGCGACCAACGCCGTGCAAGCGATCGCTCACGGCGGTTTGCCGGCCGTGGCCGCCCGAATCTCGATTGCACGCCTGGGCGGTGCTGCCCTCCCGTACGTGCTCTCGGCGCTCGACTCGCTCGACCCACGCAGCCGCGAACGGGTGGCGCTCGCGCTGACACCGGTCGCCGTGCGCATGGAGGTCGCGACCGCGGACGAGCTCGCAGACGGCGCACAAGCGGTGCTGTTCTGGACGCGATTTTGGCAGGACCGCGCGATCGACTTTCGAGCGGCGAGCGTGCGGCACCTCACGACGCGCTTGGCGGAACGGTCCATCGCTCTTAGACGCGAAGATCTGGTCCATGTCGATACGTTTGCGCTACCAACGCTGATCGACGCGCTCGGCGAGGTGGAAACTCTCGACGATGTCGCGCGGATCCGGCGTTTGAACTCGGTGCTCGCGCACATCACCGATTTACCCGTCGCTTGTCCGCCGGACGCGAGCGTCGCGGACGCGCAACGCGTGGTGGAAACGTGGCGCGACTTCTGGGATCTCCACGGCAGCGAGTACACCGCGCTCGACGGCCCACGGCGCCTCGCCGCAACCTTCGTCGAGACCCAATACGGGAAATGGTTGGCCGCGGTCCTCCGCGGTGGCTTGGGGCGAACGCAGAGCGGGCAGCGAGCGCTCGATCTGGTCGAACAAGGGCTGACCACGACTTCATTCCTGTTGTTCGTGGGCTTGGGTGTCGGCTTTCCTCTGGGCGTGGTTTGGACGCGCTTCGAGCGCCGGAGCCACAAGCTGCCAACGCGCGTCATCTCGGCCATCGCCGGCACGGCGTTGGCCGCAATCCCGTGCGCGACCTTCGTGCGTCTGTGCGCAGGACCGAACGCGGGACTCGTGAGCGCGATCGGCATCGTGACCATCACCACGGCGGCTTGGGTCTCACGACATCTGGCCCGCTCGACCATGAGCCAAAGCGTCTCGCCGATCGCCGCTGCGTTCTCGGTTTCGGCGCCGCTCGGCGCGACCTATCCGCCATTCGTGCTCAGCGCAATCGTCCTCGTGGAGCTGATCTTTCAGCTTCCGGGGTTGGGCAGAACCGCCGCGCTCTCCTTGGCCACGGGCGACGTGAACGCTTGGATGGCGGCTTCCTTGTCGCTCGCCTCCGCGTCGCTGCTGCTCAGGCACGCGGCAGACATGATCCGCCCGCTCACCGCGCAGGGCGACCTCACAAGCCTGCCATGAACGAACCGCTTTCAGCCAAGCGACGACTCGCGTTGGCGGCCGCGGGCGCCGCGCTCCTGGTGGTGCTGGCCACGGTGCTCGCGCCTCTTTCGCCGCAACTGCACGCTTATTCGCGCGGCCTCGTTTTCGCCCTTCTCGCGGGGTTGTCGATCATGGCGGTGGCCTTTTTGGTGGCGCTGCCGCTCGGTGCCCTGGCCGCTAGCGGCCCGCGCGTGATTGACTGGGCGCTGCGCTTCGCGTGCGACTTGGTGGGCTCTCTGCCGACGGTCTTCGTCGCGGCTGTCTTTTGGGCCGGAACGAGCAGCACGACGAGCTTTGTCTGCGGGCTCGGCGTCCTGCGTGGCTTGGAGCAAGCGTGGCTTCTACGCTGCGAGATCGTGCGCCTCGAGGCCGAGGACCCCGACGCGGTCCCGCGCGGCTTGGGTCGCACACCGCTGGTCGCATTTCTACGCCGTCG
>Ga0164241_10002419_pt1 | contig 20349 bp, 14 predicted proteins | sample OricomyardsoilBY_FD_108780 | JGI IMG/M metagenome (GOLD analysis project Ga0164241, IMG submission 108780) | Backyard soil microbial communities from Emeryville, California, USA - Original compost - Back yard soil (BY) | ecosystem: Environmental > Terrestrial > Soil > Unclassified | place: USA... | reverse complement strand
CTGGCGCTCCGGCTCGGCCGCGCCGTCGTACCCGGGGAGCAGCGCGGCGACCGCCTCCTGGACGACGTCCGCGCCCTGGCGCACGTCGAGCGACGCGAGGTGGAAGCCGAAGAGGTCGACCTGCCGCAGCAGCCGGCGGATCGCGCCGTGGGCGACGTGGGCGGACCCCAGGCAGTCCCGCACCAGCTCGAGGTCGGCCCGCAGCTCGTCCGGGCCGGCGTACGTGCCCTCGCGCCCCGCGCCGTCCCCGCCCACGGTGTTGGCCAGCCGCCGTTCGACGAACCCGAGCTTGGAGCGCAGCGGCTCGAACGTGCGGTGGGGGCGCCGCAGGACGGCGGCGCCGGGGAGCTGCACGGCGTCCTCCTCCAGGGAGGCGAGCAGGGCGGGGGACACGGTGACCGCGCGGCTGGAGTGCGAGAACCGCGCGGCGAGCGCCGCGACCCGGTCGCCCAGGAGGCGCAGCGCGGTCTCGCGGTGGAGGGCCAGGGTGCGCGCCAGCGTCTCGGCCCCGACCTCGGGATGGCCGTCCATGTCCGCGCCGGCCCAGCTGCCGAACGTGAGGGTGCGGGGGGCGGCCGGCGCGCCGAAGGCCCGCTCGAGCTCGTCGAGCAGGTCGGGCACGGCGTCGTAGAGCGTGGCCTCGAACGCGAACAGCCCGCGGCGCACCTCGTCCTCCACGCGCGGGCGCAGGCGGCGGACCTCGTCGGTCTGCCACCACACGGTGAGGATCTCGCGCAGCTCGTCGTGCAGCGTCCGGCGCCGGGTCGGTCCGATGCGCGGGTCGCCCAGCGCGTCCATCAGCCGGGCGACGGCCCGCTGGTGGTCGAGCACGGAGCGGCGCGTCGCCTCGGTCGGGTGGGCGGTGAGGACGAGCTCGACGTGGATGCCCTCCAATGCGGTCGAGACGTCCTGGCCCGCCACGCGCAGCAGGGCGGCGGCCTCGGCGGGCGACTCGCGCTGGGTCAGCCCGCTGGCGTCGTACTCGCGCCGCCGGCGCACGCGCTCGGTCTCCTCGGCGATGTTCGCGAGCTGCAGCTGCATGGTCAGCGCGTGGATGTACGCGGTCAGCGCGTCGTCGTCGAGGCCGCGCAGCCGGTCCAGCAGCTCGCCGAGCACGTCCTGGCGCTCGTCCCGCAGGGCGCGGGCCAGCGCGTGCAGTTCGCCGACGGCGGCGGCGAACGCGGGGCCGCGCTGCTCGGTCAGCACCTCGCCGAGCAGCGTCTCCAGCAGCGTGGTGTCGCGGGCGAGCGCGTCGCCGGTGGGGGACAGGTCGGTCACGTTCCCCGCACGCTAGGTCACCCGAGCGCCGCGGTCCATGGCGCGTGGTCCACATTCGCGGGGTGGCAGTCCTCCGGCCGGTCGTTTCCTCGTCCTTGGCGAACCGGTCGATCTGAGCGTCACTCAGCGACGCTCACGTTGACCGGTTCGCGGATGGGGCTAGGGTTCGCCAGCGTGAGCGGGGGCCCTCAGCTGCTGGAGCGCGACGACGAGCAGGCCGCCGTCGCCGGCGCGGTCGCCCGGGCGGTCGCCGGGGACGGCCCGCTCGTGGTCGTGCGCGGGCCGGCCGGCATCGGCAAGACGAGCCTGCTGGACGTCGCCCGGGACGAGGCGACCGCCGCGGGCATGACCGTCCTGGAGGCGCGGGGCGGCGCGCTGGAGCGCGACCTGGTCTACGGCGTGGTGGGCCAGCTCCTGGAGCGGCGCGTGCTCTCCGCCGGAGCCCAGGAGCGCGACCGGCTGCTCGACGGACCGGCCCGCCTGGCGCTGCCCGCCCTGCGCCTGAGCGCGCGCCCGGCCGACGACGCGCCCGAGGAGGGAACCCTGCACCACGGGCTGTTCTGGCTCGTCGCGAACCTGGCCGACACCGGCCCCCACGCCCTGCTGATCGACGACGCCCAGTGGGCCGACGCGGCCTCGCTCGGCTTCCTGCTCTACCTCGCCCGTCGGCTGTCCGGGCTGGGCGTCCTCGTGGTGGTCGCCGCGCGCTCCGACGCGCTGCCGGCCGAGGCGGCCCTGCTCGACCAGCTCGGCGGCGAGCCCGGCGCCCTGGTGCTGGAGCCGGCGCCGCTGAGCGCCGCCGCCTCCGCGGCACTGCTGTCCGGCCGCGCGGGCGCCGCGCTGCCGTCCGCCGCGGTGGCCGCCGGCCACGAGGTCACCGGCGGCAACCCGTTCTTCCTCGGCGAGGTCGGCGGTGCGCTGCGCGAGCGGCCGGCGGCCGAGGACGAGGTCGTCGCGCTGGTGCGCTCGCTCGTGCCCGAGGCGGTGCGCCGCGCGATCCTGCTGCGCCTCGGCGCGCTCGGCGACGACGCCCGTGCCGTGGCCGGCGCCCTCGCCGTGCTGGGCGACGGCGCCGCGGTGGTCGCCCTCGCCGCGGTCGCGGACCGGCCGCGCGAGGCGGTGCTGGCCGCGCTCCAGTCGCTCGCGACGGCGGGGATCACCGCGCCCGACCGGGTCACCGACTTCGTCCACCCCATCGTCCGCACCGCCATCTACGGCGACGTCACCGGCGCCGGGCGGACCATGCTCCACGAGCGCGCGGCCCGCGCGCTGGCCGCCGCCGGGGTGGGCCCCGAGCGCGTGGCCCACCACCTGCTGTCGACCGAGCCGGCGGGGGACGCGGGCGGGGCGCGGGCCCTGGCCGTGGCCGGCGCGGCGGCCCTGGCCCGGGGCGACGCCGCGATCGCCGCCGCGCTGCTGGAGCGGGCCGTGGCCGAGCCGCCGTCCCCCGACGAGCGTCCCGCGGTGCACTTCGATCTCGGCCGGGCCCGGATGGGCACGGGGGACGCCGAGGCCGCCGCCCGGGATCTGCGGATCGCCCTCGCCGGAGAGCCCGACCAGGGGCGGCGGGTGCGGATCGCCCTGCACCTGTCCGACGCGCTCGCGACGTGCGGAGAGACGAGCGACGCGGTGGAGATGCTGGCCGGCACCGCCGAGGCGCTGAGCGGCGACGCGGCCACCCGGCTGTGGGTGCAGGAGTCGAACCTGTCGCTGTTCGACCCGGCGCGGACCGTCGCGGCCCGGCAGCGGATGCTCGGCTTCGCCGACCTGCGCGGGGACACGCCGGCCAACCGCCTGGCCCTCTCCAACGCGGCGATCGCCCGCGCCTTCGACCCCGGCGCGCGGGCCGTCGACGTGGCGGAGATCGCCCGCAACGCCCTGGCCGACGGCGGCCTGGCCGGCGACGAGCTGGCCCCGACCGCGGTGATGGGACCGCCGATCTACGCGCTGACGATGGCCGGCGACCTCGACGGCGTCGACCGCGAGCTGGAGCACGTGCGGGCGCGGGCCCGGGGCCGCGGGTCCCTGGTGGAGTTCCTGCTCTACGAGATCATGAAGCTCGACGTGGGGCGCCAGCGGGGGACGCTGGGCCTCGCCGCCGCCCACGGCTTCTCGGCGATGGCGCTGGCCCGGGACTGGGGGGACAACCAGATCGCCCTGCGGGTCCTGTCGATCGGCGCCGCGTGGCTCGCGGAGGTCCTCATCGAGCAGGGCACGCCGGAGCGCGCGGCCGAGCTGGTCGCCGGCATCGAGGCGGTCCACGACCTCGCGTCTCGCCCTGAGCTCGTGTGGGGGCTGGAGGCCCGCGGCCTCGTCGCACTGGCCGAGGGCCGCCCCGCCGACGCGCTCGCCGACCTCACCGTGGTCGGGGCCACGGCGCGGATGGTCGGCTACGAGGACCGCAACACGCCGTGGCGGCTGCACGCGGCGCGGGCGACCGCGGCCACCGGCGACCGCGCGGCGGCGCTCGCGCTCACCGCGGAGGAGCTGGCGCTGTGCCGGACGTGGGGCAACCCCGGCCCGCTCGGCGCCGCCCTGCGCGCCCACGCGATGCTCGGTCCGGCGGAGGAGGCGTCCGCGCTGCTCCGGGAGGCGCATGCCGTGGTCCAGGGAAGCCCGTTCCGGCTCGAGGCGGCCCGCGTCGCCGCCGACCTGGGCGTCGCGCTGCGGCGGGACGGCTCGCGGGCGGCCGCGCGCACCACGCTGGAGGAGGCGGCGGACCTGGCCTCCGCGTGCGGAGCGCTCGCGGTGGCCGAGCGGGCCCGGGCGGAGCTCGTCGTGCTGGGCGGCCGGCCGCGCCGGCTGCGGATCAACGGCGTGGACGCCCTCACGCCGAGCGAGCGGCGGGTCGCGGTGCTCGCCGCGTCGGGCATGACCAACCGGGAGATCGCCCAGGAGCTGTTCGTCACCCTCAAGACGGTCGAGACGCACCTGCGCCAGGCCTACCGCAAGCTGGAGATCACGGGCCGCGACGCGCTGCCGGCCGCGCTGGCGGCCTGACGGGCAGAACCCCCGCGTCCGCCGCCCCCTCTCCAAGTTGTTGCCACCCCTCGGCAACAACGTGGCAAACGCCGGACGCCAGCACCCGCGAGCCCTTCCTAGCGCCGGGCGTAGGCGCGGATCGCGGGCTCGCGGTCGCTGGACGCGGCGTTGCGGGCGGTGAAGCTGGTGAGGAAGACGCCGGTGAAGCCGAGCAGGCTCGCGTCGGCCGCCGGCATGTACGCCGTCGCGCACGCGTCCGGCCTGAGCCGTAGCACGCTGGCCGGGCCCCGGTGGGCGCGGGCGTCGAGGAACAGGTCGTAGGCCACGGCGTCGGCGAGCGCGGCGAAGTGGTCGACCTTGCGCCCAGGGCACACGTCCTGGAGCACGATCTGCCGCGCGCCGGGCAGGCGGCTGGCCGCGGGCTGTGGCGTGATCAGCGTGTCGTCGGTGGAGGAGATCGACGTGATGGCCACGTCCCGGGGACGCGGGGCCGCCCGCAGCGCCGCGAGGAACCGCGAGCCGCGCGTGATCTGCCGCAGCGCGGCGGTGCAGTGACCGGTCGGGGTGCACAGTCCGGACGAGGAGATCGTCCCGGCGTACGGGGTCTCCAACGAGACGAGGTCGGACACGTCCCGCGCGACGTCGGGCCAGAACGTCAGCGCCCACAGCTCGTCGAGCCCGCCGTGCTGGTGGCCGAGCAGCACCACCTTGCGGCCGCTCAGCGCGTGCATCCGTCGGACCGCGTAGACGACGTGCTCGGCGGTCCGCTGCAGGTCGCCGTACCCCTCGTCGGCCACGGAGATCGTGCAGAACGGGATGCCGTCGCGCTTCAGCTGCGGGACGTAGTTCCACCCGTAGGAGGCGTCGGCGGTGGAGAACGCGGGGGTGAGCAGCACCGGCGCCCGCTTCGCCGTCCGCAGGCCGGGGCTGCAGGTGAGCGAGGCGGCGAGCGTGGCGGACGCGACCCGGAGCGCCGGCCCCCGGGACGGCGCTCGGGCCGGGGCGGCGGCGGGCAGCACGAGAACGGCCGCCGCCGCGCAGGCGGCGAGCACGGCGAGACGAGGCGAGAGGGAGCGGGCGGTCATGAGGTTCGCCAGCGTACGGGAGCCCGTCCGGGCGTCCGCGCCCACTTCGGTGCGCCACGTCACACCGGTTTCCCGTGCGCTGGACGGGGGCAGCCTGAGGGGATGGCCACCGAAGCGCTGGACCTCGACGACGTGCGGCGGCGACTGCTCGCGCGGCAGGAGGAGCTGCGCGGGCGCATCACCGAGTTCGCCAGGCCGCCGGAGCGCGGCGCGGAGCTGGGGTTCGGCAAGCGCATCGGCGACGGCACGCTGGAGGCGGTCAGCCGGCTCAACGACGTGGGCGTCGGCGGGAGCCTGGAGGTCTCGGAGGACCGCGTCTCCCGCGCGCTGGCCAAGCTGGACGAGGGCACGTACGGCCTCTGCGACGCGTGCGGCGAGCCGATCGCGCCCGGCCGGCTGAAGGTCGCGCCCGAGAGCGTCCTCTGCATCGCCTGCGCCCGCCGGCTGCACTGACGGCTCGCCAAGCGCCCGGGTGACGTACCCGTTCTCCAAGTTGTTGCCGCCCCTCGGCAACAACTTGGAGAACGCCGTGCATCGCTCATCCGGCGGTCGGCGACGCGTCCCCGTGGTGGAACATGCCGCCCCGCATCCACGACGCGGCGGCGGCCACGAGGCAGGCGACGATCGCGAACGTGAACGCAGCGTGCAGACCGGTGTCGAACGGGCCGGAGATGAGCTGGGGGAAGAACGAGCCTCCGGTCAGCGTGGTGTGGTCGGCCGGTGGGAGCGCGCCGAGCGCGTGCGGGCCGACGAGGTGCTCGATCGGGTTGTAGCCCAGGAACGCGGCGAAGAGGATCGACACCGGGGGCAGCGCGGCGACGTGGTGGGCGGTCGCGGGGTCGACGCCGTGGGCCTGCAGGCCGGTGGTCAGCGCGTGGGGCAGGCTCGACGCCAGGCCGACGATCATCAGCGTGAAGAACACGCCGACCGACAGCACCTGCGCGGAGTTCTGGAACGTCTGGTTCATGCCGCCCCCGGCACCCCGGTCGCGGGCGGGCAGGCTGTTCATGACCGCCGCGCGGTTGGGGGAGGCGAACAGGCCCATCGACATGCCGTTGAGGAGCAGGATGGCCGCGAACGCCGGGTAGGGGAAGTCGGTGGGCAGCAGCATCAGCAGCCCGAAGCTGACGGCGGCCCCGATCATCCCGCCGGTGGCGAACCAACGGGCGCCGAAGCGGTCCGACAGCAGGCCCGAGACGGGGCCGACGAGGAGCATCCCCACGGTCAGGGGCAGCATCGCGATGCCCGCCCACAGCGGCGTGTCGGTGAAGTCGTAGCCGTGCTGGGGCAGCCAGATGCCCTGCAGCCAGATGATGAGCATGAACATCAGGCCGCCCCGGGCCAGCGCGGCCAGGAACGTGGACAGCGTGCCGAACGTGAAGGCGCGGATGCGGAACAGCGGCAGGCGGAACATCGGATCCTTCACCCGCCGCTCGACCCACACGAAGGCGAGCAGGAAGACGACCGCGAGGCCGAGCAGCGCGAGCACCCGCGGGCTGCCCCACCCGGTCGGGTGCCCGCCGTACGGCCGGATCCCGTAGGTCACCGACACCATCACGAGGATCAGCCCGACCGCGAACGTGAGGTTGCCCCACCAGTCGATGGGCGCGGGGCGCGGCGTGCTGCGCTCCTCGAGCTTGAGGTAGGCCCACACGGTGCCGAACAGGCCGACGGGCACGGAGATCAGGAAGACCAGGCGCCAGTCGATCGGGGCGAGCAGGCCGCCGAGCACGAGCCCGACGAACATGCCGCTCACCGCCACGATGTTGTTGATCCCCAGCGCGGTGCCGCGCTGGTTGGCGGGGAACGCGTCGGTGAGGATCGCCGCGGAGTTGGCGAGCAGGCAGGCGGCGCCCACGCCCTGCACGACCCGGAAGGCGATCAGCCAGGTCGCGCCGGCGGTGCCCTCCAGCCAGGTCACGGTGAGGAACAGCGAGGCGACCGTGTAGATGACGAAGCCCAGGTTGTACGTGCGGACCCGGCCGAACATGTCGCCGAGGCGGCCGAGGCTGACGATCAGCACGCTGGTGACGACGAGGTAGCCGAGGATCATCCACAGCAGGTAGGAGCTGTTGCCCGGGGCCAGGGGGTCGAGGTGGATGCCCCGGAAGATGTCCGGCATCGCGATGAGCGTGATCGACGCGTCGAGCGTGGCCAGCAGCACGCCGAGCGTGGTGTTGGACAGCGCGATCCACTTGTAGCGGTCGGGCGGGGAGGCGGGCGAGATGTCCGGCGCGGCGTCCGTCGCGGCGCTCGCCGTGCCCGAGGAGGGGAGGATGGCCACGGCCAAAAGTCTACAGGTTGGCTGTAGATATCCTTCGCGGTGGGCCGGGCCGCTCCGTTGGCCCAGCCGCTCCCGGATCGGGAACGGATGGGCCAACGGATGGCGGGCCCCGTCGATCCGCCCCGTGCCCGATGATCGACCGATGCCGACCGCCGACGAGCTGCTGAGCCGCGAGACCGTCCAGGACCTGATCGCCGTCCTGCGCCGGGCCGCGCCCGGCCGGTCGCTGCCCGCGCTGGAGGCGGTCGAGGGGGCGCTCGGCGGCCTGGCCTTCGGCGAGCGCGTGGCCGCCGTCCGCGACGCCGCGCTCTCCGACCTCCCCGAGGATCCCGTGGCCTTCGACGCGCTCCTGCGCGCGGCGCTGGCCGATCCGGGGTTCCGCGGCTGGATGATCTGGGCGGTCGCCGACGCCGTCGCGGTGCGGTCCGTCGCGGCATGGGAGGCGGGGGACGACGGTGCCTTCGACGCCGGCCTGGCGCTGCTGGCCGCCCTGACCCCGCGCCACACCGCCGAGGCCGCGATCCGCCGCTTCCTGCGCGCGGACCTGGACCGCACGCTCGCGATCGTGCGGACGTGGACGGACGATCCCGATCCGCACGTGCGTCGCTTCGCCACCGAGGGAACCCGGCCCCGGCTGCCCTGGGCGCTGCGCGTCCCCGCGCTCACCGACCGCCCCGACGCGACGATCCCCATCCTCGACGCCCTCTGCCGCGACGACGAGGAGTACGTGCGCCGCTCGGTGGCCAACCACCTCAACGACGTCAGCCGGGCCCGGCCGGAGCTGGCCGTGGCGACGGCCGGCCGGTGGCTGGCGTCCCCGGCCGAGACCACGCCCCGCGTCGTGCGCCACGCGCTGCGCACGCTGATCAAGCAGGGGGATCCGGGGGCGCTGGAGCTGCTCGGCTTCGGCCCGGTCGCCGGGCTTGCGGTGCGCGGGCCGCGGCTGTCGGCCGGGACGGTGCGGATCGGCGAGACGCTGGACTTCGCGGCCGACCTGGAGAACGGCGGGGACGCACCGGTCCGGCTGGCGGTGGACTACGTCGTCCACTACCAGAAGGCCAACGGCACGCTGGCTCCCAAGGTCTTCAAGCTCACCACGCGCACGCTCGCGCCGGGGGAGCGGCTGGCCGTCGCGCGGACCCACGCCTTCCGCCAGCTCACGACCCGCCGCCACCACCCGGGCGACCACGCGCTGGAGCTGCAGGTCAACGGGCAGCGCTACGGCCGGGTGGCCTTCCGGGTCGACCCGGAGACTCCACCGGCGGGGTGAGTGTCGCTATGTGGTTGCTCTCCAACCACCCAGCGACACTCAGCGCGCCCCTCGCCGTCGCTACGCCGCCGGCATCGTCGCCAGATCGATGACGAAGCGGAACTTCACGTCGCCCTTGAGCATCCGCTCGTAGGCGTCGTCGATCTGGTCCATCGCGATCAGCTCGACGTCCGAGGTGATGCCGTGCTCGGCGCAGAAGTCGAGCATCTCCTGGGTCTCGGCGATCCCGCCGATGGCCGAGCCGGTCAGCGACCGCCGGCCGCCCACGAGCATCCCCACCGCGACCGGCGGGTGCGGCGTCGACGGGATGCCCACCAGCACCATCGCGCCGTCGCGCTTGAGGAGCTTGAGGAACGCGTTGAGGTCGTGCGGCGCGGCGACGGTGTTGAGGATCATGTCCAGCTTCCCGCGCATCGCCTTCATCTGGTCCTTGTCCGTCGAGACCACGACCTCGTCGGCGCCCAGCGCCCGCGCGTCGTCGGCCTTGCCGGGCGACGTGGTGAAGAGGACGACCTTCGCCCCCATCGCCGCGGCGAGCTTGACGCCCATGTGCCCGAGGCCGCCGAGCCCGACCACGCCGACCGTGGAGCCCTCGCCGATGCCATGGTGGCGCAGCGGGGAGTAGGTCGTGATGCCCGCGCACAGCAGCGGCGCGGTCGCGGCGAGGTCGACCTGGTCGGAGACGTGGAGTACGAACGCCTGGTCCACCACGATCGAGCTGGAGTAGCCGCCCGCGGTGGTGTTGCCCGTCTGCTTCTCGATGCCCCCGTAGGTCATCGTCGCGCCCTTCTCGCAGAACTGCTCGAGGTCCTCCTGGCAGGAGGCGCACTCCTGACAGGAGTCGACCATGCAGCCGACGCCGGCCAGATCGCCGGCGGAGAAGCCCGTGACCTCGTCGCCGACCGCGGTCACGCGCCCCACGATCTCGTGGCCCGGCACGAGCGGATAGGGCGCGGCGCCCCACTCGCTGCGGGCCATGTGCAGATCCGAGTGGCAGACGCCGCAGAACAGGATCTCGATCTGCACGTCGGTGGGGCCGGGGTCGCGGCGGTCGAAGCGCAGCGGGGAGAAGGGGGCGTCGGGCGCGGTGGCGGCATAGCCGTGGGCGGTGGGCATCCGTCCATTATCCCGCGCCCGCCCGGCCGAGCCCCACGTCGGTCCCGCTGAGCGGGCCTGACGTGGGGCTCGGCCGGGGTGCGGGCTGGGCGCGATGCCGCCCCCTGGCGCTGGTAGCCTGCCCGCGCCGGACGGCCGTCCGGCACGTCCCCGAGCCACAAGGACTCCCGCGAACATGACGATCGCCCGCCCCGCCGCTCTCTCGCTGCTCGCCCTGCCCTGCGTCCTCTTCGCCACCGCGTGCGGGGAGAAGTCGGTGTCCGGCGACGACGTCGCCGCCCAGGTCAAGACGGAGATCGGCAAGCAGGCCACGACGAAGGTCTCCGACGTGTCGTGCCCGGACCTCGAGGCCAAGGTCGGCAAGTCCGTGAAGTGCACGCTCACCTACGCGGACGGCGGCAAGCAGGAGATCACGGCCACGGTCGACAAGGTCGACGGCGACAAGGCCTCGTTCAAGATGGTCGTGACGAAGAACCTGAGCTAGGGCCTGAACCCTCCGGCGCCGTCGAGCCCCACGTCGATCCCGCCCAGCGGGACGGAGGTGGGGCTCGGCGAGGAGGTCCGGTCAGCGTCCGGCGGCGACGACCTGCGCCAGCTCGGCGCGCAGCAGCGGCTCGGCGTCGACCCCCATGTCGGCGAAGGCGCCGGCCAGCTCCAGGCTGACCACGCCGTGGATCCGCGTCCAGGCCTGGACGCCCAGCAGGAGGACCGCGGGCGGGACGTCCCCGTCGTCGTGCCGGGTGGCCCAGCGGGCGAGCTGGGCCCCGAGCCGGCCGGCGGGCGGCGGGGGCGGCGGATCCGCCACGAGCTCGCCCAGGACGCGCAGGAGCACGCGCATGCCCGCGTGGATGGTGTCGATGGCCGTCTCGGTGTCGGTGACGCCTGAGGGGCGGACGCCGAACAGCATCGCGTAGCGGTGGGGGTGGGCCAGCGCCCACGCGCGGTAGGCGTCCGCGACGGCGTCCAGGCGGCCGGCGGGCCGGCGGCGACGGGCCGCGGCCTCGGCCGTCTCGAGCGTGGTCACGAGCTCGGCGTACCCCTCGGCGACGAGGGCGGAGAGCAGCTCGTCGCGGGAGGCGAAGTAGCGATAGATCGCGGGGCCCGACATCCCCATGGCCTTGGCGATCGCGTTGAGCGAGACGGCGGACGGGCCGCCGTCCGCGATCTGGGCGAGGGCCCGCACGCGGATCTCGGCGAGCGTGTCGCGACGCAGGCGCTCGCGGCGGGTGAGGGTCGGAGAGGCCATGGGGAGGAGGGTAACAATACCTACGATTTGTAGGAAGCTCTAAAAGAGTGATAGGTTATAACTCATGACGACGACCACGCAGGCGACCACCCCTCCCGACACGGATCGAGGCCTTCCCATGGACACGCTGCAGATCGAGCTCCCGGGCATCGGCGAGCCGGAGTCCCTCCGGCCCCGGCGCCGCACCCTGTCGGCGCCCGGCCCCGGTCAGGCGCTCGTGCGCATGGAGGCCACCGGCGTCTCCTTCGCCGAGCAGCAGATGCGGCGGGGCAAGTACTACGACCAGCCCCCGTTCCCGTTCGTGCCCGGCTACGACCTCGTCGGCGTGGTCGAGGCGGTCGGTCCGCCCTCGTCGGGGGACGGTCCCGGGGGCGACGGCATCCGGGTGGGCCAGCGCGTCGCCGCGCTGACCAAGACGGGGGCCTGGGCCGAGCGGGTCGTGCTCGACGCCGGCGACCTCGTCCGTGTGCCCGACGGCGTGGACGCGGTGGAGGCCGAGACGGTGATCGTCAACGGCCTCACCGCCTGGCGCATGCTGCATCGCTCCGCCCGTGTCCCGGCCGGGGGGACGATCGTTGTGCTCGGCGCCGCCGGCGGCGTGGGCTCGGTGCTGACCCAGCTCGCCCGGCACGCCGGCATCCGGGTCATCGGGGTGGCGGGCCCGCGGCAGCAGGCCGCGGTGGCGGCGCTCGGCGCGATCGCGATCGACCACCGCGCCGAGGACGTGGCGCGCCGGGTGCGGGAGCTGGCGCCCGGAGGCGTCGACGCGGTGTTCGACCACGTCGGCGGCCCGGGCATCGTCGCCTCGTGGGGGATGCTCGCGGGCGGCGGGACGCTGGTCTCCTACGGGACGGCGGCGACCAAGGACGACCCGGGCAATGCGCGGGTGCCGGTGCTGAAGCTGCTCGCTCGCCTGTGGACGTGGAACCTGCTGCCCAACGGACGCAGCGCCAGCTTCTTCAACCTGTGGGCGGGGAGCCGCCGCCGGGCGCGGTTCCAGCATCGGCTGCGAGAGGACCTCGAGCACGTCCTCGCCCTGGTCGCAGCGGGCGCGGTGGTGCCCCAGGTCGCCGGTCGCTTCCCCCTGGCCGACGCCGCGGGCGCACTGCGCTTCGCCGAGGCGGGTGGACACGCCGGCAAGGTGGTGATCGTGGGGGAGTGAGGGGGATCAGCGGGCGCGCCGCAGCCGGACGACGAACCCGCCGTCGGCCTCGACCTTCAGCTTCAGCACCGTCTTGGCGGTGACGTCCCTCGTGGTCGTCGCCACGTCGGGGCCGGCCGCGTCCTGGGTGACGTCGGCCCGCCACCGGCCCGCGCCCAGGAAGCGCAGCCGCACGTCGGCGGTGTGGGCCGCGCCGGCCGAGACCGAGCCGATCCACCACTCGGAGCCGTGGTGGCGGGCGATCGTCGCCTCCTTCCCGGGTGTGCTCCGGAGCAGGAGGGAGGCATCCCACGTGACGGGCAGCGCGTCGAGCACCGCGGTGGCGGCGGGCCGTGCCGCGTAGGCCTCGATCGAGTCGGCGGGGTGCAGCAGGCCGGTCGGCACCACGAGGGCGAGGCCCAGCTCGTGGGCGTCGCTCGTCGTGCGTCCCACCGCGGTGAACGTGACCGGGGTGGCGTCGGCCGGGCCCGCGACGGCCCGCGTGAACGGCAGGATCGCGTTGTGGGTCGGGGACGGCGGCAGCATCAGGCCCGGGTACTGCTGGGCGAGCAGGTAGAACTCCGCGCCGCGCACGCCCTCGTAGCTGAGGAGGTTCGGCCAGGTGCGCTCCAGCCCGCGCGGCACCGTGAAGCCGTGCAGGTCGACCACGAGATGCCGCGCGGCGGCCGCGCGCAGGATGTCGTCGACGAGCTGCATCGTGGGCTGCGTCTCGTCGTCGAAGAAGTCGACCTTGACCCCCGCGATGCCGAGCGCCGCGACGCGGTCCAGGGCCTGGGCGCGCGCCGTGGGATCCGACAGCGACCACTTGCCGAACCACAGGACGAGCCGCACGCCCTTGGCCTTCGCGTGCGCCGCGAGCTCGGCGAGGCCGGCGTCGCCCATCTTCTCCCAGCCGGCGTCCACGGTGGAGTACTCCCAGCCGTGCGCGGCGGCGAAGTCGACGTACTGGCGCTGACGCGGCAGCGAACCGGGGGAGTCGGCCTCCGACCACCAGGACCAGGCGGCCTTCCCGGCCCGCACCCACGAGAAGTCGCCCGACGGGGGCCGGTTGAGGTCGGCGACCAGGGTGGAGACCGTCACCTCGCCCAGCGTGCCGGCGATGGCCAGGCGCCAGGGGGAGGCCCAGTCGCGGCCGAGGCTCACGGGGAGCGGCGCGCCGGACTCGACCGGGCCGGTGGCGGTCGTCCCGCCCTGCTTGGCGAGCCCGAAGCGCAGCAGCCTCCCGTCCCGCACGAGCCGGCCGGCGGCGTTGCGGCCGTCGACCCCCGCCTCCGTCACCAGCACGTACCGGTCGCGCCGGTCGAGTTGGAGCAGGGTGGTCGGCAGCTCCTCGTCCCCGGAGGCGGTGGCGTCGCCGGCCTGCCACAGCGACTCGCCGTTGGGCGTGTGCGGGGCGGTCCAGGTGCGGCGCTGGCCGACCGGAACGAAGCCGCCCTCCTCGCCGAGGAGCTTCGTGCCGGTGCCGGGGACCTCGTACCGGTAGGCCACGCCGTCGTCGGCGACCCGCACGCGCAGGCGCAGCGAGCGGGCGCCCCGGAACGTGAGGAGCGCCTCCCCGGCCTTCAGCGTGCGGTCCTGCCGAGGACCGGTGACGGTGTGCACCTTCTCCTTGACGGTCCGTCGCTTGACCGAGGCGAGCGTGAGGCCGGAGCGCAGGTCGGCGCCCTCCAGGCGCAGGCCGAGCGGGGTGGGGGCCAGGAGCCCCTTCCCGTCCATCCGGGCCGAGAGGACCGGGGCGCCGTGGGCCATCCGGACCGCGGCGACGAGGGTGCCGTCGGGGGAGCGGACCGTGACGGGCTGGGTGGGCGCGGCCGCCGTCGCGCCGGTCGCCGTCGCCGCGAGCAGCGGGAGCGAGAGGGTGGCCGCCACGAGTCCGATCCGGATCATCGGCCGGACCCTAGCGGGCGCCCTGCGCGCCGGACGCAGTCCCAGCCGGGAATCGGCGCGTTGGCACATCCGTTGCCCGATCGGGCATGGATGTGCCGACGGAGGATGGGCCCCCGGCACGGGTCGGCCGTTGGTCACGGCTCGCGGCCGCACCCCCGCCACCCCGCCACCCCGCGACCTTCGTCTGATGCGGGCGCCCGCGTGGGCGCGTAGCCTGCCGCGCACATGTCCGCCCAGGCCACCGCAACCGACCGGGAACGTGCGCAGCTGGTCCGCGAGCTGCACGACCAGGTGACGCACGCGGTGAGCCAGATCCACGTGCACGCCGGAGCGCTGCAGACGCCGGGGGCCACCGACGCCGGCGCCTCGATCGACGCCATCCGGGTCGCCTGCCGGGCCGCCATGGACGACCTGCGCCGGATGCACGCGGTGATCGACGGCGAGGCGGTCGTCCCGTACCGGCCGCAGCCGGACCTGCAGGCCCTGCGGGAGCTGCTCGACGGTGTGCGCCGCGACGGCGACGGGGTCTGCCTGGAGACCACGGCCGCGGTCGACGGGAACGGCGCCGGTCCGGTCATCCCCGGGAGCGTGGCCGCGACGGCCTATCGCGTCGCCCGGGACGTGCTCGACCAGGTGCACGCCCAGCCCGGCGCCGGCCTGGCCGGCGCGCGCATCGCGGTGGCGGGCGGCGTGCTGCGGCTGGACCTGGGGGTGCGGTGGACGGCGCCGCGCTCTCCCCGCGCCCAGCTCGACCTGCGCCGGGCCCGCGTGCGCACCCACATGCTCGACGGCACCCTGCGCCTGCGTCGCGATGCGGGCGCGGACGCCGACCGCTGGACCGTTCGCCTCACCCTGCCGCTGGGAGAACCCGCATGATCAAGGTCGCGCTGGTCGACGACCACACGCTGCTGCGCACCGGGGTGCGCGCCATCCTCGACGCCCAGGACGACATCGAGGTCGTCTCCGAGGCCCAGGACGGCGCCGAGGGCGTCGAGCTCGTCCTGCGCACCCATCCCGACGTGGTCCTGATGGACATCCGCATGCCGCGGCTGGACGGGATCGAGGCCACGCGCCGCCTCGTCTCCGCCGGCTCCCGCGCGCGCATCATCGTGGTGACGACGTTCGACCACGACGAGTACGTGGTGCAGGCGCTGCGGGCGGGCGCGGCGGGGTTCCTGCTCAAGGACTCGCCGCCCGAGCGCCTGGCCGACGCGGTGCGCGTCGTGGCGGCGGGCGACTCGCTACTCGCCCCGGCGATCACCCAGCGGCTGATCGAGCGCCACCTCGACACCGCCGGCACCGAGAGCGCGCTGCGGGCCCGCTTCGCGGACCTGACCCCGCGGGAGCGGGACATCCTGCACCGGGTCGCGCGGGGCCTGTCGAACCGGGCGATCGCCGAGGAGCTGCACCTCAGCGAGGCGACGATCAAGACCCACATCACCCGGATCCTCAGCAAGCTCGACCTCAGCAGCCGGGTGCAGGCCGTGGTCCTGGCCTACGAGAGCGGGTTCGTGCGCCCCGGGGAGACCCCCGCCGCCGAGGGGTGATCCACGTTCCTCCCACCCCTCGGGAGGAATGTGGAGGACGTCCCGTCGTGCAGGGCGGCGCATCGGCGCGCCCGGGGCTGGGATACGGTGCGGGCGTGGAGTTGACGGCGACATAGTCGACGCGGGGCTGGTGGGCCGGGCGCGCGAGCTCGCCGAGATCGGCGCGCTCCACGCCGGTGGGGACCAAGGGCTGCTGGTGTTCGCCGGATCGTTCGGGGCGGGCAAGACCGCGCTGCTGCGGGCGGCGGGCGACGACGCGCGCGAGCGGGGGATCGACGTGGCGCACGTCCAGGCCACCGAGCCCGCGGCGGACCACGCCTTCGGCGTCGCCTTCGCACTCGTCGGGCCCGTGCGGGCCGAGGCCGCCCTGGCCCGCGCCGGGCTGGACGGTCGGGCGCCCGACACGCTCGACGCGGCCGGGCAGACGGCCCTGCGGCGTGCGCTGGCCGACGACCTGCTGCGGCGGGCCGCCACCGAGCCGCTGCTGCTGAGCGTGGACGACGCGCACCTGGCCGACGGCCCGTCGCTCGCGCTGCTGGCCCATCTGGCCACCGCGCCGGGGGCCGCCGGCCTCTCGCTTCTGGCCACCGTCCGCCGGGACGCCGAACCGGGCCCGGACGCGCCGCTCACCGGGCTGTACCGCGCTGCGGCGGCGATCCTCCCGCTGACCCCGCTGGACGATCACGCCGCGCGGACGGTGCTGCGCGACCGCCTCGGGCCGGCCGGCTCCGTCGACCGGCTGCTGCGCCTGGCCGCCGGCAACCCCCTGCTGCTCGGGGCCCTCGGCGACGCGGTCGCCCGGGGCGACACGTCGAGCCTCGGCGCTCCCGTGCCTCCCGCGATCGTCGCGCGCGTCGAGCGGGAGCTCCGGCGCCTGGACGGCGACGCGCCCGTGGTCGCCCGCGCGCTGGCGGTGCTCGACCGCCCCGCGACGCTGGCCCTCGTGGCCGCCGTCGCCGGGCTCGACCTCGGCGCGGTCGACCGGGCGGCGGAGACGCTCGAGGCGGCGGAGCTCATCCTCGGAGGCCCGGAGCTGGCGTTCGTGCAGCCGCTGACCGGCCGGGCGGTGGTCGCCGGCATGCCGGCCCGCGAGCAGACGCGCCTGCACACGCGCGCCTCGGAGCTGCTGCACGCTGGGGACGGGCCGCTGGACGAGATCGCCGCGCACCTGCTCGACGCCGACCGACTCGGTCGCGACTGGGCGGTCGACGCGCTGCTCGACGCCGAGCTGCGCGCCCGGGCGGCCGGGGAGCACGACGAGGCGGTGGCGTTCGGCCGCCGCGCGCTGGACGAGCCGCCGGGTGCCGAACGCCGGACCCGGGTGTTGCGCGAGCTCGCCTTCACCGAGGCGGACGCCGGCCTGCCCGAGGCCGCCGATCGCCTCCGCGAGGCGATGCGCCTGTCCGCGCTGCCCGACGAGCGGGCGCGCTGCGCGCTGCGGCTCGGCCAGCTGCTGATGGTGGCGGGCGATCGCGCCGGCGCGGGGGTGCTGCTCGACGGGATGATCGAGCTGTCGGGCGACGTGAGCGGCCCGCTCGCCGACGAGCTGCGGGCGGCCCGCGCGGTGGTCGCCGTCAACGACCTGCAGGTCGACGCGCATGAGCGCATCGCCGAGCTGGAGCGCCTGTCGCCCGAGTACGCCGGGCCGATCGAGCGATCCGGCCTGGCCGTCGAGGCGATGACCGGCACGTTCATGCTCACGCTCGACCACGAGCGGGCCGTCGCGCTGTGCCGGCGCGCGCTGGCCGGCGGCGCGCTGCTGAGCGAGGAGACGGCGGGCGGGATCACGCTGCGCTTCGTCACCGGCACCCTGGCCACCGCGGACGCGCTGGACCTGGGCCTGGAGGTGACGGAGGCGCTGGTCGTCGCCGAGGAGGCCCGCGGCGCGCGGCTCGGGCTGGCCGCGGCGCGGTACAGCCGGGCGTGGCAGCGCTACTACCGCGGTGACGCGGCGGGCGCGATCTCCTCGGTCCGCGCGGCGCTCGACGAGGCGCCGACCGACTGGGCCTACATGCCGCCGGCGCGCGCGGTGCTCGGCCTGGCGCTCCTGGAGCGCGACGAGCCGGACGCCGCGGCGGCGGCCGCGGACCTGGAGCCGCGCCCCGCGTGGCGGGGCTCGATCCTGTGGCCGCTGCTGCTGTGCGGCCAGGCGCGGATCGCGGTGGCCCGAGGGGAGACGGACGCCGCGCTGGCCCTGACCGCCCAGGTGCGGGAGCTGGAGCAGGTGACCGGGGCCCGCAACCCGGCGCTGCTGGACCGCGGGGCGATCGAGACGCTCGCGCGGCTGCAGGCCGGCGACCGCGAGGGCGCGCACGAGATCGCCACCGGCGACCTGGAGCTCGCGCGCCGCTGGGGCGCGCCCCGCGCGGTCGGCACCGCGCTGCGCTCGCTGGCGCTGGCGACCACGGAGGTCGACCTGGAGACCGCCATCGCGCTGCTCGCCGAGTCGCACGAGGTGCTGCGGGCGTCCCCGTCGGGGCTGGAGCGGGTGCGCACCGAGGTCGAGCTCGGCACGGCCCTGCGTCGCTCGGGACGGTTGCGCGAGGCGCGCGAGCCGCTGGCCCAGGCGCTGCACACCGCGGACGAGCTCGGCCTGCTCGCACTGGCCCGGCGAGCCCGGGAGGAGCTCGCGGTGTCCGGCGCCCGGCCGCGCCGCAACGCGCTGTCGGGGGTCGAGGCGCTGACGCCCGCGGAACGGCGGACGGCGACGCTGGCCGCCGCGGGCCGCACCAACAAGGCGATCGCGGCCGAGCTGTTCGTCACCGTCAAGGCGGTGGAGAAGCACCTCGGCGCGACGTACGACAAGCTCGGGATCCGCTCCCGCCGGGAGCTGGCCGAGCACCTGCGGCCGGAGGACTGAGCGGCTCGTTCACGGCTTCTCGTACGTCGTCGAGACGTTCTCCGGGGGCCTCGGCCCCGGCTCCCAGCAGGACCAGCTGCCGTCCGGGGACTCGGGCTTGACGACCGGACCCGGGGTGTGCTCCCACGTGCACCCACGGCCCGAGACGTACAGGGCCTTCGGGGCGTACACCTCGAGCACCATCATCTTGTAGTCGGCGCGCGCGCCTGTCGCGCGATCGTGGCCGCCGTCCGCCTGCCGCGAGCCGACCATCCCGTAGGTGCACAGGGAGTTCTCCGGGGACTTCATCCGTTCGCCGACGCCCAGCGTCCACTTGACCGATGCGGCGTTGCCGCCACCCGCGGTATTGGAGGTCTGGTACTGGCACGACTTCGGCAGCGACGCCTGGATCCACGGCTGGCCGACGGCCGGGTTCCAGGCCCGGAAGTCGATGAAGTACGGGCCGGGAGCCGTGCCCCGGACCCCCGTGTACTGGTTGTCCTGATACCCGTTCCCCATGCCCCAGGAGGACCGGACCCAGCCGTAGACGTTGCTCCCCGCCGTGTTGTCGGCCTCGCCGTTCTTGAGCGTCGTGTGCCCGTTGCAGTAGCCGTCGTGGCAGATGTCGACCAGGATGTTGCGGCCCGACCGGTTGATGATCTGGATGTTCGTGTACTTCTGGCCACCGCTGGCGAGCCGGCCCGACGGCACGGTGGTGCGCTTCGCGGTGCTGGTCGTGCCGGGCGAGGAGTCCGAGGACGAGCCGCACCCCGCCGCGAGGAGGCCGAGAGCCAGGGTGGTCACGACGAGGGCGGTGGAGCGCATGGCCCCACCCTGGACCGCGAACCTGGGGAAAGGCTGAGAGTGGGCGACGTCCGCGCCGAGGCGTACATCACGCCCGCCCAGCGAGCGTGATGTACGGCTCGGCGATGGGGAGAGGGGTGACCCGGTCAGGCCCGGGCGACGAGCTGCAGCTCGCGGGCGCGGACGGCCGCGGCACGGCGGTTGTCCACGTCGAGCTTGCGGTAGATCTGCTTGAGGTGGGTCTTCACGGTGTTCACCGAGATGCAGCGCTCGCCGGCGACCTCGAGGTTGGTCATCCCGGTCATCACGTAGGGCAGGATCGCCAGCTCCGCGGGGCTCAGCGGCTCCGGCAGGGCGTACGGGTCCGGCGTCGCGGACGGCGGGGGCACGGTGGCGGAGGGGGCCGGGGCGGTCGCCGGGCTCGCCGGTCCGGGCCGGCGGCCCGCGGTGTGCCTCGCCTCGATGCGCCCCGGCGGCACGAAGGCCCGCAGGGCCAGCGGCAGGTTGCCGGTGCGCATGGCCGGCACGACGCGCGTGGTCAGCAGCGCGGAAGTCAGCTCCGGGTCCTCGGCCAGCACGGCATGGCGGATCGCCTGGTGGGACGGGCCGTGCGCGGCGAACCACGTCGCGGCACGCCGGTGCAGCTCGTGCTCCAGCGGCGCGTCCTCGCGGGCCAGGCGGGAGCGCAGCATCCCCGCGAACAGCGGGTGGTAGCGGAAGGTGTCCTGCCGCGCCTCGAGGGGGGAGACCGGCAGCCCGGCGCGCTGGAGGCCGACGAGCGTCGCGCCGCCGCCCCGCTCCCCGGTGAGCACGTCGGCCAGCTCGCCGGACAGCTCGTCGACGATCCCG
>Ga0164241_10002418_pt1 | contig 20357 bp, 18 predicted proteins | sample OricomyardsoilBY_FD_108780 | JGI IMG/M metagenome (GOLD analysis project Ga0164241, IMG submission 108780) | Backyard soil microbial communities from Emeryville, California, USA - Original compost - Back yard soil (BY) | ecosystem: Environmental > Terrestrial > Soil > Unclassified | place: USA... | reverse complement strand
TTCGAGGCCAAGGGCCCCAAGGGCCAAGCCGTGGGCGTTCCGGTGTTCGATACGGTCGCCGAGGCCGTGCAGAAGACCGACGCCAACACTTCACTCATTTTCGTGCCCTCGCTGGGCGCGGCAGACGCAATTCTGGAGGCGCTCGACGCCGGGTGTCGTCTGATCGTCTGTATCACCGAGCACATCCCGGTCACCGACATGATCCGCGTGCGCCGCGCATTGATCGGGAGCTCTGCGACGTTGCTCGGGCCCAACTGCCCCGGCGTGATCACGCCCGGCCAGTGCAAGCTCGGAATCATGCCGGCTCAAATCCACAAGCCGGGCCCGTTTGGCGTGGTCTCCCGCTCGGGCACGCTGACCTATGAAGCCGTCGGGCAACTCACGGCGCTCGGGATGGGTCAGTCCACCTGCGTTGGTATCGGCGGCGACCCCGTCGCGGGCATGGACTTCATCGACGTGCTGAAGCTCTTCAACGACGACCCCAAGACTGAAGGCGTGATGATGATTGGCGAGATTGGCGGCTCCGGCGAGGAACGCGCTGCGGAGTGGATCGCCAAGAACATGAAAAAGCCGGTCGCGGGCTTCATCGCCGGTCGAACGGCACCTCCGGGCAAGCGCATGGGTCACGCCGGTGCGATCATTTCGGGCGGCAAGGGCACAGCCAAGGAGAAGATCACCGCGATGGAGGCCGCCGGAATTCGTGTCGCTCCAACGCCGGCAGAGATGGGCAAGACCCTGCAGAGCATGCTCTAAGGGCTGGAACCAATGGCAAACGACGCTAGCGAGTGGACGCTCTGTATCATCAAGCCCGATGCGGTCAGCAGGAAGCATCAGGCGCAAATTCTGCAACGCATCATCGATGAAGAGTTCGAGATCAAGGCGCTCCGGCAAGAGCATCTGAGCCGCCTCGTCGTCGAGGGCTTCTACGCGATCCATCGCGAGCGTCCGTTCTTCGGGGAACTGGTCGAGTACATGACCAGGGGTCCGGTGGTGCTGGTTGCGCTGCAGCGCCGTGACGCCGTGGCGCACTGGCGCCGCGTCATCGGCGCGACGGATCCACGCAAGGCGGATGAAGGCACGTTGCGCCGGCAGTTTGGCACCGATCTCACGAGCAACGCCGTGCACGGCTCGGATTCCGCCGAAAACGGCCTGCGCGAGACCGCGTATTTCTTCCTCGGCGCCGAACTGGGTCGCTGATCGGGCGGCGTGCGGCCGTCAGCCGTCGATGTGGGTCCCCGGCAGGTCGTAGACCTCCGGGGGAATCGCCACCGTGCCATCGACGCTACATTTCATGGTTCGGTATTCGATCCGAGCGTCGCGGCGCGTGTTGTCTGGCGAGATCCGAAACAGCCAGGACGGGCCGTCGGCGCTCAGTAGGGCTCGTTCCCGGGCGCTCGGCGGCGAGAGCGAGGTCTTCACGGGTTCGGTATCAAACGCCTGGGCACACGCCGCGTCGGGGGTGCCGAACACGACCGCAGCGTCGCTCAAGAAAACGCGCAGCGGCTCCACCGGATCGTGGACCACGACGGGGCGTCGCTTGCCGGGGTGGGGAGGAGCAATCAGTCGCGGCGAGCCTTGGCGCTGGAGCGCTGAGCAGCCGAAGCCGTCCTTCAGATCCGCCTGGGTCGGCACTGCGAGTCGAGTGCCAAAGACGGCTCCGTCAGCCTGCAGCGGAAAGGCGTAGCCCTCGCTCGTGCCGTCGGCGTAGCGAGTGGTCACGTGGATCGTCGCTCGGCCGTGGGCATAAGTGATTTCTTGCGCCTGTTGCAGGGAGAAGCGCTCCACGTCGACGAAGCCCAGCGTCATGGCGTCGAGCCGCCAGTGCTCCCCCTGGCGCTTGGCCCGGACCACGGTGGCTCCCTGGTTCAAGAACGAGAGCGCCACAGTCTCGGACCCGAGCCTGACCATCTCGCTGCGCGTTCCCTTCGCGCGCAGAAGCTCCCCCGCCAGCGGCGGGATCTCCGTCACGCCCGAGCCGTCGAGGAAATACGTCGTCTGATTCTGCTCGGCCTGGCGATGCACACGGGCGAAGACGCCCCCGCTGGCGATGCTCAACAGATCGAGCTGAGCGCGCCGCGCGAGACCCGAGGTCTTGGCGAAGTCGCTGGGCAAAGCATTGCCCGCGTCTGCGATCGTGGCGCGGCCGCGCCGCCCCTCGAACAGGTTTTCCCAGGCGATCTCGACGTGGCTGAGCCGGGTGCTCGAAGCTCCCGGGCCGCCGGGGATGGGGTAGCGCAGCGCCGCTGCTCCTTCGACCTGCGAGGTCGCGAAGTATGCGCTGTTCGCAGCGCGTTCACTCGCTCGCAAGAGCTCCGAGTAGCGCACCAGCGGAGCGCCTTGGCTGCGTGGTGGAGCGTCCGCGATCCAGAGCCCGGCGGCGGCGGTGGCGTCGTCGGTGGCGAGAGCGAACCAAGCGGCTTTGCCGAGCGCGGCCTGGGACGCGTCCGGCAGGCGCTCGACCCCGGAGAGCTCGGTCCATTCCCCTGCGGAGAGCTCGCACGCAAACGCGCTGCCGAGCGCGCGGCGACCGGCCCCCTCGCGCGTGAGAGGGGGAGGCAAGAGGGCGGCATGGGGCGCGGCGGCGAGCGTGCCTTGCCACCCCGTCCGCGTCAGGATGTCGCCGATGCTGCAGCCTTCGCGCTGGCAATAAACAGGTACGCCGCAGCGATTCCTGGCGGCGGCACAGACCGCGCGGGGCGGGCGGCCCACGTCCTGCCAATGCGCTCCGCCATCCAACGACTCCCAGACCAGGTCCGGTCCGATCGCCAGCGCTCGATTCCCGTACGCGCCCAGCGCGGCGCCCTCGATCGGCCCGCTACTGACCGACAAGGTGCGCCCGCTCGCGTCCAGGATCACCAGCAGGTCGGGCCCAGAGCTCTGCCCGAGCACCAGCGACAACTGGCCGTCGCGGGCGGCAGCCAGGCTACGCACCTGGCGCGGCCCTGCCGAGCCCGGCGGCTCCAACTGCGAGATCTCGCGCGCGGCAAAGCCCCGAGCGAGTTCGGGAGCTACGAAGACGAACAGGGCCTCGCTCTTGGTGCGTTGCCCCACGGCGTAGGCCGTGCGCCCATCGGCGGAGAAGGTCAGTGCGAGGGCTGTTTCCTCCAGGGCCGAAGCAGGCACCGCCTCGAGTCCCGCGCCGGGGCCGGCATCCCCCGCGCTCTGGGCGCGCATCTGGATTCCGCGAGCATGGCAGCCCGCCGCCGCATCGCCGGGCGGGCAGAGTCCCGTGGCAATCAGAACCCCGTCTTGGCCGACGGCCAGTCGCAACAGCTCCGGATTGCCGCGCGCCGTGAAGGCCTCACGCTCGAAGCTTTGGCCAGCGTCGACGCTGCGGAAGAACTCGTACTGGCGCGAGGCGCCCGCGCGCTCGCGCGTGCACGCCGCATAGATCCAGTTTGCGTAGCCTGCGACGCCGACCTCCTGACACGCCGAGAGCTCCGGCAGCTCGTGGCGCGACAGTGGGCCCGAGAACTTACCGGACACGCTCTCCGCGCGCACGCCGAGCTCCAGCTCGAAGTACTGTCCATCGCTCACGAAAGCTCGACCGCCGAGCAGCGCTCTCGCATTGGGGCCCTCGAGCGGCGGGGCCGTCAGCTGCAGCTCGTCCGGTCTCGCAACCCGTCCCAGGCGCGACAGCTCCGGAGGTGTTGCATCGAGGCGAAGCCGCTCTGCGCCGAGCGGCCCGAGGATCACTGGACCGGCCTCCTCGTCGCGCTCAAAGCGTTCGGCGCCAAACGGGAGCGCGTCCAGTGCGGACCAAGACTGCCCCTCGCTGTTGGACCACCAGATGCGTTCCGGTACCTCGAGCGCCGCAGCATACGGAGGCGCGAGTAGGATGTCGGAGAAGCGTGACCCGGATGGGCCGACCGCGTGCCAGCTCGCGCCGGCATCTTCGCTCAGCATCAGCCGCCCCGCCTCGCTGACGCCGAGCAGATTTTTCTGACCCGCTTCGACCTTCGCTAGACGCTCGCTGGGAGCGTTGCCGGAGAGCAGCGGTCCCAGCGGGGAATTGGCGGTGTACGTCGCACCGCTCTGACCGACGAAGATCCAGCTTTGGCGTTGTCCGGCGAGCAGCCCCACGAGCGGCTCCGGCGCCAACGTCGACGCCGGCTGCGCACTCTGCGGACTGCCATCTCCGCGCGAGCTGCTGCCTTTGCTGTCGACCCACCAGCGTTCGCCGAGGCCTCCGACGAACAGCTGGGCACCGGCGCCCGCAGCATAGACCCGCGCCAGACGCGCGGGCTGCCGTGGGTGATATCGCCACTCGGGCGCGGATGACTCACCCTCCAAAGGCCGGCTGGACTCCAGCAGCGACGGCCTCGGGGGTAACGTTGGACGGGGCGCTCCGCACGCCGCTGCGGCTGCTCCGAGCAGCACTGCGCCCGCGCAGAGCGGCCCCTGCCAGCTCATGGGCGGGCTTTACTCAGCTCCCACCAGGTCGAGGATCTTGGCCTTGGTCGTCAAACCCAGGTGCTGGCCTGCAGCCTTTCCGTCCTTGAACACGATCAGCGTGGGTACGCTGCGAATGCCGAGCTTGCTGGCCGTGATCGGCGCCTCGTCGATGTCCAACTTGCCGACCTTGACCTTCCCTTTCATGGCCTCGGCGATTTCCTCCACGATGGGAGCCAAGCGCTTGCAGGGGCCGCACCAAGCGGCGGTGAAATCCACGAGCACCGTCTCCCCCGACTGCAGAACTTCATCTTCGAAATTCATGTCGTTGAAGACATGCACGTTCTCGCTTGCCATAATTTCTCCAGCTCTCTCTTGTTGGATTCGAGGAAGTCATTGCCCGCCCCGACGGGGCGTCCAAGGTCGCAGCCGCGGGGCTGAGGTCGGGATAATATAAGCAGCGTCTTCGCGGCCGCAACGCATGCTCGTCGCAGCTCGGCGCTTCATAGGTGCCGGCATTTCTCGGCCATGAAATACAGCGATCCGCGGGACTTTCGCCTCGGCCGGTGGGCGTGCCCGCCGTTGTCGCCGGGGCAGCTTTACCCCCGCTCGGCGTGTTATGGGCCGAAACAAAACACCATGGTCGATCTCCAGCACAACTCCGCCGACCCCGGCATGGGTGGGTGGAACGCGGCGGACCTCGCGGCTCTGAACACCCCGTGGCCGGCGTCCTGGACCGCCGAGCGCATCATCGAGCACCTGGAGCCGCTGGTGCTCGACCGGCGCCGCAGCCGCTTCGCCGAGGTGATCGCCGCACGCCTGGGTAGCGTGACCCTGCTCTTGGATGACCTCGCCGATCCGCACAATCGGGCCGCCATCGTCCGCTCTTGCGATGCCTTTGGCCTACAGGAGCTGCACGCGGTGCAGGCCGCTGCCGACTTTTCCGTGCATCACGTGGTTGCTGCAGGCAGCGAGCGCTGGGTGGACGTGCAACACCACCCCGGCCCAGACGGCGCAGTGGAACAGCTGCTGCGCCGAGGTTTCGAGTTGATCGAGACGCATCCTCGCGGCGAGCTCGTCCCGGAGGATCTGGCGGGGCTGCCGCGAATCGCGTTGATCCTGGGCAACGAGCATCGCGGTGTAGATCCGGTGCTGTCCCGGGCCGCGCAGCGCCGCGTGCGCATCCCGATGCGAGGATTTGTCGAGAGCCTGAACGTCAGCGTGTCCGCGGCGGTGCTGCTGGCGGCCGCTACGCGAGGCAGAGCTGGCGACTTGTCGGAGCCTGTGCGCAGGCACTTGTACGCCCGTGCTTTGTTCTCGTCCGTGCCACGAGCAGCGCGCGTTCTGGAAGGCTTCGCCGCCCGTTGATACCCGCGGGGAACTGCTCACGTCGCGGCGCGCCAACGGCCCTTCATCCGGGCTCGCACCAAGCAGCGTACCATGGGGCTCGACACCTGCCTGGGAGTTGGCTACCAAGTCGGCTCGCGGCTCCAGCCAGGCCTGGCAGCGCGGGGCAAGTCTTTCGCTAAGCACTCTTTCGCTCAGCACGAGGTGATATGGCAGGCAGTGTAGTGGGAGCGGGGCTGATCGTCGAAGGTGAGTTCACGACGGATGAGGACGTCCTCGTCGAGGGAACCCTGCGGGGCACGCTCACCAGCGCGGAATCGGTCAGCATTGGCGGTGACGGCGTCGTGGAAGCGGATCTGCGAGCCCAGTCCGTGGTCGTGGCCGGACAGTTGACGGGCAACGTCAGCGCGTCTTCGCGCGTCGACATTCAGGCTGGCGGGCGGCTCATCGGCGACGTCAAAGCGGGGCGCTTTACGATTGCCGACGGCGCTTCGTTCCGCGGCAACGTAGACATGGACGTTTGAGAAAAAACATGGCGTACGCATCAGTGATTGGCAGCACCGCCGTGATTCGCGGCAACGTTAGTGGCGATAGCTCGCTCCAGATCTTGGGGCGCGTCGAGGGTGACGTGGGCGTCACCGGTGACATCGCGCTTGGCCCGGACGCGGTTGTCGTCGGAACGGTCTCTGGTGCTCGCATCGTGATCGCAGGCTCGGTCGAGGGCGACGTGACCGCCAGCGAGGCGCTGCTGATCTCGGAGACCGGCAAGATCGTTGGCGACCTGGCCGCCCCCCGCATCGGTATGAGCGAAGGCGCTCTGGTGCGCGGAAGTGTTCGCACCGAAGGTGGCGGCTCGAGCAATTCGGCACGGGGGCGCGCTCCAGCGTCGCGCAGCGTCGAGGCAGATGAGGAGCGCAGCCGACCTGTCGTCGCGCGCCCCGCGCCTCGACCCGTCGCGAATCTGGCGCCGGCCTCCAGCGCCGCTGCCTCGAGCGGCACGGCCTCGAGCAACGTGGCGAAGCCGGCGCTGAAGCGGCCTCCGCCCCCGCCGGTGATTCAGGCGCCGAGGGCAGGCGCACGGGCGCGCAAGCGCATGCTCAAGCGCTGAGTCGTGTTGCTGCTGGGCTGCCCGAGGGGCAGTCCCGCCGCGCTGTCGAGCACTCTGGGTTCGGGCCGTTCGCTGGCAGGGTTGCCCGCAGCTCAGGCCGGCTCCGGGGGGAGTACACGCGCTCACTTACTTCCGCGTGCCGGATTGAGCTCTCGCCCTGCCACGCTAAGGTTGGGGGTGGTACCGCGAGTCGCTGGGTTGGTGGGGCTTGGATTGCTGGCAGTGCCGCTGCGTGCGGCAGCTGAACCGGCGGGCGGTGCAGTGACAGATTCCGCCCTGGAAGCGTGGCTGGCCGCAGATCCGGCGCAAGCCGATACCCAGCCGATCGACGCCGAGCTGCAAGCGCCACCAGCGCCGCCGCGGCGACATGGGCTGGTCATCGAAGGCAGCATTGGCGCCCTCGGGCACCTGGGAGACATGAAACACGTGTCGCCGGTCTCCCCGTGGTTTCGACTGCAGGTCGGCTACGAGCTATTGGATTGGCTGCTCTTGTCGGGGCAGGGCGATCTGGCGCTGTCCAACACGGAGTTTGCCAACAGCCCACCGGACAAGCGCTCGTACGCGCTGTTTGGCTTCGGTGTTGGGGCACGCGCTGCCTGGCAGCCCTGGAGCGCTCTCGGCTTCTACCTGCAGGGCGACGCTGGGCTGAGCAGCATCACCGAAGACGTATTGTCGAGCTACGGGTATCGAGACGCCGCCGATCTCCATCCGTATGTGGGCGGTACGTTGGGCCTGGAGTGGTTCCAGATCAACCCGCACTACGGGCTCGGCGTGTACGGCGGGGTGCGAGACTACCTGCAGAACTTCGAGCGCACCAACGGCGCTCAACCGCCTCTGGCGTGGGTCTCGGGACTGGCGATTCGCTACACGCTTTGATGCATTTGCGTGCGCATGTCGGAAATCATGCGCATACATGATGGGAAGCGAGACGTTGCACCGGCGCTGAACGCGCGGGGCAGCGGCCTCGCGCTCACCCCGTGGGTTTCGTTTCGGCGTCACTGTCGCGGGGGCCGACGTTCCCCAACCCGAATCAAATGGCCCGAAGTTTTCGCCAGTTACAGACTCGCCGCCCGTCGCTCTCGATCGTCCGACGGACGGGCCGGGATTTGACATTGCTGGACGAGAGCTTAGGTTGATGGAGAGGAGCACCTGGCTTTATGCACATGCTTGGCACACGCTCGATTCCTGGTTCGTCCGAGGCCGCTGCCCCCAGTGACCGCTGTGACCCACGGTCAGGGCAGCTGGAGCTGAGTTCTGGTGACAACTTGCCATTGGCCTTTCCGATGGCCCGCTGGCTCAGCTTCGATGTCGAAGAGCGCTCGCGCTTCAATCGCGCGCAGCTCGTGCTCGACGCCATGGAGGCGGAGGCTCCCAACAGCGTAGGCACGCTGGCCCGCGAGACGGGACTGGAGCACCAGGACCTGGGGGAGGCCCTGGCGCTGCTCGAGGACCTGGCCCTGGTCGAGTTTGCCGATGACGACGGCCGAGAGCTGTCGGTATCGCTGGTGGCCACGCCGGAAGAGCACATCGGAGTGCGCTTTCCGGACGGCCGAGTGCGCTGGATCTTTATCTCCCGCCCCGTGGTGGAGCCGGAGTTGGCTCACGAAGAGCTCAACTGATCTGCTGATTTGCTGATCCGCAGCTGACTTTGTCGATCCGCAGCTGACCGCCTGATCTGCACCTGATCCCCAGCGAAGGGAGGGGTGCCTTCAGTTGAGCTTCAGCTTCTGCAGCTCCGTGTTTTCGCGCTCGAGCGCCTCCCATTCCTGGAGCAGGCGCTCGAGCTTGGGGCCTAAGCTGCTCTCTTCCTTGCGAAGAGCAGTGACCTCGGCGGGAGACTTACTCTCGAAGAAGCCGGGCGTGGCGTAGGCCGCCTGAATTTCCTTCTGGCGCTTCTCCACGCCGGCGATCGCAGCTTCCGCTTCGACGCGCAGCTTGGGCAGCTGCTTTTTGCGATTTCGCAGGCGCTTCTGCTCTTCCCAGCTCAGCTCGGGCACCTCGGGGAGGTCTTTGCCTCGGCGTTGTTGTTCGCGGCTCTGCTCTCGGGAGGCGCGGGCCACCCCCTCGCGATCGAGATGATCGACTCCGAAATTCTGGATGTATTCGGCATAGCCACCGGGGAACTCACGCAGCCCGTCCTGGGTGACCTCGATGATGCGGGTGCACAAGCGCGAGACGAACCAGCGGTTGTGGGAGACGAGCAGCAAGGTGCCGGCGTAGCCCGTGAGCGCTTCGGCGAGCGCTTCGATGGCCTCGAAATCCAGATGGTTGGTGGGCTCGTCGAGCAACAGAACGTTCGGCTTCTCGACGCTGAGACGGGCAAACAAGAGGCGCGCAGCTTCCCCGCCCGAGAGCGAAGCCATCGTCTTTTTGACGTCATCCCCTGAAAACAGCACCCGGCCGAGGTGCGAGCGGATGAAGCCCACCGACTCGGTGGGCGCGCTCTGCCAGAGGAAATCGAGGCCGTTTTGTTTGGGGTCCGAGAGGATCTCGCTGTGATCCTGAGGGAAGTAGCCGAGCCGCACCTCATGCCCCCACTCGATCTTACCTGCGTCAGCCGCTTGTCGTCCCGAGAGCAGCCGCAGCAATGTGGATTTGCCCGCGCCGTTGACTCCGATGATGCCCAGTCGTTCACCCCGCCGCATCTGGAACGATGCGCCCTTGAGCACTGACTTCTCCCCGTAGGCCTTGGCGAGGTCGGACACCGTCACGACATCGCGGCCACTCGGGCGCGCCTGCTCGAACTGGAAATGAGGCGAGCGGCGTGAGCTCGGCGCCAGCACTTCGACTTCGATCTTTTCGATCTGTTTGGCGCGGCTTTGTGCCTGGCGCGCCTTGCTGGCCTTGGCTTTGAAGCGCTCGACGAAGGCGCGCTTCTCCGCCAGGATTTTCTCGGTGTTAGCGATTTCTCGCTCTTTCTGCTCGCGCACGGCCTGACGTTGCTCGACGAACGCCGTGTAATTGCCCGTGTAGACTTTGATCGTCTGATAGTCGACGTCGAGCACGTGGCTCGAAACACGATCGAGAAACTCGTGATCGTGAGACACCACGAGCAGGCAGCCCGGGTATTCCATCAGGAAGCCCTCGAGCCAGCGAATGCTGACCAGATCGAGATGGTTCGTCGGTTCGTCCAAGAGCAAGATGTCCGGCATGCCGACCAGGACTTGCCCGAGCAAAACGCGCAGCTTGTAGCCGCCGGAGAGCGTACCGAGCGCTTGCTGTTGGACGTGCGTGGCAATGCCCAAGCCCGCCAGGATGCGGCTGGCACGCGACTCGAGAGCATAACCGTTTCGTAGCGCGACGAACTCCCCCAGCTCGCTCTGGCGCTGGGCATCCGGCAGCTCTTCTCGTGCCAGCTGATCCAGCTCGCGTAGGGCGCCGAAGACCTCGGCGTCCCCCTGCATCGCCAGGTCGATGATGCGGGCCTCGTCATCCAGGAAGCGGTCCTGACGCAACACGCCCAGGCGGGCCTGCTTGAGCATGTTGATGCTGCCGCTGAAGCCCGCGGGGTCGTCCCCCGCCAGCATGCGCAGGAAGGTGCTCTTGCCGCAGCCATTGGCACCGACCACGCCGTAGCGGGAGCCTTGGTTGAGCTGGAGCGTGACGCCTTCGAAAAGAGTCCGCCCGCCGAAGGACTTGGTCAGGCCGGAGATGCTGATCATCGCAGGGCGATCTGTCCGGAGGACCTCCTTACGTCAACGAAAACCCGATCGTTTCGGCCGCCACCCCACAAAAAAGCCTCGGGTCCGGTCCTCGATGGCTCGAGGAGGCGGACCCGGGGGGATTGCCCGCGCGCGCCAAAACGGCACGCGGAGACTGGAACGGCTCTCAGCTCACCGGGAAGCCAGCGGGGCCAGGGCGCGCCCCGGAACGGTCGCGGGCTGCAGGTCGTGCTGGCTCTCGCCGCCGAGCAGGCTCACCCGGTCGCCAAGCCAGGCATCGACCGACAGCGGACCGGCACCGACAGCGAGGTAGACGATGAGCAGCATCAGCACGAGCGCCGAGAACTCGAGCGACTGCCCGGCGGTGAGCAGGCTGTCTCCCGAGTGCACCATGAAGACGGCACCTACGAGCACGGGGAGCTGAACGAACGCGGCCAGGCGAGTAGCGAGGCCAAACGCGAGCAGCAGGCCTCCGCCCAGGTGCGCCAGCGCCACGTAGTGGGCCATGGCGTACGGCACGAACCAGCTCTCGGTGCTGCTGAGGTATCCGAGCACGAGCTCCGGTCGTGAGACGAACAACACGCCACGCACGAACAGGCCAATGCCGAGGTAAGCACGCACCAAATCAAAGCCCAGCGCGGGACCCGGTTGCATCAGATGGGGGAGGCGATTGGCCCAGACTTTCAACTGCGTCATGAATGCTCCTTCTCTCAGGCTCGTCGTGCGGCTCAGCAAGGGTGGCAACGCGAGCAGCGGCGTCAGCGCCAACCCTCGCAATGCCGAACGCTAAGACTGCGCTGAAGCGCTGGAGCGTGCAATCGGGTGCGCAGGCAATTGCAGCTGCAGAGTTCAGATCGAGGGTGTCCGCTGCAATCTTGCGACCTGGCGCGATTGAGTTGTGCTCTTTGGTGCTGGATCGGTACGTGGATTGCGCTCGAAGGCACGCCGAAAGACTGCATCGTCGCGCGATGTTCCTTGGTGAATCAGCCTACGATGTGCGCTTTTTCTGTCGCAGTGCTGGAGAATTTCACGCCTGCCGTCTACGCCTGCGGCGGCGTGTCCCACGTCGGTAGGAACCATCCGGACGGCGGCGATAGCCGAGAGCGTCGAGCAGCGTGCGGAGTTGTGCGTCGTTGCAGCCCAGCCAGCTCTGGAGCTCGGGGGGCAGGGGAAAGGGCCCGCCGCGTGCGCAGCGGCGGAGCCTGGAGCTGACGCGCTCGGCAACATCGGCCAGGACCGCGAGCGGTCCCACGACGATGAAGCCGACCGAACTGAGCCAGTCGGCATCGAGATGGCCCGGCACGGGGAACGAGTTGCAGCTCTCCAAAGGGGGCAGCCCGCGGAGGTCCCGGGGCGCAAACGCCTGAACCAGAGCCAGGCGGGCCCAGCGTTGCCGCGGCTCGATCGACTCGGTCAGATACACCGCCTGGCGTCCCAGGCGAACTCCTCGCCCGGTCAGCGAGTGGCGGTCGCTCGGCGTGAGCGCGTCGAGCTGCAGCTGCACTCGAGCTGCAGGCAACGATCCCAAGTTCTGTTCGAGCTGGTAGGCGATGCCGCGCGCTGCCGGCGACCAGGGAGGCTCCGGAGCATCCTGCAGGGGACCCGTGAGCTCTTGAATCAGATCTCGGGACCAGGCGAGCAATCTGCGCGACAGCCGCAGCTGCTGACCCGCGCTCAGCTCGTCGACGAGCAGCTTGATCTCGGGACGCAGCAGGCTCGCGCCTCGCGCGAGGCGAGCAATGCGCTGCTCGTCCACGAAGATGGCGCCGCTCTGGTCGAAATCGAAACGATCGTGCGGGGCTGCCGCCAGATCCTCGAGCCAGCTCTCTCGAGACGGCAGCGCCGTCGCCTCGAACAGACGTTCGCGCAGGTTGCCGAGCGCCAGGGCAAATTCGCTGGACGCGGAGTGGGGCGCCGCCCGGGTCGCGCTCTGCGATGCCATGCGCTCCGGGGCTGCGCCGCCGAAGTTCACCGTGTGACGCCGTCGCTCGATGAAGCGCTCTACCAGGCGCTCGTGCAGCGCGTCGCTCAGGCGATTTTCCAGGGTCAGGGTGCGTTGCACGCCACTGGCCGCGTCTCGTGTCCAGTCTTGCTGGTGAGCAAGATAGCTCCAGGTGCGCAGCGAGGCGATGCGCGCCGTGAGCGTGTCGATGTCTCCCGAGATATCGTCCAGGCGCCGCAAGGCGTCCTCCAGCCAGTCTTCCTGCAGCGCCTGCGCGGGCCCGCTCAGCTGCAGGAAAATCTGCTTGACGAGATCGGCGTGGAGCTCGGGCATCCAGCGCTGATAATTGGGGATCTGACAGGCTTGCCACAGCAGCTGCACGTGGTCCGCGCCGTGGGCTCTGCGCCGCACGTCCGGGTCTTGCGCCAGGCGCTCGAGCGCTTCGAGATCCGAAGCGGGGCCGAAGCGGCGAAACTGGCGGCGCTGGGTCGGCAGATGCAGCGACTCGATCAGCTCCGTCAAGCTATCCATGCACAGATCGCTGTTGCGCCAACTGAGGTACGGCACCGACTCGAAGCGATGCTCGGCGATCGAGCGCTGCAGACCGGGCGGCAGCGGCGGCGCTGGTGCCAGGGTGCCGAAGGTTCCATTTTCGAGGTGCCGTCCTGCGCGGCCAGCGATCTGCGCCAGCTCTGCCGGCAAGAGCAAGCGCTCCTCGCGACCATCGAACTTGCGCACGCTCGCAAATGCCACGTGACCAATCGCCAGGTTGAGCCCCATGCCGATGGCGTCGGTCGCGACCAGATAGTCCACCTCGCCTGCCTCATAGAGCGCGACCTGGGCGTTGCGCGCGCGTGGGGAAAAGGCGCCGAGCACCACCGCCGCGCCGCCGCGTCGCCGCATGACGCGCTCTGCCAGCCGATAGACCTCCGGCACGTTGAACGCCACGACCGCACTCCGCGCCGGTAGACTGCCCAGCGAGGATTGCCCCCGCGGCGTGAGCAGCGAGAGCCGCGGCTGCGTTTCAATGCTCGCCGTCGGCAGCAGTGATGCGAGCAGCGGGCGCATGGTGTCTGCCCCGAGGAACCAGGTTTCTACTCGGCCGCGGGCGTGCAGCAGACGATCGGTGAAGACGTGACCTCGCCGCGGATGCCCGGCGAGCTGGATCTCATCGACGGCGAGGAAATCTACCTCTTCCGATAGAGGCATGGCCTCCACCGTGCACACCCAGTAGCGCGCTCGACGGCCCACGCGCTTTTCCTCGCCGGTGACGAGCGCGACCTGCTCCTCGCCGATCTCGCGGGTGATCCGATCGTAGACCTCGCGTGCCAGGAGGCGCAGCGGCAGCCCGAGCATCCCGCTCGGGTGCTCGAGCATGCGCACGATGGCCCGGTGTGTCTTGCCCGTGTTGGTGGGCCCGAGCAGCGCTACGAGCCGGGAGTGAGGAGCGGCGGCCTGGGTCCGCATGCTCCGGTCAGCATACGGGAAATGCTGCCCGCGCCGAGCTGGATCCTACCAGTGTGCGTGCACCGAGGGCTTGATGCGTTCGTCGTAGATCTGTCGGACGCGTCGCAGCGCTTCGGCGCTGATTTCGTCCAGCTCTGCCGCGGCCAGATTGTCCTCCACCTGAGAGGCGCGGCGCACGCCGGGAATCGCACACGTCACCGCCGGTTCCATCAAGATCCAGCGCAGCGCCCACTGAGCCAAGCTCACCCCCGCTGGCACCAGGCCACGCAGTGATTCGACCGCGTCCAGAGCCAGATCGTAGTCGACGCCGGAGAAGGTCTCTCCGCGGTCGAAGGCTTCTCCGTGGCGGTTGAACTGCCGGTGATCGTCCGCCTCGAACGCTTGCTTGGGCTTCAATTTGCCGGTGAGCAGGCCGGACGCCAACGGCACCCGAGCCAGGATCCCGACCTTGCGCCGGGCGGCCTCTTTGAAGAGCAACTCCGACGGTCTCTGCCGGAACGCGTTGAAGATGACCTGAATCGATTGGACGTTTGGGTACTCGAGGGCTTTCAAGCCCTCTTCCACGCGCTCCACGCTGACGCCGTAGTGGCGAAGCTTGCCCTGCCGCACCAGATCGTCGAGCGCGCCGAACGTTTCCGGCTGGTAGTAGACGTCCGTGGGCGGGCAATGCAGCTGCAACAGGTCCAGGGTGTCCACGTTCAGGTTGGACAGGCTGCGTTCGACGAAGCGGGTCAAGTTGGCCGCGTCGTAGCCGGCCGCGGTGTGAGGGCTGAGCCGCCGACCCGCCTTGGTGGCGACGTAGAACGGCTCGCTGCGCTCCTTGCGGAGCCGCGCAATCAAGCGCTCGCTGTGACCGTCCCCGTAGACATCGGCGGTGTCGAAGAAGTTGACGCCCAGATCGAGGGCGCGGTGCAACGCCGCGAGGCTCTCGTTGTCGTTGACCTTTCCCCACGAGCCGCCGATGGCCCAGCAACCTACGCTCACCGTGGAGACGTGATAGCCGGTCCGCCCGAGAGATCGATACTGCATCATGTTACCCTACATTGTCGCTGCTGGATCTCCAAGGAGCATTCCCGTGGCAGCGCTCGGGGGCCGGGCGTCTCCGGGCGGCTTGCGCCGACGCGCGCGGGACGGTAGGTACCCGGACCAACGTGACCTGTTGGACGTTGTCAGGGGCGTCGGAGATGGCTGGTGCCGAGTGTGCGCGCTCGCAGGCCGGGAGCGTGCTGCCGTGACCGCGGTGGAGCGACGCACGGCGCTGTACGCGGAACATGAGGCGCTCGGTGCGCGTTTCGTGCCCTATGCGGGCTGGCGCATGCCGGTGCAATACCGGGGCGTCACCGAGGAGCACCAGGCCGTGCGCAGCGCGGTGGGCCTGTTCGACGTTTCGCACATGGGGCGCCTGGAGCTGAACGGCGCCGAAGCGGTGGCCGTCGTCGACGGCGCCATCACCAACGATCTGCGCCGGCTGTCGCCCGGGCAAGCGCTCTACACCTGCTGTTGCTCCGAGGACGGCGGCATCTTAGATGACCTGATCGTCTACTTGCTCGATCCGGCGCGCGTGCTGGTGGTCTGCAATGCGTCGAATCGCGAAAAGATCGCCGGCCACCTCGCGGCGCTCGCCCGGGGCCGCTGCGAGTTTAGAGATGCCAGCGATCTCTCCTGCCTGATCGCGGTGCAGGGGCCGCGTGCGCTGGAGCTGATCAGCGCTCTCGGTACGCCACTCCGTCTGCCGCAGGACCTGCCGCCCTTTCATCTGCGGGAAACCACGCTCTTGGGCCAGCCCTGCTCGATCGCACGCACCGGCTACACCGGCGAGGACGGCGTCGAGATCGTGTGCCCGGTGCAGCACGCGGTGGCGCTCTGGACGGCACTGCTGGAGGCGGGGCGAAAGTGGGGCGTGCAGGCGGTGGGATTGGCGGCGCGGGATACCTTGCGCCTGGAAGCGCGGCTCGCGCTCTACGGCAACGAAATCGACGCCTCGACCAACCCCCTCGAAGCCGGCCTGGGCTGGACCGTGAAGCTCGATGGCGCAGACTTCGTCGGCAAGGCGGCGCTGCTACGCATTCAGGCGCAGGGGCTGGCGCGACGCCTGGTCGGGTTTACGATGACCGGGCGCGGGATCGCGCGACACGGCTATGGCCTGTCGAGCCTGGCAGGGGAAGCGCTGGGGGTCTGCACGTCGGGCGCTCCCTCGCCGACGCTCGGCGTGAACATCGGCCTGGGCTATGTGCCGCCGTCACATGCAGAGCTGGGCACTGAACTTTTGGTGGATTGCCGCGGGCGCAGCGTAACGGCGCGTGTGGTCAAGACGCCCTTTTATCGCCGCAGCCCCAGCCCGGGATCGTGATGCGACGAGCAGTGAGGAATATCCGATGAGCGAAGCAACCGAGGTGAAGGATGACCGCCGCTATACCAAGGACCACGAGTGGGCCCTTCCGAAGGGGAGCGATCTGCTGATCGGGATCAGTGCCTTCGCGGTGGATCAGCTCGGGGACATCACGCTGGTCAACTGGAACGTGGCCGTGGGCGAACGCGTCGAGGTAGGCCAGGTGTTTGGCACGATCGAAAGCGTCAAGACGCTGAGCGACCTGTTTGCGCCGGTGGCGGGCAAGGTCACCCAGCTCAACGTCGAGCTGGAAGCGTCGCCGGAGCGGGTGAACGAGGACTGCTGGGACGCGGGGTGGATGGTCGCGATTACGCCGGACGATCCCGCGGCTCTGAGCGCGCTCTTGAACCCCACGGCGTATCGCGAGCATATCGCGAGCCTGGACCACTGAGATTCCGCGTCGGGTCGCGTTCGCCGCCGCTGGCTACCTGGTCGGGGCATCCGCCCGAGCAATTGGGCTGAGCGGCGGTCAGGCCCCTGACGGTGACTACTCCTCCGGTGAGCGCATCGGATTGGCGAACCAATCGAGTCCGCTGTGCCGGTGCACGGTGAGTCGCGCGAAATCCAGTCCTGCCGTGGCGAAGTACAGGCGCCGGCCGTCCGGGTCTGCCGTCGCACCGCCGACGATGGTCAACCCCCAAGGCAAGCCGACCGTGAGATCTGCGATCAAGCCGGTCGAGTCCTCGCCCCACCAGCGTTGGTATACGCCGGCATCGAGCGCGATGCCGAAGCCGCCCCGGCTAAAGCCGCTGGTAGCGAGCCGAGCGAGCAGGCTGAGATCGACACCCGAGCCAAAGTAGCCCTGGAAACGAAATAAGCCACCCAGCACCAGCGGGTGAGTGGCTGCCGTGCCCAACCCCGCGTCCACCTGCAGCGCTGCCGCCTTCTCCTGCTGGTTCCAATCCAGTACTCCGGCTCCGCCACCCACGTAGATCCAGGAGGAGGCCTGCGCGGCGGCCTGCTGCGACCAGGAGAGGGTCACGGCCAAGCACGCGGCGAGCAACAGGCCACGAGCTCCGCTGCGCTGAAGGAAACGAGCCGGCGACATGGGGGTCGAGTTAGCACGAGCCGGCCGCGCAGGTCGACGGTTTGTGCCCGTCGCGCTAGTACCCCGGCTCCATCGAAGTGATGGGTATTTCGTCGCCCCCCAATTGGGGGCGGGGCGCCGAAATACCTCGCCTTGCTGGGGTCTGAGCCGGGTACTTCCTTTTCATTTGTGCCCTCGATTCAAGAGAATCGAGGCACTAGCGGCGAATTGGCTCAGTGCGAGCGCCGGCTGGCGCGGCGGAGCGCATCCTCGATCTCCGGCTGGGTGAGCGAGCCCTGCTGGCGCGAAACCTCGCGCCCCTCCCGATCGAGCACGACCAGCGTGGGGACCCGTTGGATCCCGCCAAACTGGCCCTGGCCCTGCTGGGTCGCGAAGTCCGCCATCACCACGGGGTAGGGCAGGCTGAGGCTCTCCCGGTAGGCCGGCAGCAGATCGACGTAGAGCGGAGGCTCGAGCACGACCGCGGCGGCGTTGGCTCGCGGAGTGAAGCGCGCGATCGCATCCGCCACCCGCCGCAAGACGAGCTGCGATGCCATATCGTAGGTCGTCACGAAGACCAGTGCCGTGACCCGTCCGCGTGTGGTGGCGCTATTGACCTGTGTGTCGCCAGCACCAGGAAAGCTGAAAAGGACCGGTTCGTCGTGGGGCGCGACAGAGTCGTCCGGGCCGAGCGGGTTTGCCGGTGCGGCGCTACAGGCGCCGAGCAGTCCTAGCCAACAAAGCGCCCACGGCGAGACGCGAGCACGCGGGCGGGCTCGGGTTGCTGGAGGCACCTGGTCACTACCTCGGCTAGCCGCCGAAGTTGGGTCCAAACACGTGCGCGAAGGCACGCAGCGCTGGCGGCAACTGTCCGCGCACTCGATGATGAGTAACGATGGTGAGCGCGAGCTCATCGATCACTCCCTTGAGCGGGCTCGCTTCGACCACGACGCCTTCTACGCGATCGCCAGCGCGCAGCGCCGAACGTGTCGACACAATCGGGTCATGCCGGACCCAATCGAACGCCTCCGCTACACGATAGCCGCAGGCCATGACCTGCACGAAGTCCATGTACAAGGGGGCGATCAACACCGCCACGCGCAGCTCGCCGCGTCCCACCCCCACGAGCGCCCGCGTCGCCTGGCTCGGAGCCCCCCGTGTCTCGTCGGGACCGAGCGCCAGCTGAATGCGCTGGCGACGTTTGCCGTCCACCTCGACGGCCAGGAGCGGCGCGTACACCGCGATGCGCGGCACGCCGATCTCGATCGCATCCTGCGCGAGGCTGTCGATCCAAGCGTCGCGACCCGAGTCGTCCAGCTGCTCGTAGGCGAGTGCGGCAGCTTGCGCCGCCTCTGCGTCGTTGGCGAGAGCGCCAAGCCATGCGCGCCACGCCAGCACAGTGCGCGGGCACGGGGGCTTGGCAACCAGGCTCTCGGTAGTTCGCTTGTCGCTGAAGTCGTCCGTTGCCTGCACGTGCATGAAGGAGTGCCCAATAAATCATCGCGCGCGCGGTAGCAATCGCAGAACGAGACGTGTGCATCACGCATCCCCGTGTCTGTCGGCCGGTTCGTTCGCTGGCGCCGCAGAGCAGCCAATGCTCGCGGTCGGAGCGCTCCGTGCACGTATTTCGTTGACGTATTTCGCTCTCGAGCGGAGCTCGATCAAACGCTTCCTGGCGAGCGTGGAGTGCGCCGCGCGTGCCGGAAAGGAAAGAGCTGGCCTGTGGTCAACCGGTGGCTAAGCTCAACGACATGAACGAGCCTGGTCTGATCTCACAACCAGAGATGGCGCGCCGCGCGTCCAGTGCCGGGCCGTCCGTCGAGCGGGATGATGATGACCCGCCCGCCGGCAGCGACGATCACGAAGATCTACTGGACACGGACTGGCTACAGCGAGCAGACGAGGATATCGCCGGCGACGAAGACGTCTTGGACGAGGCTTTGACTCTGGATTTGAACGCTGACGATGATGCGGACGAGCTGGCCCAGGTCTTGGATCTAGATGTCGGCCCGTTGCTTACATCGTTGCTGCCCTCGGCTCTGACCGGGGAAGGCGTGACCGGGGAAGGCGTGACCGGGGAAGGCGCGACTAGTGAGGGCGTGGACACGACATACGAGCTGACCGCTCGTGAGCCAAGCGACGCTGGCTTTGGCTTGGGTGCACTGCGCGAGCACTTGCTCCCGGAGCGCCCTGTGGATCCGGCTCGCACCGGGAAGCAGCAAGAAGAGGAGAGCGCCGAGCGAGGGGACGATGAGGTCGGTGACGACGAGCGCTTCCCCGTGTTCGATGAGGTATCGAGGGTCCTGCCCACCGAGCCCGACGACGAGTAGCAGGATCGCTCGTTCGTGGGGCTGAGCAGCTGGCGCATTTCGATGCACTTGCGCGTGGGGAGCCCGCGGCGCCCGTGCATGTGTCCCGGCGGGAACCTGTGCGCACTCCTAAAGACGGTTCGTACACCAACCGGCGACTAACCCGCTGATTCGGGTTTGCGTTTGGCGAGCGCGGCTGCCGTTTCCCTGTACAGGCGCCGCACGCGCGGGTTCTTGGGAGATAGGCGCAGCGCCGATGCCAAGTGTCGTTCCGCTGCAGCGACGTCGCCCAGGCTGTGGTTCTCGAACTGAGCGGCTTCGGTGAGCCAAGACGCCGCTTCGGGTAGGACAGCGGCACGTCCCGCCAGCTCGCAAGCGTCCCGCAACCGCGCAAACGCCAGCGAGGCCCCGCGCAGGTCTCCGAGCGCCGCGCGCCATCGACCCTCGAGCGCCAGCGCTTCGAAGCGCCGTACACTGGACGCGGGTACCAGGCTGATGCGCGCGATGGCCTGGGGATGATCGCCGCAATGCTCCGCGAGCAGGCGCGCAAGCTCGATCAATGCGTCGGCCTGCACGTTGTCCTTGGCTTCGCCGAGCTCGACCGCCCGCTCCAGCAGCTGGCTGGGGAACACCCCGGCCGCCTCGGCCGGCAGCCCGAGCGCTTCGGTCGCAGGAGGCTCGGCCATCGCCGCGATCGTACCGGCGCCCCACACC
>Ga0164241_10002417_pt1 | contig 20376 bp, 19 predicted proteins | sample OricomyardsoilBY_FD_108780 | JGI IMG/M metagenome (GOLD analysis project Ga0164241, IMG submission 108780) | Backyard soil microbial communities from Emeryville, California, USA - Original compost - Back yard soil (BY) | ecosystem: Environmental > Terrestrial > Soil > Unclassified | place: USA... | reverse complement strand
TCTGGTACGTGCTGCCGGACCGGCTCGGCGGGGCGCTGCCGCCCGATGTCCTGCTCGGCGCTCTGCACGCGACCGAGCACGGCCAGATCGCGGTCCTGCCGCTGATCGCGATGTGCGACCGCTGGGACATCGGCGGGCTCTCCACCAACGTCCACTTCCAGACCGGTCGCTCGACGATCTTCATCTACGACGGCCACCCCGGCGGGGTCGGGATCACCCTGCGTGGCTACGAGCAGTTCGAGCGCCTGCTCGGCGACGCCGAGCGGCTGATCGCCGAGTGCCCCTGCGAGTCCGGCTGCCCCTCTTGCGTGCAGAGCCCCAAGTGCGGCAATCTCAACGAGCCGCTGCACAAGGCGGGGGCGCTGGAGCTGATGCGGACGATGAAAGGCTCCAGCGGGTGAGCCGGCCGCGGCAGGTGGCGGTGATCGGGCCCTCTGGCGCTGAGCTGGGTTCCGAGGCGGCGCAGCTGGGCGAGGAGGTTGGGCGATTGCTGGCGGAGGCCGGCGCCACGCTGGTCTGCGGCGGCATGGGCGGCACGATGGAGGCGGCGTGTCGCGGCGCCAGCCAGGCCGATGGCGAGGCGATCGGCATCGTCCCCGGCCACGAGATCGGCGAAGCAAACGAGTTCTGCACCCATGTCGTCGCCACCGGCATCGGCCACGCTCGCAACCTCGCGGTCGTTTCCTCGGGCGATGCGGTGATCGCGATCGGCGGCGAGTGGGGGACGCTCTCGGAGATCGGCTTCTCCCGCGCGATCGGCCGCCCCGTGATCGCCCTGCGCAGCTGGGAGCTGAAGGGACGCGAGCGGATGGAGGACGCTCCCGGCGTCGTCCCCGCCGAGTCGGCCCGCGAGGCCGTCGAGCTGGCCCTCGGGTTGCCCTAGCGTTCACCCCCTCCCGCGGTGCAACGTTTTGTGGTCCTGTGAGGGCCGCAACGCGTTACGCCTCAGGGCCAGAGCTCGCGCAGGGCGAGGATCGCGAAGGCGTGGGACCAGGCCAGCGGTGTGGTCGAGGTCGGGGTGCCGGTGTGGACGTCGACGCGCTCGGGGAGCAGGCCGCTGGGCGTCGCGGTGCGCCGCAGCGCCGCCATCAGCCGCAGGGCGGCGGGCCGCTCGCCGAGTGCGGCAAGACCCCAGGCGGTCCAAGCGGTCGGCGCTGTCCATGGATCGTCTCCGCCGGTCCAGCTCTCGGAGGGGACGATTCCGTAGCGGCCACTGCGGGCCGCTAGCCGCAACAGCGAACGGCGCGCGAGCGGGAAGAAAGACGGTTGCGGGAACGGCTGCACCGCCCACGCAGTGGCTGAGTCGAGCCCCGAGTCAGGGTCGCCGGCTTCGCGAACCAGGCCACGGTAGGTGGCGAAGGGCGATAGGTCGTCGCCGGCCGCGATTGCGTTGGCGAGGTACGTCCCGTCGTCGCCCTCCTGGTGGTCGGCGAGGTCACGCCAGGGAAGCGAGACAGGGCGGTCGGGCAACCCTGCGGCTCGTGCCGCCGCAGTGACCCAGCCGGCGGCGTCGCCCTGCGCGTCGCGGCTATCGACGGGCGAGCCGTCGGCGTGGAAGCGGGCGGCGGCGCCGAGGTCGAGGCCGAGCAGGAAGTGAGCGATGCGCCTCGCCTCGCCGCGGTAGCCAGCCGAGGCGAAGGCCAGGGCGACAGCGCCCGCGTCGCGCGGCCAGACGTAGGCCCAGCCATCGCGCGCCCCGGCAAGGACCGCGCCCGTGCGCTGATCTGTCAGGGCCCGCAGCACAAGCAGCGATCGCTCGTACATCCGCCGCGCCCAGGCCGGCGCCCCCGCGCCCAGCGGCCGTGCCGCCGCCAGCCAGCGCGGCCGCGCGTCGACCAAGCCCGGCTCGCCCAACGAGCGGACCGTCACGACCCGCTCCGTGCCGTAGACGCTGAGCGTCCGCAGCATGTTGGTCTCGGGCAGGTAGCGATACCGAACCGAGTCGTCCCGCGAGCCCCCCGAGACGAGCGTCGCCCCGACGGCGAGCAGGACCACCAGTCCCAGCGCTGCACGCATCGCGGCCACGTCTCCATGCAATCAGCCCGTCCCGGCCGCGGTCGCTAGCCTTCGCTCTGTCGCGGCTACGGCCGTGTTTGCTGCGGCGGGATAGCTCAGTTGGTAGAGCACACGACTGAAAATCGTGGTGTCCCCGGTTCGAATCCGGGTCCCGCCATTTCCGGACAGTCTGGAATTTAGTCTGGACTTTCCGCCCCTCGGAATCGGCTTCAGACCGCCGATTCCGAGGGGCGGTTTTTGAAGTCTGGACTTTCGGGTCCGAAGTCCCCCAAATTCCCCAGTTTTAGGAGCCTGAAGTCTGGACTTTTTTCAGGGCGATTTCGTCGGTTGCGGCCAGCGAAAGCAGGCCGCAGGCGATCGGCCATCGAAGGTCGAGCTAAGGAGAGTTAGGCGGCTGCGCCGCTAGGCGCGGTCGCCAAGGAGCCGTCCGGTCCCCAGCCTGCGGGAGCTGTAGGCGGCTCGAGAGTCTGCTCGCGGTCTCGTCGAGCTCGGGCCAGCGTCAGCTCGTCAGGGCCCGGTGCTGGACAGCTCTCAGTCGGTTGGTCGAGAAGGCCGAGCTGCTCGGCTTCGGCGTGCGTCGTCTCATAGAGCCCCTTGTCGTGGGCCAGGCGACGAGCAGTTAGGCCGAGCATGCCGGCGCCGAGCAGCCATCCCATCTCGACGTCCTTGGCCCAGCGTGGGCAATCGAATTTCTCCCGGCCGAGGCCGAGGTTTTGGAAGCAGGCGAAGATCGACTCGACCGCGTTGCGGCGAAGCATCAGGACCCGGCGCTCGATCGCGCGCTCGGAGTCGCCGCCGCGGGGATAGAACGTGTAGAGGCGAGGCTCCTTGTGGGCGTAGGTGGTGACGGGCTTGCAGATGTCGTTCGGGCAGGTCCAGCGCAGGCGGGCCTTGGTCGGATCCGGAGCTTCGACTCCGCGCGGGATGCCCTCGCGGGCGCGGCGCTCTGCGGTGTAGAAGCCGTCGGTGTCCCTGAGCCTCATCTCGCCGCAGGCACAGTGGGGCACGCCGTCGCTCTCGGCGTGGGGCAGGTCCTGTCGAAAGCCTTTGGCGCTCTTGGGAAAGATCGGCTGCAGGCCGAACTTGAAGACCAGGTCGCGCGAGAGCTGCCGGCTGTGCTGGAACAGGCCATCGCCGATGACGGCGCTCATCGGGCACTCGGGCCATGCCTCGAAGAGCTTGCCCAGCAGGCGGAGGAGCGCCTTTCGCTCATCCCCGCTGGCCGGCATCAGGGTGGCGGCGATGGGAAGGGTCGTCGCCATGTCGGCGAGGATCACCAGCCGGTAGCCCTCCGTGAAGCGGTAGATCTCCCCATCCGCGTCGACGTAGCGGACCGCGTTGACCATCTCGCGCCCCTCGCCGTGGAGGATCCGCTTGTGCTCGGCGTCCTTGGGATGTCGCTGCTGGACCGGCGCCGGGACGAGCGTGCCGTCGACGATCCCGATCTCGCCAACCAGGAGGGCCTCGCCCTTGCGCCGCCCGCCACGCTTGCGCGGCCACTCCCGCTGGTTGTGGATCTCCGCAAGCTGGCGGATCAGATCGATGTTGGCTGCCACCAGGACGTCGGGGTCCTTGTGGCCCAGGAGGTTGTGCAGGGACTCATAGAGGGTCTTTCGAGCGACGTCGCTCGGATAGTCGTGAGCCCAGGCCAGGGCGGGACGGTTGCCGGTCAGCTGGTTGTGCGAGCGGGCGATCTCGGGTCGTCCTCTGCCAAGGGCCATCTGCAGGAAAACAGCGACCACCATCTCTCGCCGAGCGCGGCGGCCGCGCAGATTCGTCTTGGCGAGCAGCCACTCGATCAGCCACCTGACGGTTCCGAGCCCGCGCATCGCCGCCATCTCGACCTCCGCGGAGGTGTCGCTGGGCCGCGGCGATCGCGAAACCGGCGCAGTCTCGTCAAAGGCAGCGAGTTCCCTGTCCGAATGGCGTTCTGACTTCGTCGCCTCGAAGGCTTTCTCGACCAGCTCGGCGAGGTCTTTTTGGCTCAGGCCGTGGGTGGCCCTGGCTATCTCCAGCTTTTTCAGGTACTTCCACTCCTCGACGCGGGCGCTGCGAGCCGTGATCCCGAAGTGGCGCTGCCGGCGGCTTTTGACCTCCTTGGCAGGTGCGGAAGCCGGGTACATCGGATCTCCGGGCTCCGGTTGCTGTGTGGCGTCGATGTGATTGCTAGCTGCCAAGTGCTTGCCCTCGGGTATAGGCGGATCCCAGGGCGAACCCCGCGTGTTTGTCTTTTGCGCAAATGTTTTTCTGCCTCACTTGGGCCCCGAATCCGAGAATGCGAACCTGCCCACGGCGAGGGGCGGCGCCTCCCAGGCCATGCCCTCGAAGAAGCACCCAACCGGGACAGAGAGGGCGCATGCGAGCTTGAAGAGGGTCTCGGCGCGGGCGACGCGCTCTCCTCGCTCCAACTGGCCCACAGCCGTGCGGTGCAGGGAAGCTCGGTGGCTGAGCTCTTCCTGGGAGACGCCGGCCTCTCTGCGAGCGCGGGCGAGGTTCGCGCCGAACCGCTTGGCGAACTCGCTGCGCGGACCGGGCGCCATCAGCCCTGCCTCCCGTTCGAGGCGCTGGGCTCCCCGGCGGTCACTTCGCGAAACCGGCCCCATCGGTACTCGCCGGGCTGCCAGGCGAGGCCCTCGAAGAGTCGCCCCGGATCTACTTCCAGGGCGCCGGCGAGCTTGACGACCGTCTCGACGCGTGGCGATCGAAGAGCGCGCTCGAGGCTGCTGACCTCGGTGCGGTTCAAGGAAGCGCGCAGCGCCACCTCGTCCTGGCTCATGTCCGCCTCGCGGCGGCAGCGAACGAGGTTCGCAGCGAAGCGCGTCATGACGAACTCCCTCGCCGTAAGAGCGTCCGGATCTGGGCCGGCGCCGGCCATCACCCGCGCCATCAGCGCGTCCCTCCGCAATCGTGAAAGCGGCCGATGACGGGCTCGGCCACCTCCCAGACCAGGCCGTCGAAGAGATCGCCGGGATGCACTCCCAGGGCGCCGGCGAGCTTCACGACGGTGTCGATCCGAGCCAGGCGGATGCCCGTCTCCAGCGGGCTGATCTCCGTGCGATGGAGCGATGCTCGGTCCGCGAGCTCCTCCTGGGAGAGCCCTGCCTTGTGCCGGTGGCGGGCGAGGTTCGCGCCGAAGACGTCGGCGACCTCATAGCCGGGCCCGGCCATCAGGCGCTCCCCTTCGATCCGTCAATCTGGCCGAGCAGCCCGTACAGCGCCTCGTGCTGCTCGACGGCGCTGGCGTATTCGTTCTCGTGATCGCTGGCCTCCGCCAGGTCGCGAAGGACGTCGATCACGTCGCGATCTGGAACCAGCGAGCCGCTGTCGAGCGCCTCCAGCAACTTCGCGTAGGCCGCGAGTTCACGATCCAGGCGGGCAGGGTCTTTGAGCTGGTGCGGGTTCTCCGCCAGCTCCTCTCGGATACCTCCCTGCGCCACCTCGAAGATGAAGCGAAGGAACTTCAGATCCTTGGATGCGATCGTCAGGGCAACGGCATCGCCGCCGCCCGTAGGGTTGGAATCAGCCATGAGGAGCTATCTCTCCTTTTTGGTCAGGCCCTCGGTTGGCGTTCCACCGCCGGCCGAGGGCCGCTTAGTCAGGCCGATGTGCCGAATCGCCCACCCGTAGCGACCAGCCCAACAAGCTCAGGACTGGTGGCAGCGGGAGCCGAACACGGCGCACGTGGCCCTATGTCCGAGCGAACGTAGACCCGCGACCGGACTTCAGCCATTGATGCACTCCTGAGACTCGCGCTCGTCGGGCGCCCCCTGCGAAGATCAAGTCCCGGCGCTGATCGCGCGGGCGTCTCGCATTGCGTATGGCGACGCCAGCCTGGTGGACTCGGGATCTTCAAACATGGCATCGACGGAGTTGACGCGCCGACTGACCAAGCCCCTCGACGAGTGGGAGGCATCCGACGTGCTGGCTCTCGTCGACGAGCAGATCGAAGAGGGCCAGCGGCTTGAGTACAAGCGCCAGCTCGACCTGGAGACACCGAAAAAGCGCTGCGAGGCGGCGAAGGACACTAGTGGCCTCGCGAACGCCCAGGGCGGCCTTCTCATCTACGGGGTCGAAGAGGAAGAGCAGAAGGACGGCCGGCGGGTTCCGGCCCAGCCGATACCTCTCAGCGACGGAAATGCTCGTAGCCGCCTGGAGGATGTCCTTGACTCTTCGGTTCACCCCACCCTCAACGTCGAGATCCGCCAGATCGAGGCCGAGGGGGGTGGGTACTTCCTGGTGGTGCGCGCCTTCCCTCGTCTCGGCGTCCCCCACATGGTCGACGGTTACGGCGAGATGCGCTGCTACCTGCGGGTCGGCCTGAAGACTCGCCCGATGGAGCAGCACGAGTTGACGGCGGCCTACGCCGAGGCGGCGAGGAGCGAGAGTCGCGCCGCCGAGAGACTGATGCGACTCCCGCTGATCGTGCGCCCCGAGGGCGCCGTGCTGGATGCCTCGGCAACGAACCGGGAGCCCGGCCCCTGGCTCGGCGTCCTCGCCCTGCCTGTCGACGCGCCCGACCCGCTGCTGCCGATGCTCGACGCCGACAGTCGGGCATTTCCCGACGATGGAGACTACGAGCGCTGGGGCCGCTCACAAGAGATCGACCTCTCGCTGAGATGGGACGCCGACGGCTATCACGCAGACCGCGAGCAAGATGACCAGCTGACTCGCCGACTGCGGCTGTTCCGCAACGGGGTCTTCGAGTGGGGAATGTCACTGGGGAGTTGGGTCGATTCGATCCCGTCGCTCTCGATCGCTCAGTATCTACACGACGTTCTCGGCTACTTCGTGACCAGCTACCGACGCGCCGGCTACTTCGGCAGGCTCAGGGTGTGGATATCGCTCGAGGACGGCGAGGGAAGCCAGCTCGGACTCGGCTCGGACTACCTGGGCTTTGACCGCAAGCCGCTCAGCGTGGATCACCTGGAGTGGAGAGGTGACTACAGCGTGGACGGCCTCCTACATGATTTGACCGGCGCGACGCGTGCCGCCATGGATCGAGTGTTTGTGGCCTATGGCCTCACCCGGTGCTCCTATTTCTCTGATGAGGGGGAGCCGAGCGAGGAGCTTCGGGGGCGATAGGGGAGAGGGCGTTACTCGCGGCAAGTTTCTCTAAATTTGCGCTATGGCGAATGACCCAAGCCTGAGGCGACTAGCCGAAGTCGACTGGGAGGGCAAGAGCGAGGCGACGGTCTGCAGTCAGCTGATTACCCCCGTTCTCATCTTGCTCGGATACGGCGAGCACACTCTCCACAAGGTGGACGAGCAGCAGGTCTATCGGTTGAAAGATCCGACCATCATGAAGGGCAGCAGGCGGGTCCAGCTCGACTATCAACCCCGTGTCTACGAAGAGGGTCTCTGGGTGATGGAGGCCAAGGGCACCAATGCCAAGGTCTCCGAGAAAACCCTGGGCCAGGTCCGCGACTACGCCATCCATCCAGAGATCCGCGCCGCCTTGATGGTCACGGTAGACCACGCAGGGTTCCGGATCTTCGATCCGTGGGACGAACATTGGGACAGCCCATTGCTGTCGGTTGCGCTCAACGAGGTCGCTAGTCGAATCGAGGAACTGCGTGCGGTGCTGGGAGTCGATCAGGTTGCCGACTTCATCCGCCGCCGTCACATTGATCACCTACGTCGAACGCTTTCAGCCTCTCTGGAGTTCGGTGTGCTGGTAGAAGCCGAGCAGGAATTTCGCGAGCTACTAAACGAGGCCCGCGAGACAATCGATGCCAAGCGGATGGCGATTCATCGAAAGTCGATGGAAGAGGCAGAGGCAAGGCATGAGCGGGTGCTTAAAAACAGCGGCGCATGGGGGGTTGCTCAACAGCACAACAGTCCTTGGATTGGCTCTGTGGCCAGCACTCTGGACCTCTCGGCCGCGGTATTGATGCAGGAGGAGCGCCAGCGGCCAACTCAGATGCAGCAGGTTGCCCGCGCAATCGAAGCTGTGTACAAGGGCCGATGTCCGGACGGCGCGTCGCTCTTTCGACCGCTTTGGTGGCTCCACATAGTCATCTTGGCGAGTTGCCTGCGGCTTCGCGGCGAACCCAGTTGTGAGCCCTACGCGACCGAAATGGCCAAGCAGGCGATTCGCGACACGTTGCTTGGCTTTCCCGACGATCCGGCTGCGGCAGCGTCCTGGCGCCTCCAGCGGAGCTTTATACCGCTAGCCGCTCGGCTCGTCGCCAACGCTCCGCTTGAGGAGTTGTCTGCCTCAGCGAAAGCAAGCCTGAGCGCGGCTGATCGAATTCGGCTTCGCCTGGACCCCACTTGGTTTCTAATGCAGGGCGTAAAAATGGCCGCCATAACAAAGCTCGCCGAGATCGAGCCGTGGACAGAGGAGCGGCTGAACGCTGAGGCAGACAGTGCCAGCGCTGAGCTTAGGCGCCTTCCGATCCCCGATGGAGAGTGGGTCGGTCCTATGGGTGACCCTTGGCTCGGCTCTTGGCAGCGCGTCGATCCGCTCACGATGTGTTCGCTGGCGGTTTTGGAAGTCGACTCGTCTGGCGATGATCTATTGGGGGACGACCAGTTGCTAGGAGTTATCGGCGACGCAGCTGTGTCGGAGCATCAGATTTTGAGCCGGGTCGCCGTCCCAGTGGCTGCGCGCCTAGGCCTGGGTTAAGCCGACACGCTCAAACACGGTTCCTCCCAGAGCCGCTAGGCGCTTCGTCGGATACCCCTGAAACGATGGCGAGCATGGAGCTTCCAGAGTTGCTTGACGATCAGCGCTTGGAAGGATTGCATGGGATCGAACGCCGACTCGGTCCAAAGCGTCCGGTGCTCGCCGTTAAGTCCCACGATCTGAGTGACGCTGCTGAAGCGATTGAGCACGCCTGTCAGCTCTGGGGCGGGGCCTCCTATCCCCTTTTGCCAGCTGTCGACGACAACCCGCCCCTGACCGACCGCTGGCAGAACTTTCTCGATCAATGTCTGGTCGATCAACTCTGGCATCGCGATCTTCCGAATACGTTCACCTACCGGGGTAGCAATCGCCGGGTCGTCGCTCGGGAACTTGGAGAGTTCTTGGTGGCAGTTCTGGATGCGGCGCCAACCAGGCGGGACCAGTGGATGCCGGTGGTCTCGGTTCGGCTGCCGCAGGACAATGAGTGGTTCATTTCTTATGCGACTGCACTCGGACTGTGGCCAGATGCACCCGACGCCCATTTGGTCGAACGACACCAGTACGTAAAGGGTCTCGGTTGGGGAGAAGTCCTCGACTACAGCGTCGAGGAGGTCGATAGTCCGGGACCCGTCGACCTATTGCAGCGTCTCCGCGCTCGAGGATCAACGACCCCCGCAATGATGAGCACGGCTCTGCTTGGGATCAGGCAGGCGGCACGATCCGGAAGTATCCAGGGACCAGCGATCCTGCCGAATCCAGGCGAAACGGCACAGCAGATCGGGCCGAACATCGTGGTCGTCTATGAGCCCGGCAATGTGGAGGATTTGGCGCTCCTATGGAACCTGCGAATGGCGAACGGACTCCCGGACGGCCTCCCGATGGGGATACCACGAACCGCCGACTTGGAGAGTGCCTTGAAGCATTGGCAAGATGAGTTCGCCTTCCAGATGTGGACCCTTGGCCATGACCGCTGTGCGATCACCAGCACGAGTGTCGCGTTGGACGCACTTCGGCCAATTGCAAGTACGGCAGGTCCACTTTGGTCTGTCGTTTCGCCTGAGGAGGTGCTGCGCGACTCCGATCGTGCGTCTAGACGCAGTCTCGACATTGCGAGCTTTGTCGACGGGGAGGCGACCGTTTCAGGCTGGGATCCCGCAGACAGGGACGCACTCGGAAGACGTCGGTCACGCATGGAGGAATTCGTTGGCGTCGTCCGTTTCGGCCTGCGAGATCGCAGAATCCCGCCGAGCCGTTCCTTGGAGCCTGAGTACTCGTTTGCGCCGGGCTTTCGCGGCGGAGGCTTTGAGTTTCCCGAGTCTCGAAATGACTCCCTGACGCCGGTCCGCTGGCCGGCTGGCTGGACCGTGATCGAGGCTCTTGCTCTAGATCGAGGTTTGCAAGCGCGACGAAGTGCTGCTGGGCTTGCGGCCGCGGCCCTACTCGAACGAGTCGGCTCGATTGCCAGTCTTAACGCGCTTCGCTCTGAACATCTCGCCGACTTGCTCTATCGGCTTGGCGAGCGCTCGGGGATGACTTGGTTTAGGCGCAAGCTGCGAGAGATGGGCGCCGCGATGAAAGCCGAGGATCGACCGCTACTAGAGCGGGCAATCGCGGATCTTCACTTCTCCGCAACGGGAGAAGAGCAGCAGGAGACCACCTTTAGCGCCCTCGTTCAAATGCTGGGTCGCGAGGGCGGGGAGGCATGGCTCACCTGGGCAGAGGAAAGAGAGCTCTTGATTCGCGGGGCGAAGGTTCACTGCGATCATTGCGGATCAAGATCCTGGCGGACGATTGAGGAGCTAGGGCCAACGCCGGTGTGCCGCGGCTGTGGAAGAGAGATCTCCTCTCCCTTTCCACCAGGGGAGCTTCCATTCGCCTACCGGGGAAGCCAGGCTGTCCTGCAGGCGATGGAACACGATGCGTTGGTTCAGCTCTTGGCAATGCGGTGGTTTGCTGAACTCTGGCGGCCATCTATGGACAAACCGTCGCGACTCTTTGGTGCCTACCCTGGAGTCGAATTCTTCGAGAAGGGCCAGACGAACCCGATTGGCGAGGCCGACTTGCTGCTTGTTCAGAGCGATGGAGCGCTTGTGATTGGCGAGTGCAAGCGTCACGGTGCTGGTCTCAACTTGACTGAGTTGGAAAAGCTGGAGCAGCTGGCTGAGCGCCTGGACTCGCCATGGACCTTCCTGGCAACGCTCGATCGCGCGGCGGACTGCCCGCCGATATGGAAGCAGGCAACTCGTGCCCTGCCCGATAAGCCGCGGTTCGCGCTCACTGCCGAGTTCCTTTTCGACCCAGATGTCTTCTGGCCGGCCGGAGCAGACATTTTTGCCTGGCGAGATGAGCCCGCCAGTGCCCATGAGAAGCGAGAGCAGGAGTTCGCAGACCGGTTGAGCTCATGGCTTGACCGTCTTGGGCGGAAACGAACGATGGAGGAAGAGGAACTAAGGGAACGCGCCGACCGGTGGTCAGAGAACGGGGCAGACCAGGGAGATGCCTCGAACTGATGCCGGGTTCAACGCGTGCAAATCTCTCACCGTGATCAATGATCTGATTCCAATCTACGGCGAAGCCTTTCTCCGCTACGTGCTGGCCGTCGATGACACCCCCCTTGGGGGCTCTGCATTGGACAATCATCAGCGTGAGATTGCCGAAGCTCTCAGAAACCTCGCCTTCAGTCTTGGCTCCAACGACGCTCAGTTCGACCAATACAGTCGCCTAGCTTCCCTTGGCCAGTGGCATCAGGACAGGCAGACTTCACTACCAAACACTTTTCGGCTCCACTGTGGCGGGGCCTTGCCTGCGCTCTCTGGCAGCGATGACCCACTTGTCGCTGCGCTCCAGATCATCGCCCGTGACGCCTGGCCATCCCTTCTGATCCCGGCGCCGAAAGAGGGGGCACCGACTTTCTGGTCTTCAACTCCACTTGTTGCCTTTGAGCATCCCCAAACGACCATCGCCGCCAACGCCTTCCTGGCAGACGAGGATCTCCGCCGCCTCTATCCACATGCACCTACAGACTCCGAAATCGACAGAGAGGAGGCACTCCGCCTCTCTTCGTATTGGATCACCGGTCTTGGTGGCATGGCCCATCACGAGTTGCTCCCCCTGACCGGGCTTCTCATCACCAATGCGCGGCTTTGGGGACTGGTCGAGCGAGGGGAGGACAACTTTGAGGCTTTGATCGAAGCACTACCCAAGGTTGTCGCGGCGGTTCGCAGTCTCGCCTCGGGAGAGACGGTTGACGTCCCCTATTTGGCCGGCCTCCGGGGAGCCGAGTTCCATCCGGAAGTCGAGATCAAGCTGTCAAATGGCTTACTGCAAAGCCCGCGCGAGATCGATCGCAGCTTCCTGTTGCCGGAAGCTGAAGATGTAACTGCCGTATTGATCGGCAGCTATCCGCTGCGTCTGCTCGGCATCGAACCCAAGCTCTCGGACAGTGCGATGCCTGACTTCTCTCGGCATTGGCGCGACCTCCAGCTTGACCATCTGCGAAGCGAGCGTGTGCTCGACCTGACCCGACTTTCGGTCCTCATGGCCTCGCCTCCAGGGAATACTTGGGGATTGTCTCGGATTTCAAGCCTCATCGTTGATCCAACGGCGGCGGGAGGCTCTCCTCGAAGAGTCAGCTATGAGGACAACGCTCGCTCTGGCAAGATCGACAGCGCAGGAGCGGAAAGGGCCGCCTCCTGGTGGCCACGCCTGAGGGACGAGCTTCCAGACTCTCTGGACATCGCAATGCGTCGCGCACTCAGTGCGGCAGGTCGCCGCAGCGATCCAGTTGATGGGTTCGTCGACTCAGTGATCGCCTGGGAGAACTGCTTTGGGACTGAGCAGGAGACGACGTTCCGCGTAACAGGAGCAATTGCGGCGCTGCTAGAGCCCGATTCTCTTGAGAGAAGGATTGATCTCTTGAAGCAACTAAAGGATTTGTATGGCAAGAGAAGCAGAGTCGTTCACGGCGCCATCCACCTCTCGCCGGATGAGGCTTATGCACTTCGAGACGAAGCGCTGGGAATTGCCGTTAGGTGTCTACGCGCTCTGCTCGACAAGCGACCCGATTTGCTTGCCATGGATTCGGCGCAACGAAGCACTCACGTAATGCTTGGCCAGACCATCTGACTCCGACTGCCTCATTTGTTACTCGCGCACAGGCACGGTGCGTCAACTGCGTCTTTGAGGCCCGTGCGCTTGGGGGCTCGGATTGCACCACGCCGACTCTCACTGCGATCATCGCACCCATGGATTGGACGATCACCCTTTCGGCACAAAAGTCCGATGTCGAGCGGCTCTTGTCGCAACAGATCGAAGGACTGTCTGCGAATTCCGACGATCCGCGTCAATTGCTCCTGACCCTTCGCGATCCGGAGGGTCAAGCGACGGGGGAAGACGGGTCGGGTTTGGCAAGAGCCAAGATCGAGGGCTTCATCAATCGTCTCAACGCTCTTGGCAGACTTCGCTGGGGTCGAGTCTTCGAGGGTGTTTCAATCGCCGGGGTCAAGTCTTTCGATGAGAACGGTCAAGCGACCCAGCATGTCTTCCTCGGGACGGCCGTGGAGCACATGCTTCCCGAGGACTTCGCCGACATGGTCGAGCGGCTTGGTCACGAGCGGCCTCAATTGCCGAAAGGCGTTGAGATCGTCGACGCACTCGACTGCGCGGCTTCAATAAAGCTCGCGGAAACTAATCCTGACGCGATGCGCACGATTCGTCTTGTCTATCTGATGCTCCAGGGGGACGACGAGATCGACTGGGCGGCCGGATACGCCGCTCTGGAGATCGTCGAGCATGACCTCATCCGTCAGGGGTCCAGCGGGCAAGACCTTGGGTGGTGGACGAAGAATGAGATCCGCAACTTCAAAGCGACCGCCAATAGTCCTGAGGCGCTCGGTATCAGTGCTCGACACGGTAAGCCCTCTGGTCTAGCCGAAGCTCGGATGACAACCAAGGAAGCAAGCTGGTTTGTACGGCGAGTTGTGGTCCAGTGGTTGATGAGCCTTCCCGTCGAAGCATGAGAACGACACGACTTGCTAGGTCCCGCCCTGGTCGCCAGCAGGGCAGCGACCGGACCACTGATGCTGCGTCTCGGTTCTCTCAAGCTATATATCTGATTTGACGTATACTCTCTCCTCATGGAGGACGCCAGGAAATCGCCTCGCTGCGGGCTTTTGGTCCGCGAAGCGCGTCGTCGCCACAAGCTTGACCAGGCAGAGCTCGCTCGGCTCCTTGGGACCAGCCAGGCGGCGATCTCGCGAATCGAGCGCGATCTCGTCTCCCCTTCGATCGAGACCCTGAACAGGATCATGGAGGCGATGGGCGAGACGATGGTCGTCTCGACGACGCCGCTGAACGAGGCGGCTCCCGGCGCCGGGAACGTGGCGATCTCTGAGCTGCGCGCCGATTACGAGCAGTTCACGCCGGCTGAGCGCTTGGAGCAGGCAGCCGAGCTCAGCAAGGTCGCCACCGAGCTGGCGATGGGAGCGGAAGTCTGATGGCGCGGGGATCCGGGGGCAGCGATCGACCCTCGGGGGCGACTCCTCGCCGCGCACTCGAGGTCGATGAGCTGCTGGAGGTCATCGACGCCCACGAGGTCGAATACGTGATCATCGGCGGGTTCGCGGTTGCGGCCCATGGCCACCCCCGAGCGACCAAGGACATCGACATCTGTCCCAATCCCAAGCAGGCGAACCTCCGTCGACTTGCCGCGGCCCTGGAGGAGCTCGAGGCAACCCCGATCGACCTCGACGAGTTCAAAGGCGAGTTCGACCTGCGACCCGACTACGAGGGCCTGCAGCAAGGCGGCAACTGGACCCTGATGACCAAGCATGGCCGCCTCGACGTGATGCAGACCTTCAGCTTCGAGGGGACCGATGAGGAGCTTGGCGACTACACCGATCTCGCCGGCCACGCTGTCTCCCGAGGCTTCTACGGCAAGCCGCGCCGATTCTGCGGGTACGAGGACTTGCTGGCGATGAAGCGCGCCGCCAATCGAGACCAGGACCGGATCGACGTCAACAGCCTGAAGCAGGCTCGCCGAGAACTCTGACAGGAGCGTGCCCGTCCCTTCACCGTTGGTCGTCGAAGTGGCGGCCCGCGGCCTCGACCGCGCTGTCGTAGCCGCCAAACGCCTTCCGAATCGGCTTGAGGCCTGGGATCCGCGGGGCCTTCCCGGAGCGTCGAGTGAGGCGGCGCTTGACCTCTGCCCACTCGGAGTACTCCCATTGGGAGGGCCAGTGGCCGTCGGGCAGCTCCAGGTCTCGCCTGGCCGCCAGGAGGGTGGAGAGGATCACGGCGGGCTGGTAGCCGGGCTGGGGGCCGACCGCGTGGTGATGGTTGCCTGCCACCCGCTGCGATCCGCCGTCGAACCAGAAGCGGCATGCGGCGCGGACTGCGGCAAGCCAGTGCCCATACAGGCGCGAGAGCGTCGAGGCCGTCGGCCACTCCTCTCCTTTGGAGAGGCGCTCCTTGCGGATCTCTTCGTAGGTGGTCGTGGGAACGAACTCGCCATCGTCGGCGACCAGTTCGATCAGCAGGCCCAGCGATGCCTGGCGCCGCCCGGCCGCGGAGTCGACCGCCAGGCTGTTGCCCAGCAGGCGGCGGAGGTCCTGGGCCGCGATCTCGGGAAGGGCCAAGTGGCTCTTGGCCAGCGAGACGATCGCCGCGGCGACCTCCGTGGCGTTCTCGCCGGCGGGTGCTGCCTCCCTTGGGCCGGCGGCGGGGCCGGGCCGGGAGCTCACCGAGCCTGCTCCTTCGCTACCGAGATCCCAAGCTCGGCGGCTCGCTTCAGGCCATTGGAGAGGACCGCCGCCCACCCCGTGCCACCTTTGCCCAGGCGCTGGCGCAGCAACGCATCCGAGGGAATGCGCTCCTCTTCCCGAGCTTCGGCGAGCCTTTGATCCCGCCAGATCACATACGAGGTTCGGCCGATGCCCGGCCCGAGCGCGGCGACCGCTTCGACCAGGGCCTCGACCACCTCGCGCTCCGAAAATGGCACGCGGCTGTGGCTCCTGGCGAGGACGTCTTCCTCGATCAGTCCCGCCAGGTACTTCGCCTGCGGCCAGGAGCCGATGCCAGGGCACCTGACGAACCGAGCGGCTGACGGAGGACGGATCGGATGCCCCTGCACCAGGCTCACCCGAGCGACCGATGCGCAGAGCCGGTTGTAGCGGCTGTAAGTAAGAGCTTCGGCCTCTTCTGTGCCCAGTTGCTCGCCCACCCAGCGCAACCAGGCGATGAGGCCTTCCTGGCGACTCCTCGAGGAGTGAGAGCGGCGCGAGGTGGCGCCGGCCCGTAGCACCGGCGCTGGCGCAGAGCTGAAGTCGAAGCTGGCTGCCAGTTCAGACTCTCGCGGCCTTCCGGGCGTATATCCAGGTAACGAGCGATGTTGACCTCCGAGCGCCACGAGTACTTCAGCCCACTGGCCGACGAGGTCGTGAATCACTGGCAACGTGGGGCACCGGGCAGGTCCGTTTGTGCTCGAGCGCAGCACGTCGTCCCTCCAGCGCAGGTAGTCCCGTTGGATCAGTGCGGCATTTGAGCCCTGCTCGCGGTCGACGTGCTCGACCCAAGCTCTCAGGACATCGAGAACCTCCTCCCGCGTGTACCGCTTGCCGCAGGCAGTGAGGCGCCGGGAGAGGACATCGGTCACGGGTCGCTCGCCGATTGCCTCGAGGCCGGCGCCGAAGGATCCGGAGAACGCGTTGCGGATGAACTGCACCGACGGCCACTCGGCCCGATCTTCGAATTCGGATCGGAACTGGTCATAGCGCCGACACGACGGCTCTCCCAAGGCCCAGCTGGGAGGGTCGGTCTCGGCGCGCGCCTCTCGTTGAGCCGAGACAAACCGGCGCAGGGCCTCGGCGGCCTGCTCGCGCTTGGCGGTCATCTCACCGACCCCCAGCCGTCTCTGCAGGGCCTCGTAGACAAGCCGCCTGTCTGCCTCGCTCCGGTTTCGCAGCAGCTTCCAGAGCTCTCGCGCAAGCGGGTGTGCTGGGCACTTAGCTGCTCGGTCTTCGAGGGGAGCCGCCATCGAGCGCACCGTAGATGGCCCTCGGTGCGCTTACTGGGGTTCTCCCACAAGAGGCTGGGAGATGGCCGCAGTTCCCCTATTGGGGAAAGTTTGCGTCAGCAAACCCCTTCAGAATGGGAAATCCGAACGAATGCGCGGACCGGACTGGGGAACCACATTGCACAAGCTGGGGAAAGCCCCCAAATGAGCGGTAGAGCTTCTGGTCTTAAAGTGGCTCTGGGCGGCGGTTGGGGAAAAACTCCAGAGCAGCCCATTTATTATTATTCCTTCAGTACGGCAGGCGGGAACTGGTTTTGCCGCTGCGGTCATCTTGTATCGATGACGCCTGCGGCCGACGCGCTTTTGTGGGAACGAGTCCGTGGGGGGGACGCCGAGGCGTTCGGCGACCTCTACGAGCGCCACGCGCGATCGGTGCAGTCCTACTGTCTGTGGAGGACCGCCGACCTGCAGCTCGCCGAAGACGCGACCGCCACCGCCTTCCTCGAGACGTGGCGCAAGCGTGAGCGGCTCGAGCTGACCACCGAGAGCGCCGCGCCGCTGCTGTTGGGGGTCGCCAACAACGTGCTGCGCCAGCACTGGCGCGGCCGGCGCCGCTACATCGCCGCGCTCGAGCGGGTCCGCAACGCGGCGCCGGTGGCGCTGCTGGGCCACGAGGACGAGGCGATCGCCCGCCTCGACGCGATCCGCCAGCTGCGTGAGGCCGGCGCCGCCGTGCGGGCCCTGCCGCGGCGCGAGCGCGAGGTGCTCGCGATGGTCGCCTGGGGCGAGCTGACCTACGAGGAGACCGCGGCGGCGCTCGGCGTTCCGATCGGCACCGTGCGCTCGCGGCTCGCCCGCGCCCGCGACCGGCTCGGCGACGCGTTCCCCAGTTCGCTTTCAGCATCAATTCCACTCGAGGAGCCCTTGCGATGAAGTCGAAGCCCGATATCTCGGTCCTCCTGCCCGACGACGCCGCTCTTCGCGCTCGGCGCGAGGCGCTCAAGGCGGAGCTGCGGCCCGGCGGCCCGCGCCGTCGGCGCCCGGTCGGGACGCGCAGGCTGCTGATCGCCGTCGCGGCCCTGCTCGTGCTCAGCGGCGGCGCGGCGGTCGCGGCCGGCGTCTTCTCGGCCGACGACATCGCCGTCGGCGCGGGTGTCGGCTGCTATGAGCGCCCCTCGCTCAAAGCCAGCGCCGCGATCTACATCTCGGCCGCCGACCCCGTCGCCAAGTGCGAAAAGACCTGGCGGGAAGGCGCGATGACCGGTGGCGAGTCCACCGAGGTCCCGCAGCTGGTCGCCTGCACCGCCGAGAATCGCCCCGTGATGGTCTTCCCCGGGACAGGGGACGAGGTCTGCGAGCGGCTCGGGCTCGTCCCGCTGCCGTCCGACTACGCGCCGGCGGGCAAGGCCCACGCCAATGCCCACGCCGCGCTCTTCGAGTTGAGATCGCGGGGCACCCCGGCGCCGAACTCCGCCTGTCCCTCTCCGCGGGCCCAGGCCGACTTCGCGCGCGATCAGCTCGCCGACACCTATCCGGACGTGCCGGTCACCATCGAGGGCAGCGAACCCTGCGCGGGTGGCTACGCGTTCGCCGGCGAGCAGTCCGATCGCATCGGCGTGACCACCGTCTCCAGGGCGCGCGGGCACGCCATTTACGACGCTCGCATGTGGCGTCGCTCGATCGGGGAGGTGCAGGCTGTGCTCGACCCGATCTTCGGCAGCCCACCCCGCTATCGCCGTGTCCGCGAGACGTGCCTGGACCCGGCGCGGTTCGCGGCGGAGGCCCGTCGCGCCCTCACCAGGGCCGGCCGCGACGACGTCGAGGTCCGTGTCGAGGACGGCGACGAGTGTGTGTCGCTCGTCGCCAAGTACACGATGTGCTGCGAGACGACCGGGAGCGGCGCCGATACGAGGTACCTGGCGACGGTCGGGACGATCACCCGCGATAGATGGCGGCGAGACAGGCGAGAAGCCAAGAAATGGAAGAAGCTCAGGGAAGCGGCGGCCGAGGAAGAAGCGCGAGGCCGCTAAGGTCGGCGGCGATGCGGACCGCGGTGATCACCGGTGCTTCCAGCGGCATCGGCGCCGCGACGGCGAGGGCCCTGGCCGGCGAGGGCTACCGGACGGTGCTCGGCGCCCGCCGCCTCGATCGGCTCGAGGCGCTGGCGGCGGAGACCGGCGGCGAGGCGATCGCGCTCGACGTCGCCGATCCGGATTCGGTGGCGGCCTTTGCGGCCCGGATCGAGAGCTGCGACGTGCTGGTCAACAACGCCGGCGGCGCTCTCGGCCTCGAGTCGGTCGGCGAGGCCGACGAAGAGAAGTGGAGCCAGATGTACGAGGCGAACGTGCTGGGGACGATGCGCATGAGCCGCGCCCTGCTGCCGCGCCTAGTCGACTCCGGCGACGGCCACATCGTCGGCGTGACCAGCATCGCCGCCTTCGAGACCTACCGCGGCGGCGCCGGCTACATGGCCGCCAAGCACGCCCAGCGGGCGATGCTGAGGGCCTTGCGGCTGGAGCTGCTCGGCCAGCCGGTGCGGATTACCGAGATCGCCCCCGGCATGGTCGAGACCGAATTTTCGCTGGTCCGCTTCGAGGGCGACGAGGAGGCGGCGCGGCGCGTCTACGCCGGGATGCAGCCGCTCACTGCCGAGGACGTCGCCGAGTGCATCCGCTGGGCGCTGGCGCAGCCGTCCCACGTCAACGTCGACGAGATCGTCGTCCGCCCCCGCGACCAGGCCAGCGCCACCGAGGTCCACCGCCAATAGCCCAGCCGCCCCGCCCGAACTGCATCAACTTTTCCTCCTGCTGGATGGAAAAGTTGATGCAGTTCGCTAGACGGGGGATGGTGGCGCCAGGAAGCCCTCGGGCTCCTCGACGACGGTGTTGACCAATTCGCCGACCCGCTCGATCTCGACCCGCACGGTCTCGCCGACGTGCAGCACGTTCTCGCGGATCGGCTTGCGGCCGATGCCGACGCCGGCTGGCGTGCCGGTGGCGATCACGTCACCCGGCTCCAGCGTGAAGGCTTCGGAGAGGTGGGAGACCTGCTGGAGGCAGTCGAAGACCATCTCGGCGGTGCTGGCGTCCTGGCGCAGCTCGTCGTTGACGAAGCAGCGGATGCGCAGGTCCTGGGGATTGCCGACCTCGTCGGGCGTGACCAGCCAGGGGCCGAGCGGCCCGTGCGTGTCGAAGGACTTGCCGATCGTCATCGTCTGCGCCCGGCCCTGCCAGTCGCGCACGCTGAGGTCGTTGGCGCAGGTGTAGCCGGCGATCGCCTCGTGGGCACGCTCGACCGGGACGTGGCGGCAGCGCTTGCCGATCACCAGCGCCAGCTCGGCCTCGTAGTCGAGCAGGGTCGAGACCTTCGGCATGTGGACCTCGGCGCCGGGACCGGTCACGCAGGTCACCTGCTTGTTGAAGAAGCCCGGCACTTCCGGCGCCTCCATGCCCATCTCGGCGATGTGGTCGGCGTAGTTGAGCGCGATCCCCAGGTACTTGCGCGGCGCGGCCGGGGCGAGCAGGCGAACCTCGCCGAGGGCGAGGCGCGGCGCCCCGGCGGCCAGCCTCTCCAGCTCTCCCTGGCCCACGGCGCCGAGCGCGGCGGCCGGTTCGGCCGGAACGTCAGCGGCAGAGAGGTCGACGACCTCGTCCCCCGCGGCGATTCCGAGCTTTGGTGCGTCGTCTGAGTCGGTGAAGCGGCAGAGTCTCATCGCGGCAGT
>Ga0164241_10002416_pt1 | contig 20379 bp, 21 predicted proteins | sample OricomyardsoilBY_FD_108780 | JGI IMG/M metagenome (GOLD analysis project Ga0164241, IMG submission 108780) | Backyard soil microbial communities from Emeryville, California, USA - Original compost - Back yard soil (BY) | ecosystem: Environmental > Terrestrial > Soil > Unclassified | place: USA... | reverse complement strand
ATGGCCAGCACGATCACGATGCGCGTGAAGGCCGTCATCATCAGCAGGATCGACGGCAGCAGCGTCACCGCCGTCATCAGCAGCAGCAGCTGCAGCGTCAACGAATAGCTTTGCCCGCCCTGCGCACCCTGCACCACCACGGCGGGAATACCGGGCTCGGCAGCAGCAGCCATCACCGGCAGCAGCAGCAACGCGGCCAGCGCAAGAGCGCGCGAAATCTTCATTTGCCGAGGCTCCGCTTCAGCATCGCGGCGAAGCTCGCCACCTGGTTGCTGGTGACGGCCGGCGGCGGCGTGGAGTCATCGGGCGAAAGAGTCTTGAGCAGCGACACCTGGCCGGCGGCGACGCCGAGCAACAGGCGTTCACCATCCACCCGCACGATCACGGTCTTTTCCTTCGGACCCAGCGAGGCCTGCGCCAGCACTTCGATGCCATTGGCACCGGTGCTGCTGGCGCCGCGCAGGCGCCGCGCCACCCAGGCCACCGCGAACACGGCGGCGAGAACCAGCAGGAGGCCAATCAGCATCTGGCCGATGCCGCCGGCCGTACCCGGCACGGTGGTCTTCGCCGCTTCGGGCGCGGCAAAGCGATGCACCGACCCGGCCTCTTCGGCCGCGAACACCGCGGGGGCAAAAGCCCAGACGGACAGCACCAGTCTGGTCAGCAGTGGTTTCATGCGCAGCGGATTACTTCAGCTTGCGGATGCGCTCGGCCGGACTCACCACGTCGATGAGGCGGATGCCGAACTTCTCGTTCACGACCACGACCTGGCCATGCGCGACCAGCGTGCCATTGACGAACACGTCCAGCGGCTCGCCCGAGGCGCGCTCCAGTTCCACCACCGATCCCTGGTTCAATTGCAGCAGGCTGCGGATCGGCAGGCGGGTGCGCCCGACTTCCAGTGACAGCGTGACGGGAACGTCCAGGATGACGTCGAGATTGACGTCGGTGGCTGGCGGTTCGGTGGTAGCGGCTTCGTCTGACATGGGATGTCCTACTGCATTACAAAGCTGGTGAAGAGCACGGCTTCAAGCTCATCGGGCTTGCCGCCCTCTTCGCTGATGATGTGGCGCACGGACTCGAGCGCAGCGGCGCGCAGCGCCTCCTTGCCCTCGAGCGTCGAGACTTCCTCGACGTGCTTGTTGCCGAACAACAGCAACAGGTCGTTGCGGATGCTCGGGGTGTTGTGCTTCAGGAACTCCACCATCTCGGGTGAGCGCGTCTTCAGCTGCACGGCGACCTGCAGGAAGCGGGCCGAGGCACCGGGTTCGAAATTCACGACGAAGGGTGGATCCATCTCGACGAACTCGGCGGGCGCCTTCGGTTCCGCCTCGACTTCGGCCTTCTTGCCCTCGGCACCCTCTTCGGGGTGGCCCCTGAACGCGAAGTACGCGCCCGCGCCGCCACCGCCGAGCACGACCACGGAAGCGATGGCGATCAGCAATCCCTTCTTCGACTTCTTCGGCTTGGTCTGGGGTGCGGCAGCTGGTTCGGACATGGGTCGGGCCTTGGGCGTTGCAGGTTCAGCCCACAGTTGAGCAAGGCCTGTGCCATAAACCCGAGAATGATTCCAACCCTTTGAATCAATGATTCTTTTTGCCTCAGTGCGAGTGTGACAGGCCGCACAGACGTCGGGTTTCAGTCACAACGCCCCGGCGTGCCGGCCCTCATCGAGGCGGATCCACGGCGCCGCTGCCATCCACTACTATTGCGCCAACCTCACGAGTCGCGATGCCCGCTGCCCGAACCATGCCCAACAAGGACCGACCATCCGGCAATTCATCCGGAACAGGAATCTTCCGCACGGGTGAGACCTCGCGTCGCTCGCAGTACCTGACCCCGAACCAGGTCGCCGATCTGCTGCTGGTGGCACCCGTCACGGTTCGACTCTGGGCAAACCGGGGGCTGCTGCCTTCTGAAACCACACCAGGTGGACACCGGCGTTTCCGGTCCCAGGACGTGGAGGATTTCATTGCGCGGCGCCGCCAGATCCAGGACCAGGGGACGGCCATGCCCTCGCGCGCACTCCTCATTGATGATGACGAGCGGTATACGCGCGCGCTGGTCAGCGTCCTGACCGCCCGCGTGCCCGGACTCCATGTGGAAACGGCGGCGGATGGGTTCACGGCGGGCATCAAGTGCGAGGCACTGAGACCTGACGTCGTCACGCTTGATCTGCAGATGCCGGACATGAACGGCATCGAGGTCTGCCGGCTGCTGCGCGGCATGTTCGGCAATGAACGCCCTCGAATCGTCGTGCTTTCCGGCGAACTGTCGGACACGGACGTCCATGCCGCGATGGAAGCCGGTGCCAACAGCTGTCTCCACAAGACCGGGCCAACCGAAAGACTCCTGTCGGAGTTGGGAATCCGTAGCGCCGTGGTGAAAGCTCCTCAGCGGAAGTGAGCGTCAGCGTGCGCTGACCTTGACAATAATCGGGCGAGTCGCGCGACATGGGAAATTCGTCACAATAGATCAAATCGACTGAATCGATATTTCCGCTACATTCGTGTCCATGGACGCGAATTCCCCTTCCCATCGAAAGATGGGCACCCGCCGGTCGTCATTCTGGCCGTGGCTCGCATGGTGCCTGTGGCTGGTCACCGCCCTCGCGCCCGCTGCCGAGCTGACGGTGCATGGGTTCGGCACGATCGGCGTGGCATATCTGGACAAGCCTGCGGACTGGGCCTACAGCCGGGCACTCAACCAGCGCACCAGCGAGGATGCCTTCCGTGCCGACCTGGACACGGTATTGGGTCTGCAGGCCAACTATCGCCCGTCGCAGACGCTGGAGCTGGTGGGACAGGTCTCGGCGTCGGCGCTGGACCGCGAAGCGCCGCTCTCGGAATTCGTCGAACTGGCGTTTCTCGCGTGGCGGCCTGACCAGAACTGGTCCGTACGGCTAGGCCGCGTGAATCTTGACGCCTACCTGATTTCCAATCATCGCGACGTCGGCTACACCTATCCTTTCATCCGCCCGCCGGTGGAGTTCTATGCTCGCTCGCCCACCTCGCTGGACGGCGGTGATGTCACGCGCACCTGGGATTCCGGCAGCACGCAGTGGCAGGCGAAGCTCTTCGCCGGACGGACCGCAGGCGGAACCGGCGACGGACGGTTGCGCCTGTCGCCGGTAGTCGGACTGATGGTTTCGCGCGAGTCCGACGGCCTGCTGCTGCGAATCAGCGCCGTGCACGCGCGCTCGGCCAACGACATCGTGGCGCTCAAGCCATTGCTCGCAGCCCTTCAACAGGTGCAGATGCTGCCGGACCCACAGGTCGCCCAGGAGGCGGCCGGCATGCAGACCCTGCTGACGTATCGGGGAACCTCCACCAACTACGTCGCGGCGGCGGCGGCCTACGATCGGCACGACTGGCTGCTCAGCGCCGAGATCAACCGATCCACGGTGAAGGGCAATCCGACCATCGGTTTCACCTCAGGTTATGCGAGCGTGGGAAGGCGCTTCGGATCCTTGTCGGTCAACCTGACGGAAAGCGGAACGGATCGGCGCAGCGGTGCGTTTCATGCTCCCGACTGGGAAACTGCGCTGGCGTACATGGGATCCGGGCAGGCGCAGCAGTTCCAGGCCATTGCCGACGGAGCCGCCATCGCCATCAACACGAACGCCGGACACCAGTTCACTACTTCGCTGGGTGTCCGATGGGACGTGAACGCCCGGCTGGCACTTAAGGCACAGCTGGACCGCGTTCGCACGCCGCGCAATGGCAGTGCGTTGTGGAATCTGGCCGACCAGCGCCCCGCCGTTTCGCACGTCATGGCCGTTGCCGCTGACTTCGTGTTCTGAGGCGCCGCAATGAGAATCGGCGCAACCACAATCCTTGCCACTCTCGCACTCGTGTTCGCGTATCCCGCGGAGGCCGACTACTACATAGTCGTGAACAGGAAGAACACCACGGCCTCACTGACCCAGCAACAGGCATTGCAGATCTTCATGGGCCGCAGCCGGACTTTTCCCGGTGGACAGCCGGCAGTTCCCTACGACATCGGCAACGACCCGCTGCGCGAAGGGTTCTACCAGGCGCTGAGCGGCTTGAGCCTGCCCCAGATCACCAGCTACTGGGCGAGGCTGACCTTCTCCGGCCAGCGGCTGCCGCCGCAGCGTCTCGCTGACGAGGATGCGGTGGCCGGGAAGATCGCCAGCGACCCCGCGGCGATCGGCTGGCTGCCGCAGCCACCGCAACGCCCGGATCTGCGGACGGTGCTGGTCCTGAGGAGCAACCCATGATTTCCGGCTGGTGGCGTCACCGCAGCCTGCAGATGCGTTACGCCCTGGTGGTGGTGACTGCCATCGTCGGATTCTGCGTCGTGTCCGGTGGCTTTACCTACCACGTGGCGCGCCAGCGCGAGACCTCCGACAACCTGAGCGCCCTGGCCGGTCTGACCCAGGCGGTCGAGAATACCGTTGCGATCGGTGCGTATGCGGGCGACGAGGTACTGCTGGACGAGGTGGCCACAGGTCTGTCGCGCAACCCGCTGATCGCCGCCATCGAGATTCGCTCCTCGTCGGGCGAAGTACTGGTGCGCCGGCCCGCAGTGGACGTCTTGCACCGTAAATCGGACCTCAAGCTGGAACGAGACCTCGAATCCCCATTCAGTACCCGCGAACCGGTCGGAAAGCTGGTCATCTGGGGTGACGCCGCCAAGATCAATCATCTGGCTTCGAACGAGGCCCTGATGCTCACTACCATGACTGTCGGGCAGGGAGTGCTCATTGCGCTGCTGTTGTATGCATTCGCTGCGCGGCTGGTATCCCGCCCCGTGGTCAGGCTCGCGAGCCGTCTCGAAAGCACCAGGCCCGGAACGGGGGAACGCCTGACGCTTCCGATGGGACACCGCAACGACGAGATAGGCATCCTCATCCGCAGCACGAATCGCCTCCTCGACGCAACCGAAAGCGCCCTGGAAGGCGAGCGCCGCACGCGCGTAGGGGTCGAGCGCCTGGTCGAGCGCCGGACTTCGGAACTGCGCATTGCCAAGGAACATGCGGAAGCTGCCAGCCGCGCCAAGAGTCTGTTCCTGGCCACGATGAGCCACGAGATACGCACGCCGCTGAACGGCGTGCTTGGCATGAACGAACTGCTTCTGCACAGCCAGCTCGATGCGCGACAGCTGGAATGGGCGCAGGCAGTACAGGGTTCTGGCAATCACCTGCTCAGCGTCATCAACGACATCCTCGACTACTCGAAGATCGAATCCGGCCAGATGGAGCTGGAAGACGTCGACCTGGATCTGCCCAAGCTGGTGCACGAAGTCCAGACCATGTTCGCCCACGCGGCCGAGAGCAAAGGCGTGGAGCTGGTCGCGCACTACGCCGAACACGACACATCGCTGACCAGAATGCGCGGCGATCCGCTCAGGCTGCGCCAGATCCTGGCCAACCTGATCGGCAACGCCGTCAAATTCACCGAGCACGGCGAGGTGGCGGTGCATGTTGCGCGTCATCTGGCCGAAGACGGCCGGATTGCAATCCGGATCGAAGTCCGGGACACCGGCATCGGCATCGAGCCCGGCGCGCAGGCGCGGATCTTCGATTCGTTCTCGCAGGCCGACAGCTCGACGACCCGACGCTTCGGCGGCACCGGCCTTGGCCTGGCCATCTGCAAGCGGCTGCTCACGCTGATGGGTGGCAGCATCGCCGTCAGCAGCGAACCCGGCAAGGGCTCCTGCTTCACGCTGGCGCTGACACTGTCGCCCCCGCAGGTGCCTTACCGCAAGCTGGTGGACGCCAAAGCGCTCACCGACGAGAGCGTCCTGCTGGTCGACGACAACGCCGCAAACCGCGGCATGATGCGCGAACTGCTCCGGGCCTACGGAATGCGCGTGACCGAAGCCGCGGACGGACGGGAGGCTCTCGCATTGCTGCAGCGACCTGCGGCAGGCTCATCGCTGCCGCTCACCGTCATTGACCACCACATGCCAGGGATGGACGGACTGCAGCTGGTGGAGGCGGTCCGCGGGCATGCGCATGCGAAAGAACTGCCGGTGCTGCTGCTCACGTCGCCACTCGAGCAGGTGGACGAGAGCAGACTCGCGAAGCTCGGCATCTACCACCACATCAGCAAGCCGGTACGTCGCGAAGAGATGCTGGCCACGCTCTGCAACATGCTGGGACATGAAGCCTGGTTGCCCGTACCAGCAACCGCCCAGTCCACCACCTCGGCAAGCCGGATGCGATTGCAGGGAACAGTGCTGGTTGTCGAGGACAACGAGACGAACCAGAAGGTGGCGTCCGCGATGTTGGCCGCTCTGGGTCTTCAATCCGAACTTGCGGGAAATGGCCGCATCGCCGTCGAATTGTGCCGTAACCGGCGATTCGACCTGGTGCTCATGGACTGCCAGATGCCGGTCATGGACGGGTACGCGGCAACGGGCGCCATTCGCGCCTTGCCCGGAGAACCTGGTCGCGTTCCCGTTCTGGCGCTGACCGCCAATACGCTGCAGGGCGACGAGGCCCAGTGCAGGGAGGCGGGCATGAACGGCTTCCTGCCGAAGCCGCTGTCGCTGGAGAACCTGGCAATGGAGCTGGCCAAATGGTTGCCCTGCGAATCCGTGGCGCACCGGAGCGCCGCGGCTCCTGCGGATAGTCCGGGACCAGCCGCCATCGACATGCGCCAGATTGCCACGCTGCGGGAGATCGGATCCCGTGCCGGAACCGATCTCGTTGGCGACGTGTTGCGAGCCTTCCTGGAGGATGCGGACCAGCAGCTCGCGCGGGTGGAAGGCGCCCTTGGCCAACAGGACACCAAGGCACTGGCGCAATGTGCGCATGCGATGAAATCCAGCTCCGCAAACCTTGGCGCCACAGCGCTATCGGCACTTTACCGGCGACTCGAAGCCCATGGGCGCGACAACCAGATCAAGGAAGCGGCGCTGCTCCTGCAGCAGATACGTCGTGCCCACTCCGACGTGGTCCGGCGCGCCCATGAATTGCTCGCGGAGGCAGCATGAACCGAATACTCGTGGCAGATGACGATCGCATGGCCCTGACGCTGATGGATGCCACGTTGCGCGGCAGCGGGTTCGAGGTGACCACGGCCGGCGATGGGGCGCAGGCACTGGCTCTGTTCCGGAGCCAGCCATTCGATCTGGTGATGCTCGATATCGACATGCCAGGCCGCAGTGGCCTGGAAGTCTGCGGCGAACTTCGACGCGAGGCCGGCGATCTGCTGCCCATCGTGATGGTCACGGGCATGGACGACGTCGCATCAGTCGACGCCGCATACAGCGCCGGCGCCACAGATTTCATCTCCAAGCCGATCAGCTGGGCGCTTATCGCGCACCGGGTGCGCTACATGCTGCGCGGATACCAGATCACGCTCGACCTGCAAGCCGCCCAGGAAAAGAATCTCCGACTCGCCTACTACGACAGCCTGACGGGCATGCCAAACCGCCAGTTTTTCCAGTCCGTGCTGGTCCAGTCCCTGCAGATGGTCCGCGACGGGGGCAGTCCGTTTGCGCTGCTGTGCATCGACCTGGACAACTTCAAGCGTATCAACGACACCCTCGGCCACGGTGTGGGTGACGAACTCCTGCGAGTGGTCACGAAGCGGCTGCGTGCAGAACTGCGCAACCGGAGGGAGGAGGATTCCGGGGCGTCGGCGACCCCCGGTCATGACGGCATCTTTCGCCTGGGTGGCGACGAATTCATGGTTCTGCTGCACAACATTTCCGATGTCGAGGATGCGGGCGAAGTGGCGGAGCGTCTGATTGCCGCGGTTTCACAACCGATGAGACTGGCCAAGCACGAGGTACTCGTCACGCCCAGCATCGGCATCGCACACTGCCCCACCGACGGTGAGGAAGCCGAAACGCTGGTTCGCAATGCCGACCTGGCCATGTATTTCGCCAAGCGCCGCGCTCCCGGAACGGCCGCGTTCTTCCGCGCAGACATGAGTGCCGCAGCGCTCAACCGGCTGACCATCGAGGGCGAATTGCGCGGCGCCATTGACCGCAACGAGCTGGACATCGAGTACCAGCCGCAGTACAGCCTGGATTCCTCGCGAATCGTCGCCATGGAGGCGCTGCTGAGGTGGAAACACCCGACTCTGGGCATGGTTCCTCCATCGGAATTCATTCCGATAGCCGAGCAGACGGGGCTCATATTCCTGATCGGTGAGTGGGTGCTGCGCACCGCCTGCCACCAGGTACGCGCATGGCAGCTCGAAGGTTTGCCACCGGTTCGCATAGCGGTGAATGTATCGGGGATGCAGCTCGTGCAGCCCAACTTTCCTTCCGAGGTTGCAGCACTCCTCGCGGAAACCGGTCTACAACCGGGACTGCTGGAACTGGAGATCACCGAAACCGTCATCGTGCAGGACGAAGCGCGCGCAATCCGGGCGATCCGGCAATTGCAGGCCGCCGGCGTCGACATCGCCATCGACGATTTCGGCACCGGGCATTCGAGCCTTGCCCGCCTGAGCCGCTTCCCTGTAAACAGGCTGAAGATCGATCGCGCCTTCGTGCGTCTGGCTCACATGAGCAGCGCCGACGGCGCCATCGCGTCGGCGATGATCTCGATGGCCAAGACGCTCAACATGGAAGTGGTCGCCGAAGGCATCGAGGAAATGGAGCAGCTCATTCTCCTGCAGGACCACCACTGCAATCTGGGGCAGGGATATCTGCTCAGCAGACCGCTGCGCGCCGACGCGGCGCGCGAGCTGCTGCAGCGGGCTGCCAGGGAGGAAACAAGCACCGCATCCCAGAGACTGCGAAGGCTGATCGCCTGACCGCCTGCACCCCCCCGATTCTGCAACCTCGTACATCTTCGTATCGCGACCTTCGGGCCACTTGAGGCGACCCTGCCGCAGCACACCTTCAAGGGTGAACCCGGCCTTCTCCAGCACGCGGCAATTTGTTGGGCTGCATGAGATTCCACTTCTCCCTGCGCCTGCTAGCGTTCCCGCTGCAGATTCGAGGTCGCCCGATCCATGGCCGCCTTCATTTCAAACTGCTTGCGGAGCATTTCGATCTGTCGGGCATCCAGGCTCGACCCAACAGCCTCGAGAATGCGGCGGTTGCTTTCTTCATTGATTCGCGCCGCTTCTTCCTCCAGCTGCGCCATGGCCTGCGCATCCGCTGGGTTGATGCTGCGGGCCAGCCTCTCCCTGTTGTCCCGCGTCCTCTCATCCTCGGCGATCAGCACAGCAGCCAGCGATTTCTGCTGAGCACTGTTCAGTGGCTGCCCCATCTGGGTCAGCTGTGTGCCCATGTTCATGGCTTCCATGCGTGCCCGGAGGGTCTGCTGGTATTGCTTCCACTGCGGGTACCTGGCAGTGCCGAGCAACGCGGCGATCGATTCATCCTGCTGCCGTTGGAGCTCCTGCTGCCTGCGCAGGTTCCCTTCCCGGTCCGGCAGTCCATCTGCGCCACGAGATACCCGCGAAGCGCTTTCCCGGTTCAGCTGATTTTCGGCAAGCAGATCGAAGAACCGTTCTGCCTCCTCTTCAGAAAGCCCCAGCTCGTCCACCAGTCCCGGAAGACTGCGCTGAACCCTCATGCGTTGTTCAGCCAGTCGCGCCTTGCGATAGTCAGCATCCATCAGCGGATCCCGGCCCTGATTCATCCCGGCGACGGGCCCGGTGCGTGGAGGAACCACGGATGGTGGTGAATCGCGCTTGCCGTCAGGCACCGCGGCGGCGGCCACTATCGCGGGTTCAGCTACAACGAATGACCCCGCGGGAGTAGCCACACGCGAGGGCACTTTCGATGCTGTCAGCTGGGCACGCAGGTCGGCGCTTACCCTTCGCTCCGCCCGCAACTCGCGCCACAGATTTGCGGACACGATTCCAGACATCGCCACGATGCCTGCAACGATAAGAACTGCGCCTCGCATGACTTACCCCTGCTTCCAGAATAACCACGCCATTACTTTCCTTTGAGCGATTGAAGAGGCTCAATGAAATACTCATCGTCGATTCTGATGACCGCCGCCACCGCCTCATCTCCGGATGCCAGCGGTACCGTGTAAGCGATCTCGATCGGACGAAACCCGTTCTTCTCCTCACGGGACACCTCCCTTGTTGCCGCGACGCTCGTTCCATCCGCTCGCAACAGCCACAAGGTCACCGCAGGAGTCTCTCGATCAGGCCCAGCGAGTTGAAATATCCGGCCCATATTCGGCAACACCACTTGAAGCGTGTAGCGGTCGGGTCGTCTGGTCCAGAGCACGGCAGAAACCTTCTTTGAGGCCGTGGGACCATTGAGTTGCTGCGCCGTGACATCTGGAGAGTCTGCCGCCCGGCCTGCTCCGGCCACCGCGATGCATAGCAATGATGCACAGGCCATGGCCCGGACACGACGAGGATGCTGCTTCATGTTGCCCTCAGCGGCTGATCATGGTCAGGGGGAACGCCTCAGCTTCATTCCATGCGCCAGCGCTGCGGCCACCCAGATGGCACTGGCTGTGACGCCAAGGTATAGCGGCATGAACATGAGTGCGACCGCTGCCGTCGAGCTGCGGGCAAGAAACAGCGTGTAAGTCATGAACCAGAGCTGAAACGCCAGCATCAATATGGCGGCTACCAGAAACAGCATCGGGGGACCAGTCTTGCGTGAGGCCTTTGCCAACAGCAAATAGGGAGCGGCACCGAGAATTCCGAGGCACGCACCAGCAAACAAGCGCATTCCGGCGTCAGAAAAGAAGAACGCGGCACCTTCGCGCCACAGCTGACCAGCCTCCACCAAAATGCCGGTTAGCGCAGTGCCAAACAGGAGAGCACCCGCAATGGCACCGCAAACGTTGATGGTAGCGAACCAGTCCCGACGCCCACCGTGGCCCACTGAATCTTCCATGTGGTCTTCTCCCTAACCCGTATCGACCCGGATCCGACCAGACCTGGACTTCGGGCGTCCACTCTCTTCACAAGGTACTTGACGGCTGTGCCGGCGGTATCGCCTGGCGATGCCGGCGAATTGTTCGGCGGCAGGAGCACTAGTCGGCGGACCGGCGGGCAAAGCCTTTGCCCTATGCGTTCCCTTGTTCGCAGCTGCATGGTACTGACCAAGCCTCATTCCATGGCTCGCTCGAATATGGCAAGCATAGTATCGGATTTTCCCCAATCGCTTGATGGCAGAATCATTTGCTTGAATTGCCATCCGTCCCGACCCTCCTTGCTCAGTGCGGCCTGTATATCTGGCAATCCTTGTTTGAAGATGCCGAACTTGAAAGGTAGCGTCACGGTCTTGTATTCGTACTTGTGCATTGTCTTCTCCGGAATGTGCCTGAGATCTTCCAGCTCGACTTCCAATGCCGACGCAATGGCTTTGGCTGACTGAAGCGAGGCCGTTCCCTCGTTTTCAATCCTTTGGACTGTCCGTAGGTTCAGGCCCGCGGCGGTCGCGAGTTCATCCTGCGACCAGGAGCATTGCTTTCTAAGGTTTGAAACCAGCTGGGCATTGATCTTCATATCGGGGTCACCTGTTGCGTCGGCATTGTTGTCGCTCCGACCAGATGGTTGGTCGGGGCCTGTTCCGACGCCACGAATCAAGTACGACAGCCTTACGACAGTATTACGACACTGCGATATTGGCGAGTGCCGGGCAACCACCGGCCTTAGCCGAGGGTCCTTGCGAAGACGGTTGAGGACCGGCCCGAGCGCAGCAGCGATTTTTTGGGCGGCCCGGTGTGTCCCTGTCATCCATGCCACTACCTCCTCTCTTCCCGGACGAACCCCCAGGATTCGGTCAATAGCTCCTTCAGAGAGGCCCGCTTGATTCGAGACAGGCGAACAAGAATGGCAGGATGCGGTGCATAGTGGCCTGTCAGATAGTAGGCATCAGCGTTCTGCGCCAAGAGTGCTTCACGCCGCTTGATGCCGATTCGAACCATGAGGGAGTTGGGTTCTGCGGACTTATGGATGGCCTTGCAAGCCAGCAACCGACCCTTGATCTTGAGAGCTAGACCGCGACTGCCCGAGGCGTCCTTCACATCTGGAAGCCCAGCACCGATGGAGCGGACAACCTCGAAGTCGATGGGTCGAGATGGCACCGTCTTATTCCTCTGAGGTCGCCCAACGACTGAGCTCTGCGCCGGGCGGCTCGTCGAGGCCGAGCATGGGCACTTTATCGAGCACGGCCAGCGAGGTGCACACCAAATACCACAGGCCACCCGAACGCTGCGGCGATTGGTTAGGCGGCGTGCGCCGACAATCGGCGATAGAGGAAATGAAACACCCACGCCAGTGGAATGGCTGCAGCGCCGCCCAAATAGGCCGAGTTGTGCATGTAGCCGACACTAATGAACCGGCGCGGATGCTCAAGGTCTGGAGGAATGAACCAACCACTGTAGTTCGCGAGGTCTAGCTGTGCCGTCCGGAACATACCATAGGCAAGACCCACCAAGGCGACAAGGAGGACGAACGTGCAGATTACGCCCAAGGATAGCGCCAATGCCCTGCTCATGTGCGCGGGCGTGCGCTGGATGAAGCCCGCTACGCCAGTGAGTAATCCGAGTGGTATGCCCATCCACCACGAGGCCAGGAACCCAACGGCCGCAACCCGCACGCGCTCCGGCGCATCGGAGTTCAGCAGATGGAACTGAACGAACTTGAACTTTGTAAAGTACTCATTCGAGACGGAGTAGCTGATCTGGTCATGCAGAGCGCCAAATAGCCCGGCCACAAGCATCGCGGCTGCGATGAACACCACGAAGATTGCGATGCGCTTGATCACGCCGCCTAACGAGGCTGTAGAAAATTCATGCGTTTGCCTGCCATCGAGAGCCCCATCTTCCTGCTCGCAGACACAGTAACAGCGCCCAGAGCGCTGTGCCAACTGCAGTTCAGACGTAGGTGTCGACCAGCCCGAGCGCGATACGCCGTGCAATCGCCGGCGTGGCGGCCGCACCATCGGCGACGCCGCTGGGCGCATCCACCCCGTTTCGCTGGGCCTCACCCGAACGCGATCCATGGCGCGGCGCCTGCTGCGAAACGCCGGATTGCCCCAGCGTGAGCCCGGCGTCACCGAGCAGCTCGCGCAGGCGTGGCATCGCTTCGGTAATGGCTGCACGCGTATCGGCGTGCTGCGCACCAAACCACACATTGGCCGTGTTCTGGTTGACGCTGATGCGCACCTCCACCGGGCCCAGGTGGTCGGGCGTGAGATTCAGCGAACCTTCGTGCTGGCCACGCAGAGTCATCATGGTCAGCCGCGAACCGAGTTCGTCGGCCCAGCGCGCGGTGCCCACTGCGGCATGCAATGTTGGCGCCGGATTGGCCGACGCCGGCACCGGCTGGTGCACAGGAGAAGGAAAGTTGGCCGAAGCCGCGGCCAGCATGGAGTTTGGAGCTGTAGTCGCCGGCTGCACCGGCGCGGGCTGGTCGTTGCCGCGCGCAGAGGCGCCCGCCGACATGGCCTGCGCGAATTCCGCTGCGCCCTGTGCGAGCTTCACCGCAGGCGGTGCCGCAGCGACTTCTGGCAGGTTGGCAGTGGCTGGCGCCGGCGCAACTTCTGCGTCCGCCTGCTGTGCTGGTTGCTGCCCCATCATCTGCAGCAGCTGCCGCAGCCCGATCTGCGCCGGTGGAGAAGGCGATGCACCATCGGCCTGCGGCTTCACGGTCAGGGCCTGCGACAACTTCGCGCCATCGCCAGCATCGGCGTCAGCGGCAGGATCTCCTGCAAGACCTTTGACCGCGGCGCGCACACTGGCCAGCAAGGCGTCGCGGGTGGATGCGGCACTTCCCTGTGCAGCAACTTCAATATCTGAATTTCCGTCGGCCATGGCTTCACCGGCCGCAGGCTGCGTTGACTGCAGCATCGTGGCAATCAAGGCCGCGAGTTCATTGACCTCTGTCTCACCGGACGTGGTCTCTTCAGTGGTGGCTGGCGGCGACTTCACTGCAGCCTGCGAGGGCGCTGCGCTGGCCGGCCCGGCCGCGCCCAGCGCAGCCAGAAATCCGTTGCCCGACTCCGGCTCAGGCGTATCGCCCTGCGCTGCTGTTGCCGACTTGCCTGTCATCACACCCAGACTCGTTGCCGCCGCTGCCCCCATCATTGCGCCTCCGAAGACCCGCGCATCGAGGTGCGCTGGGCCCGTTCATCTGATTCTTTCTGGTCGCGTCGTTCGCCCGCACGCGCTTCGGCGCTGTGCCAGCGATCCACGACGGTTTCAACCGCCTTCACCTGCCGCGCCGCGCCCTGCCAGTTGGTGCGCTGGTGCTGCACCTGTTCGCGCGCATGCGTCACAACCTTTTCCTGTTGCACCAGCGCGCGTTCCAGCCGCGCCAGGAACGACTGGAAATCGCGCAGGCGGGTGACGGTGACGCCGTCTTCCGCCTGGCGGCGGTATGCCTGCAGGTATTCACCGTGATAGGTGCGCAGCTCGGTGAGCTTGGCCTCGGCCTCGGCCAGGTTTCGCTGCCCGGCTCCCAGTTCGCGGGCGCGCTGCTGCTCGCCCTGCTCCAGCACCTGCTGCACCGGTGCCATGCGTTCGGCGCGCGTCATTCAGCTGCTCCAGTCAGGCGCTCGAGCTGCGCCACACTGTCGGCCAGGCCGACACGCTGGCCCAGATCCTGCCGCAGGAAATCCTGGATGGACGGATGCGCGGCAATGGCCGCATCGATGCGCGGATCGGTGCCGGCGCGATATGCGCCGATGGCCACCAGATCGCGGTTGTGTTCGTAGGTCGCCAGCAGGCGCTTGAGCTGCCGTGCCTGCTGCATCTGTCTTGTCTGCACGATGTCGTTCATCACGCGGCTGATCGAAGCCTCGACCTCGATGGCGGGGTAATGGCCTGCATCGGCCAGGCGCCGCGACAGCACGATATGCCCATCGAGAATGGCGCGCGCCGCGTCGGCGATCGGGTCCTGCTGGTCGTCGCCCTCGGTCAGCACGGTATAGAACGCGGTGATCGAGCCCTGCTCCGGCCCGGCGTTGCCGGCCCGTTCCACCAGCTGCGGCAGCCGCGCGAACACCGAAGGCGGGTAGCCCTTGGTCGCCGGCGCCTCGCCGATGGCCAGCCCAATCTCGCGCTGCGCCTGGGCAAAGCGCGTCAGCGAATCCATGATCAAGAGAACATTGCGGCCCTGGTCGCGGAAGTACTCGGCAATGGCCGTGGCGCGCCAGGCGCCATGCAGGCGCATCAACGGCGTTGAGTCGGCCGGTGCAGCCACCACCACGGAGCGCGCGCGTCCCTGCTCGCCCAGGATCTTCTCGATGAATTCCTTCACTTCACGGCCGCGCTCGCCGATGAGCCCCACCACGATCACGTCGGCCTCGGTGTAGCGGGCCATCATGCCCAGCAGCACGCTCTTGCCGACGCCGGAGCCCGCGAACAGGCCAATGCGCTGCCCACGGCCCACCGTGAGCAGTGCATTGATGGCTCGCACACCCACATCCAGCGTGCGTTCGATGGGCGCGCGCAACAGCGGATTCATCGGCGTGCCGGTGAGCCGCGCGCGATCGTCCAGGTACAAGGGACCACGGCCATCCAGTGGTTCACCGCCTCCATCGACCACGCGGCCCAGCAATTCCGGACCGACCTGCACGTGGCCGGCGCCATGGCGCGGCAGCACACGCGCGCCGGGCTTGATGCCATGCACGTCACCGGTGGGCATCAGGTACAGACGCTCGCCGGCGAATCCCACCACTTCGGCTTCGACAGTGCCGCCGCCGGCGGTGGTGATCTCGCAGCGATCGCCCACCGCGGCCTGGCAACCCAGTGCCTCCAGCGTCAGGCCCACCATGCGGGTGAGCTGGCCTTCCACTGCGGGCGGAGGCAGCTCGCTGGCCACACGCAGCGAGCGCTGCAGCTGTTCACGCCATGGCAGGGAACGCTGCGCGGTGCTCAAGTCGCATCTCCGGTGCGCGGCGCGCTGCGCTCATCGCCGAGCAATGCAGCCAGGGTTTCTTTCAAACGGGTTTCGATGCGCGCATCGATCTGCGCATAGTCGGTGTAGACCCGGCAGTCGCCATGCGCCAGCGCGGGGTCATCAACGATGGTCCACGCGCGCTCGGGGCCCGAGACCACCAGCTTCTCGCGCACCAGCGCGGCATCTTCGGGATGCAGCGCCACCCGCACGCCCTGCGCACTGGCCGGCAACAGCGCGACGGTCTCGCGCACGATGCCGATCACCTGCGCGGGGTCGGCGCGCAGTCCGCGCCGCACCAGGCCACGCGCCAGCTGGATGGCCAGCATCGCGATCTGCTCATGAATCACGTCATCGATCTGCGCCAGCGGCCTTGCCAGCGCCTCGAGCGCGGCCTTCAGGCCGCGGCCGTTCACTTCGATCTCCTTGCGGCGCGCGTCGATTTCCTTCTGCGCTGCGGCCAGGCCCGCGGCACGACCGGCCTTCTCGGCCTCGGCCAGCAACCGCCGCTGCTCATCGCGCAGCTGTGCACTGCCCATGCGGCGCCCGGCAGCGAGTGCCTCGACACCGTCCATGACCGGCGCCTGCCACGCTGGCGCCTCATGGCCGCGGGCCGCATCAATCATCGTTCTGCACCCAGTCCTTCACGACCTGCGCCACACGGGCCGGGTCCTTGGCGACCAGGCTTCGCACCTGGGCGATCTGCTGTTCGTAGGCAATGGCCGTGCCGGATCGGCTCGGCACCACAGCCACCGCCTCACCCGCGGGTCCCTGCGGACCGGCCGGGCCGGTCGCGAGCATGGCGCGCGTCGGCGCTGCCAGTCCGCGGATCAGCGGCCGCACCACGAACAGCACCAGCAGCGCAATGATGATGAGGCCCGCCACGAGCTTCAGGATGTCGCGCACCAGCGGGTTCTGCCAGATCGGTTCCTTCTCGACCTCCCCTTCGGCGACCACATCAGCATGGAAGCTCTGGTTCACCACCGAGATGCGATCGCCACGCTCTTCGTTCAGACCCACGGCGTCGCGCACCAGCGTGGTGATGCTGGCCAGCTGCGCTTCAGTGAGCGGAGTTTCGGTGACCTTGCCATCGGCATCGGTGGTGCGCAGGTTGTCCACCACCACCGCCACGGTCAGCCGCGTGAGGCGACCTGCCGGTGTCTTGGTGTAGGCAACGGTGCGATCAATTTCGTAGTTGCGGGTCGACTGGCGCGAGGAGTTGCCGGCATCGGCAGGCGCGGCCGTACTCTGCGCAGTGGCAGGCGGTGTCACGCCGGGCGGCAGCGCCGTACCACCTTGCGGCGGCTGGTTGCTCAGTGCGCCGGGTACACCCTGCGGGCCGGTGCCTTCGCGCGTGATGTCTTCGCTGGTCTTCTCGCTGCGCACTACCTGGCTTTGCGGGCTGTACTGCTCGCGCGCTTCTTCGGTGGTGGCGCTTTCCGTTTCGGCCCACACCTGTGCACTGACCCGGTTGGGGCCGAGCACGTTGGTGAGCAGCTTCACGATGCGGTTGGAGTAATCCTCTTCCAGGCGCTGCGCCAGTTCCATCTGGTGTTCGCGCTCGGCCAGCTCTCCGTCCTTTTCCAGCGAGGACAGCAGATGCCCGGCGTTGTCGGCCACCGTGACATTGGCGGCATCGAGCTCCGGCACGCTGGCCGCCACCAGGTTCACGATGGCTTCAATGGTTTCGCGGCTGGGGCGGTTGCCGCTGCCCAGCTCCAGCATCACGGACGCGCTGACCGAGCGACGATCGCGCACGAACGCCGACTGCTGTGGCACGGCCAGGTGCACGCGCGCGCCGCTGATGCCGCGGACGCCGGAGATGGTGCGCGCGAGCTCGCCTTCCAGCGCGCGCTGGTAGCGGGCGTTCTCCATGAACTGGCTGACGCCGAAGCCCGGATCCTCGGACAGCATCGAAAAATCACTGCTGCCCGGCAGACCCTTGTTGGCAAGGTCCAGGCGCGCATCCGTAAGACGTTCGGCGGGCACCATCACCGCACCGTTCTGGAACTTGCGCGGAATGCCGGCCTGGTCGAGCGCGGCGACCATCTTGGCCGCATCGGCATCCGACAGGTTGCCGTACACCATTTCGTAGGATTCCCCCTGCGACCACAGTGCGATGCCCACGCCGGCTGCGACGGCGGCGGCGAGGCCGATCAGCAGCAGCAGGGGCCTGAGGCCGGCAACGACCGGAACGCGCGCGGCAGTGTTGACGGGAAGCTGGTTGTCACTCATTGCGGATACTCGTCATCAAATGGGCATGTTCATGATTTCCTGGTACGCATTGACCAGGCGGTTGCGGACTTCGACGGTGGCGCGAAACGCGACCGTGGCCTTCTGCGATTCGAGCATGACCTGCGACAGCTCGAGACCGGGATCGCCACGCTCGAAGCGCGCCGCGAGGTCTGCGGCCTGCGTCTGCGTGGCATTGACCGCGTCCAGCCCCTGCTTCAGCACATTGGCGAAGCTCACCCGATCTGCCGCGGGTGCGTTGCCGACCATGCCGGGCGCGCCGGGCTTCTCGACGGCGGGCGCATTGAGCTTTGTCTGCGCCTGCAGCGAGCGGATCTGCGACAGCACGCTGTCTATGGTCATGTTGCTCATCAGGTTCTCCGAAGCGTTGCTCAGGCTGCCGGCACGTCGACGCCGGCAGAGCGCAGTTGCGCGAGCTTGTAGCGCAGCGTGCGCGGCGAGATGCCGAGCTTCTCGGCGACTTCGCGGCGGGTGTTGCCCGCGCGCAGTGCCTTCAGCAGGATCTGCCCTTCGGCGGCCCTGAGAGAGCCGCGCAGCGGCTTGCCGCCGAGGTCGATCACCGACGAGTGCGCCGGTGCAGGCCGCGCCTCGCGCAGGTGCTCGAAATGAATGTGGGCCGCCTCGATCAGCGTGCCATTGGCCAGGATCATCGCCCGCTGCAGCAGGTTGTCCAGTTCGCGGATATTGCCCGGCCAGTTGTAGGCGAGCAGCAATTGCGCCGCATCGGCCGACAGCGCCGGAATGCGCGCGCCGCGCGCACTGCGCAGCTCCAGCAGGCGCATGGCCAGCGGCAGCACATCATCGCGCCGCTCGCGCAGCGCGGGGATGGTCATCGGGAACACGCACAGCCGGTAGTACAGGTCTTCCCGGAACGCGCCGATCTGCACCTGCTCGCGCAGATCGCGGTTGGTGGTGGCCAGCACGCGCACGTCCAGGTTCATCATCGCGCGTGCGCCGAGGCGCTCGACCTCGCGCTCCTGCAGCACGCGCAGCAGCTTGGCCTGCAGCGGCAGCGGCATCTCGGTGATTTCATCCAGCAGCAGCGTGCCGCCCTGCGCCTGCTCGAACTTGCCGGCATGCGAATTGGTGGCACCGGTGAAGGCGCCGCGCTCGTAGCCGAACAGCATGGCCTCGAGCATGTTCTCGGGAATGGCCGCGCAGTTGATCGCCACGAAGGGCGCACGCGCGCGGCCCGAACGATCATGGATGAAGCGGGCCAGCACTTCCTTGCCGGTACCGGACTCGCCGTTGATCAGTACCGTGCAGTCGGTGGTGGCGACCCGCGCAGCCAGCGCATACAGCGCGCGCGTATGGCGATCCACGATAACCGGATCGCGGTCCAGGACTGGGGCATCGTTGTTGGTCTGCATGTCCTGGTAGAGAGCAAGTTCCGTGCCGGCGAAACCCTGCCCCAGGGGTGAAGCCCGTCACAAAAACGGGCGCCAGCGCGTCAATTCTCCGACGATTCGTCGACGCCGTTGATGTTGAACTTGCGCAGCCGCTCCACCAGCGTCGTGCGCCGGAGGCCGAGCAGCCGCGCTGCCTGCGCAACGATGCCGTTGGAGCGCGCGAGCGCCTGGCGAATCAGCGATTCTTCGATGGCCGCCACATGGGCGCGCAGATCGATGCCGCCGGGCGGCAATATCTGGCCGCCGCTGCGTTCCGGCTCCTCGAGCATCATCAACGCTTCGCGCTCGGTAATTTCCGGCTCGATCTCCTCGCGGACGGGCCGGAGCGCACGGGTCGCTGCAGGCGGAGCCACCGGCTCCAGTGCCGGCACCAGGTCCGAGCCCTCTTCCGGCGTCCAGTCACGCGGCCGATAGCGCGGCGGCAGATCGGATGCGGCCACCAGGCGACCAGCCGTGAGAATCGACAGGCGCTCCACCAGGTTGCCCAGCTCCCGCACATTGCCCGGCCAGTCATGGCGGCGCAGGCATTCCAGCGCCGACACCGACAGGTTCACGTGGCTGCGGCCGGCGGCCGCATTCATGCTGGAGAAATCCTGCACCAGCGTCGGCAGGTCTTCGAGGCGCGCGCGCAGCGCGGGCATCTCGATGGGAAACACGTTGAGGCGGTAGAACAGGTCCTCGCGGAACGTGCCGCGCGTGATCGCCTCTTCGAGATTGCGGTGCGTGGCGGCGATGATGCGCACATTGCAGCGGTACTGCAGCGCGCTGCCCACCCGCTCGAAGGTGCGTTCCTGCAGTACGCGCAGCAACTTGACCTGCATCGGCAGGCTCATGTCGCCGATCTCGTCCAGGAACAGCGTGCCGCCGTCGGCCAGCTCGAAGCGGCCCTTGCGCGT